>OKVR01000215.1_pt1 | contig 20798 bp, 24 predicted proteins | sample 1606891 | NCBI WGS metagenome assembly OKVR01 (sample SAMN03281011, study PRJEB24777) | human gut metagenome | isolation source: fecal sample PR176 from 1 month old male Indian infant, caesarean delivered... | place: Singapore | collected 2006-01-13 | reverse complement strand
GGTGGTGGGGGGCGGCGGCGACAACGCCGCTCGGCGCGGTCGGGGTTGGCATGGCCGATGCCGGTCAGGCGATGCTGTCGCTGGGCACTTCAGGTGTGTATTCGCGGTCAGCGAAGGATTCCTCAGCAAGCCTGAAAGCGCGGTGCATAGCTTTTGCCATGCGCTGCCGGGCCGCTGGCATTTGATGTCGGTGATGCTCAGCGCGGCCTCCTGTCTGGACTGGGCGGCGAAATTAACCGGTCTCGCCAGCGTGCCGGCGCTGATTGCGGCGGCGCAGTCAGCCGACGAGAGCGCCGGTCCGGTGTGGTTCCTGCCCTATCTGTCGGGCGAACGCACGCCGCACAACAACCCGCAGGCCAAGGGCGTCTTCTTCGGCCTGACGCATCAGCATGGGCCGGCAGAGCTGGCGCGGGCAGTACTGGAGGGGGTGGGCTATGCGCTGGCGGACGGTATGGACGTGGTACACGCCTGCGGCATCAAGCCGCAGAGCATCACCCTTATCGGCGGCGGGGCGCGTAGCGCTTACTGGCGACAAATGCTGGCGGATATCAGCGGTCAGCAGCTCGATTACCGTACCGGGGGCGACGTCGGCCCGGCGCTGGGGGCGGCCAGGCTGGCGCAGCTGGCGGTGCACGGCGAAGCCGACCGCGCCGGGCTGTTGACGCCGCTGCCGCTTGAGCAAGCGCATCGCCCGGACGATCGCCGAGTGGCCCACTATGCGCCGCAGCGGGAAACCTTCCGCCAGATTTATCAGCAGCTGAAACCGCTGATGTCATAGCCTCAGTCCGTCCGGCAGCGCCGGGCGGATTACTCCCCTGAATGTCCAGTCTGCATTCATCCAAAACACGTATTTATTAATTCCGAAATGTCAGCTTTGCTGCACCTGGCCTGCGCCATCGCCGGGCGGTTCGGTCATAATCAGCGCGTGTCGACAGGGAGGAGCGATGAATATAAAACGCAGTATTGCCAGAGGGATGATGGCAGCAGGGTCGCTGGTTTATCTGCTGGGTATCTGGCGGACCTGCCCGCTGTTTAGCGGTAAAGGTTATTTTCTTGGCGTACTGGTGATGGGGATGTTTGCCGTCCTCGCCCATCAGCGCGCCAGACGGTGGCAGGGGCAAGACGACGGATTTATCGCGTTATGCCGGCTGGTGTTGCTGCTGTCGGCGGGCCTGCTGCTGGTCGGCGCCTGGCATGTGCCGGCAGACTGGTATGAAAAAGCCGTCTATATCGCGGCGTGGTTTGTCTGCTTATACGGCGCATCTGCGACCCCCGAACGGGCCCGCGTCGCCCGCGCGGTGCAAAAAACGGAATAGGCGCCCGGTTGTCCGGTGCGCCGGGCCGTTAGCTGACCAGCCGGCGGCGATCAACCCGCTGCACCAGGCCGGACAGCAGCAGACTGCCGAGCAGGGCGGCGCTGAAAATCCACACAATATCCAGCAGCGGCCAGCGGCTCAGTTCCAGATGGCTGGCGCGCAGCGCATGTACAATCAGGGCATGGAAGCCGTAAATCCCCAGAGAATGACGCGCAATACATTCGATACCGGGCAGGGGACGCGCGTTAAGCCAGTTTTTGGCGAGCGTCAGCAGGGTGACCGCGCAAACGAACACCGCCGGTCCGCAGTAGAGATACCAGGTGTCGCCGAAGTCCCCGCGCCAGCGCAGCTCATGCAGCGTGCCGCGGGAGATGACCCACACGGCGGCGAGGAACAGCGCGGCGCAGAGCGGGGTCAGCCATTTTTTATCCTGTGTTCAGGGCTGCCAATGGCCCTGCCCAGCACGCCGTAGAGCACGTAATAAAAGGTGTCGCCATTGATATAGAGGTTGACCGGCAACCACTCAATCCCGGCGGCTTTGACGCCGACCATATTGGGGTTGGCCAGAATGCCGAGGATCGCCATCAGCGTCAGCAGCATTTTGCCGCTGACGGACTTAACCTGAATAAGCGGCGAGAGCAGATAGATAACGGTGATAGCAAAGAAAAACCACAGGTGGTAGAAGACAGGCTTCTGCAGCACATTCTTTAACGACAGCTCGACGTTGATATGGGTAAACAGCGCGATATACAGCAGAGAAAGCGCGCTATAGAACGCAATGCACAGGCCAATCCGCCAGAAGTGGCGCGGCTGGGCGCTGCGTTCCCCAAAAAAGAGGTAGCCCGAGATCATAAAAAACAGCGGCACGCTGACGCGGGAGGCGGAATTGAGCAGATTGGCGATATCCCATTGCAGCAGCGTAATCGCATGCGGATGAGTGATATACCAGCTGGTACTGTGGATCATCACCACCATCATGCAGGCAATGCCGCGCAGGTTGGTGATCCAGTGAATCTTTTCTTGCATCCGTCCCTCAAAGTCTACTGGCGAAATAAGGTCTGACCCGCCTTATGCCCCGGTGTCGCACGAGATTAGTCTGAGTTTTTGGTCACAGGCTTGTCGATGTTTCATGATATTCGCAAAATACCTGTAATACTGAATATTTACGATAACAACTTGCTAACAAGGCGGTGGAGGAGAACGTGGTGAAAGGTGTCGTTTCCATAATGCTGGTGCTGCTCCTTGCGGGCTGCAGCGAGACCGTTTCCCCGCCGGCGCAAAAAGCGCAGCGCGCGCGTATTACCCCGCAAACCACGCTCAATATGGCGCAGCTTTGCAAGGACCAGGCCGCTATCCGCTATAACACGCAAACGCAGTTAGTTGACGTGAACCATTTTGAACAATTCCAGGCAAGCTATGAGCTTTCGGGCCGTACCGGCAAGAATGAACGTTTCATCTGTTCCTTTGACCCGGACGGCCAGTTTATGCATCTTTCGATGCGCTGAATCGACCCCGCCTGGCGTAAATTTCGTCCGTTTTCCTGAAACTACGCCGTTTCGTACTGTATATCTCGCAGCCAGCGGGTATACTGACTCCTTCCTTTAAATCCACACGTATCCAGCACGAAATCATATGCAAAAGTTTGATACCAGGACCTTCCAGGGCCTGATCCTGACCTTACAGGATTACTGGGCTCGTCAGGGCTGCACCATTGTTCAACCACTGGACATGGAAGTCGGCGCCGGCACCTCTCACCCGATGACCTGCCTGCGCGCGCTAGGGCCGGAGCCGATGGCGACCGCCTACGTACAGCCTTCCCGTCGTCCAACCGATGGCCGCTATGGCGAAAACCCGAACCGTTTACAGCATTACTATCAGTTCCAGGTGGTGATTAAGCCTTCTCCGGACAACATCCAGGAGCTGTACCTCGGGTCGCTGAAAGAGCTGGGTATGGACCCGACCATTCACGACATTCGCTTCGTCGAAGACAACTGGAAAACCCGACGCTGGGCGCCTGGGGTCTGGGTTGGGAAGTGTGGCTCAACGGCATGGAAGTGACGCAGTTCACCTACTTCCAGCAGGTGGGCGGCCTGGAGTGTAAGCCGGTGACCGGCGAGATCACCTACGGTCTGGAGCGTCTGGCGATGTACATCCAGGGCGTCGACAGCGTCTACGACCTGGTCTGGAGCGACGGCCCGCTGGGTAAAACCACCTACGGCGACGTGTTCCATCAGAACGAAGTGGAGCAGTCCACCTATAACTTCGAATACGCCGACGTCGATTTCCTCTTCTCCTGCTTCGAGCAGTATGAGAAAGAGGCCCAGCAGCTGCTGGCGCTGGAGACCCCGCTGCCGCTGCCGGCCTACGAGCGTATTCTGAAAGCGGCTCACAGCTTCAACCTGCTGGATGCGCGTAAAGCCATCTCCGTCACCGAGCGTCAGCGCTATATCCTGCGCATTCGCACCCTGACGAAAGCAGTGGCGGAAGCGTACTACGCTTCCCGTGAAGCGCTCGGCTTCCCGATGTGCAACAAGAATAAATAAGAGGCGGCCATGTCTGAGAATACTTTTCTGGTGGAAATCGGCACTGAAGAGCTGCCACCAAAAGCGCTGCGCAGCCTGGCGGAATCTTTTGCTGCGAACGTGACCGCAGAGCTGGATAACGCCGGCCTCGCGCACGGTAAAGTGGAATGGTTTGCCGCTCCGCGTCGTCTGGCGCTGAAGGTAGCCAACCTGGCGGCGGCGCAGGCCGATCGCGAAGTGGAAAAACGCGGCCCGGCCGTTGCCCAGGCGTTCGATGCCGAAGGCAAGCCAAGCAAAGCGGCCGAAGGCTGGGCGCGCGGCTGCGGTATCACCGTCGATCAGGCCGAACGTCTGACCACGGACAAAGGCGAGTGGCTGCTGTATCGCGCCCATGTGAAGGGCGAAAGCACTGAAGCCCTGCTGCCGAACATGATTGCCAGCTCGCTGGCGAAGCTGCCGATCCCGAAACTGATGCGCTGGGGCGCGTCTGACGTCCACTTCGTGCGCCCGGTTCACACCGTCACGCTGCTGCTGGGTGATAAAGTGATCCCGGCTACTATCCTCGGTATTCCGTCCGATCGCGTGATCCGCGGCCATCGCTTTATGGGCGAGCCGGAATTCACCATCGACCATGCCGACCAGTACCCGCAGATCCTGCTGGAACGCGGTAAAGTCATTGCCGATTACGAACAGCGTAAAGCCAAAATCAAAGCCGATGCGGAAGAGGCGGCGCGTAAGATTGGCGGTAAAGCCGATCTGAGCGAAAGCCTGCTGGAAGAAGTCACCTCGCTGGTGGAATGGCCGGTGGTGCTGACGGCGAAGTTCGAAGAAAAATTCCTCGCGGTGCCGTCTGAAGCGCTGGTTTACACCATGAAGGGCGACCAGAAGTACTTCCCGGTCTACGACAACGCCGGTAAGCTGCTGCCGAACTTTATCTTCGTCGCTAACATCGAGTCGAAAGATCCGCAGCAGATCATCTCCGGTAACGAGAAGGTAGTCCGTCCGCGTCTGGCCGATGCCGAGTTCTTCTTCAACACCGACCGTAAAAAACGTCTGGAAGACAACCTGCCGCGTCTGGAAACCGTGCTGTTCCAGCAGCAGCTGGGGACGTTGCGCGACAAGACCGATCGCATTCAGGCGCTGGCGGGCTGGATTGCCGAGCAGATTGGCGCTGACGTGAACCACGCGACCCGCGCGGGCCTGCTGTCCAAGTGCGACCTGATGACCAACATGGTCTTCGAGTTCACCGACACCCAGGGCGTGATGGGGATGCACTACGCGCGCCATGATGGCGAAGCGGAAGATGTGGCCGTGGCGCTGAACGAACAGTATCAGCCGCGCTTTGCCGGCGACGCGCTGCCGTCTAACCCCGGTGGCCTGCGCGGTGGCGATTGCCGATAAGATGGACACCCCTGGCGGGTATCTTCGGTATCGGCCAGCACCCGAAAGGCGATAAAGACCCCGCTTTGCGCTGCGCCGCGCCGCGCTGGGCGTCCTGCGTATTATCGTCGAGAAGAACCTGAATCTCGATCTGCAAACGCTGACTGAAGAGGCGGTGCGTCTGTACGGTGAGAAGCTGACCAACGCCAACGTGGTCGATGACGTGATCGACTTTATGCTGGGCCGTTTCCGCGCCTGGTATCAGGACGAAGGCTACGGTGTCGACACTATCCAGGCGGTACTGGCGCGTCGTCCAACCCGCCCGGCGGATTTCGATGCGCGTATGAAGGCGGTATCGCACTTCCGTACTCTGGAAGAGTCCTCCGCGCTGGCGGCGGCGAACAAGCGTGTCTCCAACATCCTGGCGAAATCCGACGAAACGCTGAACGACATCGTTCACGCTTCGGTGCTGAAAGAAGCGGCGGAAATTAAGCTGGCGGGCAATCTGGTGGTGCTGCGCGACAAGCTGCAGCCGTACTTCGCCGCAGGCCGCTATCAGGATGCGCTGATTGAGCTGGCCGCCCTGCGCGAGCCGGTGGATGAGTTCTTCGAGAACGTGATGGTTAACGCTGAAGACAAAGATGTTCGCATCAACCGTCTGACGCTGCTGTCCAAACTGCGCGAGCTGTTCCTGCAGGTAGCGGATATTTCTCTGCTGCAGTAAGCGTATCGGAAATAATAAAAGACCTGCCTCAGGGCAGGTTTTTTTATACGTGAAATATAAATAGGTGAACCGCTAATAATTCTGTCATTGATATCTTCATTATTTTCATTCATCGATAAGAAATGTTTAGGAATATATAAACATAATTCCGCGAGGTATTTACGCTAGAATGGCGGCGGGTGCTTGAGACTGTGTGTCTCAGGTATTCAGCGGGAGGCAGACAGAGAAAAGCCCCACCTGATAGTAATCAAAGTGAGGCTCCCCTATGCATGAACACCATAAGAGTAGCCTCTTACTTGTTGAAAATCAACACGGGAGGCGAGGAATGCCGCAAAAGTATCTGTTGTTTGGCTTAGTAGTGATTTGCTTCACTATTTTATTATTGACCTGGATGGTTCGTGATTCGCTATGTGAATTACAGATCAGGCAGGGAAATATTGAGCTGGTGGCATTCTTAGCCTGTGATATTAAACAGTAAGAGCATCTGGTGGGGATCTATCCCCACCATGCTTGCGGTGTCAGGTATTCTCAATGCACCCTTTCATTGTTCACCAAATAAATCCTTTGCCTCCTGATATCAGGAGGCCTTTTTATTTTTACACGGCCGTTGAATTAAACGGGCTTGAAATTCATAGCGGAGTGTGGCTATCCTATGCCCCGACGAATCCCTCGTCTCACTGGAGCGCGCCCCACAAATGAACAAACACGACTGATGAATTTCACGCCTTACCTCGCAGATGTTGCGGGTAGGGGAGTATTGATTTCATTCAGGAGTGCTTATGGCTCATTGCGCCCACATCCCCGCTTTTGTTTTACATCAGGTCACCTGTCAGTTTGCGACGGGACAGACCCTGTTTGGTCCGCTAAAGTTATCGCTGGAACCGACCCTTTGCGGTCTGGTCGGCCGGAACGGCGTCGGTAAGACGCGCCTGCTGCGCCTGCTGGCGGGCCTTGATTCTCCTGCCGGCGGCCATATCGAGCGCGCCGCCGCCGTGGCCTGGGTGGCGCAGCAGCCGACGCTCACGCCGGAGACCACCCTCGCCGCGCTTCTCGGCTATGCGCCGGTATTTGACGCCTTGTTCCGCCTGGAACAGGGTAATGGACTGGCCGACGATTTCGAGCTATTGGATGGCCACTGGGATCTCACCGATCGCCTGAGTTTAGCTTTCCGTGAAGCCGATCTCCCGCCGTTCTCTGCCGATCGCCCCGCTTTTTCACTCAGCGGCGGCGAGCGGATGAAGGCTCTGCTGTGCGGCGCCTTTGTCTCCGGCGCCGATTATCTGCTGCTGGATGAGCCTACCAACCATCTGGACCGCCAGGGGCGGGAGTGGCTCTATCACCAGCTGGAAAGCTGGCAGGGCGGGGCTCTGATCGCCAGCCACGACCGCGAGCTGCTGACGCGGATGCCGAGGATTATTGAGCTGACGCCGACGGCGCTGCGCAGCTACGGCGGCAACTATGCTGAATATCAGCGGCAGCGTGAGGCGGAGCAGCAGGCCGCACGCGCGGCGCTGGACCATGCGACGACCGAGCGGCGACGCACCCGCGCGCGAATGCAAAAGGAGCATGACGCCGCCCAGCGGCGCTCGGCGCAGACATTGCGTACTATTGATACCCTGAATATCGCCTCTTTTGAACGTGTGAAGTACAAAGGCGCGGCAAAAGAGCGTCCGGGAACGCTGCGCCGTCAGCATCGTGAACAGAACAGCAGTCTGAATGGCGCCGTGCAGCAGGCGCGAGAGCGGGTGGAAGAGGATACGCCGGTGATGTTCACCCTGCCAGGCAGCGAAGTGGCCGCCGGCAAGCAGGTGCTGGTGGTGGAAGCATTGCAGCTCGACCATGCACCGGCTGCGCCGCTGGACTGGCGCGTGGATGGTCCGATGCGCATCGCGCTAAAGGGGCCGAACGGCTGTGGCAAAACCACTTTGCTGAAAACGCTGCTGGGGCTGGAGCAGGCCGCCTCAGGCGATGTCCGGCTGTCGGTGAGCGCCGCTTACCTCGATCAACATCTGACGCAGCTGGATCTGTCGTTATCGGTCATGGCGCACCTGAGCCTGGACGATACCCCGCTGGATGAGGGCCTCCTGCGCACCCGCCTGGCGCAGCTGCAGCTGGGCGCGGATAAGGTCACTCTGCCGCTGTCGGCGCTCAGCGGCGGCGAACGCCTGAAAGCGGCCCTGGCGTGCGTGCTCTGGCGACGCGATCCGGCCCAGCTGCTGTTGTTGGATGAGCCGACCAACCATCTCGATTTAGCATCGACGCAGGCTATTGAAAGCGCGCTGGCGGCGTTTCCCGGCGCGATGCTGGTGGTGTCGCATGATGAGGCGTTTTTACAAGGTCTGAGGCTGACCCATAGTCTGGCATGGGAGGAAACGGGCTGGCGCTATACCCGGCTCTGAATGCCCAACAGCCGCCATCGTAAGCTGGCGGCTGTTGGCGACAGATAAAAAAATCCCCGCCATCAGGCAGGGATTCTTGATTCTTAGCGGCTTGAACTTACAGAGAAGTTACGTTGCCAGCTGCCGGGCCTTTAGCGCCGCTTTCGATGGTGAAGGAGACTTTCTGACCTTCATCCAGGGATTTGTAGCCATCGTTCTGGATAGCAGAGAAGTGTACGAACACGTCTTTAGAGCCATCGTCAGGAGTGATGAAGCCGAAGCCTTTGTCAGCGTTGAACCATTTTACGATACCAGTCATTTTACCGGACATAGTGAATTACCTTTAAAAAAATAAGTGAGCCTTGCGGCGTAGCGGTCTGGACTACAGATTTAAAGCGATAAAGGGAAAGTTCACTACGGGGGTATCTTTGGATAACCTTAGAAGGACTGCTCTATTCGACTGCTCTGTGGTCTGTACATCAAACCTGCGAGCATTAACGCACGTTCAGCACCTGATAGCAAACTTTTTTTACGGTGCAGCGGTAAAAGCTCCCTTGCTGGCCCTTACCGCTGCGCGCGGGATTAATCGAGTAACTGCCTTGAAAGCTGCGGGTTGGCCTGAATCAGGCGCATTAATTTTAGCTCAGTGGGGGGACGGTCTTACCCGTCTCGATTCCCACTCTCTTACCATAGCGACGCTCACGCCCATGGCGTTGGCGAAGTCGTCAATCTTAAGTCCAGTGCCTTTACGCAGCTGTTCAAATTCACTAAACACAGTGGACTTACGGTTTGAGGTAAGTGTCTGATTATCGTCCTTAAAAAACGATGTGTTCCAGGCTGCTCAGCAGTTCAAACACGGGATCTTTATATTCCATTGAGAACTCCTTTTATCACACAGCGGAAGAGATTTTTCTAAAGCTCTTTAAGAATAGTCAGAAAAAAGCATCAAGGATGGTAACGCCCGTGATTATTTGCCAGCAGGTTATCGAATCAGCCCCAATAGCCGAACGGCAGCGGTCCCTAAGAGCATGATTACTAATACGATGGCGTGGCTTCGAAAATTTTTGTAAACGGATAAGAAAAAAGCGGCAAAGCCGGCGCGGGTCGCCGGCTTGTCGATCAGGCTTTCTGCAGACCTCTCGCGTCCTCTGTCGCCGCCGGCGCTGATTTACTGACCCGATATTTAATCAGCAGCGCGATGGCTGACAGGAATGCCGGGATAGCCAGCAGGGTGAAAATGGTCTCAAACGAGAGCTGGGCTTGCATCAGGAAGGCGCCGCTGAACGCGCCAAGGATCCCGCCGAAGCGACCAATGCCCAGCATCCAGGCCACGCCGGTGGCGCGCCCTTGCGTTGGATAGAAGCCTGCCGCCAGCGCCGGCATCGACGACTGCGCGCCGTTCATAATACTGCCGGCGATGAACACCATCACCCCCATCAGCGCCAGGCTGCTGGTAGAGAAGCCCACCAGACAGACGAAAACGCCGGTCAGCAGCCAGCCGACGGCCACCACCTTATTGGGATTGATCTTGTCCATCAGAGCACCGAGGATCAGCACGCCAATTCCGCCGCCGAGCGGGAACAGGGCGGTGATAATTGAGGCCTGACTCATCGATGCGCCGGTTTCACGGATCAGCAGCGGCAGCCAGCTGGTCAGGAGATAGAAGATCAGCAGACCCATAAAGTAGGTCAGGCACAGCATCACGGTACCCACTGCGTAGCGTGGGGAGAAAATGACGCCGATAGCCGACTTCTCTTTCACCTGGCCTGCTTCGCGCAGCTCAAACTCCACCGTCTCCGGCAGCGGCGCAATACGCCGCAGGATAGTGGCAATGCGCTGCGCCGGCTGACGCTTCACCACCAGATAGCGGGCGGACTCCGGCAGCAGGAAAATTAATGCTACCGCCAGCAGGAGAGGCATCACGCCGCCCAGTACCAGCACGCTCTGCCAGCCATAGTGCGGGATCATCCAGGCGGATAAAAAGCCGCCCAGCGACGAGCCCATCGGAAAGCCGACAAACATCAGGTTCACCAGCAGCGCCCGACGGCGCTCCGGCGCATATTCGCTCATTAGCGTCGCGGCATTGGGCATCGCCGCGCCGAGGCCCAGGCCGGTCAGGAAGCGCAGCAGCGTCAGCTGGTTAAGGCTGGTGGCAAAGGCGGTGAGCAGGCTGAATCCTCCGAACACCACGATCGACATAATCAGCACTTTCTTGCGGCCGATACGGTCAGCCAGTGGTCCCGCGGTTAACGCGCCGACCGCCAGGCCAACCAGCGCGGCGCTCATCACCGGGCCGAGGGCTGATTTTTCCACGCCCCATTCCTGGACCAGGTCGGAGGCGATGAATCCGATGATCGCGGTGTCGAACCCGTCCATCGCGACGGTGATGAAGCAGAGCGCGAGGATCATCCACTGGTAGCGGGTGAAGGGGTGCTCGTTGATAAAGGCCTGAATGTCGATGGTTGTCTTAGTCATACGGCTTTCCTGGCAGACTGAGCGAGGGACAGAGGTTTTGTTATTATCGTCGCCTTCGCGTCGTTGAGATTGATTTGTGCGATAATCGAACGCATCGCCGTTAATCGCTCATTCATCAAATCATTTGAAGCGCTGACCAGGCAATCCGGGTGGGCGCCAAAGCGTGCGATTATCGTCCGCTTCAGGGCGCGGCGTTGGGCAGTGGATTATAAATTTCAAAAATATCAATCAGTTAATTGATATTCATCGGTCTAATTTGAAGCGCATATTTGTGATGCGCATAACAGACGCGCCGGGCGACGGCAGCGGCGTGCGAAATGGCGTTTTTCCTGCGTAAGATTAGCAGTAAAGGGTATCCTGCGAGGCCGAGCTGGACTATCCTTGTCAGCGTCTGGCACGTGTGTGTCTTTGTGCGCTTTTTTTGGCTGAAAGGAGTAAAAAAATGGCGACAGGAAAGTCCTGCTCTCGCTGGTTTGCGGCTATGGCGGCCTTATTAATGGTGGTTAGCCTGAGTGGGTGTTTTGATAAAGAAGGCGATCAGCGCAAAGCGTTTATCGACTTCCTGCAGAATACGGCGATGCGTAGCGGTGAACGACTGCCGACGCTGACCGCCGATCAGAAAAAACAGTTTGGGCCGTTTGTCTCTGACTACGCGGTGATCTACGGCTACTCGCAGCAGGTGAGCCAGGCGATGGACGCTGGTCTGCGCCCGGTAGTGGACAGCGTCAATGCGATCCGCGTTCCGCAGGATTATATGACCCAGCGCGAGCCGCTGCGTCAGGCGAACGGCGCGCTGGGCGTGCTCAGCCAGCAGCTGCAGAATGCCAAAATGCAGGCCGATGCCGCGCATGGCGCGCTGAAGCAGGCGGACGATCTCAAGCCGGTCTTCGATCAGGTTTACGCCAAGGTGGTGACGGCGCCAGCCGACGCGCTGCAGCCGCTGATCCCGGCCGCGCAGATCTTTACCCAGCAGCTGGTTCAGGTGGGGGATTTTGTCGCCCAGCAGGGAACCCAGGTGAGCTTTGTGGCCAACGGCATTCAATTCCCGACTTCCCAGCAGGCTAGTCAGTACAATGCGCTGATTGGGCCGCTGGCGGCGCAGCATCAGGCGTTTAATCAGGCATGGACGGCGGCGGTGAACGCGACCCGCTAATGCCCTGTCTGGCTGACGTGAGCTGCGGCGAACGGGCTGGATAACGGACAGAATGCAAAAAAGAACCCGGGGAGGGCGATTGCCGCCGTTACCCGGGTTTTTTTATGGCTTATTTTACCTGCGGATTGACGCAGTTTTTTTCGACCTTGCCGTTCAGGGCGTCGATCAGGTTATCCACCGCGCAGGCCGCCATGTTGTAGCGCGTCTCATGGGTGGCGGAGCCGATATGCGGCAGCGCGACGACGTTCGGCAGGCTCAGCAGCGGCGAATCTTTAGCCAGCGGCTCGTGCTCGAAGACATCAAGGCCGGCAGCGTGAATGTCACCCGCCTGCAGGGCGGCGATCAGCGCCTGCTCGTCGACCACCGGGCCGCGCCCGGCGTTAATAAAGATGGCGGAAGATTTCATTTTGGCGAACTGCGCCTGGCCGAACAGATGATGGGTCTCTTCGCTCAGGGGCAGGATCAGGCAGACAAAATCGGCTTCCTGCAGCAGGGTATCAAGATCGCAATAGCGTGCGTTGAAACGTTCCTCCGCCTGCGGATGCTGGCGGCGCGCGTTATACAGGATCGGCATGCCGAACCCGAAGTGGGCGCGCTGCGCCAGCGCCATGCCGATGCGGCCCATGCCGACGATACCTAAGGTTTTATGGTGTACGTCGGTACCGAACCAGTCTGGCCCAATGCTCTTCGTCCATTCGCCCGCTTTAACGCGCTCCGCCACTTCCACCACCCGGCGGGCGGTGCTCAGCACCAGCGCCATGATCGTGTCGGCGACGGTTTCGGTCAGCACGGTCGGGGTATGCATCAGCAGCACCCGGCGGGCGTTCAGCGCCTCGACGTCGAAGTTGTCATAACCAACGGACACGGTGGAGGTCGCACGCAGCTTCGGCATCTTCTCCAGCAGCGCGGCGTCAACCTTTTCGCTGGAGCCCAGCAGGCCTTCAGCCTGGGCAAAGGCCTCAGCGTGCTGCGAAACGGTCTCCGGCCGCAGGTTTTTCACCTGAGTGACGGAAAAGTGCTCCTCCAGACGCTGTAGCAGGTCGTCGGGAAGCGTTTTATAGAGAATGACAGACGGCTTCATGCGAATCTCCGTAGTGTGAGTCGTTCAGGCGTGATGAGCGCCAAGTGGAAGGTTTTGATTATTAGCAGGCTTAACAATCAAAGTCAGCCATACTGAGGCGAAAAGCGCCACCCCATAAAAATATAGGAAGCTGCTGGGCTGCCGGTGGCACCGTTCAGGTAGCCGACAAACCACGAGCCGCAGAAGGAGCCCAGGGCGCCCATGCTGTTGATCAGCGCCATGGCGCCACCGGCGACGTTGCGTGGCAGCATTTCCGGAATAATGGCGAAGAAGGGGCCGTAAGGCGCATACATTGCCGCACCAGCCACCACCAGCAAGGTGTAAGAGACCCAGAAGTGGTTGGCGCCGACCGCCCAGGAGCCGATGAAGGCCAGTCCGCCAATCAGCAGCAGCGGCCAGACGAACAGCTTACGGTTCTGCATTTTATCGGAGGCCCAGGAGACCACGATCATGGCGATAGTCGCCGCCAGGTATGGGACCGAGGAGAGCCAGCCCACTTCCACCATCCCCATATTTTCGCCGCCGCTGCGGATAATCGACGGCAGCCACAGTACAAAGCCGTACACGCCGATGCTCCAGGCAAAGTACTGGGCGCAGAGCAGGATCACGTTGCGGGAGCGGAAGGCCTCGCCATAGTTACGCACCGCTTTGATGCCCTGCTGCTCACGATCCAATTGTTCCTGCAGCGCGGCTTTTTCACTCTCCGCCAGCCAGGATACCTGCGACGGTTTATCTTTCACCAGCACCCACCAACAGAAGGCCCAGATCACCGCCGGCACCCCTTCGATGATAAACATTTCCCGCCAGCCGAAGGCCTGAATCAGGTAGCCGGAGACCACCGACATCCACAGGACCGTCACCGGGTTGCCGAGGATCAGGAAGGTATTGGCCCGCGAGCGCTCGGATTTGGTGAACCAGTTGCTGATATAGATCAGCATCGCCGGCATCACCGCCGCTTCGACGACGCCGAGAATAAAGCGAATGGCCGCCAGCGCCGGGATATTATGCACAATCCCGGTCAGGGAGGCGCAGCCGCCCCACAGGATCAGGCAGATAAAGATCAGTTTGCGAACGCTGCGGCGCTCTGCATAAATAGCGCCGGGGATCTGAAAGAAGAAGTAGCCAAGGAAGAACAGCGCCCCCAGCAGGGAAGAGATCCCTTTGGTGATGCCCAGGTCTTCGGTAATGCCTGCCGCGGAGGCGAAGCTGAAGTTGGCGCGGTCGAGGTACGCCAGGCTATACGTGATAAACACGATAGGCATGATGTACCACCAGCGTTTCGTTGCATTTGTTGAGCTATTCATAGGCTTGCCTCTGTCAATGAGGTGACATACGTCCGTCGAAACGGGCGCTGCTGTGCCGCGCTGCAGGTAGGGTACAGGGCGGCTGTTATTGTTGCGTATAAATGTTATTCGCCCAGCGCGTCGCGGGTGGGCAGCCCCTCGCTGTCGCCCTGGACCTGAATCGCCAGCGAACCGATTTTATTGCCGCGGTTCACCGCCTGAAGCAGGGTTTTGCCTTCCAGCAGGGCGCTAATCACCCCAACGGCAAAGCCGTCGCCGGCGCCGACGGTATCGACGACGTTTTCGACTTTAATGGCATCAACCGTGCCCTGTTCGCCGTTGGCGCTCTTGAACCAGGCGCCGTCGCAGCCGGTTTTAATGACCACCGCCTTGACGCCGCGCGAGAGATAGAAATCGGCGATCCCCTCCGGAGTCTGCTGGCCGGTGAGAATCACGCCCTCTTTTAAGCCTGGCAAAACCCAGTCAGCCTGGAAGGCGAGACGGTTGAGTTTCTCCACCATCTCGGCTTCGCTTTTCCACAGCACCGGACGCAGATTGGGATCGAAAGAGAGGGGTTTTTGCCCCCTCGGCTTTCATGACCTTCGCCGCATGCTCCAGCAGCGCATATGAGCTTTCAGAGAGCGCGGCGGCCACGCCGCTCAGGTGCAAATGACGGGCGCTGGTGAAGTAGTCGGCGCGAAAATCGTCCGGCGACAGATGGCTGGCGGCAGAACCTTTGCGGAAATACTCCACAATGGGATCGGTTCCATTTTCGACTTTCGATTTCATCTGGAAACCGGTAGCGAAGCGGTTGTCAATGGCGACAGCATGGCTATCGATCCCCTCTTTCGCCAGCGATTGCAGTACGAAGCGGCCAAAGCTATCGTTACCGACGCGGCTGACCCAGCCGACCTTCAGACCCAGGCGCGCCAGGCCGGTGGCGACGTTCAGCTCGGCGCCGGCGACACGTTTCATAAAATGCTCCACCTCGGCCAGATCGCCGGTTTCGGTGGCGACAAACATGGCCATAGCTTCGCCGATGGTGATGACATCTAAATTTTCCACGGCTTATTCCTCGCGTAACAAATTGACGTAGCGGCGGGTCACGGCCGTCAGGTCATGGCCAGTCAGCGGAAACTCGATTCCACGCGGCGCGTCGGCGGGAAGATTATCGAGCAGGGCCAGCCAGCGGTCGGCGGCCTGATCCGGCGGCACAGCGCGGAATTTCTCCTGATGTGGCTCCGCCGCTTTCACATGAATATAGCTGACCGCCGGCGCAAGATGGCGGGCTGCCTCTTCCGGCGAATCGCCGACCCACAGCCAGTTGCCCATATCAAACGTTAAGGTGATCGGCAACTGATGGACCCGGCAGGCAGCTTTGAAGCGCTGCATCGGCGCCAGCTGGCCGCAGTCGGTCTGGTCATTCTCCACCACCAGCGCCATGCCGCTGTCGCTGAGGATATGGCGCAGCTCGTCGAGCTGCTGGTTGTGGCGGAAATGGCCAAGGGAGAGCTTCAGCCACAGGGCGTTAAGGGTCTGCGCTTCCGCGAGCAGCGTCGGGAGATGCGGGTTAAGCTCGCCGTTGTCGGCGAACAGCGCCTGGGGCGCGGAGTAGCAAGCCAGCAGGCCGTGGTGCTCGATGGCGGCTGCCAGCGCCGGCAGGGCGTTGAGCTCTTCGGCGCTGAACAGCTCGCGGCGGATTTCGACGCCGTCCGCGCCGGCGTCGGCGATAAACGGCAGGACGGCGGCCTGGCCGCCTAAGGATTTAACATGGTCATTACCATAGGCAGCGGTAACGACAATAATTTTTCTGGCCATCGCGCTCTTACTCCCGGCGTTTGTTGCTTAATCTCCTTATTACGCTAGATGGTATCGGTTCCATAAGAAAGGGCGAGATGTTTAATTTATGATCGGCATCACGGAAGGATCGTTAACGGGAGGTTGATCCGCGGACGATAAGCTCGCCGGAAAAGACCCGCTCGCAGATGGGGTCGTTAGTGCCGGCAATGCGCCGAATTACCTGTTCCACCGCCGCGTAGCCGATCTGCCACGTCGGTTGTTTGAGGGTGGTGATGCCGACGCCGGCCAGCTCCGCCCACTCCAGTTCGTCGAAGCCCAGCAGGCCGATATCGCTGCCCCAGATCAGGCCGACGCGCTTCAGGGCGCGGGCCACCTGCAGCGTCAGCGCGCCGTTGGCGGAGATCACCGCTTTGCGCATCCCGCGGTGGCGGGCGTGGAACTGGCGCAGGACGTTGTCCATCATCGCGCCGTCGTTGAGCTGTACTTCGGCGTTTTCGGCCACCACGCCGTGGTGGCGGGCGAGCGTGGCGCGAAAGGCGCTCAGGCGCTCGCGGCGGGTATTGACCGAGCCCAGCGGTTCGCTGAGAAACAGGATGGCCTCAAAGCCTTTCTCCACCAGGTGTTCGGTGGCGGTGGTGGCGGCCTGAGCGTTATCAAGCCCGACCACATCGCAGGCGAAATCGGGGATTTTACGGTCAATCAGCACCATCGGCAGGGCCGACTGCTGCAGGCGGTTCAGGCCATCCTCCCGCATGCCGACCGCGTTGACGACGATGCCTTCCACCTGATAGCTGCGCAGCAGGTCGAGATAGTGCAGCTCCTGGTCAAGCTCGTTATTGGTGTTGCACACCAGCAGGGTAAAGCCCTTTTCCCGGCAGGCCGCTTCAATGCCGCTCATGACATTGACCGAATAGGGGGTTGGTGATATCGGCGATGATCAGGCCGATGAGGCGGGTGCGGCCGTGCTTGAGGCCGCGGGCCATCAGGCTGGGGCGGTAGTCGAGTTCGGCAATGGCTTTTTCAATACGTGATAACAGATCGTCGGAAAGCAGGTGCTTCTCGCCGTTAAGGTACCGTGAAATGCTGGTTTTGCCGGTCTTTGCGGCTTTCGCCACATCGCTAATGGTTGCACGCGCCGCTTTCGCCATGATGGCTTCCTTTGCTGAAAATCTGCCAACACCTTAGCGCGAAAAATAGCGATATCAAGCATTTTGCCCGGCAGAGGCGCGGCCGGGCAACATGAGGATGCGCTTATTGCAGCGGGCTGAGGGTGATTTCCACGCGACGGTTCTGCGCCTTACCTTCCGCCGTGCTGTTGCTGGCGATCGGGTTCGCCGGCCCCATGCCGGTGGTGCGAATGCGGTTGGCCGCCACGCCCTGGGTGATCAGTGCGCTGGCGACGCTGTCAGCACGCTGCTGCGACAGACGCATATTCAGATCCTTACTGCCGGTGCTGTCGGTGTAGCCGACGACGTTAACGGCGGTTTTCTCATACTCTTTCAGCACCATGGCCACGCCGGTCAGGGTGTTGGCGCCGGCCGGTTTCAGGTTGGCGCTGTTGCTGTCGAAAGTGACGTTATTCGGCATGTTCAGCACGATATTGTCACCATTTCGCGTCACGCTGACCCCGGTTCCCTGCATTTTGTCGCGCAGCTTCGCTTCCTGCACGTCCATATAGTAGCCTATGCCGCCGCCCAGCGCCGCGCCTGCCGCTGCGCCAATCAGCGCGCCTTTGCCGCGGTCATGTTTGGAAGAGGAGAGCGCGCCGACGCCAGCGCCCACTAAGGAGCCAATACCTGCGCCAATACCGGATTTACCTGCTTCACGCTCACCGGTATAGGGGTTGGTGGTGCAGCCAGAAATCGCCAGGGTGCCGCTGACCAGCGCCGCAATCATAAGTACGCGTTTTTTCATTTAATGTCCTTAATCCTTTTTATTCTTTGTCACAGCGAACGTGACGGTTGATTATGACGCGCGAATACGTAGAAAATTCCCCAAACACCATCTCATTTTGTAAATAACATTGAACGGCGCCGATCGCACCGTCACCACACCTGCTTTCGCTGACCAGGAGCTGCCCTTGCCAACCTCATCTGCAACCAAAACCATTTAACCGCCGCCCATTGGGGACCGATGCTGGTGGAAACGGACGGGGAAAACGTCCTCTCCTCCCGCGGCGCGCTGGCGACACCGTTTGCCAACTCGCTGCAAACGGCGGTGCGCGACCAGGTGCACAGTAAAACCCGCGTGCGCTACCCGATGGTGCGCAAAGGTTTCCTTGCCTCTCCGGACAAGCCCCAGGGGGTCCGCGGTCAGGATGAATTTGTGCGGGTGAGCTGGGAGCAGGCGCTGGATCTGATCGATGCCCAGCATCGTCGGATCCGCGAAAGCTACGGACCGGCCTCTATTTTTGCCGGCTCCTACGGCTGGCGTTCTAACGGCGTCTTGCATAAGGCGGCCACCCTGCTGCAGCGCTATATGAGCCTGGCGGGCGGCTACACCGGCCATCTCGGGGATTACTCCACCGGCGCGGCGCAGGCGATCATGCCTTACGTCGTGGGCGGCAATGAGGTGTATCAGCAGCAGACCAGCTGGCCGCTGGTGCTGGAATACAGCGAGGTAGTGGTGCTGTGGAGCGCCAACCCGCTGAATACGCTGAAAATTGCCTGGAACGCCTCCGACGAGCAGGGTATCCCGTGGTTCGACCGGCTGCGCCAGAGCGGAAAACGCCTGATCTGCATCGATCCGATGCGATCGGAAACTGTCGATTTCTTTGGCGATTCGATGGAGTGGATCGCGCCGCATATGGGCACCGATGTCGCGCTGATGCTGGGTATCGCCCATACGCTGGTGGAGAATGGCTGGCAGGACGACGAGTTTCTTGCCCGCTGCGCCAGCGGCTACGAGATTTTTGCCCGCTATCTGACCGGCGTAAAGCGACGGCGTGGCGAAAACCGCCGACTGGGCGGCGGCTATCTGCGGCGTCGCAGCGGATAAGATCCGCGAACTGGCGAAACTTTTCCACGAAAACACCACTATGCTGATGGCCGGCTGGGGCATGCAGCGCCAGCAGTATGGCGAGCAGAAACACTGGATGCTGGTCACCCTGGCTGCGATGCTGGGGCAGATTGGCACCCCTGGGGGGCGGGTTTGGTCTTTCCTACCATTTCGCCAACGGCGGCAATCCGACCCGCCGCGCGGCGGTGCTGGGCTCGATGCAGGGGAGCGTGGCCGGAGGCGTGGACGCCGTGGAGAAGATCCCGGTCGCGCGGATTGTCGAGGCGCTGGAGAACCCGGGGGCGGAGTATCAGCACAACGGCATGGCGCGGCGCTTCCCCGATATTCGCTTTATCTGGTGGGCCGGCGGCGCCAACTTTACCCATCATCAGGATACCAACCGCCTGATTCAGGCCTGGCAGAAACCAGAGCTTATCGTCATCTCCGAATGCTTCTGGACCGCCGCCGCGCGTCATGCCGATATCGTCCTGCCGGCGACCACCTCGTTTGAGCGCAACGATCTGACGATGACCGGGGACTACAGCAATCAGCATCTGGTGCCGATGAAGCAGGTGGTCGCCCCGCAGGGTGAAGCGCGCGATGATTTCGCGGTCTTTGCCGACCTCAGCGAACGCTGGGAGGCGGGCGGCCGCGAGCGCTTTACCGAAGGGAAGAGCGATCTGCAGTGGCTGGAGACCTTCTATCAGATGGCCGCCCGGCGCGGCGCCCAGCAGCAGGTGACGCTGCCGCCGTTTGCCGAATTCTGGCAGGCTAACCAGCTGATTGAGATGCCGGAGGAGCCGGAGAATGCCCGTTTCATCCGCTTTGCCGCCTTCCGCGACGATCCCCTGGCCAACCCGCTGAAAACGGCGAGCGGTAAATTGAGATCCACTCGCCGACCATCGCCGCCTTTGGCTACACCGACTGCCCGCCGCACCCAATGTGGCTGGAGCCCGACGAGTGGCATGGGCAACGCCGAGGCGGGGCAGCTGCAGCTGCTGTCGGCCCATCCGGCCCACCGGCTGCACAGTCAACTGAACTACTCCGCGCTGCGCGAACGCTATGCCGTTGCCGGACGCGAACCGTTGACTATTCATCCGCAGGATGCCCGGGCGCGGGGGATTGCCGATGGCGATCTGGTGCGAGTGTGGAACGCCCGCGGTCAGGTGCTGGCCGGCGCGGTGGTGACGGAGGGGATCCGCCCGGGGGTGATATGCCTGCATGAAGGGGCGTGGCCCGACCTGGATCCGGTGGCGGGCATCTGCAAAAACGGGGCGGTGAACGTCTTAACTAAAGATATCCCAACATCCCGCCTGGGCAACGGCTGTGCCGGTAACACCGCCCTGGCGTGGCTGGAGAAATATACCGGCCCGGCGCTGCCGCTTACGGCATTTGATCCGCCGGCCAACGCATAATCCAGGTGGGGTGCTGAGTATCGTCCTGCCATGCGCAATCTTCAATGCGGAAGCCTTGCGCATGGTAGAAATTGACCGCTGATTCGTTTTTCTGATAAACCTCAAGGCTAAGCCAGGCGTAGTGCTGCTTGACTTCATCCAGCAGCGCCCGGCCAATGCCCTGGCGAATAGCGTCCGGCGCGACGAACAGCGCGCCGACGAAACGGGACTCCAGCACGCTGACAAAGCCTTTTAGCTCCCCGTCGCGCTCCCAGACCCAGGTGCTGGCGGCGGG
>OKVR01000213.1_pt1 | contig 21010 bp, 23 predicted proteins | sample 1606891 | NCBI WGS metagenome assembly OKVR01 (sample SAMN03281011, study PRJEB24777) | human gut metagenome | isolation source: fecal sample PR176 from 1 month old male Indian infant, caesarean delivered... | place: Singapore | collected 2006-01-13 | reverse complement strand
AAGCGCATCCCCGGCGGCGCGTCGCCTGACCGGGCTGGGCGGTATTCAAACCGCTACCGACAGCATGCATCGTCCAGGCCGGGTATGGCGAGTCGCTACCCGGCATTTTTACCTCCACGCCTTAGCGTTGTTCATCCAGCTGCAGCGCGATATACAGCAGCAGCCGGTCGTCAAAGCTGCCAAGATCCAGCCCCGTCAGCTCCGAGATACGATTCAACCGGTACTCCAGCGTATTGCGATGAATAAACAGGGCCTTCGACGTCGCCAGGGGCTGCACGTTATGGCGAAACCACGCCTGCAGCGTTCGTCGCAGCAGCCCGTTGTTATCCATCGCCTTGAGACGCGCCAGCGGACGAGCCAGCTCATTGGCCTGCCAGCCGCCGCGCAGGCTGTCAAGCAGCACCGGCAGCATCAGATCCTGATAGAAATAGCAGCGGCTCTCCGGCATCCGCTGCTTGCCCACCATCATCGTCGTGCGAGCGGTACGGTAAGAGCGGGCGATACTCCCGGGACCGGTGAAGAAGTTGCCCAACGCCACGCGGAAACGGAGCTGGCCATTCTCTTTCATCCTGGCGATAAGCTGCTCGACGCGCCGGACGTGATCGTCGGCGTCCCAGCGGCCAAAGCTGTTCAGCGCCGGTTTCAGCACCACCATTTCCGTGAGCGAGACAATGGCCACCAGATTATTGCGATCGGGGGTGGTCAGCGCGTTCTGCAGCTGCTGTAGCTCCGCCATCGCGCTGTCCACGCCGAGCTGGCCGCTGTCCACCTCAATCATCGCCACCACGCGCGGCTGATTCAGATCAATTCCTAAACGCTGCGCCCATTCGTTCAGCGCCGGGGTATGCTCTTCCGCCTGAATCAGGTTCATCACCAGCTCTTCGCGCAGACGGCTGTCCTGCGCCAGGAGATGCATCAGTCGCGACTGCTCCAGCATCATCTCAGCCGTCATGCACACCAGCTCGCCATATTTTCGCAGCGACTCCGGCTCGCCGGTCAGGCCGATCACCCCGACGATCTCCCCCTCCAGGCGCAGCGGCAGGTTGATCCCTTGACGCACTCCGTGGAGATGGCGAGCGACCGCATCGTCGATATCCACCACCCGCCCCTGGGAAAGCACCAGCAGCGCGCCTTCGTGCAATTCACCAATCCTTTCCCGATCGCCGCTGCCGATAATCCGCCCGCGGGCATCCATCACGTTGATGTTGGTATCGATGATGCGCATCGTCCGCGCCACAATATCCTGCGCCATTTTGGTATCAAGATGCCAGCCAGCCATGTAATCCTCCCCTTTGCAGGGCACCAGCATAAAAGAGTCGTTGCTCTGCTGCATTGTGCATATGCCCGAAGCCCGGGTGAGATATGTGGAGTTGTGGAAGCGGTCACAGAACGAAAAAAAGCCCCTGCCCTCGGCGAGGGAAGGGGCTGGAGAGCGAGCGCTGACTGTTACTGCAACAGCAGATAGATAGAGGCGTCGCCGCGCTGAATATTCAGCGCCAGCACGGACGGTTTGGCGTCGAAGATTTTCCGCAGATCGGCGATGTTTTTCACCGGCTGCTGGTTCGCCCCGACGATGACGTCGCCTTTCTTGAGGCCAATCTGCGCCGCCGGGGTACCGGCTTTCACATTATTGACCACCACACCTTTGTCCTGACCCTTGTTGCTCATTTCCGCCCCTTCAATCCCGTTGAAGATGGTGCTGGAGTCAACCTGGGTCTGGTTGCTCTGCTGCAGTTCGACGGTCACGGTCACCGGTTTGCCGTCGCGCAGCAGACCAAGCTCAACTTTGCTGCCGATAGGCATGGTGCCGACCTGGGCACGCAGCGCGGCGAAGCTGCTGATCGCCTTCCCGTTGAGAGAGGTGATCACGTCGCCGGCTTTAATGCCCGCTTTCGCGGCCGCCGACCCCGGCATCACCTGGCTGACAAAGGCGCCGCGCTGAGCGTCGACTTTCATCGCTTTCGCCAGCTCAGAGTTCAGTTCGGTCCCCATGATGCCGAGCTCGCCGCGTTTCACCTGGCCATATTTCACCATCTGCTCGGTCAGGTTTTTCACCATGTTGCTTGGGATAGCAAAACCGATACCGATGTTGCCGCCGTCCGGCGCCAGAATGGCGGTGTTGATGCCGATCAGCTCGCCGTTGAGGTTCACCAGGGCGCCGCCGGAGTTCCCGCGGTTAATCGCCGCACGGTCTGGATAAAGTTTTCGTAGTTTTCCACGTTCAGGCCGCTACGACCCAGCGCGGAAACAATCCCGGAGGTCACGGTTTCGCCCAGACCGAACGGGTTACCGATAGCCACGGTGTAGTCGCCAACGCGCAGCGCGTCAGAGTCGGCGAGCTTAATCGCCGTCAGGTTTTTCGGATCCTGAATCTGAATCAGCGCGATATCAGAGCGCGGATCTTTGCCAACCACTTTGGCATCAAACTTACGGCCATCGCTCAGTTGAACCTTAATTGTGGTGGCGTTGTCCACGACGTGGTTGTTGGTCACCACATACCCCTTGGCGGCATCAATGATGACGCCGGAGCCCAGCGCCATAAATTTCTGCTGCTGGCCGCCGTCAGGCTGACCGCCCTGTCCGCCGCCCTGGCAAAACGGCGAACTCTGGAAAGGAGAACCGTCCTGGCAGAACGGCGAATTATCGCCAAAGAACTGCTGGAAGTTACGTGGCATCCGTGGGGTATTAACGGTGGTGCTACCTTCAACGTTAATGCTCACCACCGACGGCATCACCTTCTCCAGCATCGGGGCCAGGCTTGGCATCTGCTGTGCATTAGTGGCCGAAGATGCCGTTTCTGCCGCGCTCGCAGAGAGCGGGGACAACGCCAGACCTAAACTCAGAGCCAGTGCACTCATTGCTAACGTGGTTTTTTCATCAGTTTCAATCTCAATATCAGAAAACGAAAGTTGCTGTGTACGTGACTATCAGAGTCATTTTATAGCGCTAAGTTCCGGAATTAAGTTCTGGAAAAAGTAAAAATTATTGTCCATCTTTACAAAACTCCAGCTTATTCCACCGCCATTAGCCGCCGATATTCATCCCACGCATACAAATCCGTCATCCCGCTGATATAATCCTGAATCAGACGGCAGCGATAATAGTATTCCATCAGCGCAAATTCAGGCGCCGTGCGCGCCAGCTTATTTACCGCTTCCACATAGGCCAGCCGGTGGCGGGTTGATAGTTTCTGATACAGCCGGGAGGCAATGGGTAAACGCCGTACCCGCTCCTGCGCCACTAATTCGCTGAAATCCTCGAGCGATAATTTCAGCAGCGGCTGATAGATATCCAGCAGGCCACTGATCACCCGGTAGCCCTGCAATTCCAGCTGCTCGACATCCGGATGGCTAAACACCTGTTTCATCGCCACAATTTTTATAAAGCTCCAGCAGCTGACTGCAATCGCTGTCGTCCTCGAGCAGCGCATGATTAAAGTCGCCCGTAAAGATGGCCGGCAGGTTGTCAATAAATCGGCGCGCCGCGTAGGGCACTAGCTTATTCAGCGTGTTCACCCGCAAATACATAAAAAACTGATCTTCCGCGCTCTGTTTCAGGGAATTGGCTCGTGATTTCTCCCAGGCATTTTCCACTACCTGTGAGAATAACGATCCTTTTTCATGGCAGCCCCAGGCGTCGTAAAGATGCTGATAAAGCTGCTCAGCGCTGAAAAATACGTTTTTCCACCGCGTCCTCGAGATCCGCGACGCAATATGAGATGTCATCCGCGGCTTCCATAATCCAGGTTAATGGGAACCGATTGTAAGGCGCCAGATCCAGTTCTTTACGCAGGCGCGCCACATACTCCTCTTCGGCTAAATAGTAGCCAGGCTTTTTCATTAAATAGCTGTGGCTGGCTGGCGTCGCCTCAGACCACCACGCCGGCCGAGTATATTTCAGAATACAGCCGACCTGCGCCCAGGTCAGATTCATGCGCATCAGCGTATGGACCAGACGAATGCCCTGGGCGTTGCCCTCAAAGCTGCAGAGATCCTGGCGCACTTTGCGGCGCAGCGCGTTAAGCGACGTTTCCCCTTCATGCAAGCGTAATGCCTGCACTTCACAGCGATCGTCGGTCAGCGACTGCCCGAGCGCATCGCCGGGCGCCAGACGCTGGCGGAACCAGTCGTTAATCGCCGCCTCGCCAAAATGGCCAAACGGGGGATTGCCGATATCGTGCATCAGGCAGGCCATCTCCACCACGCTCTCGAATGGCCCGGTCAGCTCTTCCAGGCCATACTCCTCCAGTAGCCTCAGCTCTTTCAGCCGGCTCAGCACCTCTTTGGCGATATAGCGTCCCACCTGCTGCACCTCCAGCGAGTGGGTCAGGCGGGTACGCACCGCCGCGTTGCGCTCCAGCGGGAAGACCTGAGTTTTTTGCTGTAAGCGACGGATTGCCGGCGAGTTGACGATCCGTCCCCGATCGCTTTCGAAGATCCGCAGGATGTCGCGCTCCGTCTCGACACGCGGCGGCGAACGGAAGCGTCGACGCCAGTTTATCTTGTTGCGAAAATCAATCTTTGCCATAGCCTCTCCCGCGCGAGCAATACGCTTCCCCTTAAGCGCATGATAGACTATGCAACTAAACCTGACACATCGCGAGTAAATCTATGAAAATTGGCATTATTGGCGCTATGGAAGAGGAAGTTACCCTTCTGCGCGACAAAATCGAAAACCGCCAGACTATCACTATTGGCGGGAGCGAAATCTATACCGGCCAACTTCACGGCGTTGACGTCGCGCTGCTGAAGTCTGGTATCGGGAAAGTGGCGGCGGCGATGGGCGCGACCCTGCTGCTGGAGCGCTGCCAGCCTGACGTGATCATTAATACCGGCTCTGCCGGCGGCCTGGCGCCGACGCTGAAGGTCGGCGATATCGTCGTCTCCGATGAAGCGCGCTACCACGACGCCGACGTCACCGCCTTCGGCTATGAGTACGGCCAGTTGCCTGGCTGTCCGGCCGGCTTTAAAGCGGACGAAAAACTGGTGGCCGCGGCGGAGAGCTGCATTAACGCGTTAGATCTCAATGCCGTTCGCGGCCTGATCGTCAGCGGTGATGCCTTCATTAACGGCTCTGTCGGTCTGGCGAAGATCCGCCATAATTTCCCGCAGGCGATCGCTGTGGAAATGGAAGCGACCGCCATCGCTCACGTCTGCCATAACTTTAAGGTTCCTTTCGTGGTGGTTCGCGCCATCTCCGATGTGGCCGACCAGCAGTCTCACCTCAGCTTTGAGGAGTTCCTTGCGGTAGCCGCCAGACAGTCCACCCTGATGGTGGAGAATCTGGTACAGAACCTGGCACGTGGCTAAGTCGCTCTCCTTCGCGCTTGCCGCGCTGCTGTTACTCGCCCCGGCGTGGCTGCTGGCCGCGCCGCGGGTGATCACCCTCTCCCCCGCCAATACCGAACTGGCCTTTGCCGCCGGGATCACGCCGGTCGGCGTCAGCAGTTATTCCGATTATCCGCCGCAGGCCAAAACGATTGAGCAAGTTGCCAGCTGGCAGGGAATGAACCTGGAGCGCATCGTAGCGCTCAAGCCAGACCTGGTGCTGGCCTGGCGCGGGGGTAATGCCGAACGTCAGGTTAACCAGCTGCAGTCGCTGGGGATCCACGTCCTGTGGGTACAGACTTCGACCATCGAAGAGATCATCGCCACCCTGCGTCAGCTGGCGCAGTGGAGCCCACAGCCGGAAAAAGCACAGCAGGCGGCGCAGGCGATGCAGCAGGAATACGATGCGCTGAAAGCGCGCTATGCCAGCGCGCCGAAGAAACGCGTCTTCCTGCAGTTCGGTTCCGCACCGCTATTCACCAGCGGCCCCGGCTCAATTCAGGATCAGGTGCTGAGGCTGTGCGGCGGCGAGAATATCTTTTCCGCCAGCCGCGTTCCCTGGCCGCAGGTGAGCCGCGAACAGGTGCTGGCCCGTCAGCCGCAGGCGATTGTGGTGACCGGCGACGCCAGCCGCATCGCCGAAGCGCAGCGCTTTTGGCAACATCAGCTCACCATTTCGTTGATTGCGTTACACAGCGACTGGTTTGAACGCGCAAGCCCACGTATTATCCTCGCCGCCAAACAACTTTGTGCGGCGCTCGACCAGGTAAAATAACCATCCGGCATACCGGATGTTCAGTGGGAATCAACGATGCTTGTCTATTGGCTGGATATTATTGGCACAGCTGTCTTCGCGATCTCCGGCGTTCTGCTGGCGGGGAAATTGCGTATGGACCCATTCGGCGTGCTGGTGTTAGGCGTGGTGACGGCGGTGGGCGGCGGTACCATCCGCGATATGGCGCTGGCGAATGGCCCCGGTATTTTTGGGTGAAAGATCCCACCGATCTGGTGGTGGCAATGGTCACCAGCATGCTGACCATCCTGCTGGTCCGCCAGCCGCGCCGGCTGCCGAAATGGATCCTGCCCGTTCTTGATGCCGTCGGTCTGGCGGTGTTTGTCGGCATCGGGGTGAATAAAGCGTTTCTCGCCGGCAGCGGCCCGCTGGTCGCGGTGTGCATGGGCGTGGTGACCGGCGTTGGCGGCGGGATAATCCGCGACGTGCTGGCGCGCGAAATTCCTATGATTCTGCGCACCGAGATCTACGCCACCGCCTGTATTGTGGGCGGCATTGTCCACGCCACCGCGCACGACACCTTTCATCTCCCGCTGGAGAATTCGGCGATGATGGGGATGGTGGTGACCCTGGTGATTCGTCTGGCGGCGATCCGCTGGCACCTGAAGCTGCCGACGTTTGCGCTGGACGATAACGGACGGTCATAAAAGCAAAACGGTAACCTGAGGTTACCGTTTTTAACGTTGGCACCCTCTCGCAGAAGGGGAAGACGCCCGGTCGCACTCGCTTTACACGCTGAACGAGGATCCGCAGCCGCAGGTGCTTTTCGCGTTCGGGTTGGTCACGATAAAGCGCGAACCTTCCAGCCCTTCGGTATAGTCGACAGAGCCGCCGACCAGATACTGCAGGCTCATTGGGTCAACCACCAGGCCGACACCCTGTTTCTCAATGGTCATATCCCCTTCGTTCACCTGATCGTCGAAGGTGAAGCCATACTGGAAACCGCTGCAACCGCCGCCGGTAATATACACGCGCAGTTTCAGGTTCGGATTATCTTCATCCGCAATCAGGTGTTTTACTTTATTGGCTGCGGCTTCGGTAAACTCCAGCGGCAACGCTACGTCATCACTCATTTTTGCTCCCATTGATACTTCCGGCCGGTTAAAGAATAACCGGGCCTTTTGAGCCATTATCTAATACCCTGGTAAATCGTTCAAGTATTCTCCCGGGGCGCCTGCTGCGCTTTTGCCGCCTGCTCGGCCTCCTGCTTCGCCAGAGTACGTTGCAGAATGGTCGAATACAAAGGCTTACCGCCGAGGAATTGCGCCAGTAGTGTTGCGCCAAGGCAGGTAATAATCATTGGCAAAATGAGCTGGTAGTTATCGGTCATCTCCAGCACCAGCACAATCCCGGTCAGCGGCGCGCGCACCGAGGCGGCGAGCAGCGCGCCCATGCCGGCGATAGCGAAGGTGCCGGCATCGAGATGGTAGGACGGAAACAGCGGGATAGCCGCCATGCCGAACGCCGTGCCCAGCAGCGTGCCGAGCGCCAGCATCGGGGCGAAGATGCCCCCCGGCGCGCCGGAGGAGAAGCAGATCAGCGTGGTCACCACGCGGGCAATAAAGATAAACAGCAGCAAACCGACGGAGAAGTTACCGGCGGCGGCGATGGGGATCAGGTTAAAGCCACCGCCCACCGCGGAGGGCTGCATCAGCCCCAGCAGACCGCAAAGCCCGCCGATGATCCCGCCCATTAACACCCATTTTTTGATGTTGCCGCCGTGAATGCGCTGGAACAGATCCTGGGTGCGCAGCACCAGAAAATTAAATAGCGGGCCGAAGCAGCCAAACAGCATCCCCAGCACCAGGTACAGCCACAGCGTATTCACCGGGGCATTGCTCAGCTTGCCCACCTCTATAATTGCCGCCTCGCCGTTAAAAATGCGAAACACAATGCTCGACATGATCACGCCGGTAAATACCGCTTTAATGGAGATCAGGTTGTAGCGGAACTGCGGGCGCATCTCTTCGATGATAAACAGGATACCAGCCAGCGGCGCGTTAAAAGCCGCTGAGAGACCCGATGCCGCGCCGGTCGCCAGCAGCGTGTGCCGCGCTTCCGGACTGCGCATGCGGAAAATATCCAACACCATGCGCCCAATGTTGCCGCCAAGCTGCACCATCGGCCCTTCGCGTCCCAGCACCATTCCGGCGCCCAGGGTCCCCATGCCGCCGATGAATTTTACCGGCAGCACGCGCCACCAGCGCACCGGCCGCAGCTCCTCCAGCGCCCCTTCGATCTCCGGGATCCCCGATCCGCCAGCCTCCGGCGCAAAGCGGCGCACGAGGAAATAGCCGACCATCGCCAGCAGCGCCGACAAGATAAACGCCAGCGGCCAGACCAGATACCAGTGGTCCGCTACCTGCGCCAGCGCGCCGATCCGCTGGTTCTGCACCCAGTTCACGCTCTTTTCAAACGCCACGCCCACCAGCCCGGCCAGCGTGCCGACCACCGCCGCCATAAACAGCACCGCCAGCGGCGTTTTATCGCGCTGAATTAAGCGGCGCACCGCATCGCCGCGACGCACCCGCACGAACTGATGTGCTTCAAAAGAGGGAGTTTCTGCTTTCATGCCGTTATCAATTATTGGTAATACAAATGAAGAGAGAGGCATTTTAGCCGCCCCGGCGCGCTGCGTCGTCAAAAAAATGCCCTTGCGGCACATTGTTTCAATTGGGCAAAACTTTCATAACCATCCTGGAATAACTTAGAATAGCCGATAAAACATTTTTCACGAACCAGGACCCTGGCCATGAGCAAATCTGAAAATCTGTACCATGCTGCGCGCGAACTGATCCCCGGCGGCGTTAACTCGCCGGTGCGCGCCTTTACCGGCGTCGGCGGCACCCCGCTGTTTATCGAACGCGCGGATGGCGCTTACCTCTATGACGTGGATGGAAAGGCCTATATCGATTATGTCGGCTCGTGGGGTCCGATGGTGCTGGGCCACAACCATCCGGCGATCCGCAACGCGGTGATCGAGGCGGCGTCACGCGGCCTGAGCTTTGGCGCGCCGACCGAAATGGAAGTGAAAATGGCGGCGCTGGTGACCGAGCTGGTACCGACCATGGATATGGTGCGGATGGTGAACTCCGGTACCGAAGCCACCATGAGCGCGATTCGCCTGGCGCGCGGCTTCACCGGCCGCGACAAGATCATCAAGTTCGAAGGCTGCTACCACGGCCATGCCGACTGCCTGCTGGTGAAAGCCGGTTCCGGCGCGCTGACCCTCGGCCAGCCGAACTCGCCGGGCGTGCCGGCTGATTTCGCCAAACACACCCTGACCTGCACCTATAACGACCTCGCCTCGGTGCGCGCGGCGTTCGAGCAATATCCACAGGATATCGCCTGCATCATCGTCGAGCCGGTCGCCGGTAATATGAACTGTATTCCGCCGCAGCCGGAGTTCCTGCCGGGCCTGCGCGCGCTGTGCGACGAATTTGGCGCCCTGCTGATCATCGACGAAGTGATGACCGGCTTCCGCGTGGCGCTGGCGGGCGCGCAGGCTTATTACGGCGTGGAGCCGGATCTGACCTGTCTCGGGAAAATCATCGGCGGCGGGATGCCGGTAGGCGCTTTCGGCGGCCGTCGCGAGGTGATGGACGCTCTGGCCCCCACCGGCCCGGTTTATCAGGCCGGTACCCTCTCCGGTAACCCGATCGCCATGGCCGCCGGCTTCGCCTGCTTAAGCGAAGTGGCGCAGCCGGGCGTGCATGAAACCCTCACCGAGCTGACCAACCAGCTGGCGCAAGGTCTGCTTGATGCGGCGCGTGACGCCGGGATCCCGCTGGTGGTCAATAACGTCGGCGGCATGTTCGGCATCTTCTTTACCGATGCCGAAACTGTCACCTGCTATCAGGATGTGGTGAAGTGCGATGTCGAACGCTTCAAGCGCTTCTTCCATCTGATGCTGGAGGAAGGCGTGTACCTGGCGCCGTCAGCATTTGAGGCTGGCTTTATGTCCGTGGCCCACAGCGAAGAAGATATCGACAATACCATCGACGCCGCGCGTCGGGTATTTGCCAAACTGTAAGCTCCCTGCATGCCGGGTGACGCTCCGCTTACCCGGCCTACCAAACCCGCAATGGCACGGACCGTAGGTCGGGTAAGGCGTTAGCCGCTACCCAACGAAAAAAACGGCACCGTGCGGTAGCCCGGATAAAGCGCAACGCGCCGCTATCCGGGATCTTTCGCGCTAACGCCACGCGTTAGCAGCTCTGCTTTCTCAGCAAATAGATAAAGTACGGCGCGCCGATAAAGGTTGATAACAGCCCCGCCGGGATCTGGTAGGGAAACATGATCATTCGTCCACACCAGTCGGCGAAGACCAGCAGCAGCCCGCCAGTCAGCCCGGAGATCACCATATGCGGCAGCGTGCGCCGGAAGCCCATCATCCGTGCGATATGCGGCGCCATCAGCCCGACGAAGCTCAGCGGGCCGATGGTCAGCGTCGCCGCCGCCGTCAGGCAGGCCGCCAGCAGCAGCAGAACAATCCGCGATGAGGTCAGCGCCATGCCCACCGCTCGCGCCGCCTCCCCGCCCAGCGGCAGGATGGTCAGCCAACGGCGACAGAGCGGCGCCAGCGCCAGCAGGAGCAGCATCACCGCGCCGCTGCGGACCACCCTCTCCGGCGTCGCGCTGTAGGTCGACCCTGAGATCCACGTCAGGATCTGCGCCATGCGCGGATCGCCGCTGGCCTGCAGCATCATCAGCAGCATGGTGAAGGCGGTACTGAGCGCCATCCCCGCCAGCAGCATCCGATGCGGCGAAAAGCCGCCGCGCCCGGCGGCCAGCATAATGATCAGCAAGGTACCGGCCGCGCCAAGGCTCCCGGCCGGCAGCAGCCAGCCAAAGGCGTTGCCAGGGACGAAGAACAGCATCAGCACCACGCCAAAGGCGGCGCCGGAGCTGATGCCCAGCACTTCCGGACTGGCCATCGGGTTGCCGGTCAGGCGCTGGATAATACAGCCGGCGACCGCCAGCATCACCCCGGCGAACAGCGCCGACAGCACTCGCGGCCAGCGCCAGGGCAGCAGTTGCTCCAGCAGATCGCCGTGAGCCCACAGCCAGCCGTGGGCATCGCGACCAAAGGCCAGCGCCACGCTCACCGCCAGCAGCAGCAACGCGACGCCCCCGAGAACAAACCCCTTGCACGTGATAGCGCTCAGGCTGCACGTTATCGCCGCCGTTCATCACCGGGGCGCTGATGCTGCGCAGCCGCGGCAGCAACCACAGCAGCAGCGGCGCGCCAATCAGGGCGGTGACCGAGCCGGTGGAGACTTCCCGCCATACCCTGCTCAGCCAGAGGATCACCTGATCTGAAAGCCACAGGAGCAGCGCGCCGATCAGCGCCGCCAGCAGCAGCCGGGCCAGCAGTCGACGGGCGCCGAGCATTTTCGCCAGCAGCGGCGCGAACAGGCCGATAAAGCCGATATCCGCCGCGTTGACCAGCAGCGCGCTCATTCACGATCGCCAGCGTCAGGGCGCCGAGGCGCGCCAGAGACAACGCCAGCCCAAGGTTGCGCGCCACTCCGTCATCGAGCCCCATCAGGGTCAGCGGACGCAGCAGCAGCAGCGTGAGTACTGCGCCGCCCAGCAGCTGCGGCCACAGGCGCTGCGCCACGCTCCAGTCGGTTTGCGTCAGCGTCCCGGTGCTCCACAAGAACATACTCTGCAGCTGGTCGTGATGGAAAATCACCATCAGCTGGTTAAGCGCCCCGCAGTAGAGGCTGACCACCAGGCCCGCCAGGATCAGCGTTACCGGCGACAGGCGCTTGCCCCAGGAGACGCCAAACACCAGCGCTCCCACCAGACAGGCTCCGGCCAGCGCGGCAAACTGCGACGCCAGCACGCCGGGGATGGCCCACAGCGTAGTGACTGTGATCCCCAGTTGCGCGCCGGTGGCGACGCCAAGGGTGGTTGGCTCCGCCAGCGGATTGCGCAGCACCTGCTGGAACAGTACGCCGACCAGTCCCAGCCCGGCCCCACCAGCAGTGAAACGGTCACCCGCGGCAGCAGGCTGTAATGAAACAGCATCTGGGCAATCCGATCGCTATCCGGCTGCCACAGCGCCTGCCGCCATTGCGCATAGGGCAAGGCGACGTTGAGATTGACGATGCTCAACGCGAAGGCGGCAACCAGCAGCCCGGCCAGCAGGATAATGGCTAACGGTGAAATACGCCTATTCATGCCGGATTCCCCTGGGCCTCGGCCAGCACGCGGGCAAAATGCATCGCCGACAGCGTCGCGCCATAGAACCACACCGCCGGAACGCGCTGGAAGCGCCCCGCGCGCACGAACGGCATCGCCTGCCACAGCGGGGTCGCCAGCAGTTGGGTCATCTCCCGCTCGTTACCATGATCGAAACAGATCACATCGGCCTCGTTAAATTCCGCCAGCCGGTCGATGCCAACGCTGACGCTGCCCCAGAACGCCGCTTCGCCGCGCCAGGCGTTTTTGATGCCAAAGCGATCGAGCACTTCCTGGAACAGGCAGTTTTCGCCAAAAACCAGTACATGGCGCGGATCGAGCAGGGAGATCATCAACAGCGGACGGTCGCCGCGCCCGGCAAAACGCGGCTTCAGGCTCGCCATCAGCGCCTCAAACTCCGCCAGGTGGCGCTGAGCCTGTTGTGTTTTGCCCAGCAGGTCAGCCATCTCCAGCAGCGAGCGCTGAGCCATCGCCAGCGGACGTTTGCCATCGCTGAAGGTAAATCCGCGGCCGGAGGCGATACGCGCCAGCTTCTCCGGCGACGGGCCGTAGCCTGCCGACCAGACGATAAATGACGGTTTCATCTGCGTCAGCAGTTCAAGATTGGGTTCGGTACGCAAACCGACATCGATCACCGAGTCGGGCAGCGCGGGTTCGTTCACCCACAGGCGATAGTTGGGGATATCGGCCACGCCGTAAGGCGTGACGCCCAGCGCCAGCAGCAGCTCCGCCGGCAGCCACTCCAGGGCGACCACGCGCTGCGGGTCAATGTTCGCCGCCTGCGCGCCGCGCATCTGCCACAGCAGCGGCGAGAGCGCCATCGCGGTCAGCAGGCGGCGTCGGGTTATCTGAGTCGGGGTCATCATCAATAGACAAAGCTTACCGGCGCCGCGCCGGCCGGGTGCGGCAGGATCCCCATCGGGATGCCGTAGATTTGTTCCAGGGTGTCGCTGCGCATCAGTTCCGCCGGCGTCCCCTGGGCGATCATTTCTCCGCCGCGCAGGGCCACCAGATAGTCGCAGTAGCGGGCCGCCATATTAATGTCGTGCAGGACGGCGATCACCGTCAGGCCGCGCTGCTGGCTGAGACGATGCACCAGCGCGAGGACATCAACCTGATGGGCGATATCCAGCGCCGAGGTGGGTTCATCGAGCAGCAGACAGCGGCTATCCTGCGCCACCAGCATGGCGATCCACGCCCGCTGGCGTTCGCCGCCGGAGAGGCTGTCCACCAGGCGATGGGCGAGCGGCTTCAGTCCCACCAGCGCAATCGCCTCTTCCACTTTCTCACGGTCCGCCGCGCCAAAGCGACCCAGCGCGCCGTGCCACGGGTAGCGGCCGATGGCCACCAGCTCACGCACCGTCATACCCTCGGCCGGCGGCAGCTGCTGCGGCAGATAGGCCACTTTGCGGGCAAAGGCTTTGCTGCCCCAGCTCTCCAGCGGCTGGCCGTCCAGCAGCACATCGCCTGCGGAAGGCGGCTGATGACGGCCAAGCATTTTCAGTAACGTCGACTTGCCGGAGCCATTATGACCGATCAGGCCTGTGACTTTTCCAGCCGGGAAGGTGAGCGAGAGCGGATGGAGCAACGTGCGGCCAGGCACACGGAAAGTGACGCGATCCAACGCGAAGGTGGTTTCTGCGTGCGGAGTCTGTTCCTGCATAGCGATAACCTGATAAAGGGCGCGGCGAACCGCGCCCGTAGGTGGTTAGAAACGGAAGGTGGCGGTGGCGACGACCTGACGGCCGGCCCCCCAGTAGCAAGCGTATTCGCTGTAGCAACTGGAGACATATTCGCGGTCGAACAGGTTGTTGACGTTGACGCCGACCGACGATCCCGGCAGGCCAAAGCGCGCCAGATCGTATTTCACCGTCGCATCCATCAGCGCATAACCGGCCACACTAAAGGAATCATTTTTCTTACCGGTGCTGGTGTCATTTTTGTAGTAGCTGACCGTTGAACCGATATAGCGCGCCCCGGCCCCAATCGTCAGACCGCTGAGCGCGGTTTCGTGGAAGGTATAATCTGCCCACAGGGAGGCCATATTACGCGGCACTTCCGCCGGACGTTTGCCGTTGAACACCGTATCGTGAGTGTATTCCGCATCGGTATAGCTGTAGGCTGCGGTCAGGTTGATATTGGCGTTAACTGCCGCTTTCGCCTCCAGCTCAAGGCCGCGGGAGCGGATCTCGCCGGTCTGGATGCTGAACGCCTGGTTAGCCGGATCCGCCGTCAGGTTCTTGTCTTTGGTCAGCTGATAGACCGCCGCGGTGACCACCACCGGCATATCTTTCGGCACATATTTCACGCCGGCTTCATACTGCTTACCGCGCGACGGATCGAACGGCTTGCCGCTGCTGCTGGAGCCCGATACCGGTTCAAACGATTCGCTGTAGCTGAAGTACGGAGAGATACCGTTATCGAACAGGTAGTTGATGCCGCCGCGCCAGCTGAACTGCTGGTCGTGGTTCTCCGCCAGGCTGTTGGTGGCGCGGGTTAACGTTGAGGTGGTGGCGTAGTCGTAACGACCGCCCAGGGTCATGACCCACTTATCCCACTCCATCTGATCCTGCGCGTACAGGCCGGTCTGTTCCATCCGGTTGAGCACCGCGTACGGGAAGGTAACCTGAATATTCGGATTGCCGTACTGCGGATTATACATGCTGATAGGATCCGCCGTCCCGTAGTCGGCATCCACATCATTACGCATCCGCGAGTAGTCCACGCCGGTCAGCAGCGTATGGCTGACCGCGCCGGTGGCGAAATCAGACTGCAGCTGGGTATCGACGGTAAAGGTGTTCAGGTGCTCGTCGGAGCGCACATAGGCGCGATTCATGTAGCCCGGCGCGACATAGCCATTGCCGTACACCGAGCGATACAGGGTATCGACCTCGGCATAGCGCAGGTTCTGCCGCACGGTAAAGGTGTCATCGAACTGATGGGAGAAGCTGTAGCCCACCATCTTCTGGCGGCGGGAGATTTTATTATCCGCCTCGCCTTCATTGAAATCGGTTGGCAGCTTGTGCGCCTTACCGTTGGCGTCGTAATACGGCACCACGGTGCCTTCACGCGGCAGCCAGCCGTAGTAGCCCGCATCCGGGTCATTCTGGAAGTTGCTCAGGAATGTGAAGTCGGTTTTATCGTCCGGACGCCAGCTAAAGGAGGGCGCCACCGCGTAGCGGGTCGATTTCGCCATCTGCTGCTGGGCATCCTGGCTGCGGCCCAGGCCGGTCAGGCGGTAAGACCAGACGCCGGCATCATCAATGGCGTCGCTGAAGTCAAACCCGGTCTGCCACAGATTGTCGGTGCCCATCTTAAACTGCACTTCTTTCAGCGGCTCGGTGGTCGGGCGTTTGCTGACCATGCGTGACGATACCGCCCGGGTTGCTGTTGCCGTACAGCACCGAAGTTGGCCCGCGCATCACTTCCACGCGCTCCAGGAAGTAAGGATCCATGGAGACTTCAGAGTAGTTATTCCCCTGCAGCTTCATGCCGTCCAGATACTGGTTGGTGTTGACGGTCGTCGAGGTGGTGAAGCCGCGAATGGTGACCACGTCATAGGTGGTCGAACTGCCGCGGGTGGAGAAGACGCTTGGCGTATAGGAGAGCGCCTCTTTTACCGTCGTCGGCTGGCGCATCTCCATCTCCTGGCGCGTCACCACCGACACAGACTGCGGCGTTTTTCAATCGGGGTATCGGTTTTCGTCGCCGTGGCGGAGCGTTTCGCCGCGATGGTCGGCGCCGGTCCCCAGGCGCTTTCCTGGGCGGCCGGAGCGGCAACGACGGTGATGGTTTCTTCTTGCTTCGGTTGTTCTGCTGCCTGTGCATAGACAGACATGCCGCTAACCGCCGTGGCTACTACAGCTGCGACTTTACGCAGCGAGTGATTTGGCTGAGCAGTTTTTGGACGCGCCATGGGTATATCTCTGATGAAAGTGAATGATAACGTAAACGAGAATTATTATTATGACGGGCGATATAATAGGCGAAACGTCGAAGGCAAGGCAAGCGAGTATGCCTGTCGCTGCGGGTTGAAGGCTGAATTAATAACCAGATAGTTATTATGGAGTTAAAGAGCCGTTAACTTTTTTACAGGCATAAAAAAACCCCTAATACTTTCGTCTTAAGGGGTCTGGTCTTAAGGCTTAGATCAGTTACTGCCGAACATATCCTTGATCCAGCCCGCGACGCCGTCGCTCTTCTCCTGCTGCTTCGGCGGCTGTTGCTGCGGTTTGCTGTTGCTGTTGCTGCTGAGGCTGCTGCTGCCCGGACTGATTGAACGGGTTGTTCGCTTCCTGCTGCTGCAACTGCTGCTGCTGCATCATCTCGCCCTGGCGGCACAGCGCATCCGGCTGCGTCGTCCACACCGGCAGCGAACGCATCCCGCCGCTGCAGACGAAGTTGCCGTTGCTGTCCACGCCCATGTCGACCACATCTTCGGGCGGCGTCAGCACCAGCGGCGTTGGCGTCTGGTTAGCCAGATAACGCTGATAAATCGACATCGCACCGCTGGCACCGTACAGTTTGGTTGGCTGGTTATTGTCGCGACCCACCCAGGTGATGGTCACCTGGCTACCGTCGATCCCGGCAAACCAGGTATCGACGTTATTGTTGGTGGTCCCGGTTTTCCCCGCCAGATGGAGGCCCGGATACTTCGCCCCCAGCTGACGCCCCGTCCCGCGCTGCACTACCTGCTGCATGGTCCACAGCGTCATGTAGGCCGCCTGGGCAGGCACCGCGCGCTCCGCCTGCGGGTAGCTCTGATACAGCACCGTGCCATCTTCCGCAATCACTGACCGCAGGGCGGAGAGTGGTGCACGGTTGCCGCCGCTGGCGATAGTCTGGAAGGCCTGGGCCACTTCAATCGGCGTCAGGTTCAGCGCGCCAAGCAGCATCGCCGGCACGGCGTTGAGCTGATTCTTCGGCGCCCCCAGTTTGGTCCAGGTATCGACCACCGCCGGCAAGCCCAGCGCCATCCCGAGGTTAACCGTCGGCACGTTCATCGAACGGGTCAACGCATCCACCAGCATCACCTGGCCGCTGAAGCGACGATCGTCGTTCTGCGGCGACCAGGTCTGGCCATTGGACAGGCGAATGGTCACTGGCGCATCGGCGATCCACGTATTCAGGCGATACTGATTCGGCTGGCTCAGTGCGGTCAGATAGGTCGCCGGCTTGGCCAGAGAACCAATCGACCGCGGGCCTGCATCGCGCGGTTGTAGCCGGCGAACTGCGGCTCCGCGCCGCCGACCCAATCGCCCGCACTTCACCGGTAAAGCGGTCCACCACCACCATGGCGGTTTCCAGATCTGCCAGCTTGCGCTGTTTCTTCAGTACCGGGATCCCTTCAGTAGCCGCTTTTTCCGCGGCATCCTGCGCCACCGAGTCGAAGGTAGTGAAGATCTTCACGCCGGAGAGATCTTTTACTTTATCGCCCAGCTTCGCCTGCAGCTCCTGACGCACCATCTGCATGAACGCCGGCTGTGGTGAAATCACCCCGCCGCGCGGCTGCACGCCCAGTGGACGCGCGCTCAGCATGTCGTACAGCTCCTGGTCGATGACCTGCTGCTGCTGCAGCAGACGCAGCACCAGATTGCGTCGCTCAAGGGCCAGCTTCGGGTTGCGCCACGGGTTATACACCGAGGCCCCTTTCACCATCCCCACCAGCAGCGCCTGCTGGTCGAGGCTCAGCTCTTCCACCGGACGGCCAAAGTAGTACAGGCTGGCCAGCGGGAAGCCGCGAATTTCGTTATCGCCGCTCTGACCGAGGTACACCTCGTTCATGTACAGCTCAAGGATGCGATCCTTGCTGTAGCGGGCGTCGACGATCAGCGCCATGTACGCTTCGTTGGCTTTACGCCAGTAGGAGCGCTCGCTGGAGAGGAACAGGTTTTTCACCAACTGCTGAGTCAGGGTACTTGCCCCTTGCACCGTCCGGCCTGCCGTCAGGTTCGCCAGCACCGCACGGCCGATGGAATAGAGGCTGATGCCATCGTGCTCGTAGAAGTGGCGGTCTTCGGTCGCCAGCAGTGTATCCACCAGCAGGTCAGGGAAGCCGCTGCGCTTCACGAACAGACGCTGCTCGCCGTTCGGCGACTGCAGCATGGTAATAAGCCGCGGATCGAGGCGGAAGAAACCGAACTGGCGGTTGTTATCCATATTCTCGATGGTTTCCAGATGGTCGCCGTCGAAGGTCAGACGCGCGCGCACCTGTCCTTCTTTACTGTCCGGGAAATCGAACGGACGGCGGATCATCTCGATGCTGTTGGCCTGCACCGTATATTCGCCGGGACGCGTCATCGCGCTAACCTGACGATACTGGGTGGCGTTCAGCAGACGCACCATCTCGTTTTTGCTGATCTGCATGTCCGGCTCAAGGTTCACCATCCGGCCATAGACCGCAGCCGGCAGCTCCCAAACTTTACCGTCGATGCGGCTGCGGATTTTCTGGTCGAGGTAGACGCCATAGGCGGCAATCAGCACCGCGAAGACAATCCCCAGCTTGACCAGCAGCCATAGCCAGCTGCGCTTACGACGAGGCTTGCCACCTTTGCCTTTGGCTTTTCTCGGCACCGGTTTCTCATCCTCATAATCATCGTCATCATACTCGTCGTCGTAGACCTCTTCCCGGACCCGGCGACGGGTGACTTTCTGTTTTGTCGGACGTGAGGGTCTTCCCTTACGTCCGATAGGCTCGCGGTCATCTCCCGCCATGCTTTTTCTCCGCAACGTTCAGGCGCAAAGGCCTGATTCTCAATACTTCCTCCGTTCAGAGGAAGAAGAAATCTCTCAAATTAACGTTCAGGCTGCTCATCCTCAGGACGACAACCTGCTGGCGGGCAGAACGCGCCGCCCACCTTTCAAAGGGTTGCTTTGCTTCGCTTCACATGATACTAACAATAGAAATTCACCATAAAATCAATGTGTTAAACGCATCACTGGCAGAATAAGTCAGAACATAGCACGTAATGTTCAGGGCATACAGGATAGCACTAAAATGCGACATTCTTAACCAGCATTTTAACCTCGTGCTTACGTAACAAGATGGGAAAGAGTATGCTTTTTTAATAACATCAAAAAATGCGCTCGCCCTGATGCCAAATGCGGCGGCATCGCCTCAGACTGAAAATATATTTCCTGGACGACAGCATTTATTATTGAGAGAAGTAAAGGGGATGAATCGAGTTTCTGCCAATCAAAAATGAGAGGCTGTTAACAATTTATGTAGAATAATATTTTATGATGACACCAGGGAAATATTTGTTAAACTAGCGGCCAGTGATTCATTATTTTGATTACTCTACTATGCGCATTCCACTTATATTCCCGCTTTGCGTGGTGGCCTTACTCTCTGGCTGCCAACAGAAACCCGCCTCAACGCTCAGTCCGGCCATCAGTAGCCAGGCGCAGCTTGAGCAGCTCTCGTCCGTGGCGGCAGGAACGCGCTATCTCAAGAATAAATGTAATCGTAGCGATCTGCCCGCCGATGAAACTATTTATCGGGCGGTGGTGAATGTCGGCAAAGCGCGCGGATGGGGAAATATTGACCCGGCAACGTTAAGTCAAAATAGCGACCGGCTTTACCAACAGCTTTTACAGGACAGCACCCCGGAAGCCACACAGTGCAGTCAATTTAATCGCCAGCTTGCTCCCTTTATTGCCAGCCTACGCGGCGACTAAGCAAAATATCTTCAACGCGCATTGAATTGCGCTTGCTCCTTATTCGCCTTTCGGCTCCTCGTCAATTTTCCCGCCGGGCCAGTCCTCCAGCGCCGCGAGGGTAAAGGTCGTGCCATTGAAGCTAAAGATCGTCACATCCTGCTGGATCTGCTCCACCACCAGATTGGGCAGCGGGGAATCGCCCTCGGTCCACGCTTTGCCGTTTAACACAATGCTGCGCTTTTCCGCTAACGAGGCGTAGACATGGGCGCTGTAGCGCAGAGGCGGCAGCGTATCGCTGTCCACCACCGGCGCGGCGGGCGCGCTGGCTTTTGCCGCCGGTGGCGGCGTCTTTGGCGCGGCCTCTCCGGCAGCGGTTAACGGCAGAAGCGCCGCATGCGCCACCGGCAAGGGCAGCGTTTGCGGCGGTGCCGGGTGACGCCACTGCTCGCCGCCAAACCAGCCGAGCGCGATAAATAATCCGGCGTACAGCGGGATAATCCAGCCAGGGATCTGCACCATCCGGCCGCGGACCACCGGCGCGTCCGCCAGTGTGGTGGGCGGCTGATGCGCCACCAGCGGGGGGATCCCTCTTTCACTGTCATCACGAACAATCACAACGGTCTCCTGTTCCCTCACGATAACGAGAAGGCGCCCTTACGGGCGCCCCACGTCACCTTATTTACTGCTCACCGGCAGGCCGGCGCCCTGCGATTCGCCCTGCGGCAATTCGAGGACGGCAACCGACCAGGCCGGCAGCGTGACCGAGCCGTCAGCGGCAACCTGCACGCCGCTGGCCAGCGACCGGTCGCCCGCCGCCTGCTGAATAGCGCTCAGCTGGAGCGATGTGCCGGCGAAATCCTGCAGCGTCCGGCTTTCCGGGGCAGCGTTGATCGCCACCACGATGCCGTCGACGCGGCTGTCCAGGCTGGCGCCAGCCTGGATCCCGTCATCGATGGTCATCACCAGCAGACCAGTCTGCTGATCGGCGCCGGTATTGCGGAAGTCCACGCGCTGCATC
>OKVR01000212.1_pt1 | contig 21303 bp, 24 predicted proteins | sample 1606891 | NCBI WGS metagenome assembly OKVR01 (sample SAMN03281011, study PRJEB24777) | human gut metagenome | isolation source: fecal sample PR176 from 1 month old male Indian infant, caesarean delivered... | place: Singapore | collected 2006-01-13 | reverse complement strand
GGCGCTGGAATTTTTGATTGGAGATAAACGCGATGAGCGAACCGTTAAAACCGCGGATTGATTTTGATGGCCCGCTGCAGGCGGAAAAAAACGCCGCCGCTGAAAAGCGCTCGCGCCTTCGACCGACTGGAAGCCGATAACTTCGCGCCGGCGCGTCTGGTGACCGGCGAAGAGGAAGAGGGGGCGGCAGAGGCGGTGGTGGAGTCAGTGCTGCGGCCGAAACGCAGTCTGTGGCGGCGGATGGTCAGCGCTGGCCTGGCGATCTTCGGCGTCAGCGTCGTGGCGCAAGGGGTGCAGTGGACCGCCAACGCCTGGCAGACCCAGGACTGGATTGCGCTGGGCGGCTGCGTCGCCGGGGCACTGATCGTCGGCGCCGGCGTCGGATCGGTGGCCACCGAGTGGCGCCGCCTGTGGCGACTGCGCCAGCGCGCCCACGAACGCGATGAAGCCCGCGATATGCTGCACAGTCACGCGGTCGGTAAAGGGAAAGCCTTTTGTGAGAAACTGGCGCAGCAGGCCGGGCTGGATCAGTCGCATCCGGCGCTGCAGCGCTGGTATGCCGCCATCCACGAAACGCAAAGCGACCGGGAAGTGGTCAGCCTCTATGCCCAACTGGTGCAGCCGGTGCTTGATGCTCAGGCGCGGCGGGAAATCAGCCGTTCGGCGGCGGAGTCGACGCTGATGATCGCCGTCAGCCCGCTGGCGCTGGTGGATATGGCGTTTATCGCCTGGCGCAATCTGCGGTTGATCAACCGGATTGCCACCCTGTACGGCATTGAGCTCGGGTATTACAGCCGCCTGCGCCTGTTTCGCCTGGTGCTGCTGAATATCGCTTTCGCCGGCGCCAGCGAACTGGTGCGCGAGGTGGGCATGGACTGGATGTCGCAGGATCTGGCGGCCCGGTTGTCGGCGCGCGCTGCGCAGGGCATCGGCGCCGGCCTGCTCACCGCCCGCCTCGGGATCAAGGCGATGGAGCTGTGCCGCCCACTGCCGTGGCTCGCCGATGATAAACCGCGGCTCGGCGATTTTCGTCGCGAGCTGATTGGCCAGCTGAAAGAGACCCTGCAGAAAAGCAAAACCAGTCCGGAGAAGTAACCTCCGCTCAGAGACATTGCCGGGCGGCGGCTTCGCCTTGCCCGGCCTTGAGGTTATGTTGAATCCCGGCTCGCCCTGGCGTCAATTTCACCACTGACCGCCTGACTTTACGGCGCAACGCCCATTTTTCCCGCCATGCTGTCAATAATTGTTGACAGTTAGCTTCCCGAAAGTCCATTCCTGGCCTATTATTCTCCGGTCATTGGCACTTTTAGGGTGAACACTCCCATGCGTCTTGAAGTCTTTTGTGAAGACCGCCTCGGTCTGACTCGTGAATTGCTCGATTTGCTGGTGCTGCGCGGCATTGATCTGCGTGGTATCGATATTGACCCTATTGGCCGTATCTACCTCAATTTTTGCCGAACTGGAGTTTGCCACCTTCAGCAGCCTGATGGCGGAGATCCGCCGTATCGCCGGCGTGACAGACGTGCGCACCGTGCCGTGGATGCCATCTGAGCGTGAACATCTTGCGCTCAGCGCGCTGCTGGTGGCGATGCCGGAGCCGGTGCTGTCGCTGGATACCAAAGGCAGGGTCGAACTGGCCAACCCCGCCAGCTGCCTGCTGTTTGGCCAAAGCCAGGCGAAGTTGCGCAACCATCCGGTGGCCCAGCTGATCGCCGATTTTCAACGTCCAGCGCTGGCTGGAAAGTAGCCCGCAGGAGACGCATGCGGAGCATGTGGTGGTGAACGGGCAGAATTACCTGCTGGAAGTGACCCCGGTCTATCTGGAAGGGGAGCATAACGAGCGAGTGCTGACCGGCGCCGTGGCGATGCTGCGCTCAACCGTGCGCATGGGACGGCAGCTGCAGACCATGACCAGCCAGGACACCAGCGCCTTCAGTCAGATCCTCGCGGTGGGCCGAAAATGCGCCACGTGGTGGAGCAAGCGCGCAAGCTGGCGATGCTCAGCGCGCCGCTGTTGATTGTCGGCGATACGGGCACCGGCAAAGATCTGCTGGCGCATGCCTGCCATCTGGCCAGCCCGCGGGCGGGCAAACCCTATCTGGCGCTTTAACTGTGGCTCCATTCCCGAGGACGCGGTCGAGAGCGAACTGTTCGGCGACGCCCTGCAGGGCAAAAAAGGCTTCTTCGAGCAGGCCAACGGCGGTTCGGTGCTGCTGGATGAAATTGGCGAGATGTCGCCGCGAATGCAGACCAAGCTGCTGCGCTTTCTCAACGACGGCACCTTCCGCCGCGTCGGCGAGGATCATGAAGTACACGTCGATGTGCGGGTGATCTGCGCGACGCAGAAAAACCTGGTCGAGCTGGTGCAGAAAGGGCTGTTCCGCGAAGATCTCTACTATCGCCTCAACGTCCTGACCCTGTATCTGCCGCCGCTGCGCGACTGCCCGCAGGACATTATGCCGCTGACGGAGCTGTTTGTTGCCCGCTTTGCTGATGAGCAGGGGATCCCGCGGCCGAAGCTCTCCGCCGACCTGAGTACGGTGCTTACCCGCTACAGCTGGCCCGGCAACGTTCGTCAGCTGAAAAATGCTGTCTATCGCGCGCTAACCCAGCTGGAAGGATTCGAACTGCGTCCGCAGGACATTCTGCTGCCGGACCACGACGTCGCCTCGCTGCCGGTGGGCGAGGAGGCCATGGAAGGGTCGCTGGACGACATTACCCGCCGTTTTGAGCGCTCGGTGCTGACCCAGCTCTATCGCAGCTACCCCAGCACCCGTAAGCTGGCGAAGCGGCTGGGGGTGTCGCATACCGCCATCGCTAATAAGCTGCGTGAATATGGTCTGAGTCAGAAAAAGGGCGACGAATAATCCCGCCAGGCCGGCGACCTATGTCGCCGGCATTCGGCCTGCAAAGCGGGCCAAACCTGTATATACTGGTTTTTTAATTCTTTTTCCGGGGTGGTGCATCTTGGCGTCGCGTCGCGCGATCGGGCAGTGGCTGATATTGCTGCTGCTCTCCGTTCTCTTTTCCTCGCTGCTGTTACGCCTTCATTTGCCGGCAGCGCTGCTGCTGGGGCCGCTGATCGCCGGTCTCATTTTGAGCCTGCGCGGGGTGAAGCTGAGCATCCCTCGCCCCTGTTATCTGGCGGCGCAGGCCATTGTTGGCTGCATGATCGCCAGGGCGATTAATCCCTCTGTTTTTGGCGTACTGTTCGCTAACTGGGCGCTGGTGCTGGCGATCCTGTTGACCACCCTGGCGATCAGTGGTCTCACCGGCTGGCTGTTGGTTCGCTATAGCGCGCTGCCGGGCGCCACCGGCGCCTGGGGAAGCTCTCCCGGCGGGGCGTCGGCAATGGTAGTGATGGCCCAGGAGTACGGGGCAGATGTGCGGCTGGTGGCGCTGATGCAGTATCTACGGGTGCTGTTTGTCGTCGGCGCTGCGGCGCTGGTGGTGCGCTATGCCCTGGGCAACGAGGCGCAGGCAATGAGCCAGGCCATCGTCTGGTTTGCGCCGTTGACCCTCAATTTTCCTATCACGCTGTTGCTGACGGCGGCGGCCTGTTGGCTAGGCGCCCGGCTGCGTATCCCTTCCGGCGCCATGCTGCTGCCGATGCTGTTCGGCGCGCTGGTCCAGGGCGGCGGCTGGGTGATGCTGGAGCTGCCGGAGTGGTTGCTGGCGATGGCCTACGCGGTGCTGGGCTGGACGGTGGGCCTGCAGTTTAACAAAGCGGTTTTTCTACTGGCCCTGAAGACGCTGCCGCAGATTATCGCCTCCATCCTCGGGCTGATCCTGATGTGCGCCCTGATGGCCCTTGCCCTGACTCATATTTTGCCGATGGACTTTATGACCGCCTATCTGGCCACCAGCCCCGGCGGGCTGGACACCGTGGCGATTATCGCCGCCGGTACCCGGGCGGATATGTCGTTCATCATGGCGCTGCAGACGCTGCGGCTGTTTACCATTTTGCTGACCGGTCCGGCGATGGCGCGGACGATTTCCCGCTATGCGCCGCGGCAATAAAAAGCCCCCGCAGAGCGGGGGCTGAGCAAAGCGAATGTCCGCAGGCGCGATGCGCCAGGGCAGTCTGTTATCAGGCTTTCAGGGCGGCCAGCGCGGCGTCGTAGTCTGGCTCTTCGGTGATTTCGTTCACCAGCTGGCTGTAGACGACCTGATCGTTTTCATCGATAACGACCACGGCGCGAGCGGCCAGGCCAGCCAGCGGACCGGCAGAGATGGCGACGCCGTAGTCAGCGAGGAACGATGCGCCGCGCAGCGTGGAAAGGGTCACCACGTTGCTCAGGCCTTCGGCGCCGCAGAAGCGAGACTGGGCGAACGGCAGGTCAGCGGAAATGCACAGCACCACGGTGTTGTCCAGTTCAGCGGCCAGCTGGTTGAATTTACGCACTGATGCGGCGCACACGCCGGTATCAATGCTCGGGAAAATATTCAGTACTTTACGTTTGCCGGCGTACTGGCTCAGCGCGACGTCAGAGAGATCTTTGGCGACCAGCGTAAACGGCTGCGCTTTAGCGCCTGCCTGCGGAATGGTGCCCTGAACAGAAACGGGGTTGCCCTGGAAATGCACGGTTTGGACATGGTTATCTTCCTGTTTACATATAGTTAACGTCGCGAGTAGTGTATGACATCCGCCAGCTACACGGCAAACCCTATTTAACATTGACCAGAGAGGACAAGGGAATGCGTAACGTGCGAGTGTATGAGGAAGCCTGGCCGCTCCACACCCCCTTTGTGATCGCCCGCGGCAGCCGCAGCGAAGCAAAAGTGGTGGTGGTGGAACTGGAAGAGGACGGTGTGAAAGGCGTGGGCGAATGCACGCCTTATCCACGCTATGGCGAAAGCATCGCGTCGGTCATGGCCCAGGTAATGGCTATCGGCGAGCAGCTGGAGGCGGGACTTACCCGCGAACAGCTGCAGCGGCTGCTGCCTGCAGGCGCCGCGCGCAATGCCATTGACTGCGCCCTGTGGGATCTGCAGGCGCGGCGCGAAGGCAAAACCTTGCCCCCAACTGCTGGGAGTGACGTTGCCCGAGCGGGTGATCACCGCCCAGACGGTGGTCATTGGCACGGCGGATCAGATGGCGGCCAGCGCCGCGGCGCTGTGGCAGAAGGGTGCTCAACTGTTGAAGGTGAAGCTCGACGACCGGCTTATCAGCGAGCGGTTAATCGCTATTCGCCAGGCGGCGCCGCAGGCCACGTTGATTGTCGATGCCAATGAATCCTGGCACAGCGAGGGGCTGGCGGCGCGCTGCCAGCTGCTGGCGGACCTCGGCGTCGGCGATGCTTGAGCAGCCGCTTCCCCGCCGACGCCGATGCGGCGCTGGAAAACTTCGTTCATCCGTTACCGATTTGCGCCGACGAGAGCTGCCATACCCGGGAGAGCCTGCCGAGGCTGCGCGGGCGCTATGAGATGATCAATATCAAACTGGACAAAACCGGCGGCCTGACCGAAGCGCTGGCCCTGGCCGGGGAGGCGGAACGGCAGGGCTTTGAACGGATGCTGGGCTGTATGCTCTGCACCTCGCGCGGGATCGCCGCCGCGCTCCCCCTGGCGCCGCTGGCGCGCTTCGCCGACCTCGACGGCCCGACATGGCTGGCGGTGGACGTTGAGCCGGCGCTGCGGTTCAGCACCGGCGTGCTTCATCTTTAAGTTTAAGCCTGCCAGCGCAGCAGGTCGGTCATCGCCGGCAGGTAACGCTCCGTTGCCTCGTCGGCGGAGACCGGCGGAAACTCGGCGGTGATGCAGGGGAGCCCGATATCGGCGCACCAGCTGCCAAAGGAACCTGGGGTGTCGTAGCCCACGCTGCCCACCAGCGGCAGTGAGAAGGCGTCCGCCAGCCAGTGTCCCAGCGGGCTGTGTCCCGGGTCTTCGATGCAGGCCAGCGGATCGTGAAAGGAGACCACCCACGCCGGATGGATCTGATGGATCAACTGACACAGGGCCTGGGTCTCCCGCTCCGAACCAGGCTGCTCGCCGGTCAACAGCACCACGTCTCGTTCCGCCGCCGCGCTGTTCCAGCGGTACACCGTTTCCCCTTGTCTCCAGTTAGCGGCCGGAAAGTTACGGTTGAGGTCCACGCCGCGGGCGTTAGCGCGTAGCCCGAGCTGACAGCCGTCAGGATTGACCGTCAGGACCACGTGGTGGCGGCGCAGCTCCGGCTTCAGGGTGCGCAGGGCGCAGGAGAGGGTCACAATCGACGAATTCTCATCGCCGTGGGTGCCGGCAATAATCAGGCCGCTGCGGCTGTCGGCCATCGGCGCAGGAAACCACAGCAGCGGCGCGCCCAGTTCCGAGCTGCCGTACTGCCGGGTTCCCGGCGGAAAGTCGCCGCGCTGCGGGCGAGGACGTGAAATAGACATAGGGCTTCCTGTGTGTCGTTATTATTCAGTGTTGGCGAAAAGCGTGTTGGAATCAAACCCATTCCCGGAGGCGTGAAATCCGACGGCACATCAATTTTCTATCATATGTTGTTTGCAATTTCAGGTGATGAAACAAATAATTATCGCTCTGTTGGCGGTGTTTTTTCTCATTTTAAAGGGGATCTTATGAAGTATCCTGTCGCTTTGACATGCGGCGCGCTGTGGTTAGCCAGCGTATCTTCTCTGGCCTGGGCGGCGGACGTACCGCCGGGCACGGTACTGGCGGAAAAACAGCAGTTGGTGCGCCATATCAAAGATGAACCCGCCTCGTTAGATCCCGCCAAAGCGGTGGGCCTGCCGGAAATCCAGGTGATCCGCGATCTGTTTGAAGGTTTAGTCAATCAGGATGCGAAAGGCAACCTGGTGCCGGGGGTGGCGACCCGCTGGCAGAGCAATGATAACCGCGTCTGGACCTTTACCCTGCGCGATAACGCCCGCTGGTCCGACGGCACGCCGGTCACCGCCGAGGATTTCGTCTATAGCTGGCGGCGTCTGGTGGATCCGAAAACCACTTCGCCGTTCGCCTGGTTCGCGGCGCTGGCGGGGATCGCCAACGCGCAGAACATCATCGACGGCAAAGCCGCGCCGGAGACCCTGGGGGTCACCGCCGTTGACGCCCACACCCTGCGGGTGCAGCTGGATAAGCCGTTGCCATGGTTCAGCAACCTGACCGCCAGCTTTGCCTTCTATCCGGTGCAAAAAGCCAATGTCGACAGCGGCGCGAACTGGACGCGGCCCGGCAGCCTGGTGGGCAACGGCGCCTATGTTCTGAAAGATCGCGTCGTGAATGAAAAGCTGGTGCTGGTGCCGAACACCCACTACTGGGATAACGCCAAAACGGTGATCCAGCAGGTCACCTTTGTGCCGATCAACCAGGAGTCCGCCGCCACCAAGCGCTATCTGGCCGGCGATATCGATATCACCGAATCTTTCCCGAAAAATATGTACCAGAAGCTGCTGAAGGATATTCCGGGACAGGTGTATACCCCGCCGCAGCTGGGCACCTACTATTACGCCTTTAATACCCAAAAAGGGCCGACAGCGGACGAGCGGGTGCGACTGGCGCTGAGTATGACCATCGATCGCCGGGTGATGGCGGAGAAAGTGCTAGGGACCGGGGAAAAACCGGCCTGGCGTTTCACACCGGACGTAACGGCGGGCTTCACGCCGCAGCCGTCGCAGTTTGAGAGTATGAGTCAGGCCGAGCTTAACGCCCAGGCGAAAGCCCTGCTGGCCGCCGCCGGCTATGGCCCGAATCGCCCGCTAAAGCTGACGCTGCTGTATAACACCTCTGAGAACCATCAGAAGATTGCCATCGCAGTGGCGTCGATGTGGAAGAAGAACCTCGGCGTGGATGTGAAGCTGCAGAATCAGGAGTGGAAAAGCCTATATAGACAGCCGCAACACCGGCAATTTCGATGTGATCCGCGCCTCCTGGGTAGGGGATTACAACGAGCCGTCCACTTTCCTGTCGCTACTGACTTCCACCCACAGCGGAAATATTTCCCGCTTTAACGATCCGGCGTACGACAAAATCCTCGCCCAGGCGGCGGTGGAGAATTCGGCCAAAGCGCGTAACGATGATTACAACGCGGCGGAGAAGATCATTATGGCCAAAGCGCCAATTGCGCCGATCTACCAGTACACCAACGGTCGGCTGATTAAGCCGTGGCTGAAAGGCTACCCGATCACCAACCCGGAAGATGTGGCCTACAGCCGTACCATGTATATCGTTAAACACTGATGCGTACTGGCCTCCTGCTCAGGGCAGGTAGCCATTGCTGAACCCAGAGCTGGCGCGGATTGCGGCGCCAGTTATTTATTAATAAGTAAATCAGCCAATTGAGAATTTGGTGCTTTAAGTTTTGCCAGATCTTAAAAATTAATATCGTCTTCATATAATGAAAAAACCAGAACTAAATAATTTTTTCATGTTCGAAATATATAAAAAGGCTGTCCTTTTCATATTATATATTCAGTAACTGGTCGCACCGAAGATCGACTTAAGTGAAAATACCAGTTTTCTCTAAGCCTGAAGGCGACCTCTACTACATTCGCAATGTATCAATGACCGCTCTCAGCGCGGGCGATACATTGCGGTGCGGGTAATAGAGAAATGAACCTTCCAGACGCTGGCTATAACGCTGGAGCACCCGGATAAGCGTGCCCTGCGCTAGATCGTCGGTAATCAGTTCTTCCGGGACATAGGCCAGCCCCAGACCGAGCCTGGCCGCTTTGGCTTCCATATAGCTATCGGCGAAAGCCCACTGTCCCTGAGGCGGGTGGGTAATTTTTTTGCCTTCCACGTTAAGTTCCCAGGCGTACAGGCTACCGTCGCCGAACTGATAGGCGATGCAGGGATGACCGGTTAAATCGGCAGGGGTTTGCGGAAAGCCGTAGCGACGAAAATGCTCCGGGGTTCCGACAACCGCCATCTCCATATCGGGCGAAATACGTACCGCAATCATGCCACTCCCCACTTCCGGGCCCAGACGCACGCCCGCATCGAAACGCTCCGCAATAATATCGACGAACCGGCTTTCGGTGATCAGTTCCAGGCGGATATCGGGATAGCGTTGTTTAAATATCGCCAGCTTAGGCAGCAGAACTTTATCAATAGCGTGCTGGCTGGCATTGATGCGAACCGTACCGGACGGTGTTTGCCGATAATGGGCCAGCGTGGCGAGTCCCATATCTAAGGCGTCGAAACCGGATTCGACATTGTGATAGAGCTGCTCACCCGCCTGAGTGAGCGACAACCGGCGGGTGGTGCGCACCAGAAGCTGAACGCCCAGCCGCTCTTCGAGTTCGCGAACCGCACGGCTGATCCCGGACTGCGCCAGACCCAGTCGTTGCGCTGCGGCGGTAAAACTGCCTTCCCGCACCACCTGCATAAACAGGTAGAGGTCATTATAGTTTTCCCGTTTCGCCATCTTCCGCCTCGTAACAATCGCGCTATTTAGAACTAAATGGTATTAATCTTAGCAATTTTTTAGCCTCTAATAAGCACTTTTATTGCTAGCTACAATAAGCGCATGACAACAAAGCCCAGCAGCGTTGTCCTCTGGAGACTGGTTTTTACACGTTTATTTAGGGGGATTTATGACGGTTTTCAGCAAAAAAATGACAGCCACGATACCCGCCATGCTGCTATGCGCCTTATTAAGTGGAGCCACAACGATGAGTTATGCTGATACAACTAACCCGAACGCACCTGTTTCATTGATTGAACAATGGGATAAAACATTCCCGGAGAGCGCAAAAGTGGATCACCGTAAGGTGACCTTTCAGAACCGCTACGGGATTACCTTAGTTGGAGATCTCTACCTGCCGAAGGATCGCGGTGAACGCAAACTGGCAGCTATTGCCGTGAGCGGTCCCTTCGGCGCGGTAAAAGAGCAGTCCAGCGGCCTGTATGCCCAGACGCTGGCCGAACAGGGGTTTGTCACCCTGGCGTTTGACCCATCCTATACGGGCGAAAGCGGTGGCTACCCACGCAACGTGGCCTCACCGGATATCAATACCGAGGATTTCAGTGCCGCGGTGGACTTTCTGGGCCTGCAAAAAGAGGTGGATCGCAACCGTATCGGTTTGCTCGGCATTTGCGGCTGGGGTGGTATGGCCCTAAACGACGCGGCGATGGATACACGCGTCAAAGCGGTGGCGACCAGCGTCATGTATGACATGAGCCGCGCGATGGGTCATGGGGTAGGCGATGGCAAAGACCGCTACACGACAGCCGACCGCCGAGCGGTACTGCAGTACTTGAACGCGCAGCGCTGGAAGGATGCGGCAAACGGCACTTTCGCCCCAGGTGGGCATGACATATATGTTGATGATAAAGGCTACGTCAGCGCTGCCGCTCGTATTTTGCCGGAAACCTTGCCCGCCAACCCCAACCCGGTGCTGAAAGAGTTCTTCGATTATTACCGTATGCCGCGAGGTTTCCATGCGCGTTCGGTTAATTCAACCGGGGCATGGAATGCGACGATGCCGCTGTCGTTTATGAATATGCCGCTGCTGAGTTACGCCAGCGAAGTGACTATTCCGACGCTTATTGTGACCGGCGAACAAGCCCATTCACGCTATTTTGCCGAAGATGCTTTCAAGGCGATCGGCAGCAAAGAGAAAGCGCTGGTGATTGTCCCTGGGGCAAACCATGTCGATCTCTATGACAACGCCGCGGGCAAAATTCCCTTCGCTACGTTCGCGCAGTTTTTCGAAACCAACCTGTAATCGCTCTCCTGTGCCGGAGACATCCCCAAAGCCGCCTGCAGGCGGCTTTGTTTTGTCGGAGATAAATAATGTCTGGATTACATAACACCCGCGCATACTGGAGCGGCGTCCTGGCGATGACGCTCTGCGTATTTGTGCTCATTGCCTCAGAGTTTATGCCGGTCAGTCTGTTGACACCCATCGCGGGTGATTTACACATTACCGAGGGATTAGCAGGCCAGGGGATCGCGCTTTCTGGCGCGCTGGCGGTACTGACCAGCCTGACGATTTCCCGTCTTACCGGGTCGCTGGACCGTAAATGGCTGCTGCTGGGGCTCACGGCGCTGATGGCGGCCTCAGGATTGATGATTGCCCAGGCGTCCAGTTTTCCGGTTTATATGCTGGGCAGGGCGCTCATCGGGATCGTCATTGGCGGATTCTGGTCATTGTCGGCAGCAACGGCCATTGGGCTGGTGCCGCAACGCCAGGTTCCCCGCGCGCTGGCCATTTTTAACGGTGGTAACGCATTGGCCACGGTCGTCGCAGCCCCGCTGGGCAGCTACCTGGGGGCCACCGTCGGCTGGCGCGGCGCCTTTTTATGTCTCGTCCCGCTGGCGATGGTAGCCTTCATCTGGCAATGCGTTAGCCTGCCATCGATGAAAAGTCAGCGCGCACCAGAGCGGCAGGGAACCGTGCTGCGTCTGTTCCGTCGCTCGACGGTATCCCTTGGATTGCTGGCCTGCGGGCTGTTCTTTATGGGGCAGTTTACCTTATTTACCTATGTGCGACCGTTTCTGGAGATAGTGACTCGAGTCAAGCCTTCTGGCCTCTCCCTGATATTACTGGCGATTGGCGCCGCCGGTTTTGTCGGCACGCTGCTTATTACGACCGTTCTGAACGCCCGGTTTTATCCGACACTGGTGGCTATCCCTTTGTTAATGGCCGCGATTGCCGGAACGCTTCTGCTGGCCGGGCACCACACAGGTTCAGTCGCCGTACTGTTAAGCCTGTGGGGCCTGCTGGCGACGGCAGCGCCCACCGGCTGGTGGACATGGATTGCGCGGACGCTGCCCGAGGATGCGGAGGCGGGCGGTGGTCTGATGGTCGCCGTGATCCAACTATCGATTGCCCTCGGGTCAACGGCAGGAGGCCTGGTGTTTGATAGTCTGGGATGGCGCAGCACTTTTGCTCTGAGCGGTCTGTTACTTTTGGGCGCGGCAGGGGGGAGCTTCCTGCTTTCTGTCAAACACAGGAGATATCAGCGCACTGCGATTAATGAGCTGGATGCATAAGTCAAATCACAAATGACGGGGTAATCCGGCGATGTTTCTGGTCTATCATGAAATTTTTAACAAACTGAGACTGCACCGTGGAATATTGTGTATTAAGTAACAACCGTAAAATGCCGATGCTGGGTTTTGGCGTTTTTAAGGTGACCGATAAAGCAGAGTGTAAGCGGGCGGTGCTGAACGCTATTCGTGCCGGCTATCGCCTTATCGATACCGCTGCCGTCTACGATAATGAAGATGCGGTGGGGGAGGCCGTGCGCGAAGCCATCGCCGAAGGTCTGTGTACCCGCGAGGCGCTATTTATCACCTCCAAACTGTGGGTTCAGGACATGGCCAACGCCGGGATGGCGAAAGCCGGTATCGCCGCGTCCTTAAAAAAATTCCGGGCTGGAATACTTCGATCTTTATCTGTTGCATCAGGCGATGGGCGATTATTTCAGCGCCTGGCGCGCGCTGGAGGAGGCTTATGAGGCCGGTATCCTGAAAGCGATTGGCGTGTCCAATTTCTACGCCCATGTGTTAGCGAACTTCTGCGAAACCGTCAGAATTAAGCCGATGGTGAACCAGGTCGAACTGCATCCTTATTTCGCCCAAGCCCGCGGCGCTGGAAACCATGAAGCACTATCACGTTCAGCCGGAGGCCTGGGCGCCGTTAGGCGGCGGCAGACATAACCCGTATGAAGAGGCAACGCTGCAGGAGATTGCCGATGCCCATCATAAAACCATTGCGCAGGTTATCCTGCGCTGGAACGTGCAGCGTGGCGTCACGGTCATTCCAAAATCCACCCGCCAGGAGCGTATTAAAGAGAACTTTGCTATCTGGGATTTCTCGCTCACCGCGCGCGAAATGGCGCAAATCAGCGCTCTGGATTTAGGCTATGTCGGCGAAGCGGTAAAGCACTTTAACCCTGAATTCGTTCGCGGTTGTCTGGGGGTGAAAATCCACGACTGATCGCGGCTCAGCGGGAAGCCTCCTTCATTTCGCTGCCTGAGCCGCGGCGACGGGTTCGCTATGCTGGTTAGCCCCCACGCGTTTGCCGCGACGGTTGTCGATGCGGTAGACGATCGTCACGGGCTGCTGGCCGGCGGGGGTGACGGTCAGCTCTCTGACCATCTGGCCGGCGTCGGGCGGCAGGGTCCGCGTGGTTTCCCCCTGAGTCAGTATCCGACCATTTTGCCTGACCTGCCAGGTCAGGCGACAATTCTCGCAGGCCGTCCAGGTATCGTTAATCGCCCACAGGCGCACCGTCGCCGGGCTACCCTGACGCCAGCTGGCGGTCACCGGCTCCGATGGACGGCAGGATCGGCGTGATAGGCGCGCTGCAGGGCATAGTAACCCGCCTTCGGCCGGCGCAGATAATCCACCACCCCCCAGTTGATGGAGGGCCATGTCTCGACAAACATAAACTGGAACAGGGCGGTCACCGGTTGATAACGCTGGCGACGATAGCTCTCCGCCGCCAGGGCCACCAGCCTGGCCTGATACGCCTGGGTGTTTTCAATCATCTCCTGAATATTGTTGCCTCGCGGAATCCCGGCGAATTTAAAGGTCTGGAAAGGCTGAAAATTATGGTACTTCCATCGCACCCAGCCGGGATCGTCGGCGGCGGTGGTTTTCGGCCACAGCAGACGGGCCGGGATAATGGTCTTCAGGGTGGAGAGGCGGGGCAGCGCCTGGGCGCCAAACTCGGTAATAATCCCGGTTTTCGCCGGGGCGAGCAGGTCGCGCAGGGTGCCGAAATACCACCCTGCCCAGTAGTGCTCTTCGACAGCGGAAAAGCGATGCACGATGCGGGAGGTGTCTTCCTCCAGCGCATCGCCCACCCGCTGCGTCAGGGTCTGGTTTAAGGTTTTACGCCAGTCGGGGAAGCGTTTCTCCATCCACGGCGAGTTCCACGGCGGCTCGTTGTGACCGCCCCAGACAATAATCGCCGGCGAATTGCCGAACTGGTCCATCATCGCCCGGGTCTGGCGCACGGCGTTATCGGCGAAGGCGGCGCTATCATCATAACCCCACTGCAGCGGGACATCCTGCCAAATCATGAGTCCCATCTCATCGGCCACCTCATACAGCGCGCGGCCCGCCACGTGGCCGTGTACACGGATGGCGTTGGCGTTCATCGCCGTGACCAGTCTGAAATCCCGACGATACTTTTTCCGCGTCATGGTGCTCAGCCACGGCGAGCCAATATAGTTGCTGCCCTTGATGAACAGCCGTCTGTCATTGATGCGCCAGCCCTGATTATCCTCCAGCGCTTCCACCTTACGTAATCCGGTGCGGGTGACGGCGGTATCCATGATCCCCCGCTTATCCACGAGGGTGGCGCGCACGCGGTACAGGTTCGGTTTACCTGTGCCCACCGGCCACCAGAGCTTTGCCGAGGGCATGGGCAGCGAGACGCGCAGAGTGCCTGCGGTATTCTCCAGGGTGACCGGCAAAGGCCTCTGAAAAGGCGGGCCGGAAAAATTGTCCCGGGGTGGCCGTCAGGCGCAGCGTGACGGGGCCGGGCGTCACGGCCCGATAGCGGATTTCGGCACGCAGCATGGGCTTCTCCAGCCCCTGTCGCCAGTCCGGGCGCAGGATCACCTCGTCGATAGTGACGCCGCGGCTCAGATGGAGCTTCACCGGCGCCCAGATCCCCCCGGAGTTGGCATCCTGCCCCTGAACCGACCAGGCGCCGCCCGGACGGGTATCGTGCTGATTGAGGATCCCTTTCATCAGCGTCTTGTGCAGCGGCCAGACTTTTTTGCGGGTCTTCATAGGGGCTGTCGACCCGCACGGCGAGCTGATTATGGCGGCGAACGGCCCCGGTGATGTCTACCGGGAAGCGCTGAAAATAGCCTTCGTGCCGGGTCAGCGTCTTGCCGTTGAGCGCCACCTCGGCAAAGTAATCGACGCCGTCAAACACCAGCGTAGCCATGGCGTCCGGCGTCAGGCCATGCAGGGTAAATTGATGGCGATACCACAGGGCGCCCTGATGATCGTATCCCGCGCTGTACCAGTTTGCCGGTACCCGCAGCGTGCGCCAGTCGCCGTCCGAAGCCTGCGCGCCGGCGAAGGCGCTATCGTTGGCGTCATGCACCCGCCATTGTCCGGCCAGTGACCAGGTCACCGGCGCAGAACCGGCGTGCGCCAGCGGCAGGCAAATGACCAGCAGCAGTAGACGTCTAGCGATCACGGGGAACCTCCTGCGTTCTGCGGCGCAGCCACAGGTGGCAGCCCGCGATCGCCTCGGTCAGCGCGTCGCGCAGGTCGCCCGGCACGCTTTGCTCTGGCGAGGCCGCCTGGCTCTCCAGCCGCTGGAGCACACTGGCAAGGCGTTGAAAACCTAGGGTGGCCGCCTCGCCGCGCAGCTTGTGGGCGGCGCGGCGCCATGTCTCCCGGTCATTGGCGTCAATGGCGTGGTTGAGGGCGGCGGCCGCAGCATTAAGTCCTGCAGCGAAGAGTCCCAGCAACTCCTCGACAAGCTCAGGATCGTCGGCGCACTGTTTCAGCAGGCGGGCTTCGTCCGGCAGGCCTTCCTCTTCCTCCGGCGCGCTATCTTCCGCCGCGCCGACGCGGGCGATGGCTTCCCGTAGCGCCTCCTGGCTCACCGGCTTGGCGATATAGCCGTCAAAACCCATCGCCAGACAGCGTTCTCTATCGCCCTGCATAGCGTGGGCGGTCATGGCAATCGTGGGCTGATGTTGTCTGCCCTGCGCCTGGGTCTCTTCCCGCAGCAGGCGGATGGCGGTTTCACCGTCCATCTCCGGCATTTGCAGATCGATCAGCAGAAGATCCCAGCAGGCTGCGCGCCAGCGCTCCAGCGCTTCCCGACCGTTGTTCACCACCTCGCAGCGGTGACCCAACTGCTCCAGCAGCCGTCTGGCGACCTTCTGGTTTACCAGGTTGTCCTCGGCGAGCAGGATATTTAGCCCGGTCTGGTCCCTGACCGGTTGCGCAACGGGGGCAGGCGTTGTCGTCACCACCGGCGTGGGCACCAGAATGCCGGCGATAACCTGATGCAGTTCGCGCTGTGCCACCGGTTTATGCAGATAGTGGGCAATGCCGATGCGCTTAAGCATATTGGCGTCAAAATGACGGCTCATGGAGCTGAGCATAATAATCTGGCTTTGCCTGGCTTCAGGCAAAGCGGAGAGCTCCAGCGCCAGGGATACGCCGTCCATATCCGGCATCTGCGCGTCCAGCAGGATCAGCGGCCATGGCGGGCCTTCGGCGGCCCGGCGTAGCGCCTCGCCAGCGTTGTTCACGCAGGTTGGCATCAGTCCCATCTGGCGAAGCATGGCGTCAAGCAGGCGCAGGTTGGTGCTGTTGTCGTCAACCACCAGCACCCGCTGGTGATTGAAGCGGCTCAGCGGGGCGCTACCGGAGGCCGCGGCGTTCAGGCCTTCCAGCGGCAGGGTGAAGGCAAATTCGCTGCCTGCCCCAGGCTGGCTCTCCACCGTCAGCTCACCGCCCATCAGGCTGACCAGGCGGGCCGAAATGGTTAACCCCAGTCCGGTGCCGCCGTAGCGACGGGTGGTAGAGCTATCGGCCTGGCTGAAGGCCTCGAAGATCGCCTTTTGCTTCTCCGGGGCAATGCCGATGCCGGTATCGCGAATGCGAAAGCACCAGTGGTTGTCGTCCTCGGCCGGCGCTATCGCCAGCAGGACCTCCCCCTGATGAGTGAACTTCAGGGCATTACCCAGCAGGTTGGTCAGGATTTGCCGCAGCCGGGGGCCATCGACGATCAGCACCTCAGGCACCGCAGGGGAGATATCCACCAGCAGCTCAATGCCCTTTTCGCTGGCGGCAGGCATATGCGGGCGGATCAGCGACTGAACAAAAGGGCGGATCTCCAGCGGCTCTACGTCCACCTGCATCTTGCCCGACTCAATGCGTGAAAAAATCAAGAATGTCATTGATAATGTGCAGCAGCGACTGGGCTGAGCTCATCACCAGCGAAAGGTACTCCCGCTGCTCCGCGGTCAGCGGCGTGTCGAGGCAGAGCTGCGTCATGCCGAGAATGCCGTTCATCGGGGTGCGGATTTCGTGGCTCATATTGGCGAGGAAAGCGCTTTTCGCTTCGTTCGCCTCACGGGCCTCCTTCGCCGCCTCAATGGCCAGCAGCTCTGCGGCTTTGCGCCGGGTAATATCCTGCAAGGTGCCGATCACCCGCTCTGCCTGCTGCTGCATGTTGAGGGTGACGATCTGCCCCGAGAGCAGCATCCAGCGCCAGCCCTGCGTCGGGTGCTGGACGCGAAGCTCACATTCAAAAACCGGCATGTGCTCGTTTTGCGAGGCGATCATCGCCTGCTGCAGAGTGGCGCGATCGTCCTCGTGGACCAGGTTGAGCATAAAGCGCAGCGGAAAGCGCCACTGCGCCCGCGACTGGCCGACCATCGCCAGCAGGGTGTCATTCACCTGCAGGCTGTCGCCGGAGACCTGCCAGTCCCAGATGCCGATCTGGATCGACTCCGCGGTGAATAAAAAGTCATCATGCAGTTGATGACGCGAACGCCGGGCCTCGTCAAGCTCGGTGATGTCGGTATGCAGGCTGACAATCCCGCCATCCGCCAGCCGCTGATGCTGAACGTAAATCCGGCGGTTGCCCGACTGGCGGACCTCGCAGTGGTTCGTCTGGCGGCAGTTGCGGATAATCGCCTCGCGCAGCGTCTGTTGCCGGCCTGGGTCGATGTTATATCCGGCATCGATAACTTCTCCGCCAGGCTCTCAAGGGAGGCGCCGACGGCGAGCCAGGGCGCGATCGTTGGATAAAACAGCGCCACCTTATCATTCCAGGCCTGCAGTCGTTCGCGCTCATCGTAGATCATCACCGCCGAGGGCAGGAGGTTAAGGTCGTTACGGTTAGCGGCATGCATGATTACTGGCCAACAGTTTGATAGTGCAGCTCCGCCTGGCGGCGCAGATACTCGAGCCCAGGGGCGATGGCCATTGCCCATGCGGTGAGGATCTCCTCATCGCACAGCGGATCGCAGGCGCGGACGGTTTTGAGCATCGCTTCCCGCCAGAGGGCAAAAAACCGCGGCGGTAGACGCAGGCCTTCCTCGCTCTGCGCTCGCGCCAGCCGTTCCAGAAAATCGGGTACAAAGAGGTCGCCGTTGACCGCCAGCATGGCGAAAAAGCTCTTAAAGATCATCTGCTGGCCTTCCTCACCGGAGCGTTGGGAGAAGTGTTGCTCGGTTTCCGGTGACATATGGATAAAGGTGCTGTAGAAGGCCTGGAAGAAGCGCTGTTTGTCGTGCTCTGGTACGACGCGATTCAGGCTGGCTTCAAAGAGATCGCGATAAAATTTCATGGTGCGCTCCTCATGACCCGTTCGCCCGGCAGGCAGCGGCGGGGCGGGTTAAATTCGTCCGTCGCGCGGTGGGCAAAGTAGCTGTTGTCATCCGCGAGGCCGTTTTTGAACAACGGCCCGGCGTTGTGTTTGTAAAACAGCGCCTCCAGCACCATGGCGTTGGTGGAGAGGGTGAGGGTGGCGTTGACGTCGCCGGTGGCCTCGACCCGTCCTTCAAACCAGCCGCGCTGCGGGTCGTTAAGATGGGTAGTGACCGCCATCAGCGCATCGGTATACTCGGTTTCCCAAAGCGTCCACAGGACAAAGACCGCTTTGGTGGTCACCTGCGCCAGCCGGGGGTAGTACTTCCCGTCGTCCCCGAGCGTATTCCAGGCGTAGCCATTCCCCCAGACGGTGTCTTCCACGTGCCAGGGCGCCTGGGTAAGCGAAAAATCGGCCCGGGCGGTAAGCACCTTATCCTGCGTCCAGCGCGTTTTCTGGCTGAGCCATATCCCTTCCGCCCGCTCGCGCATGGCTTTTTGCGCCATCTCCGGCACGCCGGGCGGCTGCCAGCCGAACTCCAGTCCAGGCAGCATGGCGGGCAGTGTAGAGAGCACCACGGGTTGCCAGGTGGTTCGCGGGTCGCGGTCGTCAACGGCGAGGCGGCGCTGATAAATAATCACATGGCGCGCCGGGGGGGAGAGGGCCTTGCCGGCCGGAAATCCCCACAGGCGAAACGCGCTGGCGGCGTATTCACTGTCTCCCAGCCGGAGCTCCTCGCGGATCGTCCGCTGACCGTTCTGCAGTGAGGCGGACCACAGCTCCCCGTCTTTATCGATAACCGGACAGAAGTTCCAGCGCAGGACAATTTTATCAATGTATTCACCATACTGCGGCGCGCGTTCGGCGGTGAGCCGCAGGGCGAGCATCAGTCGGGCCATATCTTTTTGCTGACCAGCCGCTGGCCGCCGGTTTGCCGCTGAAGTCGACAGGGGTCGCCGTCTGAGTGGAGTATAGCCTGCCCGGCGAACCGCCGTCGGTCAGCGTCAGGCGATTGAGGGTGCCGAGCAGGGGCGTCAGGCGGGCGTCGAATTCCGCTTCCTTTACCAACCCCAGCTCTCTGGCGGCGAGCAGGGCGATAAGGGTGTCGCCCATCTGCCATAGCGTTGCGCGGGGCTGTTTGTCGCTGCCGTTGACCAGGCCGGTTTGCGGCTGGGTATTGTTCTCGACGTACCGCCAGGCGATCTGCGCCCACGTGCGCTCCTGCGGCGTCAGGCTGCTGATGCGGGCAGTGGTGTGCCAGCCGCCTTTGGTCAGCCAGCGCCACCCCGCGCCTTCGCGATAAAACAGCGCCAGGGCGATAAGAAAAAGGACGACGGCGATGGCCAGCCAGCGGGCTATGGTTTTAAGCATTGCGCGGTCACCGGCGGAAGTTTAATGGGCTCGTCAGCCTTGCAGGCGGCACACTGGCAGGCCTGGCAGGCGGGTTTGGTGCGCTGCGTGGTCCCGGTCTGCTCGCACCATGTTTTGACGGCGGGGGTGTTGCTCAGGAACGGGCGATTGCGCGGGCCGTTATTGGGTTCAAAGAGATCCACCAGCTTCTTGTCCCACAGCGACGGGGCGAAATCGCGGTTTTTCGGATTGTCGCTGGAAAACTGCAGCAGTTTTCCCTCCTTTTTAAATAGCAGTGCTTCCAGCATGATGCCGTTGTTGTTGGCGGTAAACTCATTGATTGGCCCGTCGCCGTTCTCATACAACCCCTCGTAATAGCCTTTTCCCGCTTCGTTCGCGTTTTCAATGGCGTCCAGCAGACGATCGGTATAGGGCGAGTTCCACAGCACCCACATCCCCATCGCCGCTTTGAGCGACACGGCGGCGCTATTCGGTACGAACTGGCCCTTGTCGGTTATGGTGTTCCAGTTAAAGCCGTCGCTGAACACGGTGTCATAGACAAAGTACGGGGATTTATCGAGCTGATGCTCGGAGCGGGCGGTGAGGATCCCGGTGATGGCGTAGCGATTCTCCTGGGCCTGGTAGACCCGGTCAGCGAAGTTTTTCATCCAGGGATGGGAGTACTCGCGCGGGCTGTTGTTCCGGTCACCAGGGTTATCAAAGCCAAACTCCATGCCATACAGCACGTAGGATTCACTGACCACATAGTTATGCTGGCTGGTTTGCCGTGGGTCGCGCGAATCATAGGGGACCAGCACGCAGTAAATCTCCGCCAGCTCGTAGGGCTGCGGCCGGCTGGCCTGACAGGTGTTAAATCCCCACAGCTGAAAGCCCGCCGCGCCGTACTCCTCGTATCCCAGACGGCCTTCCTGAACGTATTTGGGCTGGCCGTTTTCCAGATACGCCCCGTACAGCGTGCCGCAGGGATCGACCACATGGCTAAAATTCCACCCCAGCACCACATTATCGATGCTGTTGCTGTATTCCGGATAGCGCTCCTTGATCACCTTCAGCCAGATCAGCATTCTGCCGATATCCAGCGCCGAAAAGCCGATTTCACCCGGCTTGTTCTGGTAGTTAACCTTTTGTCCGCTTATCGTGTTATAGGCTTTGTTGGGTAGTTCGTTACGGAATAAATCGAGCTTATTCAACGTGGCGAGAAACTTCAGCATCCGACGGTCAAACTCCGCCTTATCAATAATCCCCAACTCACGGGCTGCGGTCATCGCGGCCAGATAGGAGGCGCTGTCCCACATGGTGGTGGGAGGGGTATTTGTTTACCGCATTCACCAGCCCGGTGGTGGGCTGAAAGTTGGCGACGAAGTATTGCCAGGCGTTTCTGGCGATAGTCATCTCCCTCGGCGTCAGCTCCCCGCTGCGCGGGGCGTATTCCGCAGCCGGCAGACCGGTCGCGGCCTGCGCGCCGGAGAGCGAGAGCCACAGCGCCATGAGTCCGGCCAGCAGGGAAATCGGGAAAAGTAGGTCAGCTTCATGGCGTTGCTCCTGCTGAGGAAGAGGGTAGAGGGGTCAGGGCTCAGGCAGGCCAGACACAGCATCCGCCCCGGGAAATGTAGGCCAGGCTTTGCCAGCACGATCGCGTTGGTATCGCCGTCGATAACGTCGTTGACGCTG
>OKVR01000211.1_pt1 | contig 21313 bp, 21 predicted proteins | sample 1606891 | NCBI WGS metagenome assembly OKVR01 (sample SAMN03281011, study PRJEB24777) | human gut metagenome | isolation source: fecal sample PR176 from 1 month old male Indian infant, caesarean delivered... | place: Singapore | collected 2006-01-13 | reverse complement strand
ACAGGGTGTTTTGCGGGTTCGTCACTGCCTGACGTTTAGCCGGCTGACCAACTAGAGTTTCACCATCCTGGGTATAGGCAATGATAGAAGGCGTGGTGCGATCGCCTTCGGCGTTCTCCAGCACGCGTGCAGTAGTGCCATCCATAATCGCTACACAAGAGTTGGTAGTACCCAGGTCGATACCAATTATTTTACCCATCTAAACGTCTCCACTAAAAATTCGATCAACATGTGGTTGTGAACCTGTAATAAGGGCGAAACCTGCGGTTTCAACTGCTCAGACATCATTTTTTTTCAGGTTCTTCACTGCGGTTGACTACAAGATGGGGTCGCCCACTCCGGCATCAAGGGGCAAGTAGAAAAATTTTTTGCCGGGGACCAGCCGACGCCCTCGCCCCCTGTCGCCGATGGCTCAGCAAACGATGTTGCCGGGCGGCAAAAAAGATGGCGAAACATCCATATAAATAACGAATAAAATAACCAAATATATTCATAATATCATTGACATAAAACGCAATACTTGTGCGCTAAAAGCCCCGTTTTCGCAGTGATAAGATCCCCGCCCTCGCACTTTACTTATTCAGGGGACAGATTAATGAAATCACTATTCCGGCTTTCAGCGGGGCTTATCCTTAGCGTGTCAGTTATCACCTCGGCGGCCGCCAACGACCATAAGATCCTCGGCGTGATCGCCATGCCGCGCAATGAGACCAACGAACTGACGCTGAAGCTCCCCGTCTGCCGGGTGGCCAAACGTATTCAGCTCAGCGCCGAGCGCGGCGATATACAGCTCTCCGGAGCAACCGTCTACTTTAAGGCCAGCCACGGCGCCAGCCACACGCTGAACGTGCCCGCCGGGATCAAAGAGGGCAACACCACCGGCTGGATCACCCTCAACAGCGATAACGACAACAAGCGCTGTGTGAAAAAAATCGCCTTCTCAGGCCACACGGTCAATTCCTCAGATATGGCCTCACTGAAAATTATCGGCGACGACTAACGTCGTCCCCTGCCCGAGAGAAAACGTTATGCGTATTAATTATCTGGATGATGACGATCTCGCCTTTCTGCCTGAGTGCAGCGAGGCGCATCTGGAAGCGTTTACCCGTATTCTGACCCACGGGGAAAATGGCAAACCCCGTCTCTCCAGTACGCTGCTGCGCAACGAAACCTTTCTGTCTATGGAGGGCCACCCGGAGCGCTATCGCCGCAACTGGCAGTTGATCGCCGGCGAGCTACAGCATTTCGGCGGCGACAGCATCGCCAATACGCTGCGCCGCCATGGCAAATTTTATCGCGCCATCCTGCTGGATGTGTGTAAGAGGCTGAAGGCAAAGGTCGATAAACAGATGACGACGCCGCAGATCGAGCAACAGTTGTTGACGCATTTTCTGCAGCACAGCTGGAATAAGCTGGATGCGGAACAAAAAACGCAGTTTCTCGCCGCGGTGGAGTGCCGGAGTCTTGAGCTGGAAAGCCTGCTGCCCCATCTGTTGAGACGCCGCAAGCTGAGTGAAGGCGTTGCCCTGCTACTGGATGAGCGGTTAACCGCCATCCTGCGCACGCACGCCGCCGTGAGCGTCATCGGTCATGGCCTGGTACGCGGCGCCGGGCTGGGGGGGGGCCGCTTGGCGCCGCGCTGAACAGCGTGAAAGCGGTGAGCGGCAGCGCTTATCGGGTCACCATCCCCGCGGTCCTGCAAATTGCCTGTTTACGACAAATGCTCCACTCGTCGTCGGGCGCAACTGAAATTGGTGAAAAATACCCCGCCAGATCATAGACAGCCTTTACGCGCCTCATTATTATGCCGCGCCCCGCCGCCAAGTCGCGGGGTAATGCTTCCCTTTTAATGATAATTTTGAGGAATTATGGGCAACACTAAGTTGGCTAATCCGGCACCGCTGGGCCTTATGGGCTTCGGCATGACCACTATTCTGCTTAATCTGGCGAATAGCGGCCTCTTCGCATTCGATGTAGCTATCCTGGCGATGGGCATTTTTTACGGTGGCATTGCGCAAATTTTTGCCGGCCTGCTGGAATACAAAAAAGGCAACACCTTTGGCTTGACCGCTTTTACCTCCTACGGCAGCTTCTGGCTGACGCTGGTTGCTATCCTTCTGATGCCGAAAATGGGCCTGGCTGATGCGCCGAACGCGCACTTCCTCGGTATGTATCTCGGCCTGTGGGGTATTTTTACGTTGTTCATGTTCTTCGGCACGCTGAAAGCCGCACGTATGCTGCAGTTCGTGTTCCTGAGCCTGACGGTGCTGTTCGCGCTGCTGGCGATTGGGCATCTGGTAGATAACGAAGGCATCGTGAAAGTAGCCGGCTGGATCGGCCTGATCTGCGGCGCCAGCGCCATTTACCTGGCGATGGGCGAAGTGCTGAACGAGCAGTTCGGCCGCACCGTGTTGCCGATCGGCGAACCGCGTTAATCTTCCGCCGCCGCCCTGTGACAGGGCGGCGGCTGGTCATCATCGGTAAACCCTGCTTAGCGCTGCAGCTCCCCTTCCGGCAACCTCGCCGCCGTCAGCCCCTGACGCAGCCAGATACCTAATCCCAAGCCCATCAGCGACAAGGCCAGCACATACCAGGCCGGGGCCATCGGCGACACCCCCCATCAGCATCGTGACGGCAATCGGCGTCAGGCCGCCAAAAATCGCGTACGACAGATTGTAGGAAAAGGAAATGCCGGTGAAGCGCACTTCCGCCGGGAAGGCCCGCACCATGACATAAGGCACCGCCCCCACCACGCCCACGCAGAGTCCCACCGTACCGTACAGCAGAAACAGCCGCTGCGGGCTGGCGCCGGACAGGTGATAAAATGCCCAGCTGGCAACCGCCAGCAGCAGGCTGCCGACGATAAAGGTGCGGCTGGCGCCGAAGCGGTCCGCCGCCAGCCCGGCGAGCAGACAGCCGATGCACAACATAATCGTGGCAATGCTGTTGGCCTGCAGGGTCATCGCCGGGGCGAAGCCATAGTGTTTCTGTAGCCAGACCGGCGACATCAGGATCACCACCACCACGCCTGCCGACAGCAGCCAGGTCAGCAGCATAGAGACCGCCACCGCCTTCTGGTGCTTGAGGACGACCGCCTTTACCGGCAGTTCCTGCGCCAGCGCTTTGCGCTGCTGCATCTCAAGAAAAATCGGCGTCTCCTGCAGCCAGCGGCGCAGATACATCGCCACCAGGCCAAATACGCCCCCCAGCAGGAAGGGGATCCGCCAGCCGCCGTCGTGGATCCCCTGCGGCGTCAGGCTGGTGTTGATAAGCGTCGCCACCACCGATCCCAGCAGGATGCCTACGGTCAGGCCGGCCGTCAGCGTGCCGCAGGCGATACCAATGCGTTTTTCCGGAACATGCTCGGCGACAAACACCCAGGCGCCAGGCACCTCGCCGCCGATCGCCGCCCCCTGCAGAATACGCATCAGCAGCAACAGCAGCGGCGCGACGATACCCACCGAGCTGTAGGTCGGCAGCAGACCAATCGCCAGGGTCGGCACCGCCATCAGCAGAATGCTGAGGGTAAACATTTTCTTACGCCCTACCAGATCGCCAAAGTGGGCCATGATGATCCCCCTCAGCGGACGCGCCAGGTAACCGGCGGCGAAAATGCCAAAGGTCTGTACCTGGCGCAGCCATTCCGGAATATCCGCGGGGAAAGAAGAGCTCGCCGACGACGGCGGCGAAGAAAATCGAAGATGATAAAGTCATAAAACTCCAGCGCGCCGCCAAGGGCGGCCAGCGTTAGCGTTTTATAATCCTGGCGGTTGAGCGGTCGGTTTGCATATGACATAACGCGATTTCATCCTGAGGTGTGCAGCGTATTTTATAGTGTGTAAAGTAAACAGCACTATATCGTAAATAAAACGGCACACCATCAGCGATGCAGGTTATGTCACAAATGCATCAAATTCAGGATAAAGTTTCGCGTCTGGCGCTTTTTGGACGAAATGCTTCTACCACACGGCCATCGGTTTCCACATAAGGCCCCTCCAGCAACTGTACACAATAAGGTACACTTGCGAAAATACCGTGCACCAGCACGTTGCCGTCAGCATCTTTCACCCCTTCCAGGGTCTCCTGAATCGCTTTCGGTTGTCCGGGTAGATTGAGGATCAGCGCCTGCTTGCGGATCACCCCGACCTGCCGGGAAAGGATCGCCGTCGGCACAAAGTGTAGGCTAACCTGGCGCATTTGCTCGCCGAAGCCCGGCATCTCGCGATCGGCAATCGCCAGCGTGGCGTCGGGCGTCACATCGCGACGCGCAGGGCCGGTTCCGCCGGTGGTCAGCACCAGGTGGCACCCCATCTCGTCAACCAGTTCGCACAGCGTTTGCTCAATAATGACCTGCTCATCCGGAATCAGGCGAGTCTGCAGTTCAAAAGGGGTGGTGAGGGCACGCGCCAGCCACTCTTCCAGTGCCGGGATGCCTTTGTCCTGATAGACGCCGCTGGAGGCGCGATCGGAAATGGAAACTAAGCCGATTCGTAAGGTATTCATGGTTATTCCGTTCAAACTGTAGCGTTAAACGAAATGATACACTGCTGCTGGCGGGACAGACAGTGTAATGTGGCCGACGGGCGTCGGCCACCTGCGGGATTACAGCAGTTCGCCAATCATTTTTTCCAGTTTTTCCTGGTCGATCGCAAACTTACGGATACCTTCCGCCAGTTTGTCTACCGCCATCGGATCCTGGTTATGCTGCCACAGGAATTCAGATTCGGTAATACGCTCCGGACGTGCTTTCACTTCACCGGTGTACACCAGTTTACGCTCAACGGCCCCTTCGCTCTCGGACAGCTCTTTCAGCAGCGCTGGCGCGATGGTCAGGCGGTCACAGCCAGCCAGTTCGAGAATTTCACCAACGTTACGGAAGCTAGCGCCCATCACTACGGTTTCATAACCGTGCTGCTTGTAGTACTCGTAGATTTCGCTGACGGAAACCACGCCCGGATCTTCTGCCGGCGCGTACTCTTTCTTGTCGGTGTTGGCTTTGTACCAGTCGAGGATACGACCAACGAACGGCGAAATCAGGAAGACGCCCGCTTCGGCGCAAGCACGAGCCTGAGCGAAGGAGAACAGCAGGGTCAGGTTACAGTTGATGCCTTCTTTTTCCAGCTGCTCAGCGGCGCGAATGCCCTGCCAGGTGGAAGCCAGCTTGATCAGAATACGATCGTTGCTGATGCCCGCGTCGTTATACAGCTTGATGATGCGCTTAGCTTTGGCGATAGACGCTTCGGTGTCGTAGGAGAGACGTGCATCCACTTCGGTGGAGATACGGCCCGGGATCAGTTTCAGGATTTCGAGACCGATGTTCACCGCCAGCTTATCGGAAGCATCAAGGATCTGCTGCGCGCGATCGCTGCTCTGGCTACGAGCCCAGGCCACAGCGTCGTCAATCAGCTTACGGTACTCAGGGATCTGAGCCGCGCCGAGGATCAGGGAAGGGTTGGTGGTGGCATCCTGAGGCTGATACAGCTTCATTGCCGCAAATATCTCCCGGTGTCAGCGACGACAGTGGTGTACTGACGCAGAGAAGTTAATTTATCCGTCATGATATATTTCTCTTAAAACAGCAGTTAAGGGGATGTAACCGGTCTGCCCAGATGATAACACGCTGCCGGGTCAGCGCAACCGCCGACGAGAGAAGAGCGCAGAGTGTGATAAACTATGCAGATTAATTTGCTGAAAGCGCAAGGATTGTCACTTAATTGGTAACGCTTACACTGGCGTGCCGGCATGGACAAGAGGATGTTTAATGCCTGATTTTCTCTCATTTATCAATGAAATACTCTGGGGCTCAGTGATGATTTATCTGCTACTGGGCGCCGGCATCTGGTTTAGCTGGCAAACCCGGGGTATTCAGTTCCGTTACGTGCGCAAATTTAGCCGCAGTCTGAAAAAAAGCCTGCACCCGCAGCCGGGCGGTTTAACCTCTTTTCAGGCGTTATGTACCAGTCTTGCCGCCCGGGTTGGCAGCGGTAATCTTGCCGGCGTCACGCTGGCCATCGCCGCCGGCGGACCAGGAGCGGTATTCTGGATGTGGGTCTCCGCCCTGCTCGGCATGGCCAGCAGCTTCGCCGAATGTTCCCTTGCCCAGTTGTATAAAGAACGCGATAGCCACGGCCAGTTTCGCGGCGGCCCGGCCTGGTATATGGCGCGCGGGCTCGGCATGCGCTGGATGGGCGTGCTGTTTTCGATCCTCCTGCTGCTGGCCTATGGTTTTATCTTCAATACCGTGCAGGCTAACTCCGTGGCCCATGCCCTGCGCTATGCGTTCGATCTGCCGGCGGCGGTCAGCGGCGGCGTGCTGGCCGTTGTCGTTCTGCTGGCCATCCTCCGCGGTTTACGCGGCGTGGCGCGCCTGATGCAGTGGATAGTGCCCATCATGGCGCTGCTATGGATCGCCACCAGCCTGCTTATCGGCCTGTGGCATATCACCGCCCTGCCGACGATTTTCGCCACCATCTTTCGCTGCGCCTTCGGCTGGCAGGAAGCCGCCGCCGGCGCGGTGGGCTACACCATCAGCCAGGCGCTGACCAGCGGCCTTCAGCGCGGCATGTTCTCCAATGAAGCAGGGATGGGCTCTTCGCCTAACGCCGCCGCAGCCGCCGCCTCATGGCCGCCGCACCCGGCGGCGCAGGGTATCGTGCAGATGATAGGCGTGTTTATCGATACCATCGTGATCTGTACCGCCAGCGCGATTATCGTCATGCTGGCGCCGCGGCCCGACAATGAATATACGCTCAATGGTATTCAGGACTTGCAACACGCGATGAGCGTGCTGGTCGGCGACTGGGGAGCGGATTTTATCGCCCTCATCGTGCTGCTGTTCGCTTTTAGCTCTATCGTGGCCAACTACGTGTATGCGGAAAATAATCTGATCTTTCTGCATCTGGATAAGCCGCGTTATATCTGGGGTCTGCGAATACTCACCGTCCTGATGGTGCTGTTGGGGACCCTGGTTAGCCTGCCGGTCGTCTGGCAGAGCGCGGATATCATTATGGCGCTGATGGCGATGACCAACCTGACGGCCATCCTGCTGCTCTCCCCGACGGTGCGAATTATCGCCAGTGATTATCTGCGTCAGCGCCAGCTGGGCATCCAGCCCACTTTTGATGCATCGCGCTATCCCGAGATTCACCAGCAGCTGGCCCCGGGCGCGTGGAATGAACTGCCGCGCGAATAACGCGGCAATCGCAGCTATCGATCCCACCATGCACTTTTTTTGTTAAAATTCGTCGAAATTACCTGCAAGGACTGGATATGCTGATTCTGATTTCACCTGCTAAAACGCTCGATTATCAAAGCCCGCTGGCAACGACTCGCTATACCCAGCCCGAACTCCTCGAGTATTCTCAAGAGCTTATCAGCATCGCCCGTCAGCTGACCGCGCCGCAAATCGGCAAGCTGATGAGCATCAGCGACAAGCTGGCGGATCTGAACGCCACCCGTTTCCACGACTGGCACCCTGACTTTACGCCGCAAAATGCCCGCCAGGCGATCCTCGCCTTTAAGGGCGATGTCTACACCGGCCTGCAGGCAGAGACGCTCACTGAGGACGACTTTGACTTCGCCCAGCGACACCTGCGCATGCTCTCCGGCCTGTATGGCGTGCTGCGCCCGCTGGACCTGATGCAGCCCTACCGCCTGGAGATGGGGATCCGTCTGGAAAACCCGCGCGGTAAAGATCTGTACCAGTTCTGGGGCGATACCATTACCGAGAAGCTGAATCAGGCGCTGCAGGCTCAGGGCGACGATATCGTCATCAACCTGGCTTCCGATGAGTATTTTTAAATCGGTGAAAACGCAAAAATTTGCAGGGCCAGCTGATCAAGCCGGTCTTCCTCGATGAGAAGAACGGCAAATTCAAAGTGATCAGCTTCTATGCCAAGAAAGCCCGTGGCCTGATGAGCCGCTACATTATTGAAAATCGCTTAACCCAGCCGGAGCAGCTGAAATCCTTTAATAGCGAAGGCTATTTCTTTGATGCGGAGGCTTCGGTAGAAAGGCGAACTGGTGTTTAAACGCCACGAGCAGTAAGTAAGCGTCCCCCGTGCGGCGTTCGAGGCGACAGGGGGACGGTAAGGATTTAGCCATCATCAGCTTACGCAGCGCGGCGAAATCCGCCGGCAGGTTGTGAGACAGCAGCGGCAGGTCGGCGCGGTCGGCCAGCTCTTTCGGCAGCGGCAGGGTCTCCTGCAGGATCTCCTCCACGCTCTCTTTGAACTTCGCCGGATGGGCGGTGCCGAGGAAGAGACCGTACTCTCCCGGCTGCAGCTGATCGCGCAGCGCGCGCCAGGCAATCGCCGCGTGCGGCTCAGAGATGTAGCCGATGGCCTTCAGCTCGCGCATTGCCGCTTTGGTGGTCTCATCATCGACCGCGGCATAGCCCAGCTCGCTGAGACGCCAGATTTTACGGCGGAACAGCTCTTCGACACGCGGCCAGTTGTTCGGCTGGCTGACGTCCATGGCGTTGGACAGCGTCGCCTGGGTGGCTTTTGGCGCCCACTCGCCGCCCTGCAGATAGCGCGGAACAGTGTCGTTGGCGTTGGTGGCAGCGATAAAGCGTTTGATCGGCAGACCCAGCGACTTCGCCAGCAGACCGGCGGTCAGATCGCCGAAGTTGCCGCTCGGCACAGAAATCACCAGCTGATTGCGGGCTTCCTGCGGCAGCTGCGCCGCCGCTTCGAAGTAGTAGCAGATCTGCGCCAGCAGGCGGCTGATGTTAATGGAGTTAGCCGAGTTCAGCCCCAGCGTCGCCTTCAGTTCTTCATCGTCAAACGCCTGCTTCACCAGCGCCTGGCAGGCGTCGAAGTCGCCGTCAATCGCCACGGTTTCAATGTTGCCACCGAGAGTACAGAACAGCTTCTCCTGCAGCGGGCTGATCTTGCCGCGCGGATAGAGGATCACCACCTTAACGTTCGGCAGACCATAGAAAGCATGCGCCACCGCCGCCCCGGTATCGCCAGAGGTCGCCGTGAGGATGGTGACCGGCTTGTCGCCCGCAATGTGGGTCAGCATCTGCGCCATAAAGCGGCCGCCGAAATCCTTGAACGCCAGCGTGGGGCCATGGAACAGTTCCAGACAGCCGACATCCTCCTGAACCTTGCTCACCGGCGCCGGAAACGCAAACGCCGCGCGGACCCGCTGCTGCAGGACATCCTGCGGGATCTCATCGCCGATAAAGGCGGATAAAATTTTGGCGCTGCGGGTGACAAAGTCCTGCGCCAGCATATCGTCGATTTCAGTCAGGCTGAATTCCGGCAGATCGTGCGGAAAGAACAGGCCCTGATGCTTGCCAAGTCCCTGGGTAACGGCCTGCGCAAAGCTGACCTGCTCATTGTGATCTTTTAAGTTATACAGTTTCATTGGTTATCCCACTACGCGTGCGCCCGCCGTATCCAGCCGGCAAATATGAACAAAGCCTTCCTGATTCTGTAGATAGTGCGCGCCAAGCCAGTCGGCGACGCGCTGTGCGGTGTCCGGCTTATCGCACAACGCGAATAGCGTTGGGCCAGAGCCGGAGATGCCGCAAGCCTGGGCGCCCATCTCCATGGCCGCCTGACGCGCTTCGCTAAAGCCCGGCAGCAGTTTGGTTCGGTACGGTTCGGCAATCACATCTTTCATCAATTTTGCCGCCAGCTGCGGCTGGCGGGTGTAGCAGGCATGAATAAAGCCCGCGAGGTGGCGACCATGGGCGATACAATCCTGACGGCGGTACTGCGCCGGCAGAATCGCCCGCGCTTCGGCGGTGGAGACTTTAATCCCCGGATACGCCAGCACCCACAGCCACTCATCAAACCCGGGCACCTGCTGGCTGATAATCCCATTCTCTTCGATCATCAACTGCATGCCGCCAAGATAGCACGGCGCCACGTTGTCGTAGTGAATGCTGCCGGAGATACGCCCTTCCATCTCCCCCATCAGCGCCAGCATGCGCGTCTCGTTCAGCGGCTTACCGCAAAACTCGTTCATCGCCACCAGCGCGGCGACCACCGAGCAGGCGCTGGAACCCAGCCCGGAACCAATCGGCATGTTTTTTTCCAGCGTCATCGCCACCGGCACCGTCTTACCGATCTCCCGGCAAAAGCTTTCCCAGCACTGGTAAACAATGTTCTCCTGCGGCGCCGTCGGCAGTTTGCTGGCGAAGCGTCCCAGATTCTGCAGGCTGAATTGCTCCGCCGCTTCGACAGTGACGTTGTCGCCAAGCAGCGTGCCATCGACCGGCGTGACCGCCGCGCCCAACACATCAAACCCGACGCTCATATTGGCACTGGAAGCCGGGGCATATACTTTGACCATCTTAAACTCCTAACTTCCAGGAAAGGGTGCGCAGCAGGTCGGCGAATACGCCGGCCGCCGTGACGTCGTTCCCGGCACCATAGCCGCGCAGCACCAGCGGCAATGGCTGATAATAGTGGCTGTAAAAGGCCAGCGCGTTCTCGCCATTTTTGACTTTGTACAGCGGATCGTTACCGTCAACGGCGGCAATTTTCACCCGGCAGGTACCATCCTCTTCGATGTTACCGACATAGCGCAAGACTTTACCTTCATCGCGCGCCTTAGCAATCCGCGAGGCGAACTCATCATCCAGCGACGGCAGGCGAGCCATAAAGGTCTCGACATCACCGCTGGCGTCGAAGTCCGCCGGCAGCGCCGACTCGACGATAATGTCCGACAGCTCCAGTTCACGTCCGGTCTCACGGGCCAGAATCAGCAGCTTACGCGCGACGTCCACCCCGGATAAATCGTCGCGCGGATCCGGCTCGGTATACCCCATCTCACGGGCCATTGCCGTCGCCGCCGAGAAACTCACCCCCTCATCCAGCTTGCCGAAGATAAACGACAGGGAGCCGGAAAGGATCCCGGAGAAATGGCGCAGTTCATCGCCGGCGTTGAGCAGGTTCTGCAGGTTCTCAATCACCGGCAGGCCAGCGCCAACGTTCGTGTCATAGAGGAACTTGCGGCGCGAGCTGCTCGCCGCGTGGCGCAGCTGATGATAGTAATCCAGTGAAGAGGTATTGGCCTTTTTATTCGGCGTGACCACATGGAAACCTTCGCGCAGGAAGTCGGCGTACTGATCGGCGACCGCCTGGCTGGAGGTACAGTCGACGATCACCGGATTCAGCAGGTGGTACTCTTTTACCAGGCGGATCAGGCGACCAAGATTAAAGGGTTCTTTCGCCTCCGCCAGCGCTTCACTCCAGTTTTCCAGATTCAGACCATGCACGCTGGTCAGCAGCGCCTGAGAGTTGGCCACGCCGCAAACGCGCAGATCGATATGTTTGCTCTTCAGCCAACCCTGCTGGCGTTTGATCTGCTCCAGCAGCGCGCCGCCGACGCCGCCGACGCCGATGACGAACACTTCGATCACCTGGTCGGTGTTGAACAGCATCTGATGGGTCACGCGCACGCCGGTGGTAGCGTCGTCATTGCTGACCACCACCGAAATGGAGCGTTCGGAAGAACCCTGAGCAATCGCCACGATATTGATATTGGCGCGGGCCAGCGCGGCAAAAAATTTCGCCGAGATACCGCGCAGGGTGCGCATCCCATCGCCCACCACCGAGATAATAGCCAGACGCTCCATAATGGCCAGCGGCTCCAGCAGCCCCTCTTTCAGCTCGAGGTAAAACTCATCTTCCATCGCCCGTTTGGCTCGCGCGCAGTCGCTCTGCGGCACGCAGAAACTGATGCTGTACTCGGAGGAGGATTGGGTGATCAGCACTACCGAGATGCCGGCGCGGGACATGGTGGCGAAGACGCGGGCGGCCATGCCGACCATGCCTTTCATCCCCGGCCCGGAAACGTTGAACATCGCCATGTTGTTGAGGTTAGAGATGCCTTTAACCGGCAGATCGTCCTCGTCGCGGCTGGCGCCGATGAGCGTTCCCGGCGCCTGCGGGTTGCCAGATTTTTAATCAGACATGGGATTTGGAATTGGGCGATAGGGGCGATGGTGCGCGGGTGCAGCACTTTCGCGCCAAAATAGGAGAGCTCCATCGCCTCCTGATAAGACATCGATTTCAGCAGACGCGCATCCGGCACCTGGCGCGGGTCGCAAGTGTACACTCCGTCTACATCGGTCCAGATTTCGCAGCAATCGGCGCGCAGGCAGGCGGCCAGCACCGCAGCCGAATAGTCGGAGCCGTTGCGCCCCAGCACCACCAGCTCCCCCTTCTCATTGCCAGCGGTAAACCCAGCCATCAGGATCATATGGTCTGCCGGGATCTGGCTGGCGGCGATGCGGCGGGTGGATTCGGCGATATCGACCGTGGACTCCATGTAGTGACCAACGGCAAGCAGTTTTTCCACCGGGTTAATGACACTGACTTTATGACCACGGGCTTCCAGCAGACCCGCCATGATGGCGATGGAGAGCTTTTCGCCTCGGCAGATCAGCGCGGCATTGACGCTATCCGGGCACTGACCCAGCAGGCTAATACCGTGCAGGACATGCTTAATCTGAGCAAACTCCTGCTCAACAAAGGCTTTCAACTGGGCGAGCGGGAAAGCGGGCTGGGCGTCGGCAAGGCCCTGAAGAAGTTCGGCAAAAATGCGTTCAGCGTCGGCAATATTGGGGAGGGCATCCTGGCCGCCAATGGTCTTTTCAATCATCGCTACCAGATGGTTAGTGATCTTCGCCGGGGCAGACAGGACGGTCGCTACCTGCCCCTGCCTGGCATTACTCTCCAGAATATCGGCAACCCGCAGAAACCGTTCCGCATTTGCCACTGATGTACCGCCGAACTTCAACACTCCGCATGGTTCTTACCCCTTAGATCTACTTGTTCAAAAAAAAAAGCGCCTGCACTTGTTCGAGGTGCGGGCTTTTTTCTGTGTTTCCTGTACGCGTCAGCCCGCACCGTTACCTGTGGTAATGGTGGTGGTGATAATGGTGGTAATCATGCCGATGCGATTCATGGATGTTGTGTACTCTGTATTTTTATCTGTCTGTGTGTCCTGCCTATATTGGTTAAAGTATCTGCCGTCTTAAGTCAATGAATTTCTCAATTAACCCCATTTCAGCCGGCTTACGTATTGCGCCACCCCGACAAGAAAAAACACCCAGATTGGCGGAACACCTCCCGCAAAAACAGTACATGCAACCATAAATAAAAAATATGACAGAACTTTATTCTGGTAGGTTTTTTTCAATATCATGCAGCAAACGGTGCAACATTGCCGTGTCTCGCTGCTGCAGCAGCCCCAATCGTTGCGACAGCCAGTCGGCCAGTTTGGCATCGTCCTCCACGCCCAGACGCGAAAGCAAGGCCATGGTGCGGAGGCGCAACGCCTGCAGCTGATGATGGTCTGCCGCGGCAGCGGCGGGAGCCGATTGTTGCATAAGCGATGCTAATTGATAGCAGTAAACCATCACCGACTGACCGAGGTTCAGCGACGGATAATCCGCGACCATCGGCACGCCGGTCAGCACATCGGCCAGGGCCAGCTCCTCATTGGTCAATCCGGCGTCTTCACGGCCAAATACCAGCGCGGTATGGGTCATCCAGTTCGCCTTCTCCTCCAGCAGCGGCAACAACTGCTGCGGCGTGGCGTAATAGTGAAACCGCGCGCGACTGCGGGCGGTGGTGGCGACGGTAAAATCGACGTCGTGCAGCGCCTCAGCAAGGGTGGAATAGGTGGTGATGCCATCGAGGATGTCGCCTGAGCCGTGCGCCACCCAGCGTGCCGCCGGCGCCAGATGGGCTTCACTGTCCACGATCCGCAGATCGCGAAATCCCATGGTTTTCATCGCCCTGGCGGCGGCACCGACGTTCTCGGCCCGGGCAGGACCGACCAAAATAATCGTTAAACGCATTGCGGTTTCATTCTCTCTCTCAGGCGTTGTCTGAGGCGCGGAGCCCCCCATTTTACGCGGTGAAAATTTACAAATTTGCAACAAAAATCACTAAAATTGCGTTTTCTTACCCATAAAAAAAGTCTAAAACTGTTCTCAGGAGGCCATGACAAGGAGTATGTTAACAGAACCCATTTATCCATATGATGGGCAATGAAATTTCATCTGACGCATCGTTCCAGACATTGGATTCACTGTATTTATTAATTTATCCACGCAACTAGTTGAGCCGGGTAAAGATTGTGACTATAAAGAGCATGGCGATGCAATGATTTCACAAGACTGTTAACGTGCTACAATTGAACTTGATATATGTCAACGAAGCGTAGTTTTATTGGGTGTTCGGCCTCTCTTAGCCTGTTATGTTGCTGTTAAAATGGTTAGGATGTCAGCCGTTTTTGACACCGTCGGGTCCAGAGGGAAAGTACCCACGACCAAGCTAATGATGTTGTTGACGTTGATGGAAAGTGCATCAAGAACGCAATTACGTACTTTAGTCATGTTACGCCGCGCATGTTAATTTGCGACATGCACCAGGCAGGTCAGGGACTTTGGTACTTCCTGTTTCGATTTAGTTGGCAATTTAGGTAGCAAACATGCAGACCCCGCACATTCTTATCGTTGAAGACGAGTTGGTAACACGCAACACGTTAAAAAGTATTTTCGAAGCAGAAGGTTACGATGTATTCGAAGCGACCGATGGCGCGGAAATGCATCAGATCCTGTCTGAAAATGATATCAACCTGGTGATCATGGATATCAACCTGCCGGGTAAAAATGGTCTTCTGCTGGCGCGCGAGCTGCGCGAGCAGGCCGACGTCGCGCTGATGTTCTTAACCGGCCGCGACAACGAAGTGGATAAGATCCTTGGCCTCGAAATCGGCGCTGACGACTATATCACTAAACCGTTTAACCCGCGTGAACTGACTATCCGCGCGCGCAACCTGCTCTCCCGTACCATGAACCTCGGTACCGTGAGCGAAGAGCGTCGCAGCGTGGAAAGCTACAAGTTCAACGGCTGGGAACTCGATATCAACAGCCGTTCCCTGGTTAGCCCGAACGGCGAACAGTACAAGCTGCCGCGCAGTGAATTCCGCGCGATGCTGCACTTCTGCGAAAACCCGGGCAAAATTCAGTCTCGTGCCGAGCTGCTGAAGAAAATGACCGGTCGCGAGCTGAAGCCGCATGACCGTACCGTTGACGTGACCATTCGTCGGATTCGTAAACACTTCGAATCCACTCCGGATACTCCGGAAATCATCGCTACCATCCACGGTGAAGGTTACCGTTTCTGTGGCGATCTGCAGGAATAATGCGAGTTATTCCGCAGCTATGATGTGAAAACGGCGCCCCGAGGGCGCCGTTTTTTTATGCCGTCACTCTTTCCACAGGCGCAGTTTGTCGTCATCGGCAGACGGCGGCGCACTGCCTTTCGGTAACGATAACGCATACCAGTCCACTCGCCGGGTCAAAAATCATCAGAATGCTCAGCGCCAGCGCCAGCACACCGGTCCCCAACAGCAGCGCGCTGTCCTCGGAGTGCAGCAGAAACCACATCACCCCATCCAGCAGCAGCAGCGCGGCGACAAACAGCAGGCTGTTGCGCCATCCCCTGAGCACCGCCTGGAGGTAGATCCCATTCATCACCGCGCCGCACAGACTGGCGGCCAGCCAGGCGGCGGTAAAGCCAATGTGCTCCGAAAGCGCCAGCAGCACCAGGTAAAACAGCACCAGCGATAAGCCCACCAGCAAATATTGCATCGGATGCAGGGGTCGATGGGTCAGGCTCTCGAAAGCGAAAAAGGCCATAAACGTCAGCCCGATTAACAGGATGGCATATTTTGTCGCCCGATCGGTTAGCTGGTACTGGTCGGCAAGCGACATGACATCGGCACTGAACGCCGGTAAGCGCGACCACGGGATCTCCATATCATCCTTGAAATAGCTGCCCATATCATTGGCGAACCAGCTGCTTTGCCAGTGGGCGCGATAGCCGGCAGCATTCACTTCGCGTTTCGTTGGCAGGAAGCTGCCGAGAAAGCCGGGATGCGGCCAGTTACTGGTCAGCTGCAGCTCGCTGTTGCGCCCGAGCGGCGCCAGTGAAAATGCGCCCGTCCCGTTCAGATCGAGCGAAAAAGCAATCTCAAGCGGCTTGTTGTCCTCCGCCAGCGCAGGCATCGGCATATGGATGCCCGCCCCATCGCCGCTGATCCCCAGCCCCGGCTCCACGCTTAATACGTTACCATTGACCTCCGGGGCATGGATGGCGCCAATGCCGCGGGCATCGCCAACGCTCACCACCAGCCGCGGCAGGCCCAGGGTGATATGCGTTTTTTCGCAGCGACGCCAGACGCAGCGGATCGAAGGTGGCCTTAATCTGCAGGGCGTTATGCCATACCTGCCCGCTGTAGATGCCCACCCTTCTCGACTCCACGGTCTGTTTGCCGGTGACCGCCAGCGACTCCGGCAGCCAGTAGTACACCCAGCTACGCTGATAGGCGACCTCTTTTTGGTTCTCCCTGCGGGTCAGCGTCTCGGTTACCGGAATAGCGATCAGCGGCCCGGCGAGTTTTTGCGAACCGCTGGTGCTCTGCTCAATGGCGTCCACTACCTCGCTGCGATAATCAGCCCGCTCATTGATGAGCTCCCTGACCATCATTAAAGGTAGAGATAACAGCACAATACAGCCTATTAGCGTGGTGATTTTCCAGAATAACGGTGATTTCAACATAGCTTTCTCCCTATCGTGATGGCCTCACCATAGGGCGGCTGTGTGGGGAGAATTTGAAGCTATGTGAAGGGACGGTGAAGTCTCAGCGTAGCGACCACGCCGCCTTCGGGCCGATTGTGCAGACGGATATCGCCATGATGCAGGCGCGCCACTTCACGAACGAAGGCCAGCCCAAGGCCGCTGCTCTTGTGGCCGTCTTCACGCGGTAGCGAGTAGAACCGATCAAAGATCCGCGTCAGGGCATAGTCCGGAATACCGCATCCGTTATCCGTTACGCTCAGTTGCACCTCTGCATTTCGCTTTCTCTACCCCCAGGGCGATCTCGCCGCCCTGGGGGGTAAAATCAATCGCGTTGTCGAGCAGATTACCCAGTGCCTGGGCCAGCAGTTCGCCATCGCCATTGACCAGCATCCCACTCGCCTGCCAGCGCAGAGTAATGGCTTTCGCCGCCAGGGCGATGTCGCGCTCCTCCGCCAGGCGTTGGTATAGCGCATCTATCGACACCGGCTGTAGCTTTATCTCCAGCCGGCTTTCCAGTCGCGCCTGCTGGAGTAACCGCTCCACCAGCAGCTGCATGCGGGTGTTCTGCGCGAGGATATTCTCAGTAAACCGCGCCGCCACCGCAGGCGGCGGCCCTTCGCGCAGAATCTCCGCCGCACCGCGAATGGCCGCCAGCGGACTTTTCAGCTCGTGCGTCAGGTCATAGACATAGTTTTCGATGGCGTTTTTGCCTTCGAGCTTCACCCGCATGCTCTCCAGCGCCTGGGCCAGCTTACGCAGTTCGCTGCTGCCGACCTCCGGCAACGGCAGCGGGCGGTCAGCGGTCACGGAGTCCGCATAGCGCACCAGCTTACCGATAGAGAAATTGATCCACCAGACGACGCCGCAGCCGATCAACAGCGCAATGCCCAGCAGGGCGCCGCCGGCCCAGAGGATCCGCCGCTCGCTGCGCTTAATGACCGGCGTCATCGCCAGGTTGGGTTTACCGACGCTCAGCACGCCGATAATCCGCCCCTTATCCATCACCGGCGCGGCGATATACATCACCGAGCTGGCTTCATCATGCGGATCGCTGCGCGAACTGCGCGCGCCATACTGCCCGCGCAGGGTGAGCCAGACGTCGTTCCAGCGTGAATAATCCTGCCCTGTCGCCTCTCCACTGGAGTCAAACACGACCTTGCCCCGGGCATCGGTCAGATAGACGCGGTACTCATTACGCACCTTTTTAATTCCGCCAATGTTGGCGTTTAGCCGCTGCTGGTTGAGCTGTTGAAAGGCCTGCGCCAGCCTGCCCTGCTGCGGGTTTGCCGCCAGCAGGTCCTCACGCGCCAGCGCCGCCAGCAGGGTGGCGGTATCGTTGAGGGTCCCCTCCGTCGCCCGGCGCACGCCCGGCTTCACTTCCTGGACAAAGATCGACAGTACAAACCACGCGGCGATCGCGACGATAAGAAAATAGCCCAGCAGCAGGCGCATGCCGATGCGCATCAGCAGCGCCCCAGGCTGTAACCCATCCCGCGATGGGTATTGATTGGCGACAAATCAGGATTCACGGCCCGCAGTTTAGCGCGCAGGGTTTTGATGTGGGTGTCGACGGTGCGGTCGAGGCTTTCCCAGGCATCGCTCCATACCCGCTCCATCAGCTGCTGACGGGAGAAAACGCGACCGGGCGCGTGAAGCAAAGTTTTCAACAGCAGAAATTCATAGCGCGTCAGGTTCAGGGGCTGGCCGAACCAGCTTATCGACGCCGCCTGCTCGTCAAGCACAAACTCGCCGACGCGAACTACCGACGAAGGCGCGGCAAATTTTTGCAGCCGTCGCAGTACGCTGCGCACCCGCGCGCAAACTTCGCGCGGCGAAAACGGCTTGGCGATGTAATCGTCAGCGCCGATTTCCAGCCCCAGCAGCTTATCGACCTCATCGCTCCGCGCCGTGAGAAACAGCACCGGCAGCGCCGGAAAGCGCGCCAGCAGGCGCCGACAGAGCTCGAAGCCGCTGATATCCGGCAAGCCAACGTCGAGGATGGCGACATCGGGCGCCTGATGCGCCGCCGCCTCCAGCGCGGGCAACCCGCGGTCGAAGACGGTGACCTGGAAGCCCTCCTGCTGGAGCATATAAACCAGGGTATCGGCGATACTCTGTTCATCCTCAACTAACCAAATCCATGGCTGCTGCATGCGCGCTCCCGTTTATTTATTCCAGGGCATAATCGGCACGGCGCTGATGGCGTTCTTCGGCGAACCATCAACTACTTTATCCGAATAGGTCAGGTAGACCAGCGCATTGCGTTTCGCATCATAGAAGCGAACGACCTGTAGCTTTTTAAATACTAACGAGGTGCGCTTCTGGAACACCACGTCGCCCTGGCTTTTGCCATTTTTGATTTTTGTCCGTCAGCTCAATCGGCCCGACCTGCTGGCAGGAGATGGCCGCGTCGGAGGTATCCTTCCTGCCAGTCCCAGGCCGCCTTTGATCCCGCCGGTTTTCGCCCGGCTGATATAGCAGGTCACGTTCTGTACATCCGGATCGTCAAAGGCTTCGACGACAATTTTGTGATCCGGTCCTAACCATTTGAAGACCGTATCCACGGAACCAATCTGCTCCGCCTGAGCAATCTGACAGCCGGCCAGCAACAGCAGGCCCATCGCAAACTTCTTGTATTTCATATTGTTACCATTATTAAAAAATATAGCTAAGTGATTATCACGGACCTAGCAGAAAAGGTTTATAGATCACAGCTTTACAAAATTATCGTTCAGATCCACTGACCTACCGCATTTAAAAGCAAAAAAAAAGCACTGAATGCATAAAACATCAAAAAATGCTATTATCCGCTACTTTAATATCAGGCACCTGTGTTTAAGGATGGGGACATTTTATGGATCAAGCAGGGATTATTCGCGATCTCCTTAGCTGGCTGGAAGGTCACCTGGATCAGCCGCTTTCTCTGGACAATGTGGCGGCGAAGGCAGGTTATTCCAAGTGGCATCTGCAGCGAATGTTTAAGGATGTCACCGGCCACGCTATCGGTGCCTATATTCGCGCGCGCCGGTTGTCGAAATCAGCTGTCGCATTACGCCTTACCGCCCGTCCAATCCTTGATATTGCGCTGCAGTACCGTTTCGACTCCCAGCAGACCTTCACCCGTGCGTTCAAGAAGCAATTCTCGCTGACGCCGGCTCTCTACCGCCGCTCGCCGGACTGGAGCTCGTTCGGTATGCGTCCGCCGCTACGTCTTGGCGAGTTTACCCTGCCGAAACATGAATTTGTCGCCCTACCCACGACTCAACTGCTCGGTGTGACTCAGAGCTATACCTGTAAGCTGGAGGAAATCTCCGACTTCCGCAACCAGATGCGGGTCCAGTTCTGGCGAGATTTCCTCGGCAACTCGCCGTCGATCCCCCCGGTGCTCTACGGGCTGCATGAACCGCGTCCGAGCCTGGAGAAAGACGATGAGCAGGAAGTGTTCTATACCACCGCGCTGACGCCGGAGATGGCTAACGGCCACCTGCAGAACGCCCATCCGGTGACGCTGGAGGGCGGCGAGTATGTCATGTTTACGTATGAAGGGCTGGGTACCGGCCTGCAGGAATTCATCCTGACGGTCTACGGCACCTGCATGCCGATGCTGAACCTGACGCGCCGCAAGGGGCTGGATATTGAACGCTTCTATCCTGAAGATGAAAGCCGGGATCAGGCCACGCCGATTCAGTTGCGCTGCGAGTATCTGATCCCGATCCGCCGTTAACGCTGCAGCTCGTCCATCGCGGGGGCGTCAAGATGCGAGACGTCGCCCGCCGTTTCCACCACCCAGCCGGAAGCCAGCCACGGGCTTTGCTGATAATCGACGCGCGAGATCGAGCAGTTGCGCAGGCGCAGACGACGCTCTGCGTATGCCGGCAGCCCTAAAATCGTACTCACCAGGCAGCCCAGCGCGATACCATGACTCACCAGCAGCGGTCGACTACCGGCCGGTAATTCCAGACAGGCGGCCAGCGCCGCATGCATACGTTCGCTAAGCTCCTGCATCGATTCGCCCTGCGGAATGCGACCATCCGGCGTGCCGTTGACCAACTGGCGGCGCCAGCCCTCTTCTTCTTCGCTGAGCGAGTCAATATGGCGCTTCTCCAGCACTCCCATATCCAGCTCGCGCAGGCGCGCATCAGCGATCACGCTGCAGCCGCAGGCTTCGGCGATAATCTCTGCTGTGCGACGGGTTCGCCCCAGATCGCTGGTAATGATATGGGTGATCCCCAGCGTTCTGGCGCGCTCGCCAACCTGCCAGGCCTGGCGCTCACCGTGTGCGGTCAGCGGGCTGTCGGACTGACCCTGAATACGTCGCTCGGCGTTCCACTGCGTTTCACCGTGGCGAACAAGGTATACCTGTAACATGCTTTTTTTCCGTTCTGAACTCGTTATCGACCGCTTGCGGGCATTACCGACTGCCCTGGGGGTGATTTAGAGTATACTGCGATGACGTTAGTTTATTCTGAGTTGTTTTGATTATGCACCATGTTGTCTCAGCGACCACTAATCCCGCCAAAATTCAGGCAATTCTGCAGGCTTTTGACGAGATTTTTCGGCGAAGGATCCTGCCACATTGAGTCCGTCTCCGTCGAGAGCGGCGTGCCGGAACAGCCCTTCGGCAGCGAGGAAACGCGCGCTGGCGCACGAAATCGCGTCGCCAATGCGCGCCTCGCCCAGCCCCATGCCGATTT
>OKVR01000210.1_pt1 | contig 21319 bp, 23 predicted proteins | sample 1606891 | NCBI WGS metagenome assembly OKVR01 (sample SAMN03281011, study PRJEB24777) | human gut metagenome | isolation source: fecal sample PR176 from 1 month old male Indian infant, caesarean delivered... | place: Singapore | collected 2006-01-13 | reverse complement strand
CTATGGCCCTGGTACGAGCGCTGAACAAAATGACGAAAGCAGGTATGCCTGAAAGCGTGCGTATTGCCTGAAAACACAACCCGCTACGGGGGAGACTTACCCGAAATCTGATTTATTCAACAAAGCCTATCGCAAGGTAAATCACCTTCCGAACTGAATCGTCCGTTGGGAATATTTTCCGCTTTTTTATCGCCTGTCGGATCACGCTGTTGAGTGATTCTATGGCGTTAGTCGTGTAGATCGCCTTGCGGATATATTGGCGGGAGCCCTGAACCCTGAGCATCTTTACCAATCCCGGCATCATTGACGTTTAAAACAGGCAGATTTTCCTGGACATTAACAGAAGTCTGAATATATCAGCAGTAGATAAGTAAATGATTTTGGTTTTAAAATCTAACGCTCGCATCGTGTGATCTTGATGCGTTGCTGCCCACTGATGTAAGCATTCGGCAATGCTTGCCAATAGATCGTTATCAGGTTCTATGGTAATCGCAACGGCTACCAACTGATTCACGCTGGTTTCCTTTCCTGAGTATTTTTCTTTTAATATGCGTTTTGCCGATATGCCTCTTTTATCATCTTTCGCGTAAAAAATAGGCAGAATTGTGTTGGCGATGTGTGTCGAGGTGATAATGGATATTTTACAATCTGGTTCCATAAGATGACTCCTGATTACAGTGACCAGTATCATACTTCAGGTTGCGTACTTGTTAGCCCTGTGCCCGGCCCATCCATGGGCCTTGCTTTTTTACCGATATGAGGAAATTACCCTTCGGCATGTTTTTCCCGGAAACTAAACCCGATCCAGTGCCTGGCGCAGATCCTCAATCAAGTCTTCGAGATTTTCAATCCCGGCGGAATAGCGGATCAATCCCTCGGGAATGCCGGCGTTAGCCCGTTCCTCGGCCGTTAATTCCACGTGACTGGTTGTACAGGGAGGGCCAACCAGCGTGCCAACCGAGCCAAGACTGGCGGCTTTATGAGCCAGCTTCATGTTTTCCAGAACGGTAATCACGGCGGGAAATCCCCCTTTAAGAGAGAAGCTCATCATCCCGCCAAAACCGTGCATCTGCTTTTTCGCGATATCATAATGCGGGTGCGTCGGCAGTCCGGGATAAAAGACCTGTTCGACTTTCGGATGCGCCGACAGCCAGCTGGCGATCTTCATGCCGTTTTCGTTATGTCTCTGCATACGTAATTCCAGCGTTTTCATGCCGCGCAGGATCATATAGGCCGAATGGGCGTGGAGCGTGGCGCCGGTAATTTCCCGATAATGAAAGATTGGTGCGGATCAGAGATTTTTTGCCGACCACCAGCCCGCCCATGACATCCGAATGGCCATTCAGATATTTCGTGGCGCTGTAGACCACTAAATCCGCACCCAACGTCAACGGACGTTGATTGATAGGCGTGGCGAACGTGTTATCGACGATAACGATACCCCCGTGTTCATGGGCGACGTTTGCCAGACGTTGGATATCGACAATTTTTAACGTCGGGTTAGTCGGCGATTCTAGATACAGAACCTGACAGCCTTTTTTAATTTCATTTTCAATGGTATCAAAATCCGTGGTATCGCACAGGCTTACGTCAATATTCTGCCGTGGCAGGAATTCGATAAAAATTTTATTGCTGCCGCCGTAAGTATCTTTAATCGCTACGACACGATCATGCGCTTTTAATAAGGAAAATAAGGTGTTGCTGATTGCAGCCATACCGGTAGAAAAACTGGTGGCATCTTCTCCGCCATCGAGCAGGGCAATTTTTTCCTCTAAGGGACGAACGGTTGGGTTAGTATTCCGGGAATAAATATGGCCGGCTTTTTTGCCAAGGGCAACGTCGAACCATTCGGCCATATCATCGTAATTGAAGGTAACGGAGTTGAAAACCGGAACGCAAATTGCGCCTTCGGCAAAGGCTTCGGCTTCGCCGCCCCAGATGGCGGTGGTTCCTTTATGAATATTATCTTGCATAATAGACTCCTTATCACAGTCTAATACATGAGTATCGGGTAAATTTTTACGCGCTGACGATTTCACTAATAACCAGCATATTATCGCCGCTGTGGATCACCCCGGGGAAATGCCTACCGGTTACCAGCCCTGAGCATTTTGCTGTATATTCGATTGGCTTAACGCCGGTACGTTTCATATCATGAACACGAGCCACGACATCACCTTTCTTCACCATGGCGCCAAGGTCATGACAAATCTCAAATAATCCGTCATGTTCGCTGGTAATGAAACAAGCGCTATCATCTTGTTTCAAATATACGGTAGGCGATAATTGTAATTCGCCATTCAGAATTCCCGCACGGATAAGCACATTGGTAATCCCACGTTCCGCAATCGCGACGGTTTTCGCGGAACTGGAGCCGCCGCCGCCAAGTTCGGTGGTGACAAAAATTTTCCCGGCGTCTTCAACGGCGGTGTCAAACATACCGACGGAATCCAGTTCCAGCATTTGCAACGAATAGGGCGCCGAGAACGCCGCAACTAATTGTTCGGTTTCCTGTTGCAGCGCTTTATCTTGCAGAATATGGCTGGCGGCAAACGGCAGAAAATCGAGGGTTTTACCGCCGGAATGAATATCAATGACGATATCGGCTAACGGCAATAAAGTATGCTGGAAATAATCAGCAATTTTTTGTGTGACGGTACCGTTAGGGACGCCAGGGAAACTGCGGTTCATATTGCCATGATCAATCGGCGATGTGCGGGTTGCCGCCAAAAATGCCGGTGTATTCATGAACGGCACAATAATAATGCGGCCGTTAACATTCTGAATATCGATAGTATTGGCAAGTTTACTTAATGCAACCGGTCCTTCATATTCATCGCCATGATTGGCACCGGTTAATAAGGCCGTTTTCCCCTGACCATGATTAATGACGGTGATGGGGATCATAATCGCACCCCAGGCCGATTGGTCACAGGAATAAGGCAGTTTTAAATAACCGTGATGAATACCATCAGCAGCAAAGTCGATGGTCGAAGATATTGGATTTTTAGCTGACATAGTCAATACCCATTAATCTTTAATAAAGAGTTTACGCGGATAATTGCAGAAAGTTTCGACACCAGTATCGGTAATTAAAATACTTTCAGTAATTTCTAAACCCCAGCTATCCATCCACAGTCCTGTCATGAAATGGAAGGTCATTCCTGGCTGAAGTTCTGTATGATCATCACTACGTAAGCTCATGGTCCGTTCGCCCCAATCAGGAGGATAACTGATGCCGATCGGATAACCGCAACGGTTATCTTTATGAATGCCATATTTTTCTAAGACGGAAAAGAATGTCCGCGCGATATCCCCGGTGGTATTGCCAGCTCTGGCGACGTCGAGAGCGCATTCAGTACCTTCGAGAACCGCTTTTTCCGCATCAAGGAAAAATTGCGGCGGCTTGCCAAGATAAATGGTGCGCGACATCGGGCAATGGTAGCGTTTATAACAACCGGCGATCTCGAAAAAGGTGCTGGTATTATTCAGGATCGGCGAATCATCCCAGGTCAAATGAGGTGCGGAGGCATCTTTTCCCGATGGCAATAGCGGGACGATGGCCGGATAGTCGCCGCCAAAATTGCCGACGCCGCGGATACCGCTATCATAAATTTCAGCCACCAGGTCGCATTTACGCATGCCCGGCTCGATACGTTCATAAATCCGGGTATGCATACTTTCGACAATACGCGCGGCGACCCGCATATATTCGATTTCCTGTGCCGATTTCACTGCCCGTTGCCAGTTTACCAGCGCCGTCGCATCCACAAAGCGAGCTGCAGGAAGATGCGCTTGCAGAGAGGCAAAAGCTTTCGCGCTGAAATAGTAGTTATCCATTTCTACGCCAATGGTCATTTTCTCCCAGCCGTGGGCCGCAATCACCTCTTTGGACAGATAATCCATGGGATGGCGGACAGGCGACTGAACATAGAAATCGGGATAGCCAATCAGGTGATCTTCCTGCATATAAACGGTGCGTTTCGCACCATTAACATCCTGCCCCCGCCCGTACCAATAGGGGTCGCCTTCCAGCGGCAACAGCACGCACTGGTGAACGTAGAAGCTCCAGCCGTCATAACCGGTCAGCCAGGCCATGTTCGATGGGTCCGTTACGATCAGTAATTCGATTCCCTTATCCTGCATAGCTGCACGGGTTTTGGCTAAGCGCCGCTGGTATTCTTCGCGGGTAAAGGGAAGCTGGATGTTAGCCTCGGTCATAGTCATCTCTCTTATAAACAACTACTTAAATTAATAGTCAGGCTATTTGTCGTACTGCATAACCTGCCGTTTGAAAAATCCGTAAGCGTTCACCCCGACGTCTGTCGCCAGCATCTGCCCCATTAAGGTGCATGACGGACGTTTCTCCGTCGTAACACGATGACCGTTTTTCTGCTGTCGCCGTTTAGGGCAGAGTAGAGGTTCAGTAACCTGCTGTTCATCAACAATCTTTTTTATGCGGCACGAAAATGCGCCGTATCCCGCACTATCGGTTTTTTTGGCACGATAGATGCTTATATTTGATTACCTATGGCTTGCCGCACAAGATAGTCAGTGTTGAACAGAGCGGGAGCGGCAATGTCGAGAACAACATTTATTGCGTTTCCCTTCTCTGTAAACATGACAATAGGATATTTATGATTGGCAATGAATTGCATTGTACTAGTGCATTTTATTTGTCATGGTTTTTCATATGAAAAAAATATGATTGTCATTATACAACGTCGGCAGGTTGTATCTGCGGATATTGGTTGAACAAGTCGTAAATCGTCAATAGCCCTTGCTCGAATTGCGCATCGCTGCAGTCTGCACCAATACATACCCGAATGGCATGAGTGATGGCGGTTTTATCGGCCGAAAAGGGCGAGGATGACGAAACGGCGACCTGTCTTTTGCGTAGTTCTGCCGTGAGATGATCGGGCTGCCAGTGTTCGGGGATGTTTATCCAGCAACTCAATGCCTGAGGGCTGCCGCCTGACAAATATTTAGCAAAATATTTCCTGACCAGCGCCTGCCGTTTACTGATTAATTTCTTTTGTCCTTCAATAAGATGGTTTGCCGTGCCATCCATTACCCAACGCGATGCGATTTCCGCCAGTATCGGCGAGGCCATCCAGCTGGTTACGCGCAATATACTTTCGGTGCGTAAGGCCAGTTTCGGCGGCATGACGAGGTAGCCAATGCGTAATCCGGTAAGGACCGTTTTGGTGAAGCTGGTGCAATAAAAAGTGAGATCAGGCGCCCAGGTGGCGATGGGGCGCGGGCGTTGTTGCTGGCTTAATAGCGCGCCGTAGACATCGTCTTCAATGATATAAACATTGTAACGTGCGGCAATTTCAGCAATTTGCCGCCGGCGGTGCTCCGGCATAATCGCTCCGGTGGGGTTATTGAGGTTTGGCGTGCAGACCAAAGCGGTCACTTTCTGGTCGTCGCACAGCTCTTCAAAATGATCGGGAATAATGCCGTGTTCATCTATTTCCAAACCCTTTAATTTAAATCCCAACACCTGCGACATACCGATAACGCCATGATCGGTAAGCCTTTCGCACAGCACAAGATCATTCGGCCCCGCCAGCGATGACAGCGCCAGATCGATAGCTTCTGCGCAACCGTTGGTGATGAGTAGGGATTTGGTTTCGACATCAAGCCCGGTTTTCTCCTTTAACCACTGGGTGGCGGCTTGCCGGTGAGGCTCAAGACCGGCGATGGGCCTGAACGTATGAATCCAGGGTTGAAACTGTTCCTGGCTCAGTTGCAGGCAGGTGTCTCGCCATGCCTTTTCCTGCTCGGCATTGCGGATAAGACAAGCATTGGAAAAGTCCAGCATGGTTTGCTGTTGCTGATCCAATATGTCGTAATTGACATTATCGGTAGCCCGCCGGGTGACAAAACTGCCTCTGCCGGTTTCTCCACGAATCAATCCCTGTCTTTTTAATTCCTTATAAACATTAGTGATCGTTTGAATACCAATGTTCAGATCATCCGCTACTTTCCTTTGCGGGGGAAGGCGTTGCCCATCGACAAGCTTCCCGGTCTCAATTTCATGGATGATGGTGTCGACAAGCACCTTAAATTTGAACTCGCCAGGACGAATTTTGCTGAGCGCCGTACCCCATGATTTCATTGTCAATCCTCAAGCTTTGTTTATTTATATGCACTAGTACAACGTAGCAATTTTTTTTGGCTTGGTATACTTTGTTTTGTGTGATAAGGATAAAACACGCTCTCATCAACAACATTGGCAATGACAATTTTCTTTGTCGGATTATGGTTTATCAGCACAAGAATCACTCATCATTTTGGAGGCTCGGGTAAATGAAAAAATGGCTTAAGAAAACACAACGAACCGCCTTGGGGATTGGGGCGCTGGCTTTATTCATCAACTTTTCCTGTCATGCAGATACGGCCCTCGACAAGCTAAACAAGACAGGCGAAATCTCCATCGGTTATTCCAATGAAGAGCCATTCGCCTATGCGGATGCGTCAGGAAAGGTGACTGGCGAGTCTCCGGAAATCGCGAGGATCATTTTCAAAAAACTCGGCGCCAAAAAAGTCGATTCCGTGCTCACGGAATGGGGGGCGTTGATTCCGGGCTTGCATGCCGGACGCTTTGATGTGATCGCGGCAGGGATGTATATCACTCCGGAACGTTGCAAACAGGTGCTGTTCACCGACCCGCAATATCAGCTTGGCGATACGTTGTTGGTTAAACCCGGCAATCCAAAGAAACTGCATAGTTATGCTGATTTTGCCAAAAACCACGACCTGCGTCTTGCGGTGACCGCCGGTACGGTTGAGCTGAAATATGCCCGGGACAGCGGTATTGCTGATGATCAGATTATTCAGGTGCCAAATACCACGGCGCAGTTGCAGGCCGTCAAGGCGGGCCGGGCTGATGCGGCGATAGGTACCGCGCTGACCATGAAGGATCTCGCGAAAAAAGGCGGATCGTCGGTAGAGGCGACCACGGATTTTGTGGACGATCCTTCGCACATCGGCTATGGCGCGTTGGCATTCCGTCCGCAGGATAAGGAATTAAGAGATAAGGTGAATGCGGAATTGAAAAAATGGTTGGGTTCGGAAGAACACCTGCGGACCGTGGCGCCATTTGGCTTTGATAAAAGCAACATCACCCATAAAACCGCCGCTGAAATTTGTAAGGGCTCGTGACAGCCGCAGCGGCGCAATAGCGCAAGGAAGAGGGGGAAACAACCTCTTCCTTATCATTTGATGTTTTATCATTATGCGCAGAAGCCATTGCATAATGATTTTAGTGAAATCAGCGGGTGTGTTTATGCATGAATTATTGCCTTTGCTATGGGATGGCACCTTAGTTACTTTGCAAATCACCGTGTTTGGATCGCTGCTGGCGGTGGTGGTGGCGCTCGTCGCGGCATTAGGCAAACTCTCCCGGTGGCCGGGAGTGAAATGGCTGGCTATCGGCTTTATCGAACTGTTTCGCGGCACCTCGTTGCTGGTCCAACTGTTCTGGCTGTTTTATGTTTTGCCGCTGCCGCCGTTTAATATCACGTTGACGCCGTATGTCGTCGCTATTATTGGTCTTGGCTTGCATATTGGCGCCTATGGCGCGGAAATTCTTCGCGGCGCGATTCTTGCGGTCCCCAAAGGCCAGACCGAGGCGGCATTATCGCTGAATATTTCTCCGTTACAGTGCTTTACCCATGTCGTTTTACCGCAGGCTATCATCCATGCGATTCCGCCGGGGACCAATCTTCTTATCGAACTGTTAAAAAATACCTCGTTGGTTTCATTAATTACCCTGTCGGATCTCACTTTTCGCGCCGGGCAACTCGATCAGCTCACCGGCAATACGCTGCAAATTATGGGGCTGACGCTGCTGTTCTATTTTGTCATGGCGCAAATACTGGTGGCGGTGATGCGCCTGGTTGACCGGCGGTTTCAGCCCGGGCGTAAAAAGAGGAAGGCGGCATGAACTTTTTTGACTGGCAATACACATGGGAAATTTTCCCGCTGATGATGCAGGCGTCGATCAAGACAATTTATATCACCCTCATCGGCTATGTCATCGCGTTAGTGCTGGGGTTATTTCTGGCGATGGCGCGGCGTAGCGCTTACCGCTGGCTGGCATTCCCGGCGACCGGGGTGATTGAGTTTATTCGTAGTACGCCCTTATTAATTCAGGTTTACTTTATATTCTATGTTCTGCCTAACTATGGCCTGAATATTTCGGCAACCCAGGCTGGGATCATCGGTATCGGGCTGCATTATGCCTGTTATACCGCCGAGGTCTATCGTTCAGGATTTAATGGCATCCCGACCGGGCAATGGGAAGCGATTAAAGCGCTGAATATCCCGGGGCGAGCCGCCTATCTGGATATCATTTTCCCGCAAGTTATCAGGCCGGTAGTGCCGGCGCTGGGTAACTATTTTATTGCGATGTTTAAAGATACCCCGGTGTTATCAGCAATAACCGTTGTGGAAATTATGCAAGAAGCAAAAAACATTGGTTCAGAGAATTTCCGTTACCTCGAACCGATAACCCTGGTGGGGTGCTTCTTCCTGACCATTAGCATCGTGCTGGCCATTCTTTTTAATAAGATAGAAAAGAAAGTCGCCTTACCATAAAGCGGAGCGTAACGATGAATGTTGCACAAAAACCAGACAGCCAACCGTTAGTTCGCTTTAATCATGTCGATAAATATTTTGGCGACCTGCGGGTATTAAACGATCTCAATCTGGCGGTTGCCCCGGCGGAAAAACTGGCGATTATTGGCCCCAGCGGTTCGGGGAAATCCACCGTATTGCGCGCCTTGATGACCCTGGAAAAAATAAACTCCGGAACCATTGAGGTGGAGGGGGAGTTACTGACGCATATCCACAAAAATGGGCAACTGGTGACCGCGCCGGAAAAGCATATTCGGCAGATAAGAAAAAAGATCGGCATGGTGTTTCAGAGCTTCAATCTGTTTCCGCATATGACCGTTATGAAAAACGTCATCGAAGCGCCGATCAAAGCGTTGGGCTTATCGAAAGCGGAAGCGGAAGAACGCGCCGTCAGTTTGCTGCAAATGGTCGGGTTGATGGGTAAAGCCGATTTGTATCCTTCGCAGCTTTCCGGCGGGCAACAGCAACGGGTGGCGATCGCCCGGGCGCTGGTCATGCGCCCGAAAATCATGTTGTTTGACGAAGTGACATCGGCGCTGGACCCGGAATTATGCAACGAAGTGCTGAATGTCATTCGGCAATTAGGCGAACAACATAAGTTGACGATGATTATGGTGACGCATCAGATGGGGTTCGTGAAAGAGTTTGCCGATCGAGTCTGATTTTTTTTGCCATGGCAATATTCTGGAACAGGGAACGCCGGATGACCTATTCAATCGCCCGCAAAGCGAACGGTTACAGCAATTTCTAAATGAATAATATCCGCACGCTAACCATCGCGGTAACTTTCTGAGTAAGTTAATTATTTTCAATATGAGGATATTATGCAAATGGCGGCGAATCAGCAGGAAAATAAATTCTCTATTGTCGATATTCGCAACTTACATAAACATTTCGGCCAGAATCATGTGCTTAACGGCGTGGATCTGCAGATTGCGCGCGGTGAAATTGTCAGCATCATCGGGCAGAGCGGCTCCGGGAAGAGTACTTTACTACGGTGCATCAATGGCCTGGAGAGTTATCAGTCCGGCGAACTGCGGGTAGAAAGCGAACTGGTGGACTGCAGCAATAAACGGGCTTTGCAGCAATTACGCAGTAACGTCGGGATGATTTTTCAGAATTTTAATTTATTCCCGCATTTGACCGTCGCCGAAAACATTATGCTGGCCCCGCGCCTGACGAATTATCTGACGAAAGAAAAAGCGCAAGAGCAAGCTTTACGGCTACTACAACGGGTGAGCCTCGCGGATAAGTTTGATGAATATCCCGATCAATTATCTGGCGGGCAAAAACAACGTGTCGCCATTGCCCGCGCGTTAGCGATAAACCCGGAAATTTTATTATGTGATGAAATCACCTCCGCCCTCGATCCCCAATTAGTTAACGAGGTGTTATTAGTGATTGAAGCATTAGCCAAAGAAGGGATGACGATTATCATGGTTACCCATGAAATGGCCTTTGCCAGAAAAATTAGCGATAAAGTCGTGTTTATGTATAGCGGTAAAGTACATGAGATGGGTAGCCCGGAAATGTTATTTAATCATCCATCGACGCCTGAACTCCAGCGCTTCCTGTCGATGGTATTGTAATTTTTGGCGTGGACAAAAAACGCTGTTGCAAATGGCCGTTTTTTCTCTTAGCTTAATTCGTATAGCGTCGGCGTGATTGCCGACGGGAGTTGATATGGCAAATAACGTCTCTTCAGACATTGATATCGCGGAGTTTTATGCTGCCCGGGAACGTATTTATCCTCTGGCGCTGGCCACCCCGTTGATCTATTCCCGCAGTTTATCCGATCTGTTTTCTGCGCAAATTTATCTGAAATGCGAACAATTTCAGCCGACGGGGGCGTTTAAAATTCGCGGCGCCGCCAATACGATTCTCGGCGAGCTGCAAAAAAATGAGCAACGGATCAGGCGCAATGGCGTGGTCACCGCGTCGACTGGCAACCACGGGCGAGCCGTTTCTTATGTGGCGAAAAAGCTGGGGATCCCGGCGACGGTCTATCTTTCTTCTCTGGTGCCGGAAAATAAAGTCCGCAATATCGAACTGGAAGGCAGCCGGGTAGTGCGTGTTGGCGCCAGCCAGGATGATGCGATGGCCGAAGTGAAACGCGCGGTGGCGGAATTCGGCATGATAGAAATTCCGCCCTTTGATCATCCGTCGATTATTGCCGGACAGGGAACCATCGCCTTTGAACTGAATGAACAGCTCAACGACATTGATTATATCTTTAGCGGACTTTCCGGCGGCGGATTGCTTGGTGGCATCGGTCTGGCGATGAAACACCTTGCTCCACAAACCCATATCGTCGGCGTGAGCCTGGCGCAGGGCGCGGCGATGTGGGAAAGCCTGAAGGCGGGCAAACCGGTGATGGTTGAAGAGGTCGCCAGCGTGGCAGATTCGCTGGGCGGCGGCATTGGCATGGATAACCGCTGGACGTTGCCGGCTGTGAAACAGGTGATGGATCAGCATTTCCAGGTGAGCGACGATTATATCGCCGCCGCGCTGCTGTTGCTGTTCGAAAAAGAGAAAATTTTGGTCGAAGGGGCGGCGGCGGTGGGTCTTGCGGCGCTATTGCAATATCGTCCGGACATCAAAGGCCGTAAGGTCGTCCTGATTTTAAGCGGCAATAGTATTGCCACCGCGACGTTGCCGGCTTTACGGCAACGGGCAGTGAATGTGGATGAGGTAGGGCAATGAAACTTGTTGATCAGGCAGCCATCTCCCGGTCGGTCGCCATCGATATGGATGCTGCGGCAGTGATCGAATCTGCCATGCGCGCGTTAGGCAAGGGCGAAGTGATTCAGCCGGATATTCTTTCCATGAGTTTTCCGCAATATCACGGCGAAGTTGATATTAAAACCGCCTATATCCATGGCGCGCATAATTTCGCCGTTAAAATCAGCACCGGGTTCTTTAATAATCATACGTATGGTCTGCCCAGCCTGAGCGGGATGATGATCGTGTTCGACGCTGAAACGGGCCGTGCGGAGGCCATTCTGGCTGATAATGGCTATCTGACGGCCGTCAGAACGGCGTTATCCGGCCTTATCGCCGCGAAATATCTGGCCCGCGCCGACAGCACACGGGTTGCCGTCATCGGTTCCGGGGAACAGGCCCGGTTGCAGGTCAGAGCATTAAAACTGCTATTTCCGCTTGAACAGGTTAATGTCTGGTCGCGCAACGATGACCATGCTGTGGAATATGCGCAGGAGATGCAGGATGTGGCCCCTCAGGTACGGGCATACGAGAGGATAGAAGATGCCTGTCGCGATGCTGATATTATTGTCACGACAACGCCGGCGATCGAGCCGGTGTTACTGGCGGAGCACGTGAGTCGCGGCAGCCATATTACGGCGATCGGATCGGATAATGAATTCAAACGGGAAATTAGCGGCGAGTTGCTCACTATGGTGGATATCTTTTGCTGCGACCTGCAGTCGCAAAGCGAAAGCCATGGCGAACTGAAATATTTCAAAAACAGACATCAGGAAACGCCCTGGCCGGTATACGAAATTGGCAAAATCATTGCCGGGGAAATCGCCTGCCAGAGAAAACCAACGGATATATCATTGTGCTGCTTATCCGGCACTGGCGTATTAGATAGCGCTATTGCGGAATATGCGCTTTCACGACTTTGAGCACCGGCTACGCCGTTGCGGCAGGATCTGCCATGCGGCATAGCCCGACTACGCGCTTCGACGGTTAAATAACCCATGTCTGGCGGTTCGCTGACGCTACCGGACTACGACGGCGATTTTTGCCATGCTTTTAACTTTCCCCCCGCCTTCTCCGAAGACTTTCGGGCCTGTGTAGCCAACCACTATAGGGCTGATTTCACCCCGGGTGGGTGTTTTAAAACGGACATTAACCGGCTTCGCTGACTTGCTGATGCTGCTGTAACGGCAGCATGAAGCGTCGTTGACCTGCTCCCCGTTGATTAATACACCGCGATGTTAGTAATGTCTTCATAAGCCACATGAGGACATCCCCATGAAGAAGCGTTTTTCCGACGAACAGATCATCAGTATCCTCCGCGAGGCTGAAGCCGGGGTTTCTGCCCGTGAGCTCTGCCGTAAGCACGCTATTTCCGACGCCACCTTTATATCTATGGACTACCTCCGTTTTGCAAGTACTGAACCTGGATTTTGGGTTGTTGCTTACATCTATCCGGCATCAGGAAAATCTGTGCCCAAATGGGTAATTCGCACACAATCGCCTCAACAACTGGACGGCCTCTGAGGCCAGTATCAAAAATCAGGTTCCGATTGTGCAGGTGCAACCTGTCACCATTTCTCAGTACGCTGCAACGTTTTTCTGGCAGGGGATTAATTTCACACTACCTGATACTCGGTCTCATTTCTCAGCATCGACCAGATTATTCGCGCGATTTTTGTTAGCGACCGCCACGGTCGTTTTATTAAATCCGCGCCGTTCCTTTAACTGGTTAACCCACTGATTCATATGGCCATCATTGTTATTCGTGGCAACCCTGACGACAGCGCGGGCACCATGAATAAAAAGTGTCCGCAGATGCTTGTCGCCGTTTTTTCGTCATATTCATCAGCACCTGTCTGTCACCACGCGAATGCTGGCGTGGAACCAGACCCAGCCATGCAGCAAAGTGGCGGCCATTCTTAATTCAGTTCTTTGCCAATAGCAGCAACAACGGCCGTGGCCGTTTTAGGGCCAATGCCTTTAACTCTGGCGATACGCTGACAAGGCTTCTGATTGCCCTGAATACTGTTTCAATTTCCTTATCAAAAAAATGGATCCGACGCCCGAGATCGTTAAAGAGCTCATAGAGCTCGGCAATTGTTCTGCGCATACGGGAACTTACGACCGTTTTCTGCATCTTCAAGGATAAGAGGAATAGCCCGGCGAACTCCTGGAGACAGCACTGCCAATGGGGATCCCCCGGTCAAGTAACAGCCCTCTTATTTGACAAACTGTAGCAGTGCGGTGATTCGACCAATACGTGCCTTGCCCGGTGTAAAGCCTGGATATCCTGCTGTTCGGGGCTTTTTGGTGGCACGAACTGCATTGTCGGTTGCATCAGAGCCACTGCGATGGCCTGTGCATCATTACCATCATTTTTTGCCCGCGGACAAAGGGTTTTACATACTGAGGACTGATGACCTTTACTTTGTGCCCCAGTTTCTCAAACTCACGCTGCCAGTAAAATGCCCCGGTGGACACTTCGATCCCAATCAGACATGCAGGAATATTTGCCAGCGTCTGGAGCAATTCTTTTCGGCCAGTTCGTTTCGTATAAACCGGTTTGCCGGCCTGGTTTAATCCCCAGAGCTGAAAAACATTTTTAGCCAGATCAATACCCAGAAATACGATATTCATGGTGAGTCTCCTGGTGAGCACATTTCGTACAGTTAACCGCAGCGGGAGGAGGTAGTCCATCCCATTAACTGGAAGAAAAAGTTTGGCGGCATGGGCGTGACCGAACTGCGGCGTCTGCGGCAACTGGAGGATGAAAATCAGCGGCTGAAGAAACTGGTGGCAGACCTGAGTCTGGACAAGGAGATGCTGCAGGAGGTACTGTTCTGAGGCCGGCTCAGAAGCGTCAGGCGGTGCATTTTCTGCGGGAGGCTTACCGTATCAGTGTCCGGCGGGGATGCGAACTGCTGATGCAGAGCAGAACCGTTTACCACTGGCAGAGCTGGCGGGATGATCGGGCGATAACCCTGCGTATCCGGGAAATAGCGGAAACCCGGATCCGCTACGGTTGCCCGCGTATTCATATTCAGCTGCGGCGGGAAGGCTGGCCTGTTAACCACAAGAAAACACACCGGATTTACTGTCTGGAAGGCCTCAACCTGCGCAGAAAGCGCCCCCGCAGGCATGTCAGTGCAGCACATCGTCAGCAACGTCCGGTCCTGAGCGGAGTCGATCAGTGCTGGAGTATGGATTTCGTGTCGGATAACCTGTTTAACGGACGACGTTTCCGGGCGCTGACTGTAGTGGATAATTTTAGTCGGGAGTGTGTGGCGATCCATGCCGGAAAGTCGCTGAAAGGTGAGGATGTGGTCGGTGTGATGGAAAGGTTGCGGGTGCCGGGCAAGCGCCTGCCGGTACGTATTCAGACAGATAACGGCAGCGAGTTTATCTCGAAAAGTCTGGATAAATGGGCGTATGAGCACGGTGTTACAATGGACTTCTCCCGCCCCGGAAAACCAACGGATAACCCGTTTATTGAATCATTTAACGGCAGTTTGCGGGATGAATGCCTGAACATTCACTGGTTCCTGTCGCTGGAAGATGCGCAGGACAAACTCGACAACTGGCGCAGGGAATATAATCATGAGAGAACGCATTCATCATTAAATGACATGACTCCGGCTGAATTCATCCGAAGTCTCCGGAAAGACGAAGCTCTCTGATTTAGCACTGCACTGAATTTGGGCCAGGGTCAAAGTTAAAAAGGAGCACACTAAAAGCTTTAGCTCTACAGAGGTTCCTCCTGGTGCTCCCTCGGGAGACTATCTAATGCTGGAGACCAGTGCTTATATTTTTGCGATGAAGCAACCTAGAGGGTATACCTACATTGGTCTGGTGAAGAATTTAATCAACGAAGGTGAAGGACATATTTGGTGGAAAATATAAATAACGATGTACCACAGCATCAACCTTACCGAAATGAAAAGGTATTTAATTCCGGTAAGACAGCACTTGAGCTCAATTTTTCTGAGACAAATGGCAGTGTGAATCTTATCCTTGCGGGGCCTTTAGTATCGAAGCCGGGAAGTTTTGACTGGACTGGTCAAAAGGCCTTTTCAACAAAGCTGAGTGATGATGAAGTGATCACCTTGTGTATGGCGTTTCTTCGCCTTACTCATGAGGCTGTTCTGAAACATAAAAAAACAAAGCACCATAATAAGCAAGTCTACAAAAACGTAAAAGTTACTTTTGATGGTAAATCCACAGCAATGATGGAGGGGGGAGTTGTAGCTATCAACAAAGACGAGAGAGACATTAATTTTATACATAAAATTATTATTGATCCTGCCGCTTGCCTTCGCTTAGGTCTTTTCCTCTTGTCCGTCATACTGGCCCGAAATCCAGGGGTCCCATCTGACGCGGTTCTAACGTGCATGCGTCTTAATGCAAATGCTCAACTACAAAAGTAACTTTTCTATCTTATCATTCCCGTTTTACGGGAATTTCAAAAAAAGATACTTCCCTTAATGGGGAAAATACGCTCGGTTCATAGGATACATTAGATGTAACTATGGACTGACCCCATGCCTGTAGACAAATTCTGTCCTCACGACGAGGCCTGTTCGAAGGCCTCCGGACTGACGCCGCCGGGATGACTGTGGCGCCAGGTCCGATTGTAGAACACTTCAATGTAATCGAAGACATCCGCCCGGGCCAGATCCCGGTTTGGTATGTTCTCTTACTAATGCGTTCTTTTTTCAGTGAACTGAAGAACAATTCGGCCACCGCATTATCCTGGCAGTTGCCACGCCGGCTCAAGCTCGGTGCCAGGTTATTGGCCCGCAGAAGCGGTGCCAGTCGTCACTGCCGTACTGGCTGCCCTTACACAACCACAGACGGAACATGTTAAAGATCATTCCTGCCGATCGCATCTGGAAGGTAGCCGTTTCTCGTCTCCATTAATGCCAGTGTCAACATAGCTGTTTGTCCTGGCATTACCCCATTTCTCCCAAAAACGACGAAAGTGCCTGCAGGCCGCGTCATAACTGGCTTAAACATAGATCTTAACCGCAAAAGGATCCTTTACGCATTTGGTTTTACCCGCAATAATGTGGGATAAGACAACAAAAGGATCCGCGCGCTGCGATTTATTGTCATGGCAGGATCAGCCGCTTCAGGCCAGAATAGCTGTATCCAAACCCGTTGTGCGCTACGTGAAAAATAACTCATGAACAGCATCATTCCCCTGCAGAATTCACCAGATCGCGTCTCCCTGCTGCCGATCCGCCCCGGGCGTTGATTTTGCGACCGCTGTGGCACTCCGGCGGATGGCCACCTCAACAGGTGCCACGCCGGCTTACCTCCTGGCGCCGGAAGTGAGCGCCCTCCTCTGGTATATGCCGGACCAGCGTCACCACATGTTGTTCGCCACCATGTGGAATACCGGGAGCCGTATCGGTGAAGCCCGGACGCTCACCCCGGAATCCTTCGACCTGGATGGTCTGCGCCCTTTTGTTAAGGTGCTTTCGGAGAAAGTGCGGGCGCGCCGCGGGCGGCCGCCAAAAGATGAAGTGCGCCTGGTGCCGCTGACGGATGGCAGTTTTGTGCGTCAGATGGAAAGCTGGATGGTCACCACCCGCCCCGCCGGCGGGAGCCGTTATGGCCGGTCACGGATGAGACAATGCGCAACTGGCTGAAACAGGCGGTGAAGCGGACTGAAGCTGATGGCGTGCATTTTTCGATCGCCGTGACGCCGCATACCTTCCGGCACAGCTATATCATGCACATGCTTTATCACCGGCAGCTTAGGAAGGTCATCCAGGCGCTGGCCGGGCATAAGGATCCGCGCTCGATGGAAGTCTATACCCGGGTATTTGCGCTGGACATGGCTGCCACCCTGGCCGTTCCCTTTACCGCTGACGGTCGAGATGCCGCGGAGATCCTTCGCTCCCTGCCACCGGCCGGCTGAGATTGTCGGGCAGGCGGCCGGGGCTTTGCCACTTAGTGAAGGAGATAAAGACAAACGCATTCCAGACGAGGCAGAGTCAGTCAGTCGCTTCTGAGTCTCTCACCGTGCCGGCTGCAGAAGCGTTACGCTTATCCAGTATGACCCAGGCATCATTCCGTCCGGGTCTGGAGAGAAATATTCATACCGCATCCCGTGTCCCCTCACCTTCTCATTGCACCATGACATCATTCGTATTAAGGAGCCCCGGTCCTCTGGTGACCAGCTGACATCTTCATACCGCAGACAATAAAACTTACTGCGATCCGGATATCAGCAAGTTACAGGGGATATACCTGAGGGCCTTTCCAACCGGGTAAGCCAGGTCGTTATTCAGTATATCGTCGGTGACTGCGTCCCGGGCCATTTCTGACAGCCATCAGGTTTCCTCTTCATGATTGCAGATATCAGTGCGAAGCTGGCTGAGGGTACGATAGGATTAACGAACTTCGGAGGACTGGTTTTAGCAGCTCTTGTATGGCAATGCCGGAATCAACGCTCTGCTGAGTGGCTTCATTCAGTGCGCACCGGGGATTTACTGAAATATTGACTGCGGGATGCAGTCACGTGGAGAGCTCTCAATTGGTCGGGTAACACCCTCGTCAAACTTGCATGCTTCAGTCAATATCAGCATATTCTGGCCATAAATGACATACCGCAGTCAATATTGTCCGATCTTTACCTGCAGGAAGGAGAGCGAATATTGACTGTAGTATGCGTGATGCACCTCACAGTCAATAACTAATTGCGTATGCATACGGCAGTCATGGTAATGCATATCGCAGTCAATTTTCCGGCTTCATCGCCGATAGCGCTTCAGCAAGTTTCTGCGGATCGATGCCTGCAGCCTTCAGTGCCTTGATGACTTCGTCATAATTCTGCTCCGGCGCCTTCTCTTCTTCCTCCTTGCGCGGTACCTTCACCGTCCCGCTGATGAGTTTGGGATTGCGATAATGAACGCTAAAGTAAGTCGCCCGGCCACGTTTAAACTCGGTGTAATCCAGATAGCCGATATCCCGAAGTTGCTCCATAGCCTTTCGGACCGTGTGGTTCTGCGTATAGACATTTGAGGTAAGATTCAGCCGGTCCCGCATACGTTTCATGGAGATAGGTGCGGGATTCTGGGGAAGGCTCTCGATGTAGGTATACAGCGCCTGGGCAGATTCCTTCCGCTGCAGGGCGTCAATGGCTTTCAGCCGAAGCAGGACCCGCCTGTCCATATGGTAAAGCTCAAAGAGCTTGGGTTCAGCCTTGATCTCCACGATATCCTCGTTGATGTCATAATAGGCTGACTGCACCAGATGGGTGGTCCATCCTTTGGTCTCGCTCTGGAACTTCAGGGTAACCGAGGCGAGTTTAAACAGGGAATTGCTGATGCGATCCCGCATTTTCTTGTTTGAGCGCCGTGAGTCAAATCCACACATCTTAACGAATTCAACGAACGACAGCTCCAGAGTGTCACTTTTTACCCCATACTCAGACATCGAGCGAATGATCCCGAGCCAGACTTTAAAATCCGTGTCCATATCAAGACGCGAACCGGTGATCTTAACGTCGGTGTACCCTTCGCTTTTGGCGATGGACAGCTGTACGAGCTCCTCAGTGGCATCTGTGACGTTTTTACGGTTTGCCTTACTCCTGGAGGTTGATTTCAGGGTTGGAACGAAGAGACCGAGCCTCATGAGCGCTACCGGCTGCACAGTACTGGTACTGTTGACATCCAGCTTAACAACTTCGCCGGTTGTCTTGTCCACTTCCTGAAGATTGAGAGGTAAGCTGTTATTTTCGCTCGTCATCTTGATCCTCAACGGTTATCCACAAAAGAATGTCGTTATACGTATCGCAGTCAACGGATATACATACCTCAGTAAATACCGTTGCATATCACAGTATTAGATTTCGCATACAGCAGTCAACTTTTTACATTCCACAGTCGATCCAGTATGACGTTCAAGCCAGTTACAGCGCCTGCTGCAGCGATCCGGGGATCTCTTTAGGATCTCAATATGATCTCTTTGGGATCAATTACTGGATCGAAGCAATGAATAACGTTAATCCCCAGCCAGATCTACCCCACCACATTCAGGGTTCTGCAAGGGTAATCTGAATGCCGCATGAGTAACTCTCCCTGATTTAACATTAAATATTGACTGCGATATGTAGAATCTTCTTTTGTTGTTGACCAGCCCTCGGCTTTTAGTTTCATACCATAGTCAATTTTTCACATATCACAGTCAACTTCATGAAGATAGACTAATCCGGAGAAGTATCCGGCATCGTAGCGTTCGTGCTTTGTGCAGTCTCTGTGCTTTTCCACTTCCTCACTGCGTGAGATCGCTTACTGCGGCGAGCGGCAGTGAGAAATATTGACTGCGGTATGTGATTGAGCCTCTCTTCTCCGGTTTACAGCTTTCATTACAGTCAGCTTTGCAATTTTCAGATGACTTTGCGATTTTATTGTTGCTTTGCAAATAATCCCAAGATTTAATAAAATGATGCAAAGTGATGATTAAAGGATGCTCAGAATGGGACTGATGGATATACTTAACCAGTGCATTACTGCTGGACATGAGATGACGAAGGCTATCGCCATTGCGCAGTTTAATGACGACAGTCCGGAAGCAAGGAAGATCACCCGCCGCTGGAGAATTGGTGAAGCGGCGGATCTGGTTGGCGTTTCTTCTCAGGCAATCAGGGATGCAGAGAAAGCCGGCCGGTTACCTCACCCTGATATGGAAACCCGTGGCAGAGTTGAACAACGTGTTGGTTATACCATCGAACAAATCAATCATATGCGGGATGTGTTCGGTACCCGACTGCGGCGTGCAGAAGATGCTTTCCCTCCGGTGATCGGGGTTGCGGCTCATAAAGGGGGGGTTTACAAAACCTCCGTTTCTGTTCACCTAGCTCAGGACCTAGCCCTGAAAGGACTCCGTGTTCTTCTCGTTGAAGGCAATGACCCACAGGGAACGGCTTCTATGTATCACGGATGGGTGCCCGATCTTCATATTCATGCTGAGGACACTCTCCTGCCCTTTTATCTTGGGGAAAAGGATGATGCCAGCTACGCTATAAAGCCCACCTGCTGGCCTGGCCTTGATATCATCCCGTCCTGTCTGGCACTGCACCGCATTGAAACTGAGCTGATGGGGAAATTTGACGAAGGCAAATTACCTGCTGACCCGCACCTGATGCTCCGTCTGGCCATTGAAACGGTCGCTCATGATTATGACGTGATTGTTATCGACAGTGCACCCAACCTTGGTATCGGTACGATAAATGTTGTATGCGCTGCTGATGTATTGATTGTCCCTACTCCGGCAGAGCTGTTCGACTACACCTCCGCACTGCAGTTTTTCGATATGCTTCGTGACCTGCTTAAGAACGTGGATCTTAAAGGCTTCGAGCCAGATGTCCGTATTCTGCTTACCAAATACAGTAATAATAACGGCTCGCAGTCCCCGTGGATGGAAGAACAAATTCGGGATGCCTGGGGAAGCATGGTCCTTAAAAATGTTGTGCGCGAAACGGATGAAGTCGGTAAAGGTCAGATCCGTATGAGAACCGTTTTTGAACAGGCTATCGATCAACGTTCTTCAACAGGTGCCTGGCGTAATGCCCTCTCTATCTGGGAGCCTGTTTGCGATGAGATTTTTGATCGTCTGATTAAACCACGCTGGGAGATTAGATAATGAAGCGTGCCCCTGTCATTCCAAGACATACCACACATACTCAATCGACTGAAGATACCTCATCACCGGCGCCGGCTGCGCCGATGGTGGATTCATTAATTGCGCGCGTGGGTGCTATGGCCCGCGGTAATGCCATCTCTCTTCCGGTATGTGGACGGGAAGTAAAATTTACCCTTCGAAGTGCTCCGGGGAGACTCTGTTGAGAGCGCTTCACGCGTATGGTCAGGCAATGAGCGCGATCAGGAACTACTTACCGAAGATGCCCTGGATGATCTCATTCCTTCATTTTTGACTGACTGGT
>OKVR01000207.1_pt1 | contig 21850 bp, 19 predicted proteins | sample 1606891 | NCBI WGS metagenome assembly OKVR01 (sample SAMN03281011, study PRJEB24777) | human gut metagenome | isolation source: fecal sample PR176 from 1 month old male Indian infant, caesarean delivered... | place: Singapore | collected 2006-01-13 | reverse complement strand
TAACCTTGACTTAACATCCAATAGGCCAGCGTTTTACGGTGGTCTTTTTGTAGTTCCTAAACGCTGCATAAAACTTTTTTGCAAACTTCCTCAATTCTCTATTGACTTTTCATTTGCAGGCTAATTTTGTACGGTTTACTGCATTAACAGTTCCAGCTGTGCCTGTGCATCCGCCAGCCCCTGTTCCGTCGTCTTGACGCCTGCCATAATACTTCCCATTTCAGCGCCCAGAATGTTCGTAAATTCTGTCCACTCAGCGATGGCCGGGCGATAGACTCCACTCTCCAGCGCTTTGCATACGGTTTCCAGGTGTGGGTATTCATTCAGTATCTCTTCATTGGTGAGGCAGCTGTATCTGCATGGTACCCCTCCGTTTGCAATACTCTCCAGCTGTACCTGAGGATCCATGATGTACTGAAGCAGTTCATATGCAAGATCCGGGTGGGGGCTGTTTGCCGGAATACCGATTGTCCATGTGCCATACTCCGAGGTATTGTATACCTGGCCGTCCTTCGCTGCCTTTGCAGGACTGACCATGTAATTGGCCGCACTGTCCGCGCTTGGCACATACCAGCCAGGCCAGCCGATCGCAAGTGCTGCGGAGCCATTATCTACGGCTGCTGTCACATCATCCTTGGACATTGCAGCGCCGGTTTTAATCAGTTCTGTATAGTAATTCACAGCTTCTGCAAATTCTGCTGTATTTACCGATGGCTTATTATTATCATCGACTACCCAGCCGCCGTATGCCAGCAGGATCGGCAGAAAATCAGATACAATATTATCTCCGGTATCTCCTCTGTAGGCAAAACCGTTAATGCCGGATTCCTTCGACGCTTTCGCTACAGCAAGCATGTCCTCTAAAGTAGTGATTTCCTCCGGCTTGTAGCCTGCCGCCTCCACATTTGCCTTATTGTAAAGCAGAACCGTCACATTGCCAAAATACGGCGCCAGGTAGATATCATCTCCTACCATACAGATTCTGGTAGTGTTGGGAATAATATCATCATCAAACTGGTATCCCATCTCTGATAAATTAGCCAGTACATTGTTTTCCGTAAATTCTGCCATCCAGCTTCCATCTACCATACATAAATCGTAAGTTCCCGTTTCATTGACCGCATCCAGTGCGATTCCCGTATGTAAGTCGTCAAATGACATTTCCAGGACCTCAATCTTACAGTTATGATCCGCCTCGAAATCCGGGAGCGCCTTTTTCATGACCTCTGCATAGGAACCGCCTCTTAATATAAGTGTCATCTCTGCTGTTTCTCCCGGAGCCACCTCCTGCGCCTGGCTGTTCTCAGTCTGCATGGCGCTGTTCGTCTTTGTCTCCGTGCTGCTGTCTGCTGACTGCACAGTCTCCCGGGCGCTGCTTCCACACGCGGTCAGCGAGGCCGTCATCGCGAGGCCCGCAGCCAGCAATTTCAAATTTTTCATTTTCATCTTTTTCATATCCATTTTCTCCATTTCCTTTCATGCTCACTTTTCTTTACTCTATTCTTTCACAGCCCCACTTGATAATCCGCTTATGAGGTAATTCTGTGCAAAGATCACAAAGACTGCCACCGGTATAAACGAGCTTACGCCCCCTGCTGCTACCAATCCAAAGTTTGTAACATTATCTTCTGTATTCAGCACCGCCAGGGCCAAAGGTATCGTATAATTGGATGGGGACCGTGTCAGAATCACGCTGTATGTATATTCATTCCATGCATACAGAAAGGAAAGCATGGCAATCGCCGCAATCCCCGGCAAAACCAGAGGCAGTACAAGTCTGGTGAAAAGCTGCCACTCTGTTGCACCGTCGATCTTACCGCTCTCTTCCACTTCCTCCGGCAATTCCTCGAAGAAGGACACCATAAACCAGATAACCAGAGGGATATTAACCAGCATGCACGCCAAGATTATCGGAAGTCTCGTCCCCATCACCCCCATCCTGGTAAACAGGGTATACAGCGGAATGACAAATGCTACCGGCGGCAGCACTCTGATCAGCAGCACCCACCCGGTTACAGGCAGCCTCAGACGAAACCTAAAGCGTTTCCGCGACAATATGTAGGCTGTGGTAAGCCCCAGCGCCAGAGACAGCACAAGCGCAGTCCCCGCATTGATCAGGCTGTTTTGAAGGGCTGTACCAAATGACTTCTGATTAAACAGTTCTGTAAAATGGGAAATGGTAAGCTGTTGAGGAAATAATCCCGCTCCCGAACTGGTTTCCGCCGTCGGACGGATTGCCATGATTATCAGCCAATAGATCGGAAACAGTGTGACAAACAGTAAGACGGACAAACCGATTCCCTTCCATAAAAATATGCATTTTTTTCTCATAAGCCCTCTGTTCACCCGGCTTATATCCCGTTCAGCTGCTGCTTTTGTTCTTACCGGCAGCGCACGCTCTGTCATTTCCATGTTGAATACCTCTCTTTCTACATCTTTCTTCTGAGATGAAGATTCATAATATCTGTTCTGATATAATCATAGGAAAACAGAACAGGGATTCCTTCATCATTTATATGCAGCTGTTCAAGAAGCACTACCGGCTCTTTTAGATACACAAGCGCCAGTTCGTCCCATGCGTTATTGGGATTAACTCCTTTAATGAAGGTATCCGCACCGGCAATTGTGACACCGCACTTATCTCTCAATAACTGAAAGATACTGCCCTTTAACCCCTCATCGAAGATATCACCCACCAGCTTCTCCGGAAATATATTATAGGAAAATACAACCGGCACCCCATTGGCCGTTCTCTCTCGGTTCATCACTACGATCCGATCCTGCTGTGTCAGCCCCAGCCGCTCCGAAACCACCAGATCCGGCGTTTCATGGGTGACGCTGTAGAATATACTTCCCGCTTCATATCCCGCATTTTCAATCATCTGCCCGATGGAGCTTAAAAACATGATTGGATTCTCCATCTTCTGCTTGTTCTCTTTTACATAAGTTCCTGAACCGTGACGCTTGTCCACCATTCCCTTTTGCTGCAGAATATTCAAGGTTTCCCTTATGGTGGATCGCCCCACATGGAATTCTCCTGCAAGCGCTAACTCCCCTGGTATCTTCTGGCCGATCTGCCATTCTCCGTTTCTTATCTTGTTTTCCAGAATTCCTGCTATCTGTTCATAACGGTACTGCATCCTGTACTCTCCTGTTTTCGTTTTATGTCTCGCAATAGTTGTCAGACATCTTTTATGTTTTTAATTATAGAGAGAGGAAGTAAAATCTGTAATCATCTTTACGTAAACTGTTAGTAAAACCGGGCATGTACTGCCAAAGTAAGCAAAAGCGAGTATAATCAGGCGAGGGGAACTAATCAATGAAAGCCAGTGATACTCTGATCTTTATCATCAGCTTATCACTGGCCGGAAGTATTTTATATGGAATTGTATCAAGGATAAACTTACTTTTTAAAGACCAGGAGCATCTCCAGGGAACTGCAGAACATTACGCAGTTCATCCGCCGCTGCGAATCCACTCCACCCATACCGAGTAATATTTCCCCAGAATATGTGCGCCATCAGTGGAATAAGCCACAGACAAATTTCCGTTCTCATCGTCAAAGAGGCTGTTGACATCGATGTAACGACAGCCGGTATCTTCCGCTATATTTTTAATAGATTTATTTAGGGCATCAATTCTCTGGTTATTAAAAATATTGCTTTTGGCGGCTTTTTCCCCTGTTACGTGTAAATTGGCCTCAAGCACCAGGGCTGCCGCAGGCTGCTCTGCGCGGATTCTCTCCACGACAGAGCGGTATTGATTGACAATTGCCTTATCTTCATATCCAAGCTCGTTGATACCCAGCATGAGATAAATCGTTCGATAGTTTTCCGACGCGAACACTTCCTCCAGCGTCTTTTTCTCGCCGCCTTTCACGGATACCCGAGCCTCAAAGAGATTAAATACCGACATACCGGAATTCGCAAATACATCCGCCTGCCCTAAATCACCATATTCGGAAAGCCCCACAGTCCGTGAATCTCCTATAAACAACACACTGGAAAAATCTTCATTAATATCACTCACACTTACAGCCGTTTCTCCTGTCTCCGGAGATGATGGTGTACTCTCCTCTGCGTTCATTGCTTCCATCTTTTCCGTCTCTTCCGCTTCCACCGTCACGGATGCCGCCATTTCTGCGCTCTGTGCCTCCACCATACGGTTGTCCGCAAGTATTGCCCCCGTCTCCCGGGCTATCGGTTCGTTTTTCGGTATATCCATTGACAGTTTCGTGGCTGCCATGACAATCATACTGCCTGTCAAAAGAATACTGTACCAATATCTTCTCATCCCACACCTCCGCCTTCAATCATAAATCTAAAATCTGAAATATAAAAACGGATCGTCCATTCCAATACGTATACAATACACACAAGCCCAGAAAACGGCCAGAAGCACAACTGCCGTAACCAGGGAGTATTTATGCCGATTATAAATTCGACAGGGGATATCCGTCATAAACACAAGCCCAGCCGCAATGGAGACCGCGTAAAGTTTTCCATACTTCAAATAATCCCCGCTGAAATAGAAAAGGCTCTGTTTCATTAAAAATGGGAACAGTCTCTGAAAATACAGCAGGATCTGTCTGATGTCCGTAACGGCAAACACAAGCCAGGTCAAAGGAATCGTAAGCATCATATAGAGATGTCCGATTACCCGCCGCCGTTCCAGCACCCGAAGCAGTCCAATGCGCTCGATGGACATGATCAGGAACAGCAGAAGCCCCCATATTATAAAGTTCCAGCTGGCTCCGTGCCAGAATCCGGTTAAAAGCCAGACTGCCAGCAGATTCCGAAAGGTCAAAAGGGCCCCTCTCCGGTTCCCTCCCAGGGGAATGTATACGTACTCCCGGAACCAGCTGCCAAGAGTTATATGCCACCTTCGCCAGAATTCCGTCATGGACAGAGACATGTATGGATGATTGAAGTTATTCGGAAGCTTAAACCCCATCATAGTACCCAGTCCCTTTGCCATAAGTGAATACCCGCAAAAATCAAAATAAATCTGCAGGCTGAAGGCTGCAAGACCGAGCCAGGCCAACGGGGTGGAAATGCTCTCATAACCAATCGTCTGCACTTCAGTCCATAAGCCGCCGACCCGATTTGCCAGGAGCACCTTAAAGCCCAAACCAATGGTGAACTCCCTCAGCCCATCCTCAATGGCGCGGAAGGTAACCTTCCTTCTGCCAATCTGTGCCCGTATAGAGGAATACGTCACAATCGGACCTGCGATCAGCTGCGGGAACATGCTGATATACATGCCGAAGCCAACCATAGACCGCTCATAGGGAACCGTTTTTCGATATACATCCGCCAGATATGAAACAGCCTGAAAAGTATAGAAACTGATCCCCACCGGGAGTACCGGCGCAAAAACCGGCAAATGCAATGGAATCCCCGCTCTTCCCAGAAGCAGATTAACGTTTTGGGCGATGAATGCGGAATATTTAAAAAGGATCAGCCAGGAAAGGTTATAGATTATACCGCAGACCAGCCACCTCTTTCGCATCCTCCCCAGCCTCCGCCGTCCTATCAAAATCCCGATTCTGTAGTTGACCAGAATAGAAAGGACCAGGAGAACAAAATAAAAAGGGGTATCCCTGACCCCATAAAAATAAAAACCAAGGCTTCCCGCAAAAAGCCAAAAATTCTTCCAGCTGCATGGGATTATGTAGTAGATCATCAAAAATAGCGGAAGAAACCGAAATATAAATTCTAAACTGCTGAATACCATGTTTTCCCTCTCATTTGTAAATTCCTGCTTCTTTTTTAGACAAATAATTAGGGCAAAAAGTTGCAAATATCGAGTCTTTTTAGAAAACAATTTAAAGATACATACGATAAACAGATAAGAGCTACTACGAAAATAAAATGTTAAAAGGATAACAAAAACAAACGCCCCGGCAAGATGGCTGCTGGAATGTTCGCACAAACTGCACCATCCAAATCCTTTGCAGCCGCTTTCCGTCAGTACAAATGAAAACAGATGCCCGAATCACTTCTTCTGCTAAATGGATCGATCATCCTGACTAAAAAACATTCTTGGCCTGCTCCAAATCCGACGATCCATCTGACTTCAATCCCACCGTTCCCGGTACATCGCACCTGAATAAATGTAAGTTCCCTTCTTATTCCTTACTGCAATTACAAAGAGTCCGGCAAACCAGACTTGCGCGCCGGAGCGCGGTCGCTTCAGCGGCCATACTTCCTTAGCGCGGAGTGCGCATGCCCGATAAAACGGGGCATCGGCATCTGAATCCCATACACTTTACTTTGAAAAAATGCATTTATGAGAAAAAATACCTTTTGACACCCGAATCTCACCCAATCTTTTTCAAACCTTTATTCGAAAATAAGTGTTCTGTCATCAAATTTTCTGGTCTCCTACAGACCAGACATGTTTTTCGCTGCGGGTATCCGGTCTATTTTGTGCCATTACCCCCACCAGGCGATGCGGCACATAAGCCTCCTCAAGGTATGCCAGTTCTTCGCCCGTCAGTTCTGTTTCCGCCGCTGCTGCCGCGCCTTCTATGTGGCGGGACTTTGTAGCTCCAACAACCGGGGATGCTGTCTTTGTTAAAAGCCAGGCCAGTGCAATCTCCGTCATGGATACATTCCGCCGGTCCGCCAGCTCCGCCACTCTCCCAATAATGATATTGTCCTGTTCGGCTGTTTTATCGTACTTAAGACGCGCATAGTTGTCTTCTTCCAGCCGTCTTGATAGTTCCCCCGGATGTCTTGCCAGCCGTCCGCCAGCCAGCGCGCTGTAGGGAGTCAGCGCAATATGTTCCTCCTGACAGTATGGAACCATCTCCCGCTCTTCTTCCTGAAAAATCAGATTATAATGCCCCTGAACGGATACAAACTTTGCAAATCCTTCCATTTCCGCCAGCGCATTCGCCTTTGCCAGCTGCCATGCAAAGCAGTTAGAGATTCCGATGTACCGTGCTTTCCCTGCTTTTACAATCCGGTTTAATCCGTCCATCATGTCATAAAGTGGTGTCTGATAATCCCACATATGATAGATATACAAATCCACATAGTCCATACTCAGATTTTTCAGGCTCTTATCTATCATACGTTCAATGTGCAGCTGCCCGGTGATGCCTTCTGCAATTTCTTCCGTTGTTCGCGGAAGAAATTTCGTGGCGATTATCACCTTATCCCGCTCAGCATAATCCCGCAGCGCCCGTCCCACATACTGCTCACTGGTACCGCTCTGATAAGCGGCTGCGGTATCGAAAAAATTAATTTCCAGGTCCAGAGCCCGTTTGATAATTTCCCTGGAATGATCTTCATCCAGTGTCCAGGTATGCTGGCCGTTCTGTGAATCTCCAAATCCTATACAGCCCAGACAAATGCGGGAAACCATCAGGTCTGAGTTTCCCAATTTAGTATATTTCATGTTCTCAGCCTTCCTTCTCCCCTTCTATATTATCTTCTTTCATTTTTCACATGCTTTCTTTATATCTTACTTTTCAAATGCCTGTCTATACTGCTCCGCATCAACTGGTTCACACCACTCATTGCCCGCATTTTCGCCCGGGACTTCCACTGCCAGATGTGAGAACCAGCTGCCCGGCGCCGCACCATGCCAGTGTTTTACGCCTGTTGGAATGTTGACCACATCGCCCGGTAACAGATCCCGTACCTCCCTGCCCCATTCCTGGTAATACCCACGCCCTGCGACACAGATAAGTATCTGCCCACCACCCTTATCGGCACGGTGGATATGCCAGTTATTGCGGCAGCCCGGCTCGAAGGTTACGTTGAAAATACCCACCTGGTCTGCGGAAACAGGTGCTATGTAGCTCTGGCCGGTGAAATATTCTGCAAAGCTGTCATTCGGCTCCCCAATTGGAAATATCATGCTGTCCGCGTACTCTTCTTTGGCGCTGGCGGTCACCTCACCAGCCGTCCAGACCTCCTTCGCCATGCGGAATGCCGCCCACGCCTTGGGCCAGCCTGCATAAAACGCCGCATGTGTCAAAATCTCGGCGATCTCTGTTTTCGTGATTCCATTTTTCTTCGCGGTCTCTAAATGATATTTAAATGAGGAATCGGTAAGTCCTTGTGCCATTAACGCCGTCACGGTAACCAGTGAACGGTCTCTAATGGAAAGTTTATCCTCCCTGGACCAGACCTCCCCAAAAAGAACATCGTCATTTAATTCTGCAAATTTAGGTGCAAACGTACCAAGTGCCTCCCGGCCTGCTGTCTGTTTTACTGCCATTTTTTCATTTCCTCCTTGAATTATTCGTGGTCATTTGCTGTCATTTTAGCTGTTTGCTGTCATTTCAGCTGCCTTCTGTCATTTCAGCCACCTGCGTATCTCCGGTTCCGCAGATCCAGCGCTTCCGCCTCGGATCGCCAGACCTTTTTTCAGCTTTGCGCCGGGACAAAGGCGGCGGATATCCGCCTCACTGCTGCCCATACCGCTGCCCTCGTGGGTGCAAAACGGACAAATCGTTTTACCAGTGAAATCGAAATGCTCCAGAAATGTGAATACTGCCATCGGCATCGTGCTCCAGTAATTTGGAAAGCCCAGATAAATTGTATCATACTTCTCAAATTCTTCCGGATAATGCTTTAACTCCGGCCTGGCGTCCCGCCTCTGGTCCACCTGCGCCTCCGCAATGCATTCGTTGTAATCCCTGGAATATTCGTGAACTGGCTCCATTTTAAAGAGATCGGCTCCTGTCAACCGTTGAATAATGCCTGCAGCAATCTCCGTATTGCCAACTTCCAGGTTTTTGAGCATTCCGTTCACATAGTTTTGATGCTTTCTTGAAAAATAAGCAATGAGTTCTGCCATATTACCTGCCTCCTTTTTAATTTCTGGCTTAATTATAAAACAGTATTTCTTGACACGGAATCTCCAATATGTTACTTTGGTATTAACTTATAGTTAATACTCTGTTTAATCCAGGAGGCTGACCATGTTTAATCCCCAGCTGACCGTCTTTGTATGTGTTGCCGACTGCGGCAGCTTTACAAAAGCAGCAGAAACTCTATTCCTCTCACCGACCGCTGTAATGAAACAGATCAATGCACTGGAAAAGCATCTGAATCTGAGGCTTCTTCTGCGCAGTGCGCACGGCGTTCATCTGACACCTGCCGGAGAAGTCATCTACAGAGATGCGCGTTTTCTGTTCGATTATTCCAGGCGTTCCATCGAGCAGGCAAGGCAGGCCATGGATGATGCCGACCGCATGTTCTGTGTGGGAACTTCCCTTTTAAATCCAGCTAAACCGTTTATGGATCTTTGGTACAGGGTCAATCGGGCCTTTCCCAATTACAAACTTCACCTGGTTCCTTTTGAAGACAATCACGAAGGCATCCTCTCCGAGATTGCACAGCTTGGCAAAAAATTCGATTTTCTGGTTGGAGTCTGCGACTCGAGACTCTGGATGGAAAAATGCAGTTTTCTCCAGCTTGGACGCTACAAAAAGATGTGTGCCGTGTCCAGAGAGCATCCCCTGGCCTGTAAACAGAATCTGGAAATCTCTGACCTCTACGGAGAAACGCTTATGATGGTTGCCGAGGGCGATTCCGGCACCAATGACTTTATCCGGAATGACTTAAATCGGAATCACCCGGAAATTCAAATCGAAGATACTCCACATTTTTACGATATCTCAGTCTTTAACCGGTGTGCCGAAACGGAAAATGTGCTGCTTTCGCTGGAATGCTGGCAGGACGTGCATCCGGGACTTGTCACTATACCGGTAAACTGGGAATACAGTATTCCTTACGGCCTTCTGTATCCCTTGAATCCTGAGGATGATATCAGGCGGTTTGTCGATGCGGTGAAAGAATTGATTTGACATATTACGTATCCTGTTTAAGGAAAAAAATAGCTCCTGCCGTGTAACTTTGGCTGGAGCTATTAATTATTTAGGATCCGCTTTATTCTGCACATCAACATTTTTTGTTTTATTGAACCAGAATACTTCACAATCACAGCAGATAATTATTTTCCCGATTCGCAACCTGCAATTCAACCAATTTATATGTTGCATATCCACCGGTAACCAATGGCTCTCTGCTGCAAATATCTTCTGCCTCCTCACGACTGTCTGTTTTCAAAATATACATACCTGCCATCCCCGGATAACCTTTAAACACGCCGCAAATTTCCAGCTTTCCCGCATCGTCCAGCCTTCTTATATTCTCAACATGCTCTGTGACTGCTTTCTTTGTCAGCTTATTATAGGTCCTGCTCTTCTCGATCATCATCATGTACATTAATTTTTCCATGCTACACACTCCTTCCATCTATTCCAATTTACCATCTCGGTATAAGAACCAAAAACTCATAAAACTACGTTTCACTCGTACTGCCGATTTCAAGAAGATTTCCCTCCGGGTCGGCAACATAAAAGTTGCAGTTTCCCGTAACTCCACCAACTGATAAGCGTTATTTTTCATCACTTGATCAATTAATGTATTTTCGGAAAACCATACTTTTATTCCCTCTAAACAATATTCTTTCATCAAAACATCGACTGAAACAATATAAACTTGGTTTTCAACGTGAAAAGAATGATTCTCACATACAATGATAACACTCCTCTTATCTTTTACACTGCTTTGCGCTCAGCTCCCGGTTCCACTTTATCATATTACACTGCAGATTGAAAGCATAAAATAATAAAAAATATTAAATGAAATAATTGTAATATCGTGATACGGTACATTCATGGACTAATGCTTAGTTGAATAAAATACCATAAGACTACTATGATAATTATATTAAATATCTTTTTAATAAGCCTTTTAATTCCATAACATCGATAGGCTTTGCTATATGGGCATTCATACCGGACTCCAGGCAACGCTGTATGTCATCAGAAAAGGCATCCGCACTCATGGCAATGATTGGGATAGATAAAGCGTCCGGGTGATTTAATCCCCGAATTATCTTTGCAGCCTCATACCCTGTCATATGCGGCATTCGTATATCCATAAGAATGGCATCGTAATACCCCGCTGGTGATTTTTGAAACATGTCCAGGCAAATCCGTCCATCCTCTGCCCAATCCAGTTCTACACCCAGGTCAGATAATAATTCACTTGCAACTTCCCAGTTAAGCTCATTATCCTCTGCAAGCAAAATACGGCATCCGGACAAATCAATATTTTGATTCAATTTCTGGCCGTGCTCCGTTTCAATGTCCATATACTGACACAAAGCATGATACAGGGTAGATTTGAAAAGTGGCTTGGAAATAAAACCACTAATACCTGCTTCACGGGCCTCCGCCTCAAATTCACTCCAGTCGTATGCAGAAATCAGCAGAATTGGTACTTCATCTCCCAGTTTACGCCGGATTTCTTTTGCAGCCTGAATCCCATTCATACCAGGCAGTTTCCAATCTAATAGAATAATTTGATAATCATCTCTTTTTTTATGGTGTTGGATTACCAGTTCTATTGCCTTTTCTCCACTTAATGCCCATTCTGCTTTTATTCCGATGGATTCTAGTACGTCCATGGCTGCCTTACCTAATAATTCGTCATCATCAACCACCAGCATATTCCAGGAGGGAAGAACCATAACCATTTCCACTGCAGCCGCTTTTTCAAAATCAAACGTGAGAAAAAATTCGGTTCCTTTATCAGGCTCACTTTTTATATCAATGGTTCCTTTCATTGCGTCCACAATGTACTTAGTAATTGCCATTCCCAAACCGGCACCTTCAGTTTTATGTATTCTGGTTTCATCCGCACGGCTATAGGATTCATATATTTTTTTCAGAAAATCCGGCGACATACCGATTCCATTATCCTTGACCTTGATGTGAATTCGGACATACTCTTCTCCTTTTGGAGATTTTTCTTCAGAAAGGGATAATTGTATCGAGCCGCCCTCCGGTGTATACTTCGTTGCATTTGATAAGAGATTTAGTAAAACCTGGTTTAAACGAACACCATCGCACCACACATTTTCTGTCAGGATATTTTCAACATGTATGTCAAAGGTTTGCTTTTTACTCTTAACCTGTGGCTGCATAATATTAACAATTCCTTCAACAACCTCCTTTAATGAAATCTGTTCTGTTGTTAAAGTTAATTTACCACTTTCTATTTTCGACATATCCAAAACATCATTGATCAGCCCTAATAAATGTTTACTCGATAATGTAATTTTTCTAAGGCAATTCTGTACCTGTTCCCGGTCATCTATGCGGGCTGTGGCAATCGCGGTCATGCCTACGATTGCATTCATGGGTGTACGGATATCATGGCTCATATTAGCTAAAAATTCACTTTTAGCTCTGCTTGCCTCAAGAGCCACCTGACGGGCCTCCTCCAATTCATGCAGCTGAGAACGGGTTATGGAGAAATACCATCGAAAGATCAATGTCAGGATCATCAAAACTGATGCACAGGCTAACAATGTCATCACCATACGTTGACTGCTCAGACGGTCTATCGTACCACTCAATACACTGTAAGGCATTACTGCTACCAGATACCACTCAGAATAAGGTAATGGCGTACCATAAATTTGTCGTGCTTCATCGTTTATTTCAAGTATTGCAGCATACTCTTTATGCGCTCTTAGAGCAAGGCCAAATTCTTCAATAGTATTTTTTGCAAATGACTTATCTGTTACAGATGCAAGTTGATTTTGTAATTGTTCAAAAAAATCCAATAACTCTGTGTTGGGATTTTGTATGACAAAACTGCCGTCTGGCCGAATAATATGATAATACATCAATTGATTTTCATCCTCCAGAGAAAGGAAACCAGTGATATACTCCAACGGGAGAGCAGCCACCAAGCCGATACTGTTACCACCGTCCTGCATCGGATAAGCGGCTTCAATGCCAAACAGTACCACTTCATTACCAGTCGAATCAATACCTACAGCGACTTTCTTTTCCCCCTGTGTTAATGATTGTATAAAAGGGGCCGGATTAATCGGCTGTATGGGCTGTCCATAAAGCATTTCAAGTTTTCCCCCGGCTGAACAAAGTGCTACATAGTCAAAATCTCTGACTTGTGCCCTGTAAACAAGTTCCTCGTATAGTTTCTCTTTGTCTCTATTATCCGATGAAACTACGGAAGTAATACCACTGACCTGACTAAAACGTAATTCAATAACACTTTCAAAATGTCCGGACATTTGTTCATTCATTCCAGACATGTATATTTCACCAACTTCACAGATGGTGTCTCGGCTTTTTCGATTCATATAAATTCCCAGCAGGCTGAAAACAGCAATACTAAAGATCAGAAGTCCGATAAAGCTATATATAAGAAATCGTGCTGCAGCATTCTTTTTATCATTACCCATTGATGTTATCAGGTTCATAATCACATTCCCTCCGTTTAGATGAAGTATCTGCTGCCCTTATCCTCGTTAAGGAAACATATAGTCACTTTATTTTTTGTATTTTTTGACTGGTACATCATATTGTCTGCAGCTTTAAAGAGTTTCTTTGTAGTTCCGCTTCCATAAGAGCCACCTAAGCTTACAGACATATGTAATTCAGGACAGTCATCAATTATCAAACTATCAACAGAGTGCCTGATCCTCTCCAGTTTTTTCTCGAATATATCAGGGGGAATACTGAAAAAGATAATTACAAATTCATCTCCACCATAGCGGATTACGGCATCTGTTTTTCGTACACAGGATAAAACAGTTTGCGCAATTCTCTGTAACACGATATCGCCTGCATCGCGGCCATAATTATCATTGATATATTTAAAATTATCTACATCTATTATAACCATCGCCTGAATATCATCTGCGTCTTGAAAATGCTCGTCATAATACCGGCGATTGTAGACGCTGGTTAACGAGTCAATATATAGTAATTGCAGATCTTTCTGTTTACGAGATAGGAAGGTGTATTTTTCATAGGAAAATAACCTGTCATAGTCTATTTTATTTCTTATGTTCTGAATATTTTCAGTCTCCTGTTCAGAAGAGATGTCCATAAGCTCACTTTCAAGTGTATCAGCAATTTCCTGCAGACACCGTAAAAGAATAGGATTAAATGCACCACATTGTCCTTCCAGAATCATTTTTAAAGCCTCTTCATGTGAATAAGCTTTTTTATAGCAGCGCTCACTGGTCAAGGCATCATATACATCGGCCAGCGCTACCACCTGGGCAGCTATGGGTATTTCTTCCCCCTTTAATCCATCCGGATAACCATTGCCGTCATACCTTTCATGGTGCCATCGGCAAATCTCAGAAGCTACTTTGACAAGCGGGGCTTCCTGTTGCTCAATGGGCAAGTCTAACAGCATATTGGCGCCGATCATTGAATGAGTTTTTATCACTTCAAACTCCTCTGATGTCAGACGTCCATGTTTATTCAATATTGTATCTGAAATGGAGATTTTCCCAATATCGTGCAGCCCGGAAGCAGTGCTGATTAAAGAAATATCTGCTTTGGACAAAGAATATTGATCTGTAAGCCGGACCAACTGCTTTAGCAAATATTTTGTAATAGTATTCACATGCAATATATGTAAGCCGCTCTCTCCATTACGGAATTCCACAATATGAGACAGGATTGAGATCATTAGCCTATTATTATTTTCCTGCTCGTGAAACTGTTCTGCGATAATTTTCTCAAGTCGCTGCTGGCGTGCATATAAAAGCATCGTATTAGAAATTCGGCGCTGGACAATGGTCGAATCAAAAGGACGGCTGATATAGTCAAACGCCCCCAAATCATAGGCTAGCTTTATATTCGCAGGGGAATCATCAGCCGAAATCATAATAACAGCCAGGGTATCATTCCAGTGGTATTTATTTATGTAGGCCAATACTTCAAATCCATCCATTTCAGGCATCATAATGTCAAGAAGCAGAAGGGAATAATCTGTTCTATGCCTTGAAAGGAGAGAAATTGCTTCTGCACCATTTTCAGCCTCAGCCACATCATATTGTTCTTCCAGGATATCTATCAAAAGCGCGCGATTCATTTTTGAATCGTCTACAATTAAGATTTTTTGTTTTTCCATGGCTCTAAAGCTCTTTCATAAAAATTATACGGTTTTTATTATACTATTTACCTTAAATATTGACAACAGCCATATTGGTAAGGTGTGCAAATAGGTTAGTGTCTTTTGATACTGACAAAACTGTTTTGCCGTGGTATAATTCAAGAAAGGAGGCGGGTTATGAAACCACAAGAAACAAAATTTACTTTTGTATATAATGAAATTAAGCAGTGTATTTTGGAGGGCCAAATACCTCCTGGAAATACCTTGCCGTCTTCAAGAATGTATTGCGAGCAATTTCATGTTAGCAGATATACGATTAACCGTGTCTTTGACGCATTGCGCGCAGAAGGGCTGGTTACTATTCTGCCTCGCCTTGCACCAATTGTTGCTTCAAAAAAAGATACTTGTAATTCAACAAGTACTGTTTACGAGATTTTAAAACAAAAGCAGGGCATTTTACAGATATATCAGACTTTCACTCTCATACTTCCTTCACTTATGGTTTTTTCTTTGCAGGGCTGTGATGTGGAGATAATGCCCCACTATAAACAGGCTATGAAAGCGTTGCGTTTGGGATATGCCTCAGGAGGCTGGTCTTCTCCTTCTAAATTAGGATATGATATATTAAGAATAGGTGGGAATTCTTTATTCAGCGAACTCTATTCTACATTTGGTCTTTATAATAAGCTTGCATTCTTTACAGAAGATTGCCCTTATTTCTCTAAGCATTTTGTGCAGGGGTCTGTATCTGTAACCAGTGCTATTATAGATACATTAAAGGACAATGATCCACTCACAAAGTACAACCAGTTATCAACTATGTATCAGGAACTTACGGATTCCATTGAAAAAACGTTAAATTACCTGGCAGAGACAACTCCACATTGTCCTGCACAAACTGGTTTGAATTTTTCGTGGAATCCCATGCGCGGTCAGGATTATTATTACTCAAAAATCGTTGATGACATAAATCTGAAAATCGGTCTTGGAGAATATCCTGTTGGAACGTATCTCCCATATGAAAAGCAACTGGCCAGCCAGTATGATGTCTCTTTATCGACCGTCAGAAAGGCATTATCAGAGCTGGAGCAGAGAGGCTTCGTAAAGACGTTAAATGGCAAAGGCACGGTAGTTATAGAACCGGATGATATGAAACTTCATCAGTTGGCTCTTAATTCCGGGTATGTAGAAAAGGCAGTACGTTACCTTCACGCCTTACAGCTAATGGTATTAATTATTCGTCCGGCAGCTTTAGTTGCAGCTCCACAGTTTACCCAGGCAGAACTGAATGAGTTAGCAGACCGGTTTACTTCTCCAGATTCTATTTATTTAACGGATATTTTGGAATCCATAATGAAACATACCACGTTAGATCCTTTATCTGTTATATTATCTGAAACCAATCACCTTCTTGAATGGGGACACCATTTTGCATATTATCCGTCCAAGAAACATACACTTTCACATCTTAATAAGCAGGTCATTCTGGCGTTTCAGCAGTTAAGAGAAGGGAATGCGGTCTCCTTTGCAGATGGCATAGCAGATTGTTACCGCTTCAATTTGGTTCATATGAAAAAGCGCATGGTAGAAAAATATAAGTTTCATAATGCAGCCAGTATTCGAATTCCAGAAAACTACTACTTTTCCAGTAATGGAAAGGAATAATGGTGGCTGCCGCTTCTGCCACTGTTAAGTAATAACTGAATCATCTGCCATGACATTCTATTCTTTACATAAACTTACCCAGGTTCAGAAAGATTCGAACCTGGGTATGATAATTTTACGATTAATACTGCCAGTACCATTAAATCCACGCCATACTGCTTCTCTCCTCCTTGCCAGTTCTTCATGAATTTCATCAATCTTCCGAGGTGTGAGATCATATCTTTCCATGCATCAGAAAGGGTATATCTGAAAATGCGTCTTTCTTCTCTTTTGCTTTTTGTTTTATCTGAACTTTCTGTATTCATCATTTTCCCCCCTTCCGAAATGATTCTTTTATTAAGTTTAATGGATGCAAACTGCTTTAGGGACTAAAACTCATATCTCGTACCATGTGAAAGCAATAGGCCATTGGTTAATTCTACGCATAAAATTATTGTATTTTCATCATCAAAATTGTTATGTTCATTGTCAATCCATTCCCTAAATGCATCTTTCAATCCCACTGGATCGCAGAAGTTTTCAATCAAAAACACGTCAGATTTATCTCCCATGCAATATAAATAGCCGCATAATAAACGGATATATTCAGAACTCCCTTCTTGAAAATGGATAATCTCGTCTTATTCTTCCATCGACTGTTCATTTTGCTCACAGTACCGATGAAGCTTCTGTTCCTGCTTAAGTTCCCTGCATCGTTCCAGAATCGTTAACCAGTCTTTCTCTCTGAGTTCTTCCGGTCGATCCATTTTCAGTACATTATCGAATTTAACCTCCGTATGCCCTACTGCTTTTATCGCTGCCTCCTGCAAAGTCTCATCAAACTCAGAGGTCTGGGACGGGATATCTTTTTCTTCCGAAAAAGCGTGGTCATGATCCATCAACGGATAGAGTCCTTGTAGTTTGCCATTACTATTATCCATAAAAAATCCAAAGTTTGCCCCATGCCGGTCTTCATTTCCCAGAATATAATCTGCCACCTGCATGCTGTAATATCTGTCAGAATCCTTTTTTCTGATAAAATCATACTCATTCTCATCATGATAACTGCAGTAAACCTGGAAATCCTCCCACGAAACGATAGCTGTTTCTTCAGAAGATATGATCTTACACTTAACAATTTTCTCTCCACTATCGTGAATTTTCTTGATATGAGCCTCATCTGCGATCTGTTCAAGCATGTACGAATCTGCTTCCTTATAAGCCACATGAGGAACTCCAATGACATCTAAAATCTTGCTGGCCGCCAGTTCTTTTTTCCCTACTTTGTACAGATAAAGTCCGTCATCTTCCCGGATCCACGCTTTCGCTGCCATTCCCTGAACGGTAAATTCTGGCGTATGAATCTTCTGGATTACCGGCCAGAAGGTCTTGCTCACTCCGAGAAGTGCCGTTGCGGATACCGCCTTTTCTAACGGATTCCGGAACAGGCTCACCTGATCCCAGGTAAGGTTCTCTCCTTCTTCCTTCAGCCAGTAACAGTCTGAAAGCGAGGCAAAATGGAACAGTCTGGCAATCATATAGGGATTGCTCTGACTGATCCGAAACCCTGCCAGCAGCTTCTTGGCATTGGTTTTTCCTATATTCATCGTCCGGTTTTCTGTCCAGCCATGCATCACATCGTCATAATTAACCCCTGGATATCGCAGGGATATCGGAAGCAAATCGTAATCTAAAATCCTGCAGTTATAGTTTTCTATTTCCAAAACCGGTCTTTCTTTCAGCATAATCATAACTTTATCCATTACGAACCACCTCTCTTATTTTACCTGCGTAAAAAGTCTGTGTGTCTCATTATACCATTTTTTCTGCTTATATTCTATTTTTTTATGTTCCTCAAAATGATTTTCTCTCGACAGGAATCAACAGAAGGTTCCTTGAAAAGTTAGTACCCCAATTAAAAGTCACCTTATACCCCGGTCAATCTGAAACCCATAGTACCCCTGATATATTTTCTTTATCCTTGCATTCAGTACATCAGACCATTCCGTCTTTCCATTTTCCGTAAGTGTCCTGTCATTCAACGCTACGATTGTCAGAGGCATTTCATCGATCCCATCTGAGGGCAAATGAACCTCCTCCAGGGAGAAATCCAAAAGTTCCATAAGCCTTATTCCATTAGGTTTGTATGTGTAACCTTCTTCCTCCTGGTTTAATGGAACGAAAGAACGAAGAACTCTCATTTGCTCCACACATACATCTCTAATCTCATTTTTTTCCTGATCACCGGAAGCAGATTATAAAACAATTTAACCAACCAATTATCTTTCTTGATCCATTTTCTATGCTCTAAAGCAGAGAAAACATAAAATCATATGATCTTGCATGATCAACTGCTTCCAGTATATCACGCAGCGGTTCCCCCCCACAGTCAGTCCATCCTCTAAAATAACTTTTGTTTCGCTCTCAGTCAGTGAATTCCCTTCTAATGCGTTAGAGGTCCATGTCAATCCAATCCGGTAATACTTCCATAACATCACCAGCCTCTCATGTTTTTCATGATTATCATACCACAAAGTAACCCCTTCCATCATATCAGCCCACGCCCCAATTGAATTTATCCTTCCGATTGGTCAGCCTTCCTTGCCGGTTCCATCATTTTTTTCGCCATCCTCTCATCACCTTTGGACTTTAAAATGCCCTGAAACTTATTCTTTACTGTAACGGTAGTATAATAATGCTGCTACCGGTCTCCTTTTCTGGATGCAATCTCAATTTAATATAAAAAGTGCTATGGTCAAGGTGAATATTTATGATAATCTTTACCTTGACTTCAGGGAAATTGAGCAAATGCTCACTTTGTGAATATAATAAAAATGAGGTGTGATTTTATTTTTCATCGACGTTAAATCTTGCCACAAAAGAGGATTTTCAAATCACAAATGTGAAATGAAAATCCTCTTTTTTATTCGGACTGTTTCTTCACAGCCCCTTAGAACTTTTAGAGGGCAGCCTGCTATTATTTAATTAAGCTCCACAATGGAAAAGCTCCACCAAATATATAAGATCTCATCAAGCAGCACACACTAACAGTCAAAACCAATCACAACAATACCAACCAGCGCCTGTCCCCCCAGCAAAAAGTACAGAAGTATAACCCATATATCTAAATATATTATTATATTGTCAACTCGTTACAATTTTTAAAATATTTTTTTTTATTAAAAACTTACTAAATTTCTGATTATCTTTTCATAAGTTGGTAAATGCCGATATATCCCGTATTTTAGGACTTTATCGGTATTTTCTTTTTGGAAGATACCTTGCATAAGCTGGCATTTACCAGCATGAAAATGCAACCAAAAGTAGTAAATGAGTAGTAAATATAAGCTCCGATATTAACAAGCCAGTCTTTCCAGTTCCGCTTTTGCAGATTGAAATGTACCGTGTGCGTAATAGCCAAGTGTCATGGTTATGTTAGCGTGTCCCATGAGATATTGCAGGGTGTTTGGGTTCATTCCTCTATTTGCCATATTCGTACAATAAGTATGTCGGAATGAATGTGGTGTGATGTTCGGTAACTTATCCGTGTGATACTTGTTATATTTCTTAATCAATCCTCGCACCATACCCTCATAGTTTCCTGCAACTTTAGGCAAGCCCTCACGGTTTAAGAATAGGAAATTGCTGTAACCACCTACAATCAGCGGTTGTGCTTTTCCTCTGTTCTTTAGTATTCTTTGGATTGCTTGATAAGCCCGTTCTGTCAATGGAAGTTCCCGTTTTCCGTTTTTGGTCTTTGGTGTTTCAATATAGTAGCCCATTTCGCTATCTTTCAATAACTGGTGGTCTATATTGAGTATTCTGTTCTGCATATCAATATGCGTCGTCAGTCCGCAAAATTCAGAAATACGAAGTCCCGTTTCCAGCAGAAGCACAACCTCATCATAATACTTACTATAAATCTTGTCCTTTTCCATAAAGGCAAGCAGGCGTTCTTCCTGCTCTGGTGTAAGGATAACTTTCTGCTCTGTATCATCTTCCAGAACATCACTTAGCTTAAATTCAAATGGGTTCTTTCTGATACAGTCGTCTTGTATCGCCATGTAAAATGAAGCTTTCAAGGAACGCTTATAGTTATCAATCGTTTTATAGGCATATCCTTTTTCGCTCATTCTGATAGCCCATTCTTTAGCGTCCGACTGCTTAACAGTATCAATCGCCCTCATACCCAATGGGTCATTTTTCAGAGCATTCATAAGATACTGTCGTCCCTTTTCAGTAGCCCTTTTGATGTTCTTTCTTTGGCTGTTTTTCTTGTCGTAGAGCTGGCAGACTGTCATTTTACCGCCGACTGTGTCGATACCGTCGTTAAGGTCTTTTTTTATCTGTGCTTCTTTTTCCCTCAATGAAATATCATCACGCTTTCCAGCAGGTGTCTTGTCTGTCGGTACAAGTTTCCAAGAATAGATAAATTGTGGCTTTCCGTATATATCGGTATATTTATAAACGTATCTTCCGTCTTTTCGCTGGCTCTCTCCATTACGCAAATTGCGATTTTTACTGTCTTTTCGTTTTACATTAGACATAGTGTAAAGCTCCTTTCCGTCATGGAATGAGCCGTGATACGCTATATCTTATTATACCATATCTACGGCTCAATGACATTAGATTTCGTCCAATGTATCTATGATTTTTTCAAATTGTTTTCGCTTTATCTGAATACGATTACCGTTTACGATAACCCAGCCAGCGTCAAGATTTTCTTCGGCTAATTTACGCAATTTCTTCTCGCCAATGCGGAAGTATTTGGACGCTTCTTCAATCGTCAGCGTATATTTTTCCCAGATAGGCACATCAGTATTGTTCATAATCTATGCACCCCCTTTACTGTGTGTCGTTTTTTACAAGCAGGCAGACGGCTTTGGAAAGCTCCGTTAGTATCTCAACTATTCCCATTCTTGTGGGCAGAACCGCACCATGCGGACGTATCATTATTCTGTGAGGATAGGTCGTGGCAAAACGACTTTTCCAACAGTCGCTCTCGGATCACTGCGTGGGTCGCTCGCTTTCTTTTGAAAAGGTCGTGGCGTACAGTCCCCGTGGCTCGCTATCTCACAAACGTATCTGTCTGCTTTATTCAGTTGTCAACGAATCATGAAAGGTTATCACAGCCCCTAATGAAAATAGGGTATTGGCTCCGCTACTTTTCTTATGCTTGCTTTTGCCGTAGAATCGGATTAGGCAGGATAAAGTTTGACCGCACATTG
>OKVR01000206.1_pt1 | contig 22095 bp, 26 predicted proteins | sample 1606891 | NCBI WGS metagenome assembly OKVR01 (sample SAMN03281011, study PRJEB24777) | human gut metagenome | isolation source: fecal sample PR176 from 1 month old male Indian infant, caesarean delivered... | place: Singapore | collected 2006-01-13 | reverse complement strand
GCTGGCTTGAAGAGTATAGTCGTTTTCGCGCACCAGCAGCGGCAGCACCAGATCCGCCTGCTCCGCCAGCGGCGTCCCGGCGGAGGCTAATCGCAATGACCTTCGCGCCGTACTGGCTGGCAATCGCCGCGCTCTCGATGATCTCCTGGGTATAGCCGCCCAGAGACAGCACAATCACCACATCCTGCGGCGTCACCGCCGAGCTCATCATGCGTACCAGCAGACCATCGCTCTGGCTGACGACCGGAAGACCGAGACGAAACAGGCGATATTGAATCTCCTGAGCGCAGATAGTTGACCCGCCGCCCATTCCAAGGGCGAGGATCTGCCGCGCTTCACTCAACCAGCTCACCGCACGTTTCAACGCCTCGATATCCAGCGCCCGCCGATTGGTCTCCAGCACGCTGATGATTGACTCATAGATCCCCCTGTACGCCTTCGAGGTCCGGAACATCGAGGATAAACCGTTGGCCGACCGCAAGGGATTGCGCAAGCTTCATCTTCAGCTCACGGACGTCTTTACAGCCGAGCGCCCGGGCAAAACGGGTGACCGACGCCTGGCTGGTCTGAGTCAGACGCGCTATCTCGGCGATGGGTAGCTCCGCCGCCGCCGCGACATCATCGAGAATAAATTGCGCGATGCGTTTTTCGGTCGCCGTGAGTTCCACAAAGCGATCGGTAATACAGGAAATAATATCGATTGACCAGGACATACGGGTAGCAACAGGTAAGTTTTGATTGGTACTTTGTACCATATATCGCCGCTAAATTTCAGCGCTGGCGTCTACAACGCCAGGCGCATGGCGCAGCGCGTCTCCGGCGGCAGGCCGTGCCGGGTCTCCTGTTCTCTTTTCGCCGCCAGCCCGGCGGGCAGGGTCAGTTCATCGAGCATGGCGAATCCCAGACGGGTATAAAACGGCGCATTCCACGGCACGTCGCGGAAGGTGGTGAGGGTCACCGCCGGGTAAGCCATTTGCCGGGCGCCGTCGATAACCTGCTCCAGCAGCATCCGCCCGATGCCCTGGTGCTGCCAGGCCTGGTGGACGGCGACTTCGACGATAAATAAGGCATCGTCGAGCGGTTCGGTCAGAATAAAACCCACCGGTTGCCCGGCGGCTTCCGCCAGCAGGCTATGCTCGGTTTCCAGATAATCATGATGACGCGCAACGCTAATCACCTCGCTGTCCGCCAGCCAGGCGAGAGAGGGGATCTGGCGAAATGCCTGGGCGGCAGAACGTTCAATGGCGGGCAGAAGGGCGATATCGCTCTTCTGAGTCAGGCGTAATACGGCACCGGCAGTTATAGTGTTAGTTTTCATCACCTCAGCATAGCAGCCTTCGGGAGAAAAGTATGGAGCTGACCGCCGTTCCCGCCACGCAGTTTCAGCAGCGTGCAGTTAACGGATATTCTTAACGCCTGTTTTGCAGACTATCTGGTACCGGTGACCCAGTCGGTGGAGGGATTTGTTCAGCGCTTTAGCGCCGAGGGGATGAGCCTGATCGATTCCCGCGTCTGGCTGGCCGGAGATGAACCGGCGGCGATCGCGATCGTCGCGCGTCGGGGGAATATGGCTCGCCTGGCGGCCTTTGCCCTGCGTCCGGCCTGGCGCGGCAAAGGTCTTGCACGGAAATTGATGCAGGAGCTGCTGATGCTTCTGCAGCAGCAGGAGATCGAGGCGGTTTCCCTGGAGGTGATCCGCGATAACCATGTGGCCGTCGCGCTGTATCAGTCGTTAGGCTTTACGCGGCGCTATGGGCTCTGCGGCTACCTGAGCGCAGAGCCTCAGGCTGCGGCGCCAGGCGTGTTACAGCCTTATCCCACCCTGGCGCTGCTTAGACGCGCCGTTGAGGAGAGTAACAGTCAGCTCCCCTGGCTGATGGATCCGCTTACCTTCGCCACCCTGCCATGCCGCGTCGTGACGCTGGAACAGCGCGCCTTCGCGGTACTGGGCACCTCGGGTTCACGGCCTGTACTGCAGTTTTTATGGGTTGAACCCGCCGCCCGTCGCCAGGGGCTGGCACGGGCGCTGCTGATGGCGCTGGCGCAGCAGTTCCCGGGTATCGGCACTTCGGTGACGGTCCCGGAAACCTTTACGCCGCTGTTTGCCGCGGCGGGATATTCACCGCTATCGCTGCAGCAGTATGAAATGACGATGGAGTTGACCGCAGCAAAGTTCGCTTAAGCGGGAGTGTGCGCTGGGCCGCAAAAAACAGCACAGGGCGCCGATAAGCCTCTCTTTTGCCGCATCATATCTCTTCGTAATGGCGACGAGGGGGATGTAATGCGTAAAACGGAACTGTTGGCTTTTTTGCAAAATCAGACCGATTTTTTCGATCCGGATAACCTGAGCGAAGTGTTCACCGCCAGCTGGCTGGCTCAGCGTTTCGCGATGCAAAGAAATACCGCCAGCCATTATCTCAATCAGCTGGTCGCCCAGGACGTGCTGGTGAAGATCAACACCCGGCCGGTCTATTTTCTGCATAAAAAAGCCTTCTGCCAGCAGTTCTTCCCCCTTTCCCGCAGCGAGTACGCCAGCATGGCGGAGCTGCTCGCGGAGAGTGACCGCCAGCCGGAACAGGCGGACCATTTTTCGTTGCTGACCGGCCATGACGGCAGCCTGCGTAAACCGATTGAGCAGATGAAAACCGCGCTGTTTTATCCCAACGGCGGGCTACCGCTGCTGATCACCGGCGACAGCGGGACCGGTAAAAGCTATATGGCGGAGCTGATGCACGAGTTCGCGATCGCCCAGGGCCTGCTGGCGCCCGATGCGCCCTTCGTGAGCTTCAATTGCGCGCAGTATGCCAGTAATCCGGAGCTGCTGGCCGCCAACCTGTTCGGCTACGTCAAAGGCGCGTTTACCGGCGCGCAGAGCGATAAAGCCGGGGCGTTCGAGGCGGCAAACGGCGGGATGCTGTTTCTCGACGAGGTCCACCGCCTGGATGCTCAGGGCAGGAGAAGCTGTTTACCTGGCTGGATCGCAAGGAGATCTACCCGGGTCGGGGGAGACCGCTCAAGGCCTGCCGATTTCGCTGCGGTTGGTGTTTGCCACCACCGAAGAGATTCACAGCACCTTTTCTGACCACCTTTCTTCGTCGTATTCCGATCCTGGTCAGCTTGCCCGATCTTCAACACCGCAGCCGAGAGGAGAAGGAGGCGCTAACGCTGCAGGTTTTTCTGGCAGGAGGCCCGGACGCTGGCCGCCCGGCTGCAGCTAACGCCGCGGCTTTTGCAGGTCCTGACGCAGTACGTTTATCGGGGCAACGTCGGCGAACTGAAGAATGTGGTGAAGTACGCCGTGGCATCAGCCTGGGCCAGGTCTCCGGGCAGCGAGATGCTGACCGTGACGCTGCACGATCTGCCGGAAACGATCATGGCGGCGACGCCGGCGCTCAGTGAAGCGATGGGCCAGCAGGAGCCGCTGCTAATCGAGCCGCAGACCAGCCTGGTGTGGCTGCTGCGGGCGCGCGACCCGATTCAGGGGCTGATCTATGACGTTCAGTGTCGGATTTTGGCGCTGCATGAAGCGGTGCTGAATAAAAAAACGGTCTGGGAAGAGGCGCAAAGAAGCATGGGGGGAGGAGATTGAAACCCTCTTCGATCGGCTGATCTTTGATAACCAGGATGCCAGTAGCTCGCAGATGTTGCTGCTGATCGCCCATCAGGTGCGGGAGGAGTATTATCGCCTGGAAAAACGCTTCAATATCCAGTTTAACGGTAACTGTCTTTACGCCCTGAGCCACTACCTGATCCATCGATCCCGTCAGGCGCCGTCCACGATGAGCAATGAGAAAATCCGTCTGCTGGCGGATTTTCTGGCAAACAAATTCCCGCTGCTGTATCGCTTTTGCGAAGCGATCCTCGACGCGCTGGCGCTGAAGCTGGATATTGAGCCCCAACGTATTGACCTGCTGTTGCTGGTGCTGTGGTTCCAGAAAAATGGCGCTATTAGCCAGCAGCAGGTGACCCGGGCGATTATTCTCGCTCACGGTTACGCCACCGCCAGCAGCATCGCCAGCGTGGCGAACCGCTTGCTGAAAAGCCCGCTGTTTGAGTCATTCGACATGCCGCTCGATGTGACGCCGGAGGCTATCGCTAATCAGGTGATGGCCTACATTGAGCGCCACGCGCTGGCGTCAGGGCTGATCATTTTGGTCGATATGGGATCCCTGAACGCTATTCACAGCCATTTTAATCGTCGTCTGAACACGCCGGTGGCGATTATTAACAATGTCTCCACCGGCATGGCGATGTACGTCGGCGAGCGGATTTTGCGCGGCGATATGCTGGAAGATATCGTCCGCGAGATCGGCGATGATCTGGCGGTTGAGCACCAACTCTATTACCCGCAGATCGATAAACCGCGGGCGATTTTGACCACCTGCGCCACCGGACTGGGCGCGGCGGCGAACCTGTCGGCGCTGTTAAAAGCCAGCATCCCTGAAGCGCTTGGCGTTGATATTGTGGCCTGCGATGTGGAGACCCTTGCCGATCCCGCGCGGCGGGAGCCGATGCTCAGCCGCTACGAGGTGCTGGCGATCGTCGGCACCCTCGATCCGCATCTTGCCGATCTCCCGTGGATCTCGCTGGATTCGCTGATTTCCGGCGAAGGAAGTCGCCCGCTGATGCGTATCTTCGGCGAACTGGCGACGGCGGAGCAGGTTAGCGAGATCAACAACCTGATCCTGAAAAACTTCTCGCTGCGGCGAGTGATTGAGTCGGTGACGATCCTGGATACCGCGAAGGTGATTAACCAGGTTGAACAGTTTTTGCTGCGCTATGAGCATCTGGCCGGGTACGAGGTGCCCAACGAACGTAAGGTGGCGCTGTATGTGCACATCAGCTGTCTGATAGAGCGGTTAATTCGCCACGCTTCCCCAACCCATTATTCGGGAAGGCAGTGTCCGGATCGCGAGCTGGCTACGCTGCGCGAGGCCTTTAGTGTCATAGAGAGCGGATATAGTGTCAAAATTCCCGTTGTCGAGCTCTATTACATTCACGACATCCTGACGCGGGAAACGGAATTTATTCAGGAAGATCAAGAGTTTTAACGCTTCTCCCCCTTTTATCCTTACGTTAGCCGACGCGCCACTGTTTCTGGCACGTCGGTTGCAATCAAGAAAGCAGTGGAATGCGCTTTCGAGGTAAGGATGAAACGACACTATATTTTTGCCAGCCACGGCACCTTTGCTAACGGTTTGTTGAACTCTGTGGAGCTGATCCTCGGTAAACAGCCGGATATTCATACTCTGTGCGCCTATGTAGAAGAGGAGGTCGATCTGACGCAGCAGGTGGAGGCGCTGCTGGCGCGTTTCCCGGCGCAGGATGAACTGATAGTGATTACGGATATTTTCGCCGGCAGCGTCAATAATGAGTTTGTGCGTTTTTTATCGCGCCCACATTTCCATTTATTGTCTGGGTTAAATCTACCGTTAATTATTGACCTGCTTATTTCTGCAGCGGAAGAGAATACCGAAAAATTAATTTCTGAAGCATTAATCAACGCCAAAGAGAGCATTCAGTACTGCAATCAGAGTATTGCCGGGGCGATGACTATGGATAAAGACTTCTGAAATGAGGATGCATGATGATTACGTTATTAAGGGTTGACCATCGATTACTTCACGGCCAGGTAGCCTTTTCCTGGACCCAATATGTCGGTGCCGATTGTATTTTAATCGCCAACGACAGTGTCCCTGAAGATGAACTGCGGAAAACCACCATTAAGCTTGCTAAACCACCCTCGGTAAAGCTGGTGATTAAAAATATAAATGATTCTATTGAAGCGATAACAAGTGGGGTTACCGATAAATATAATTTATTTATTGTTGTGGAATCGGTCAATGACGCCTGGCGTATTGCCAGCGCCGTTGAGGAAATAAAAAGTATTAATCTCGGTGGGATTAAGGCCAAAGAGGGCAGTAAAAATATTTCTAAGGCGATTAATTTACTGCCGGAGGAAATAGAGCAGTTGCAACAACTGGTGGGCAAAGGCGTCGAGGTGGAAATTCGCCAGGTCCCGAACGATCGCAAACAGCTTTTTACGGAATGCGTGTAATTCCGGAGGACAGATTATGGTAGAGGCTCTCTTACTGGGTCTGGTGGCGTTTATCGCGCAATCGGAATATGCCTTAGGGACGTCGCTGATTTCCCGGCCAATCGTCACCGGGCTGCTGACCGGTCTGGTGCTGGGGGATGTGCAGACCGGCGTCATCATGGGCGCGACGCTAGAGCTGGCGTTTATCGGCTCGTTCTCCGTTGGCGCCTCGATCCCGCCCGACGTGGTGACCGGCGGTATTCTCGGCGTGGCGTTCGCTATCACCTCCGGCGCGGGCACGGAAACGGCGCTGTTGCTCGGCCTGCCTATCGCCACCCTGACCCTGATCCTGAAAAACGTTTATCTGGGGATGTTCATTCCGTTGCTCAGCCAGAAAGCGGACGGCTATGCGGAACGGGCGGATACGCACGGCATTGAGCGGATGCATTTGATCGCCGGATTCGGCCTGTCGCTAATGCTTGCCACGGTGGTGACCGTCTCATTCCTGGTGGGCAGCAACGCGGTGAAATCTCTGCTCGATGCGATCCCGGAATTTATCAAACACGGGCTTAGCGTAGCCACCGGGATCATTCCGGCTCTCGGCTTCGCGATGCTCGCCAGGTTGCTGATTAACAAGAAAGTGGCGCCGTACTTTTTCCTCGGCTTTGTATTGATGGCCTATTTGAAAATCCCGGTGACCGGTATCGCCATTCTCGGCGCCATCGTGGCGGTGGTGATGGTTAACGTCACCGCATTTAGCGCACCTCGTACCACGACAGAACAAGGAGTCAGCGATGACGACGAAGATGATTTCTGAAGAGACCCTGCAGCCGCAGGAGCAGGAAGAAACGCGAATTACGCCGCGTGATTTACGCCGGGTGTTCTGGCGCTCCTTCCAGATGGAGTTGCTCGTGGAACTATGAGCGACAGATGAATCTTGCCTTTGTTTACGCGCTGATCCCGGTGCTGAAGAAGCTCTATCCGCGCAAAGAGGAGCTGGCCGGGGCGTTGAAACGCCATCTGGTGTTCTTCAATACCACGCCGCATATCGTCACCCTGCTGCTGGGGATCACGACGGCGATGGAGGAGAAAAATAGCCAGCAGAAAAATATGGATGCCAATGCGATTGATAACGTCAAAGCTTCGCTGATGGGGCCGCTGGCCGGGCTGGGAGATTCCTTTTTCTGGGGGACGCTGCGCCTGATCGCCACCGGTATCGGCACCAGCCTGGCGCTAAAAGGCAATATTCTCGGGCCAATCCTGTTTCTGCTGGTATTTAACGTGCCGCACATTCTGGCGCGCTGGTGCTTTACCCGCTGGGGCTACGTGCTGGGCACCGGCGTCCTGCAGCGGATCCAGAAGAGCGGAATGATGGAGAGCCTGACCTACGGGGCATCGATTATCGGCCTGATGGTGGTCGGGGCGATGACCGCCTCAATGATCGATATCACCATCCCTGTCTCCTTTGGCGCCGGGGAGGCCAAAACCCAGGTGCAGGACATCATCAACGACATTCTGCCCTGCATGCTGCCGCTGGTGAGTTTCGGCATCGTCTACTGGCTACTTGGGCGCAAGGTTAAACCGCTCTCTATTATCGGCGGAATGGCGGTGGTGGGCATTCTGGGTTCGTGGATCGGATTGTTTTAACGGGAGTGAGCTATGCAACCAACAATGATGACCTATATCAGCGAAGAGCCGGCCTGTCTGGCGCAGATCCTGCGCGACTACCGGCAAAAGCTGGCGGCGATTGAGACCTTTGCCCGCCAGCACCCGGTACGCCGTATTTTGCTGCTGGCGACCGGATCGTCGCTGAACGCCGCGCTGTGCGCGCGCTATTTCTTTGAACAACGCTTCGGCGTGCTGGTTGACATTAAAGAGCCGTACAACTTTACCCATTACGAAGCTATCGACCCGCATACCGATCTGGTGGTGGCGATTTCACAGAGCGGAAAAAGCGCGTCGACGCTGGAGGCGATGCGTAAGGTACAGGCCTCAGGACTGCCGGTATTTTCCCTGACCTCCGACCCGCAAAGCCCGATAGCCCGCGCTTGCGATGGCGTTCTCGATATCAATACCGGGATCGAGAGCGTAGGGTTTGTCACCCGCGGCTTTAGCGCGACAGTGCTGAATCTGCTGCTGATGGCGCTGATGATTGCCCGCAGCCAGGGGAAGGCCAGCGAAGTCGAGGAGCAGCACTATCTTGCCGAATTCCAGCGGCTGGCGGCGGCGATCCCGGAGGTTATCGCCCGCACTTCGCGCTTTATCGATCGGCATAGCGAAACGCTGCGGCGCGGCGAGCGCTTTGTCGCCACCGGCTACGGCGCGCTGGTTGGCGTGGCGAAGGAGTTCGAAACCAAATTTACCGAAACGGTGCGCGTGCCTTCCAGCGGCTTTGAGCTGGAAGCCTATATGCACGGCCCCTATCTGGAAGCCAATGCCCGCCATGTGATGCTGTTTATTGAAGATACGCCGGACGGGCGAACCCGGGCGCTGCGCGACTATATGGCGCCGTCCATTGCCCGGGCCTTTACCCTGACGTTGAGCGACGAAGAGGATGAACAAACGCTGGCGCTAAACTGCCCGTGCGAGCATCACCTGGCGCCGCTGTTGCTGATTGTCCCAGTGCAGATGCTCGCCTGGCATACCGCCGGGCTGAAAGGCATCGATCTGGCTAAACGTATTTTCGACGATTTTGACCGCGTCTTAAAAAGTAAAATCTGATTATTCAGGAGAAAACTATGTTGGGTTTTAATCAGGACGAGTACCTGACCAGTGCTCGCGAGATCATCGCTGCGCGTAAACAGGCTGAAACCGTGGCCGACGCTATTTATGACAGCGGCTGCAGCGCATTATTTTTTGCCTCGGTTGGCGGTTCCCTGGCCCCGATGATGGCTATTAATGAGTTTGCCAAAGAATTAACCAGCGTACCGGTTTATCTTGAGCAGGCGGCGGAATTAATCCATCGCGGGCATAAAAAATTAAATAAAGAGGCGGTTGTCGTCACGCTCTCTAAATCCGGCGATACCAAAGAGTCGGTGGCCATTGCCGAATGGTGCAAGGCGCAGGGGATACGCGTGGTAGCCATTACCCGTCATGCCGATTCGCCATTGGCTGCCGCCGCCAGATGGCATATTCCGATGTGCCATAAGAATGGCGTGGAATATGAGTATATGCTGCTGTACTGGTTATTCTTCCGCGTCATTTATCGTCACGGCGAGTTTGCTGAATATGAGCGTTTTGCCAGCCAGCTGGAATTGCTGCCGGAAAATCTGCTAGAGGCCAAGCGCCAGTTCGATCCGCAGGCGGATAAAATTGCCGCGCAATACCATAATAGCGACTATATGATGTGGATTGGCGGCGCGGAAATGTGGGGTGAGGTCTACCTGTTCTCGATGTGTATTCTCGAAGAGATGCAGTGGAAGCGGACGAAGTCGGTAAGCTCGGCTGAATTTTTCCACGGTACCCTGGAGCTGCTGGAAAAAGAGGTCCCGTTGTTTCTGGTGAAGGGCGAGGGGAAATGCCGGGCGCTGGACGAGCGCGTCGAACGCTTTGCCGAAAAGATAACTGACCATCTGGTGGTGATCGACCCACGCGACTATCCGCTGAACGGCATTGATGATGCGTTCCGCTGGATTATGGCGCCGTGCGTGGTGTCCACTCTGCTGGTGGACCGGCTGGCGGCCCACTTTGAGCACCATACCGGCCACGACCTGAATATCCGCCGTTATTACCGGCAGTTTGATTACTAAATCTTGCCCATGGCGGCCAGTCAGACTGGCCGCTCCGCTATTCTCCGAGGCGCTTCCCAGACAATCATCGCCAAAACCAACCGGGTAAAAACCGGTGGTAGAGTCCGGCTTCCCTTCTCTTTCAGGCAAGCGGATGGCCATGAAAAAACGGATGACCTCAACGCCGCATGATGCGGTGTTTAAACGATTTCTTCGCCACCCGGAGACAGCGAATGATTTCCTCATGCTCTATCTTCCCGAAGCGATCCGCCAGCGGTGCGATTTCGCTACCCTGAGGCTGCAATCGGCGAGTTTTATCGATGAGGATCTGCGCGCCTGGTATTCGGACGTGCTGTGGTCGGTGCGAACCACCTGCGGGGCGGGATATATTTACGTGGTGATAGAGCATCAGAGCTCGCCGGACAACCATATGGCTTTTCGTCTGATGCGCTATGCGATTGCCGCGATGCAGCGACACCTCGACGCCGGGCACAAAACGCTGCCGCTGGTGGTGCCGATGCTGTTTTATCACGGCGCAACCAGTCCCTATCCTTTTTCCCTCAACTGGCTGGATGAATTTGCCGACCCGCAGCTGGCGAAGAAGCTGTACGGCAATCAGTTTCCATTGATCGACGTCACGGTCATGCCGGACGATGAAATCGTGCAGCATCGGCGGGTCGCCCTGCTGGAGCTGATGCAAAAGCATATTCGCCAGCGCGATCTCAGCGACATAACGGAGTCGTTGGCGGCCGTGGTGATGCTGGGATACACTAGCCCCCGGCAGTTGAGAATGCTGTTTCACTATATGCTGCAGTACGGTAACACGGCCGAGCCGGGCGTGTTTCTCCGCCGGCTGGCCCGCCGTCTGCCACAGTATGAGGAGACATTGATGTCTATCGCGCAAAAGCTTAAGCAGGAAGGTCGGCATGAGGGCCGACAGGAAGGGCGCCTGGAAGGGCGCCTTGAGGGCTTACAGGAAGGGAGCCGGCGTGAGGCGCTGCGCATTGCCGGCAGCATGTTACAGAATGGCCTCGACAAAGAGACGGTACAGAAGATTACCGGACTGTCGGCTGACGAGCTCAAGCCGCTGTATTGCTAACACCCCGCCACCCAAACCGTTGCCCGGCGCCAAAACCCGCCGGGCAAGGTGGCTTTAACCTTCGCTTTTCACCACTTTGATCTCCACCATACCGATCCCCAGCTGACGCGGGGAGTGGCCGAGGATATTGCCCTCGTTGGTGGACTGCGGGTCCGGCGGAGTGATGGTCAGCGTGTTGCTGCGCGTCGGGTTGTCGAAATGCAGCGTCGTGGTGGTCACATCATTGACCAGAGTAAGCACTTGCTCACTTTGACCAACCCGCACCGGGATCGGCTTATTGGCATTGGGACCGTAGGCTTTGGCGGTGATCACCAGATCAAATTTCTCCGGCAGCGGCTCTTTATATTCAATCTTCACGTCGCTGCCCAGCTGGGCATTGGACCACCGACCCCAGGACTCGGGGCGCGAAATGCCGCTAAACTGTTTCACCTCTTCCGGCGCGCCGGCAACGTTAAACACGAAGCTGTCGGCCTTATAGCGAATATCGTTGTCGACAACTTTCAGCGTATCGACGTTGCCCTTATAGCGCTCCATATCGATAAGGGTGTCCCTGAAGGCGGTCTTGCCTTTCCACTGTGGCTTATCAACGTGCTGAACCTTCTGCTCACCCCCCAGCTGTCCCTGCGAGACGCACCAGTCGGTGGAGAGCGCCAGCTCAGGAGACCACAGCTGGCCCATTTTGTAGCAGCGATCGACCCACACGAAATTATCCCGCGGTGCGAAATCGGCCAGCTGGAAGCGCAGCGGCGCCGAGTATTCGCTCTCCGGCAGCGGTTCAACGCGCTGGTCCGACACCCGGAGCAGCAGCGGCAGACGGAAATGGCTGCCGGAGAAGGCGATCATGTTCTTCTGCGAGTCGATGGTGAAGTTTTTAATCTCTTTCGGGAAGTTCCACAGGCGGATCACGTCGGGTTTCCAGGCCAGGATCTTCTCTTTCATATTGATGAAAATACCGGAGAGCGACTGGCCAGAGAGACTGCTGCGCCCGAGGCCGATATAGTTATCGCCGCCGAGAATATCCAGCACCGTCGCACCGTTATCCATGGTGTTGCGTTTCACTGCCAGGGTCTCCTGCTGCGGCCGATCGCCGCGCAGGACAAAGAACAAATTGCTGCGATCGTGCTTGTTGAGGTAATCCCAGGCGCTGTTCTTCATGGCCAGGTGGTCGGAAGAGACCACGATGACCGTGTTTTTGAAATAGGGAGAGGCTTTGATCTTCTCGATTAGCGCGGCGATATGTTCCTGGCTGCAGCTAACGGCGCTAAAGGAGAGGTTTTTCTTACCGTCCACGTCATAGCGTTTACGCTCGCAGGTGCGCGAAATAAAGCCGTCGGGATGGTGGGTGTCCACCGTCAGGGCGAACAGCGAAAAGCGTTTTCCGGACTGCGACAGCTCTTCGAATTTTTTCCACGTCTCCTCAAGTACCGTGTCGTCATAGAAGCCCCAGTCGTTGCGGTAGGCGGGATCCGCTACCGTGGTTTTGAGCTCTTCCGCCCCGAACAGGTGATCGAAGCCGTGGGACTTGAGAAAGACGTCTTTGCCAGCAAAGCGCAGGTTAGCTCCCTGCACAAAATAGTTTTCGTAACCGGAGTTTTTCAGGATATCGCCAAGGCAGATATTCTGCGGAAAGAAGCTGGATACGGAGGCCGAAGCGTTGCCTTCAAACGGCGCAAACAGCGGAATGCCGCACTGTGACGCGACCATGCCGGCGATGGTGTAATCGGTCCCCGGCAGCTGCATGGTATTGCTGAAATCAATGCCCTCATCTTTAATTCTGCCAAGCTCAGGGTGAGGTTGGGGAACGCATCGTTATCAAAAATAGGTGCGCTCAAGGCTTTCGCCATAGATATAGACCAGATTCAGCTGCGGATTGTCGATACGCTTCGACGGTTCTTTGTAGTACGCGGCAAAGTCCGGTCTCCTTCCCGTGATTGCGATTTCACCAGCTCGCTGATTTGATGGAAGGCCGGGCTGGCGTCGACCGAGGCCAGCGCCAGCAGCAGCGCCGCCAGGCTGTAGCCGACGTGATGAGGATGATGCCGACGGCGGCGCAGCACCCACCCCAGGGCGCCAAAAACGGCAACCAGCGCGACGGCCACGCCGACGCCCGGCAGAATGTATTTGCCGATCCCGGCACCGGTCAGGCTGTTGGTCAGAGTGTAGAGTACCGCGTCGTTGATGCCGTCGCCGGTAAAGTAGTCGCTGGCGTAGAGGGTGATATTCAGCACCACGAACAGGCCTAACACCGTGAGCGTGGCGGCAAACCACCAGGTGTTACGACCCGCTTTCCAGGCATAAAGCACCACCGAAGCTAAAAATAAGGCGATGGATAACAACTCTGACACAGCTCATCCTCATTAACGCCAGTTATCGGCTGGCAGAACAGATTACTTTTCAAGCCACACTGTAATTGCAGCGCCATCTTGCTGCAATTCTAGCGTCATGAAAGTGTGCAGTTATTCAGAATTGGTTTAGAAGTTGCTTTTTTTGATCGGCGTCGCAGCCGGCGTGGCGGGGAAGCGCAAGGAGAAAAAGGAGAAAAAAGCCGTTTCAGGCCGCGCTGCCGTCGCGAAGGCGACAAACGCGGCATTAGCAGTACGTATCAGGAGAGGAAGTTAACGCCCTGTTTTAAGACCAGATCGCAGGCTTTGGTTTTCACCTGTTTCGCCAGCGAGCTGTTGCCAAGCGTATTCAGGTCCAGCTGCTGGCCGTTATTACTGTTGAGCAACCCCTGCAGGCCATCGAGATAGTTGGTGTCTTGTTTCTGTTTTTCCGGCGTGCTGAGTCCTAGTTTATCCAGCACCTGGTTTTTGACGTTATCGGCGCTGGTCACGGAGGCCAGCTTCTGTTGCGCGCAATATGACAAGATCCCGGCCGCATTATTCATGCTGCTGGCGGTCAGCGACTGGCTGCTGCCACTGAGCAGGCTGGTTAGCGAGGAGACGGACATGCCGCCGCTGCCAGCCTGGGTGCTGCCGCCGCTGAGCTGGCTGGCGGCGCTGTTGAGAGAATCCTGCCAGGAGGCAGCGTGGGCCCCGGAGAGGGTAAATGCGCTGAGGGTAAGCGCGGCAAGTAAGCCATTTTTTAACGATTTCATAGACGGACTCATAAGCGTGACTGAAGAATCACTTTAGTATAACGCCGCCGTTGTCCGGAAATCTCTTAATACTCCTTGCCGGTGACGCGGTGCCGGTAACTTTCCCAGTTGAAGATAACCCACAGGCTGTTGCCCAGGCGCATACGGTCCATCACCCGTTCGCCGAGCAGCTTATTCATCTCTTCCATATTACTGTTGGTTAGCATACCGGTAGGCCGTTTGGAGGAAGAGCGGCGGTCAACTATCTGATTGATAATGACCTTTTCATAGCGAGACTCCGTCTGCATACCAATTTCATCAATCACCAGAAGATCGACCTTGCTGAGATCGCTCAGTAATTGCTCTTCGCTCGTCTCCCGATTGCCGAAGGTATCTTTCATGGCTGACATAATATCAGCCACGGTGATAATTAAGACCGATTTCCCGCGCAGCAGCAGTTCGTTGCAGATAGCAGCCGCGAGGTGGCTTTTTACCGGTGCCCGGTTTGCCGGAGAAGATAAAGCTGGCGATATTGCCATCAAACTCCTCCACGTACTGACGCGCCCGGGCGAGGGCGTTCATCTGCCCCTCGCACTCGACGCGATAGTTATCAAAGGAGCAGTTCTGATGCAGCGGGCGGATCCCCGAGCGGTTAAAGGTGCGCTGCATTTTCATCGCGCGGTTCTCCCGCTCCAGCGCTTCGGAACGCAGCTTGCCTTGCTCTTTTTTGCCAGGCCAGCAGCTCTTCGCCGGTTTTAAACGCCGGTTCGATATGAGCCGGCATCATTTTCTGCAGGCGCTTCATCAGATCGCCAACGTTTTTCATGCTCATCCTCGGAAACCTCGCGGAATATGACTGTCGGGTTCGCTCACGCTGTTCACATCGCGCTTCGGCTGCCCGCCGTTGCTGGCGCGGCTGATTTGCACGCTGCGAGCCAGTTTCTGCTGCCACTGCACGTGGTGAAACACTTTACCTTCCGCCTGCCAGTAAGCGACGAAAGCGGCCAGCTCTTCCCGGGGTGACCGGCTGGCTCAGGGCGATGCCCCACAGCGCGGCCAGACGCTGAAAGTCGGCGTCCGGCTGCCAGGCCGCATACATGGCAAATTTGCCCATCGGCACCGCAACGGGCGCCGCCGCGGGCTCGTCGAAAAACTGCGGGTCAAGCGCGATGTCGCTGCCGGGGCGCGCCAGCCTGGCTTCCAGTTCCAGCAGCTGCGCCAGCCGGTCTGGGGTCAGCGCATAGAACGCCGGGGCGTTGTTGGCAAAAACGGCGACAGTGCCGTCAGTCGATTTCGCCAGCAGCGCCGCGTGCTGCTGGAGGAACTCTTCCAGGCCGCTAAAATGGGAGGTTAAAATTCGCGAAGACATAACTCTATCTCAACTCTGAACTGCAAAGAGTGGGGTGATCTGCACATAGTAGCACAGAGCCCGTCGCGGAAGGAGCGTCGCGGCTTTACCGCGACGCCGGGGTTAGACGCGAGGGCGCTTACGATACAGCCACAGACCGGGTATCGACAGGCCGATGGAGAGGGCGCCCACGATTGAAGAGGCCTTTAAAAAATTGCTCAGCAGCAAAATCATCATCTCTTCAGAATAGCCAAAATGACTGATTTTTACCGCGGAGATCATCGCAGTGTAAGCGGAAATACCGGGAAACATCGGGATCACGGCGGCAACGGTAAAAATCTTCGGATGCGCCAGATACCAGCGCGACCACTGGATGCCGATGCAACCCACCAGCAGGGCGGCGAGAAACGTGGCCCATTCAATGTTAAAACCGGCGCTCATCATGACCATGCGCGAACCGTGGCCGATGGCCCCCAGCAGCGCGCACCAGCGCAGGGCGCGCTGCGGGACATTAAAGACCATCGCAAACCCGACGGCAGGGATCGCCGCCAGCAGCATGTCTTCCGCCAGCGCGAAAATAAACGAAATTATGCCCATCCCCGCAGCCCCCATACGGTCATTGCCATCACTACGCCAATGCAGGTGGCAAGGGTTAACAGGCTGGCGATCGCCCAGCGGGCGAGGCCGGTATTAATATGCCCTTTAAACATATCGGCGACGGCGTTGATCAGCGGAAAGCCCGGGACCAGCAGCAGGACGCTGGCGGCCATGGCGATGGTCGGGGTGCTGGCAAAGGTAGGGAGGCGCAGCAGCAGCCCGGAGATCGTGGTGGCCACAAAGGCGGTGATGCAGAAGTTGATCTGCGGATGCATGGAACGGTGGGTCAGCACCTGGCGAATGTACATGGCCACCGTGCTGGCGCAGAAGCTGACCAGCGCTCCATCCCAGCCGCCGTTATTCAGTTTACAGAAACAAGCGCAGGAGAGGCCCACCATGATCACCAGCAACCAGCGGGGATAGCGCAGGGGCCTAATCTGCGCGAAGCGCTTCTCGACGTCGCGATAGTCCAGCAGCTTATGCTCGGCGAGGATCACGATATGCTGCACTTCCGTCACCACATGCATATTAATGCCGCGGTCGACATTCTTACGCGTTGAGGTAAGACATTCGCCATTCTTAATGGTGGTCAGGACGATAGCGTTGGAGGAGATGGCGCTTTCGACGCTGTCCATCCCCAGCGCCAGCCCAAGACGCGTTGAAAGCTCTTCCACCAACGCGCTTTCGGCGCCGTGCTGTAACAAAAAAAGACCACACTGGATGCATAATCGTGTGATTGCCCGCTGCTGTGCCCGATCAACCTGCATATTTCCTCTGCTGTCCGCGACGCCTGGTATCTGCCGATACTTTAACCTGAAGCGCCTGGGCGGCTGAGGGGGGTGGGATCAAATAATGTGCAAAAATTTCCCGCCCGCCGGAGGGGGCAGAATTTGAAGCTTCCCACACTTTTGCCAGTTTGGTGAAAAGTGCAATTTTTGTCGCCATTCATCCCTTCTTTTTCCCGTCTGACTTATCAAAAATGCAGGAAAGCACTTTTATTAAACAAAAAATATACAAATAATTAACCCTGCAAAAGTGAGACAATCCTATGAAAACACAGGTCGCGATTATTGGCGCTGGCCCTTCCGGACTGCTGCTGGGGCAGCTCCTGCACAACGCCGGCATCCACACGGTCATTCTTGAGCGTCAAACGCCGCAGTATGTGCTGGGGCGCATCCGCGCGGGAATTCTGGAAAGCGGTACCGTCGATCTGCTTCGCGAAGCGGGCGTGGCGCAGCGAATGGACGTCGAAGGCCTGGTGCATCATGGGGTGGAGTTTCTCTTTGACGGCCAGCGGGTGCCCGTCTCACTGAGCGAGCTGACCGACGGCAAGAGCGTGATGGTTTACGGCCAGACTGAAGTGACCCGCGATCTGATGGCTGCCCGGGCCGCCAGCGACGCGCCGATCGTGTACGGCGTGAGCGAAGTGACTATCCATGACGCGAAAAGCGACCGGCCGACGATCACCTATCTTAGCGAAGGTGAATTCTGCCGCCTGGAGTGTGACTTTATCGCCGGTTGCGACGGGTTCCATGGCGTGTCGCGGCAAAGTATTCCCGCTGACATCCTCAAAACTTACGAGAGCGTCTGGCCGTTCGGCTGGTTAGGCCTGTTGGCGGATACGCCGCCGGTCAATCCGGAGCTGATCTATGCGCATCATCAGCGGGGATTCGTTTTATGTAGTCAGCGCTCACTTACTCGCAGCCGCTACTATTTGCAGGTTCCGCTGAGCGATAAAGTGGAAGACTGGTCGGACGAACGCTTCTGGCAGGAGTTGAAATGCCGATTGCCGGCGGATCTGTCATCAAAGTTAGTGACTGGTCACTCACTTGAGAAAAGCATCGCTCCCTTGCGCAGCTTCGTCGTAGAGCCGATGCAATATGGGCGATTGTTTCTGGTGGGGGATGCCGCGCATATCGTACCGCCGACCGGCGCTAAAGGGTTGAACCTGGCGGCATCGGACGTGAACTATCTGTGGCGGATCCTTCGCGAATACTACCATCATGGCCGGAGCGATCTGCTCGCGACCTATTCGCGACTAGCGCTGGATCGGGTCTGGAAAGGGGAACGCTTTAGCTGGTTCATGACCCGCCTGCTGCACGATTTCCCGCAGCAGAGCGAATTCGACGCCAAAATGCAGGCGGCCGATCGCCGCTACTATCTGGGCTCGCGCGCCGGGCTGACCACCATCGCGGAAACTACGTGGGCCTGCCCATGGAGCGCGTCGTCTGACTGAACAGGAGTAACTATGTCGCCCGTCCAAACTGTTCCGGTATTTAAGCTCTATGGCGAGGAGCGCGGCTGGCCGACGCCGGACCTGCTGCACTGCGAATCGATTTTGCAGCGCAGCAGCCTGTATCAGTGGCATATTCGCGTCCACCAGCACGCCGAAATGGTCCAGCTCCTCTATCTGCACAAAGGTCGGGCGGAGATCGAAATTGAAGGCACCACTGCGGTGATGACGGAATCCTGCATCCAGGTGGTGCCCGCCCTCTGCATTCATGGCTTTCATTTTTCACCCGGGACGCACGGATTTGTGCTCTCCCTGGCGCTGCCGCTGCTGAGCCGCTTTGAAAATCAGTTCGGCCGGCCGCTGGATGTGCTTAGCGTAGCGCAGTGTCTGCCGGTGGGGCGTTCCCGGGGGCGTATGCATACGCTGTTTTCAGCGCTTCGCGAGGAGTACAGTGCCGATCATGACGCACGGGAAATGATGCTTTATTCGCTGCTGGGGACGCTGCTGGTCTGGCTGAACCGGCAGTGCCGCCCCGCACCGCCCGCGGAAGACAAAGCGGAGCGAAAGCGCAGTATGATGCGTCATTTTTCCCGGCTTATTGAGAGCCACTACCGGCAGCATCTCCCGCTGGCGGAGTATGCGAAGTTGATTGGGCTGTCGGTCACGCATTTAAACTATTTATGTCGCGAGTTCTATGGCTGTAGCGCTCTCGGGGTACTGCATCAGCGACTGATGCTTGAGGCGCGGCGTAACCTGCAGTACACTCGCATGACGGTAACGCAACTCTCTGATTATTTGGGTTTTAGCGACGCCGCCTATTTTTCTCGCTTTTTCCGCCGCTACAGTGGCATGTCGCCTAAAGCATTTAGAGAAGCAATTAAAGAGAATGCTTCATAATTTTCAAGCCTGAAATTATTTTTGCTAAATAATAGTTTTATCTTTTCTAATTTATTAGCGCAGAGGCGTCTGTGCTAATATTCATCGCAAGTATACACAGGAATAATATTTACACGGTATGACCACGGTTTGGTCATTCAGTATATCGTGTACGCGGGCCATGAATATGTTTTTAATATTCATCCAGTAAATGGTATGGCGATCGAGTCACTCGCCGAACGTTTACGGGCAAGCGAAGGAACTTCGACAGGAAGCGGAGGTGTTATGTTACCAGGACAAGGTAAGTTTGGCGTCGTTATTAGTAAAATCCCCGTCATGCAGTCAGGGTTAAAGGTGATCTTCAATGAGAACCTCCCGGATTACGAACTCAGTTTTTGTCGCTCTCATGATGAGCTCACCCTTTTACAACTGCGGCGGGCGGTGCTGGTCGTTGCGGATATCTCCGGCGAGATTGCGCAACCCCGGGCCGTCTGCGAGCGTTATTACTCCCTCATGACCCAGTATCGTGATATTCACTGGGTTTTTATGGTCAGCGACAGCCTCTATCCATTAGCCGTTGAGCTATTAATTCGTCCCGAAAGCTCGCTCATCTCCGAGAGCGAGCCGGTAAACCGGCTGATTGAGGTGATTTGTGCCGGTAGCCGTGCGGCTGAGCAGATTAGCCGTACGCTGTTTACCGGGAATGAGGACAGCGATTTCGCAAGCTACCACTCTGCGGCGATGCTGACCCTGTCAGAGCGAAAAGTTCTGCGCCTTCTGGCGAAGGGATGGGGAATTAACCAGATCGCCGCGCTGTTGAAAAAGAGCAATAAGACGATCAGCGCGCAGAAAAATAGCGCAATGCGTCGCTTATCGCTACGCAGCAACGCTGAAATGTATGCCTGGATCAACAGCGCGCAGGGAATGCAAGAGCTGAATATCAATTCAGCTTACGGGGAGCAAATGGAATGGAAAAAAATAGCACAACCCGTCATGTCGCCATCGTAGAAAAATGTGTGATGACGGAAATGGCCTGGCGCTATATCTTTAGCCGTGAAGATAACAGCCAATACCGCATTCATTTTTTTAAAAATATCAATTTGCTCAGGGCGGTGGAAGCGTCGTTCCCATGGTCAGCAATGATCTTTTCACTTTCAGGGAGTCGTTCGTCCAGAGCCGAGAGCCTGCTTTTTCTTCACGAGATGGCGAGGATCCGACCGGAAGTCCAAACGATTATTCTGGCTAATAATGAAAGCGAAATGCGCCTGATCGGCCATTTAATGCCGTCCTGCCTGCACGGTATATTAAATAAATCTGCGCCGCGACGCGGGTTGCAGGAGCATTTATTACAGCTGCTGGATAATCATTCCCTCGCCGGCAAAGAGCATTTTTGCGGCAGAGAGGCATGCAACGATCCGCTAAGTCCGACGGAGCACGCTATTCTTCGGTATATGTCGTGGGGATATTCGCTTTCGGAAATTGCGGTGCAGCTGAACCGGAACATTAAAACCATCCGCGCGCATAAGTTCAACGCCATGACCAAGCTCGGGGTTCGCTCTGACATTGGTTTATTAAACGCGGCGGATATCTTGCTGCATTTACCGATAAACGGCCCGACCAGCGCCGTTAAACAGGTGGCATAACGCGGCTATATGCATACGTCTACCCATGTTGCGTCGGTGAGCTGCGCCATTCGTTCTGGTTCGATGCGAACGGCGCTGTGAATAGCCCCCGCTGCGGGTAGTACCTCCTGATAGTGCCTGAGCGAGACGTCACAGAAGACGTCCAGCGGATTTTCCAGACCAAACGGGCACACGCCGCCGACCGGATGGCCGGTCCAGGTCACCACCTCATCGCTGCTCAACATACGCGCTTTTGCGCCAAAGGTTTCTTTTAGCTTTTTATTATCCAGCCGCGCATCGCCCCTGGCGACGATCAGTACAATTTTATCTTTGATCTTGAGCGACAGCGTTTTGGCTATTTGTCCCGGCTCAACGTTGTGCGCGGCAGCGGCGAGCGCCACGGTGGCGGTACTCTGGTTTAACTCAATAATTTCGATATCGGGGGCGTGTTCGGCAAAGAACTGCCGTACAGACTGCAGACTCATTGGATTCTCCTGATTTAAGCCTGGTTAAATCTGTCACAAGCCTGGCGGAGTGTAAATATCGGCGCGGACAATCCAGATTCTTTCTATTTTGTCGATCTCCTTCACATTCACCGTAACCGGTTACTGTAACCGGTTGCGGTTATCTGCATTGAGATGAATACTGGAACAGTCACTTCTCCTTTTATTTATAACAAAAGAGCCGTGTATGAATCGTTGTGTTATGAGCAGTATAGCCGGTGATCCACCCGCGGCCTGCTGCATCAAAAAGCGGTCATCGTAACGGCAGGGTAATCGTTGTTGGGCCAGTATCAATAGCCTGTCAGGAGGGCTACTATGTCTGCTAACCATGCTGCGTTTAATTTGATATTTCGCTTTGTAGAAAATTACATAAGCCCCATAGCAGGGCGGATCTCATCGCAGCGTCACGTCATGGCTATCCGTGACGGTTTTATCTCCGCGATGCCGTTTATGATCGTCGGATCGTTTCTGCTGGTGTTTGCTTATCCTCCTTTTTCCCCGGATACCACCTGGGGTTTCGCCCGCGCCTGGCTGGATCTGGCAAAAGAGTTCGAGGGGCGCATTCTGACCCCCTTTGATATGACAATGGGGATCATGTCGATCTACATCTGCGCGGCAATCTCTTACAACCTCGGTAAGCACTACGAGAAATCCAATCAGCTCGATCCCTTTATGTGCGCGATGCTGTCGATCATGGCCTTTTTACTGATTGCCGCGCCGAAGACGAATGGCACGCTGCCGGTGGATAGCCTCGGCGGAACAGGGATCTTTACCGCCATTCTGGTGGCGATCTACTGTGTGGAGATGATGCGTTTTCTCAAGGCACATAACATCGGTATCCGTCTACCGGATCAGGTCCCTCCGATGATCAAAAATTCCTTTGATCTGTTGATCCCGGTGCTGGTGGTTGTGCTGACGCTCTATCCGCTGAGCCTGTTTATTCAACACCATTTTGACATGCTGATCCCGCAGGCCA
>OKVR01000205.1_pt1 | contig 22282 bp, 24 predicted proteins | sample 1606891 | NCBI WGS metagenome assembly OKVR01 (sample SAMN03281011, study PRJEB24777) | human gut metagenome | isolation source: fecal sample PR176 from 1 month old male Indian infant, caesarean delivered... | place: Singapore | collected 2006-01-13 | reverse complement strand
TCTACATCCGGACTTTTTCATCGAACTCCACTCTATGATCCCTGCCCGGCGGCGCTGCGCTTGCGCGGGCCTACGCTGTTTGAGCCTGAGGGAGGACCCGTAGGCCGGATAAGGCATTTATGCCGCCATCCGGCATAACCGCGGGTACGGCATCCGATGTATATCGCCAGGCGCTGTACTTGCGCGGGCCTACGCTGTTTGAGCCTGCGGGAGGACCCGTAGGCCGGATAAGGCATTTATGCCGCCATCCGGCACAACCGCGGGTACGGAGTCTGATGCATATCGCCCGGCGGCGCTGCGCTTGCGCGGGCCTACGCTGTTTGAGCCTGCGGGAGGACCCGTAGGCCGGATAAGGCATTTATGCCGCCATCCGGCACAACCGCGGGTACGGCGTCTGATGCATATCGCCAGGCGGCGCTGCGCTTGCGTGGGCCTACGGACAATGAAACGCCTGCGCAAACGCAGGCCGTCAGGCAAACGCAATAAAGAAAGGTATTATTCGGCGGCGGTTTTCCCTTTGCCGGGTAGTCTGAACGCTTCGCCATAAGGCTTAGCAATGCCCATGCGATATTGCGTCTCTTTAGCCGCCTGGTGGAGATCGGCAAACTCCTCTTTCGGCGCCGGCGGACGTTGCGCCTTTTTCAGACACTGATTGCGATGGTGACGGATCCACTCTCGGTCCTCATCGTCCAGACAACGCTGCATCACCTCAATCCATCTGGATGCCGCCCGACGGTAGAGCCCGCAGGCTTCTAACCGCTCCGCAATACTGTCCCTTATTCTCATCCACCTCGCTCCTCTGATGCTTTCACGATATCTCATGGTATTCCGACACGTGAGCCGGAATACCATGGTAAAGTTAATTTATGACAAAACTATTCCTCTGCGGCGCAAGGAATATATTCATTATAATAATCGCTGTGCATAGCAAACCGCCATGGCGGTAATTACTTCCAAAGAGCTCCGGAATTATATGCCGGGCGCCACCCTGGATACCGACCGGTATCGACGGTTGTACCTATCAATATCTATTTAATCTATTACATTTCCATCATTACATACCTTGCGATATCACCCATTTCCTGTACAACCAGCCCTCATGGCGATCGACCGGACTGGTCCAGCAGTTTATTTTTGAAGATAAATAAGCAGGCTTCATTAAAATTATCTAACCCCAGTCGTTCATAAAGTGCGGTCCGCTTGCGGTAAAGGCTTTTTAGCGAAGTATTAAGATTCAACGCCACCTCCTCCATTGTCATCCCCGCCCCAAGAAAACGCAGCATCAGCTGCTCTGTCATACTTAAGCGCAGATTGTCGAACCACTCTTTGGTCAGCCGATTACTCTTCATCTCCAGGAAAAGCCCAAATAAGGTCGCCATATCGGCGGGTGATAATGACATGTTTAAAAACGATTTCAGGCTGAGTAAATGCTCTTCCCGATGGCGCATATCGAGGACAATACAGCATATTCGCTTTCTGGATTGTGCCGCCTCCATCACCAGATAATCGTAATGACAAAGCGGCGAACGGCTATCAACCAGCAGAGAGAGTTCATCAACCTCATTATCTAAAATCGCTTTTCCGCTAGAATCTAACTGAATGATATCAGGGAAGAAATTCTTAACACCTTGAAAAAGATAGTGATCCTGGGTAACTAATATCATTGAATTTGCCACAAGTCGTCCCTTTAACATTTAATCAACAAATTCTCGTCAACCAGACATTATCCTTGCCCCTGTGGATCGCTCCGCATGGCGGTAAAAATAACGAGATCTGTGATTTATCATTAGCGCGGCATCTGAATCTGGCTGTGAAAAAACCTCCCAGGGTTCGGACAGAAAATAAACGGATTAATTATAAATAAAAAAAGTCCCACAGAAAAGATACTTTTTTTGCTATTAAGAATTTTTGTCAGAAATCATCTTAAATATCTATATAAAATCTTTCCCTCACAGCAATATAAGCCACCAGGAAAATTTGAAACAAAATTCCAGCCAGCTTCATTTTTTATTTATTTCAGTAAGTTAAAGACATTGACTTCAACATGGCGATTCGAATTAAACCATTTTTACAGATTTATCTTAAAACTCAGCTCGTCATTTAACCATATTTATCCGCCGCGGTATCGGGTATAAATTATCCATTCAATTATCCACAGGAGATAGGTTTATTAGTTTGCAATAAGTCATTCACCCGCAGTGCCAGTCAGCTAAATGGGACCATCCTCATCCTTTAACTCACCGTCAAAGGACGGTCGTGTTGTGCAATGGATTCTTGATGAACATATGGCAAATAGATATGGAAAGATCACCTTATTCAAATACGTTATTGTTTAATCGCAACACGAAACTCTCGCTATCAATCGGCGTGCTTTTGCTCTTCCCGACGCTGGTTCAGGGAGCGGACTCGCTCTATGACCAGCAGATCCTGCAAGCGCGTCAGGGCCAGTACGCCCCCTTTCTCTCCTATCTTCAGCAGTACCAGCTACGGCATGCGTTAACCCCTTCTCAGGTAGCCGACTGGCTGCAGGTAGCCCTCTGGGCCGGCCAGGACGATGAGGTCGTGAAAATCTGGCGACGCTATCAGGTCTATATGCCGCTTCCCGCACGGGGCACCGCCGCCGCCGCGCAGGCTTTGCGCAACCAGAAACAGTGGCAAGCCTCGCTCCTCCTCTGGCAGCAGGCTCTCAGCCAGTCCCCTGACAGTGACGACTATCGTATCGGCTATATCAAGACGCTGGCCGATGCCCGCAAGGACGGCGAGGCGCTCAGCGAAGCGCGTCGCCTGGTGGCGGAGCAGGCGAGCGTGGCTCACCTGCAGACCCTCTCTTATGTCTACCTGCGGCTTGGCAAAAGCTGGGACCAGCTGCTGGTGGACACGCAGATCCTCGATCGCGAACCGCAGAACAAAGCCGCGCTGGCCAGCCTGATGGCGACCCTGACCCGCAACCGGATCGACTCCCCCGCCCTCGGCCTCGCGAATAGCGTCGAACTGACGCCCGCGGAAAAGCGCAACCTGCAGCTGAACGCCGCCGCCGCAGCCTGGTGCGCCTTGCCGATACGCCTTCCCGTGAAGAAAATGCGCGTTACGCGCTGGCCCGCACGGCGCTGGCGCAATACGACGCGATGATCGCCGCCTGGCGTCCCGACCCGCAGGCCGCCCCGGACATCACCCGGGCGCGCATTGACCGTCTGGGCGCGCTGTACGCCAACGCAGACTACGCGCAGATCATCCGCGAATACCAAAGCCTGCTCGCGCAGCAGCAGGTGGTTCCCGACTGGGCCATCGGCTGGGTCATCTCCTCTTATATCGCCCTCAAGCAGATTGAACCTGCGTTGACGCTCATTCATCAGCATCCCTCGTGGTTGACAAGCCAACAGAATGAAGAACATGAGCTTTTCTACGCCCTGCTGGACACCGCTCAGTACCCAGCGGCGCAACGGTATGTCGCCAGACTCACCCGGAATGCACCCTATATTCGTCATCTCTACGGCTCGCCGACGCCCCAGCCGAACGACGACTGGCTCACCGCGCAGACGCTTAACGTGCACTATCTTTCCGCCACCAACGCCCTGCCGCAGGCCGAAGCCCGCATGCAGCGCCTGGCGGCGACGGCCCCCGGCAACCAGGGGCCTGCAGATCGACTATGCCGCCGTGCTGCAGGACAGAGGGCTGCCGCGGGCTGCCGAACGCCAGTTGAAAGCGGCGGAAGCCCTGGAGCCCGCCAGCCTGCAGCTGGAGCGCCAGCAGGCCTGGGTCGCTCTCGATCTGCAGGAGTGGCGGCAGATGGATCTGCTGACCGACGACGTTATCGCCCGCTCGCCACGGGATCTAAATACCCAACGCTGCCAAGCCGCGAAATCCATCATTTCTCCGAGCTGCGCCTGAGCGTCGGCAAAGGGCTGCATTCCGACAACCCGGTGAGCGGTACCCACGACCTCAGTTTTGAGACGGCGATCTACAGCCCGCCGATAGCCGACAGCTGGCGGTTGTTTGGCGGCCACCGCTTTGCCAAAGGCAATTTTGAAGAGGGGAAAGGCAGCCGTCGCCAGCTGTTCGCCGGTATTGAATGGCGCCCGCGCGACGCCTGGGGAGAACTTGAACTCTCCAGCGTCAATTTTCACGGCGAGAATAAGCCCGGCGTCCGCCTTTCCGCCGCGCACGACGTCAACGATCGCTGGCAGCTGGGTGGCGAACTGGAGCGGATTTCGCAGCAGACGCCGCTGCGCGCGTTACGCAACGGCGTCAGCGCCAACCGCGGCGAAGGCTGGCTGCGATGGTATCAAAACGAGCGCCGGGAGTACCGCGTCAGCGTGGCCGCCAGCCGCTTTTACCGACCACAACCGTCGTCAGGAGTACACCCTCTCTGGTAAAGAGCGCCTCTGGCAGACGCCGTGGTTAACGCTGGATCTGCAGCACGGTCTGGCGACCAGCGCCAATAGCCGCACTGACACCGCGTATTACAGTCCGGCCCGCGACCTCGCGGCCACCGCAGCGCTGACCGTCGATCACACGCTTTACCAGCGGTATGACACCGTCTGGAGTCAGCAGCTGCTCGCCGGCGGCGGCAGCTACTGGCAAAAAAATCACGCCGCCGGCGCGATAACGACGCTGGGCTACGGCCAGCGTCTGCGCTGGAACAACCTCGTCGACGCCGGGGTGATGCTGAACTGGGACAAACGCCCCTACGACGGTAAACGTGAAACAACCTCGCCATCACTGTTGATGCAAACATACGGTTTTCAAGGATGACCATGCTGAACACGACCCTGCGCAACGGCCTGATGCTTCTCGGCATGGCTGTGCCTTTATCTTCAGCGTGCGTGCTGAGGAGGTCCCCTTCCTCGCCCCGCAGCAACGACCCCAGCTGGAGGCCAATAAACCCTGGCCGGCGGATCGCTTTCTGGTGCTGGCCTATCATGACGTCGAAGACGACGCCGCCGACCAGCGTTATCTTTCGGTGCGGACCAGCGCGCTTAATGAGCAGATCGCCTGGCTGCTGCATCACGGCTACCATGCCGTGAGCGTTCAGGACATTTCTGGACGCGCATCATGGCCTTAAGTCACTCCGCTAAGGCTTTCTTCTCAGCTTCGACGATGGCTATAGCAGGTTTTTATACCCCGCGTCTGGCCGCTGCTTAAAGCCTGGAACGTTCCGGCGCTGTGGGCGCCGGTGGGCAGCTGGGTGGACACCCCCGCCAACCAGCCCGTTAATTTTGGCGGCCTGATGACGCCGCGCGATCGCTTCGCCACCTGGGAGATGGTGCGCGAGCTCAGCCGCTCGCCGCTGGTGGAGATCGGCGCGCACACCTGGGCCTCGCATTACGGCCTGCCGGCCAATCCGCAAGGCAGCCGCGAGCCCGCCGCCGCCAACCGAGGCTGGGATAAAACCACCGGCCGCTATGAAAGCGACGCGCAGTTTACCCGGCGAATGACCGATGACGTGCAGAAAGTAACGGCGAAAATCCACGACGTCGCCGGGAAAGCGCCGCGCGCCTGGGTGTGGCCCTACGGCGCCGCCAGCGGCAGCACCCTGGCCATCGCCAAACAGCAGGGGTATCAGCTGGCGTTTACGCTGAACGACGGCCTGGGCAACGTGAAGGATCTGGACAATATTCCACGCATGCTGATCGCCGGTAACCCGTCGATCAAGGCCTTTGCCAACGCCGTAACCCAGATCCAGGAAGCCGATCCTGTTCGGGTGATGCATGTCGATCTGGACTATGTCTATGACCCCAATCCCGTCCAGCAGGCAAAGAATATCGATAAGCTGATACAGCGCGTCTATGACATGAAAATCAGCCACGTCTTTCTGCAGGCCTTCTCCGACCCGCAGGGCGACGGCACGATCAAGTCGCTCTATTTCCCCAACCGCTGGCTGCCGATGCGCGCCGACCTGTTTAACTTCGTCTCCTGGCAGCTGCAGACCCGCGGCGGGGTGAAGGTTTATGCCTGGATGCCGGTGCTGGCCTTCGATCTCTCGTCCGATCTGCCGCGCGTTCAGCGCTGGGATCCGCAAACCGGGAAGGCGTTGCTTGCCCGTCAGCCCTATGTTCGCCTGTCGCCCTGGGATCCGCGGGTTCGCCAGCAGATCATCGACATCTATGAGGATCTGGCCCGACACGCCAGCTTCAGCGGGATTCTGTTCCACGACGACGCCGTGCTGACCGATTTTGAAGACGTGAGCCCGGAGGCGGTCGCCGCCTGGCGGCAGAGTGGCCTGGCGCGCGATGCCGGCCCGGTGCCCCAGCGTCCGCAGGAGCGTGAAGCATGGATGCGTTTCAAAAGCCAAACCCTGACCCGCTTCACTCTGCAGCTGCGCCAGGCGGTGCAGGCCATCCGCGGCCCGCAGGTAAAAACGGCGCGTAATCTCTTCGCCCTGCCGATCCTGGAGCCGCAGAGCGAAGCCTGGTTTGCGCAAAATCTGGATGACTTCCTTGCCGCCTATGACTGGACGGTGCCCATGGCGATGCCGCTGATGGAGTCCGTGCCGATCGACGCCAGCCAGGCCTGGCTGACGCGGCTGGTGCAGACCGTTGCCCGCCACCCGGGCGCGCTGAAGAAAACCATCTTTGAGCTACAGGCCAGAGACTGGAGCCGACGCCAGCACAACGCCATTCCTGACCAACAGCTGGCGGACTGGATGCGTTTGCTGCGGCTAAACGGCGTCAAAAACTACGGCTACTACCCAGACGATTTCATTAACAATCAGCCTGATATCTCCCGTATCAGACCGCAATTCTCTTCCTGGTGGTACCCTGACCATGACTGATCGTATTATCGCATTGTGCATTTTATGCCTCGTATTCGGGCTACCGTTAGGCGTCGCAGCGGTATTTACCGGCGAGCTTATCCTCGACTTTGTCTTTTTCTGGCCGCTGTTTATGTCGGTGCTATGGATCACCGGGGGTCTGTACTTCTGGTTTCAGCTGGAGCGCCACTGGCCGTGGGGCGAGAATACCCCGCCGCCGACGCTGCCGGGCAATCCGCTGATCTCGATATTGATCCCCTGCTTTAACGAGGAGAAAAATCGCCCGGGAGACCATCAGCGCGGCGCTGGCCCAGCGTTACGCCAATCTCGAAGTGATCGCGATTAACGACGGCTCTTCCGACAACACTGCCCAGGTGCTGCAGCAGCTGGCGCAGGAGGAGCCGAGGCTGCGGGTGATCCACTGGCCCCCATCAGGGAAAAGCGGGTGGCGCTCAAAAGCGGGCGCCCGCCGCCGCCCGCGGGCGATTTTGCTGGGTCTGCATCGATGGCGACGCCCTGCTGGACCGGGATACCGCGGCATGGCTGGTCGCCCCGCTGATCCACTACCCGCACGTCGGGGGCGGTCACCGGCAACCCGCGGATCCGCACCCGATCCACGCTGATCGGCCGCATTCAGGTCGGGGAGTTCTCGTCAATCATTGGCCTTATCAAGCGGACGCAGCGGATCTATGGCCGGGTCTTTACCGTCTCTGGCGTGATCGCCGCCTTCCGGCGCCAGGCCCTGGCGGACGTCGGCTACTGGAGCCCGGATATGATCACTGAAGATATTGATATCAGCTGGAAGCTTCAGCTCCGCCACTGGGACATCTTTTTCGAGCCGCGGGCGCTGTGCTGGATCCTGATGCCAGAGACCCTCAAAGGGTTATGGAAGCAGCGTCTGCGCTGGGCCCAGGGCGGGGCCGAAGTCTTTCTGGTCAACCTGCGCCGTCTGTTTCACTGGCAGCATCATCGGATGTGGCCGCTGTTTCTGGAGTATGCCTGCTCCACGCTGTGGGCCTTTGCCTACGCGGTCACCATCCTGCTGTTTATCCTCAGCCGCCTGATGCCATTGCCGGACAACCTGACCGTGCACAGTCTGTTTCCGCCTGAGTTCACCGGCATGCTGCTCGGCCTGATGTGCCTGCTGCAGTTCGTCGCCAGCCTGTATATCGAACGGCGCTATGAGAAAAAGGTGGCCAAATCCCTGTTCTGGGTGATCTGGTTCCCGATGGTTTACTGGATGATCGGCCTGCTGACCACGCTGGTCGCTTTTCCGAAGGTGATGTTGAAACGTCAACGTTCCCGCGCGCGCTGGGTGAGCCCGGACCGGGGAAAATGGAAGCCTGCGATGAATGAAAATACGCTCATCTTAACCGAACACCGCGTGCTGCCCCGGCTGGTGGACGCCGGCTTAACGCTGCTGGCCTGGCTCGGTTTTCTGTTCTTTCTTTACGCCAATTTGCTGATGCAGTTCATCGCGCCGCCCTCCCCGCGCTGGTCGTCGCTGATGGACTCCCTGAATACGGCGCTGGTGTATTTATTGCTTGCCGCGCTGAACGGCTGGCTGTTGATCCTCTGGTATCACTATAACCGACGCCGCGCCCACACCCGGCGTCACACCGCGGTGCTTACCCTGCGGGATGAGGAGCTGGCCAGCAGCTTTAACGTCGCCCCGCAGATCATCTCCGAGATGAGTCGCTATAATTTGCTGACCGTTTACCACGATCACATTGGCCAGATTATTGATTTAAAAAGCCACGCGCTGCCACCGCCCGAGGAAAGGGATCATGAATGATAGCAGAGCCGCCCTCGGCGGCCCTGACCGGGTAACGACGCCGCCGATCAGCCGCCGGCTTTTTTAATCGCGGCTTCGAGCGAGGTTTTATCCGCCAGTCCCGGGAAGACGGTGATGCTGGCTTCCGTGGCGCCGGTGGTCGGCATCACGATCACGCCCGGCGTGCCGCTAAGACCAATCTCCTGCGCCAGGTCGTTAATGCTCTGCAGTACCGGTTCGACGTCGCTGGCCTTCTTCGCATCAAAGCCGGCTTTCTTCGCCTGCTGCTGGATATCCGCCGTCGTCAGCTTGCCTTCGTTATGTCCGGTGGCGTAGATCCCGTTATGGTAGGTCAGATAGGCATCCGCCCCTTTCTGCTGATAGATCTGCAGGCCGGTTTTCGCTGCTTCCAGCGAGCTTTCCCAGCGCCCGCCGAAGATAGGCCACTCTTTAAAAGCGAAGCGGGTCTGCGGATGCGCTTTAATCACCTGCTCCATCACCGGCGCCAGCCGGCTGCAGTAGACGCACTGGTAGTCAAAGAACTCAATCACCGTGACTTTGCCGTTGGCCGGGCCGTAAGTTGGGGTATTTTTATCCTGGGTCAGCAAGGCGGCATTCTTCAGCACCGCCTGGGTGGCCGCGCTGGCCTGTTGCTCAGCCTGAATTTGCTGCAGTTTCTGGCTTGCCTGCAGGAGAACTTCCGGGTGGGCGACCAGGTAATCGGCGGCGATTTTGCCGATTTGCGCCTCCTGTTCCGGGGTGAAGGTCGCCGGCGCGTCAGCGGCAGAGGCCATCGCCGGCAGTAAAACAGCGCTCAGCAGGGCGACAGAGAGGTATTTCTTGTGGCCAGACATAGTGGGGATCCTTGCGATAAGTGAACGGCAGGTGTGTCTGTATGACAAAATATCACCCTTTTTCGCCGAAGCCTTGCCCGACGGCGCGTTGATTCGTAACTTTATTTTTCAGGCTCAGGTTCCACGCGCGTCGGCGCGGGCCGGCGCCAGCGGTCAACGCTCACCGGGCGGAGTCCCCTGCGCAGCGGCTTTTCGTGGTATTTATTTCAGGTGGTTTCTCTCAATATGTATGCGTTTCTTCAACAATGGGACATGGCGGTGATTATGCTGCAGATTGTCGCCATCGACTTACTGCTGGGCGGCGATAACGCCGTGGTGATCGCCATGGCCTGTCGCAAACTGCCGCCGCAAAAACGCACCAAAGCGATCGTCATCGGCACCGTAGGCGCTATCCTGGCGCGCATCCTGCTGCTGGCGATCGCCCTGTATCTCCTGTCGCTGCCGTGGCTGAAAATAGTCGGCGCGCTGCTCCTGATGTGGATTGGCATCAGGCTGGTCAGTGATGAGGAGGACGAGAGCGAGGTTGCCAGCTCAGGCAGCCTGTGGCGCACCGCAGTCACCATCACCGTCGCCGATGTGATCATGTCGCTGGATAACGTGCTGGCGGTGGCTGCCGCAGGCAAAGGACACATTGCGCTGGTCGCCCTCGGCGTGGCGATCAGCATCCCGGTTATCGTCGCCGGCAGCAAACTGGTGCTGGCCCTGCTCACCCGCTTTCCCGCGGTGGTGCTGCTGGGCGGGATGCTCATCGGCTGGATTGCCGGCTCAATGCTGGTCAGCGACCCTACCCTCCGCCAGCTGTTTCCCACTGCCGGCGAGGGCATGGCGCGCCTGGCCGGCGCCATCGGCGCGCTGTTGGTGCTGTTCGCAGGCTGGCGCCGTCGTCAGCGGCCGCAGGCGAAAGACTAGCCTTGCCCAAGACGCCGTTGATCCCGACGGCGTCAAGTTTCCGCCACTTTTCTTCCCCTTCAGGGCGCATTTGCCCTACGCTTTATACAGACGCCTGATCCAGGGAATATGTAACCACCGCACTGAGCATAGATGAGATAACAGCATGGAATTGAAGGATTATTATGCCATTCTCGGGGTGCAACCAACCGACGATCTGAAAACCATCAAGACCGCCTACCGCCGCCTGGCGCGCAAGTACCACCCCGACGTCAGTAAAGAAAATGATGCCGAAGCCAAATTTAAGGATCTCGCCGAAGCCTGGGAAGTCCTGAAAGATGAGCAACGGCGCGCGGAATACGATCAGCTCTGGCAGCATCGCAACGATCCCGGGTTCGGTCGCCAGCAGCAGACCCACGAGCAGAGCTACAGCCAGCAGGATTTCGACGACATCTTCTCCTCCATGTTTGGCCAGCAGGCGCATCAGCGTCGCCGCCAGCACGCGGCGCGCGGCCACGACCTGGAGATCGAGGTCGCAGTGTTCCTTGAAGAGACGCTGGCCGAGCAAACCCGCACCATCAGCTATAACCTGCCGGTGTATAACGTGTTCGGCATGATCGAAAGCGAAACGCCGAAGACGCTGAATGTGAAGATCCCGGCGGGCGTCGGCAATGGTCAACGCATCCGTCTGAAAGGCCAGGGGACGCCGGGCGAAAACGGCGGCCCGAACGGCGATCTGTGGCTGGTGATCCACATCGCCCCGCACCCGCTGTTCGACATCGTGGGACATAACCTGGAGATCGTCCTGCCGCTGGCGCCGTGGGAGGCCGCGCTGGGCGCCAAAGTCACGGTGCCCACCCTGAAAGAGAGCATTCTGCTGACGGTGCCGCCGGGTAGCCAGGCAGGGCAGCGCCTGCGTATCAAGGGCAAAGGGCTGGTGAGCAAAACCCACACCGGCGATTTGTTCGCCGTTATTAAAATTGTGATGCCGCCAAAACCAGATGAAAAAGCGCGTGAGCTCTGGCAACAGCTGGCCACCGCCGAAGCCAGCTTCGATCCGCGTAAGACATGGGGGAAAGCCTGATGGCTACAGTAACAGTGACGTTTACCATTACCGAATTGTGCCTGCGTACCGGGGTGTCGGAAGAGGAGCTGACGGAGATTGTCGGCTTAGGCATGATTGAACCGCACCAGCCGCAGGCGGACACCTGGCTGTTCGACGACAGCGCGGTGACGATTGTCCATCGCGCGGTGCGCCTGCGTAACGAGCTGGAGCTGGACTGGCCGGGGATCGCGGTAGCGCTGACCCTGCTGGATGAGAACGCGCGGCTGACCCGCGAAAATCGCCTGCTGCAGCAGCGCCTGGCCCGCTTTCTCGCCCACGGATAGGGGCGACATCCCGGGGTGGCGGCGTACCGTCTTACTGCCGGGTGGCGGCTACGCCTTACCGGCCTACAAATGATACCGGCCCCACCCTTTGCACTGGATTTGTAGGCCCGCGCAAGCGCAGCGCCGTCGGGGAAAGCGCTTAATCCGGCAGCGAACCGGCGAGGTTGCGCGCCGAAACGCTCTCGCTCACCGGCGCGGGCGGCTCCGGCGCCTTAGCCGGGCGGCCGCTGGCGCGGCTGCCGGGACGGAAGAGGCCGGCTGGATCTCAAGGAACGAGGCCAGCATCTTGCGCAGCGTTTCCGGTTTAGTGTCTTCCGCCAGCAGCGCCGCCAGCATCGACGGCAAGCGGCTATCGACTTCCCCTAACGCCAGCCCCGCCAGCAGCGCCGTGCGCGACATATCGCCGCGGTCGCCGCGGTGGTGGGCCTCAATTTTTGCGTCCGCGAAGCGCTCGCTGGCGCTGATATCCGGGCGCAGGTAAATCAGCACTTTCTGCGTTCCAGAGTCATAGACGCTCCTTAGCCAATAATTTTCAGACCACGCACCAGGGCGAACTGCGGCTCTTCAGCCACCACGAAACGGTCCTCACGCAGGCCCATACGTTCACGAATGGCATCGGCCACCAGCGGCGCACCGCCGCCAATCACGATGGCATGCGAGTAGCCTTTAAAGCTATCGATAGCCGTCAGGACGCGGGTGGTCAGACGTTCGATGCTGTTATTGATTACCTTCTTCACCTCAGAAACCGCATCCGGATCGTTAATGTTATCGGTTAGATACTCTTCGTCATGGCGATTGATAATGATCTGATCGACGTTATAGCTTGAGGTATCGGTGTTAGCCCGCGCCAGCGCCAGCTTAACGGCGTCGGTCACCAGCGATACGCCCAGCTTCGGGTCGCCGTAAATGCGCGAAACCGAGGTCATCTGCCCGGCGACCATCGAGATATCGAGCGTGGTGCCACCGAGGTCGATAATCAACACCGAATGGGAGGGCTTGAGTTCATCACACAGGCTAATGCCCGCTGGAATCGATTCCGGGCGCACGGTGACTTTGGTGATGTTGAAGACCACGCCTTTATTCAGCTTAACGTCGCGCAGCAAGCTCTTTTTCTTGCGCTCAATGTTGTCGAGGCGATATTGCGCATCCTCGTCATAAAATTCAGTCAGCGGCAGCGTCACGACGATTTCGACGTCCTGCGGCTCAAGACCGCTGGTCAGCAGCGCGTGATGGACAGCGATGGAGTTCAACGGGCTGTACTGCCAGTCAATATTATTGGTCGGGAGCGCATCGGGGGTGATCAGGTCGAATGAGTACTTTTCATCATCCACGGTGTAGTTAAAAGGCTTCCCGGAACCGAAGGTGGCAGACCAGCCGCGTTTAAAACTGTTGGGGCTGATATGGGTGAAAGTTTCGCCATCTTGCTCCCACAGCATTTTGATATTGGTTGAACCATCATCGATAAAATGCGCATCGCATTGCTCCATCACTGAGACAAATAAGAGAAAAATGTAACACCCAACAAGCGTAGCAAGAGTTAAAAAGCAGCGCAAGAGCACGAAAAAGAGACGATTCTGAGTTTTATTTGAGAACAAATGGAGCCAATAGCAACTCCATGCGCATAAAAAGGAGACCATTTTGAGATAAATTAGAGAAATACGTTTTTCTCTTTTTGCCCGTTTTCGACGCTCATTTTTGTCCAAAAAGAGAGCATCCCTCCCCTCTTTCGTCAGCGGTTTTTGAACGCTTTTTACACCTGGTTGGGTACCACAATGGGCCGTTCCGGCTCAGCCACATTTTCCGGTACCCGGCGATATTTATCCAGCAGGTGAATCTGAATGCGACGCAGCATATCGCCGTTGAGCTTGTAATAGCGGAAATAGAGAAACAGCGTCAGGGCAAAAAAGAGCGTCGGCAGCGCTATCATAATCGCCTGCATCCCCAGCAGCGTCTGGGACGACTGGGCCACATTCGGCACATAACCGATGATACCGAGCATGATGGCGATAAACCAGGCCGCGAACGCCGAGCCCGCTTTCACCACCAGCGTCTGCACCGAATAGGCGATACTTTCGCAGCGGATGTTCATCGTATATTCGCCGTAGTCGACGGTATCGGCCACCATAATAACCTGCAGCACCCAGAACAGCGCGGTGCCGATATTCAACAGCACGCCGGCCAGCGAAATCAGCGCGACGTTGTAGACCCCGCTCAGCGCCATCAGCAACAGCACGCCGCAGCCCAGCACCGGCATGATCGAAGCGCCCGCCCACAGAATGCGCCGCGACAGCCCTTTCACCAGCCGCGGAAACAGCACTAACGTCAGCAGGTTCGCCGCGCCGGCGTAGGACATGTAATACGGGAACATCTCCGCGCTGCCAATCACGTAGGTAAAGTAGTAAATCGCAAAGCCAGCGATAATATTCGCCGCCGTGTTATAGGCCAGCGCCATGCCCAACAGGCAGGCCAGCTGATCGTTTTTATAGATCAGCGCCACCATCTGGCGCAGTGAGAGATGGCTGGCATCCTCGCTCACGCCGCTATCCGAGGAGTAAACCTCGTGGACGTTGCGCAGCGTGACGAGGGTGGAAACCACGAAGAAGGCGATCAACACCAGGGTGAACATCTGGAAACCGAAACCGCGGTCGGCGCCGCCCACGGCGCTGACAAACGGCAGCGTGACGCCGGCAGTGACGAATCCCGCCAGGCTGGCGAAAAAGCGTGGATACGGCACCAGCTGTTCACGTTCGCGTTTATCAAGGGTAATGGTCGGCACCAGCGACCAGAACGGCACATCCATGATGGTGTAGGTGAACCCCCACAGCAGATAGGTCAGCCACACCCATGCCAGCAGCGCCCCGCCGGAGAAGTGATGGGCGCTGAACAGCATATACAGCACTACCGAGTTGGTTATCGTGCCAATCAGGATCCACGGTTTGAATTTCCCCCATCGCGATCGCGTACAATTCACGATCCAACCCATGATCGGATCGGCTATCGCATCGAGGATCCGCGCCACCAGAAACAAGATGCCGACCACCCCAACCGCCAGTCCAACAATATCGGTGTAGTAATACATCAGATACATGTAGACGATACCGATAGCGAAATCTTTACCAAAGGCACCAAATCCGTAGCTGAGCTTTGTTGTCATTGAAATACTCATAGGGTACAGGTCGCTGTCGCCAGCGCCTCCTTCAGTGTTTGATAGAGCATGCAGGACGCCGCCGGGTCGTTGCCCCCGGCGGCATGAGAAGATTAACGATGCAGCCAGGACGGCAGCCAGTCGCCGTGGCTGGCGATCAGATCGTCCACCAGCGCGTAGATCTCTTCGATCCCCAGCACCGCAGCGGTGTGCGGATCCATCATCGTGGCGTAATAGACGTAATCACGATTTTCGGTGAGGATCGCCTCCGTGAGCAGCGTCTGCACGTTGATGTTGGTCTGCATCAGCGCCGCCAGATGCGCCGGCAGCGCACCCATTTTGGTCGGCTGAATGCCGTTGGCGTCCACCAGGCAAGCCACTTCCACGCAGCAGCCCTGCGGCAGGTTGTCGATAAGGCCGTCATTGCGTACGTTGCCATACACCACGCTTGGCTCGCCGGTCCAGATGGCGTTCATGATGGTGCTGGCATACTCGCGGGATGGCTTCACCTCGATGCGCTCGCCGCGCTGATAGCTCTCCAGCTCCTGATGCCAGTTGGCCAGTTGCTCGACGCAGCGTTTCGGGTATTCATCCAGCGGCACTTTATAGCGGGCGATAAGGTCCTCGCGGCCCGGCTTGATAAACCATGGCGTGTATTCGGCAAAATGCTCCGACGACTCGGTCACAAAGTAGCCGAGCTTTTTGAACATCTCATAGCGGACGATGTTTTCGCAGCGCGGGTTGCCGTGCAGGTTAGGCTTCGGCGCGCGCCCGTCAGCGTAGGCCTGCAGCAGGTCGGGATAAAGGTTGACATAGCTGCCGTCGGCGAGCTTTTTCTCCAGCGAGAGATAGAACGCCATATGGTTGATCCCGGCGCAGCGGTAGCGTAAATCCGCCGGGTTGAGGTCAAGATCGCGCGCCAGTTCTTCCGCCGTTCCCTGCACCGAGTGGCACAGGCCAACCTGTTTAATATGCGGGTAGCGGGCGTAGATGGCCCAGGTGTTCATCGCCATTGGGTTGACGTAGTTAAGCAGGGTGGCGTCCGGGCAGACCTCGGTCATGTCGTCGCAGATAGCCCATAGATGAGGTATGGTGCGCAGGGCGCGCATAATGCCCCCCGGACCCAGCGTATCGGCGATGGTCTGCTCCAGGCCATGGCGTTTACAGACCTCAAAATCAGTGACGGTACAGGGCTCATAGCCGCCAATCTGGAAGGCGACCACAACGAAATCAGCGCCCTGCAGGGCGGTTTTGCGATCGCGATGGCAGCTGATTTCGCCCTTCGCGCCGACGGAATCCATCAGCTTGCGCACCACGGTATGCGACTCTTCCAGCCGGGTGTCATCGATATCCATCAGCGCGACATGCGCCGATTTCAGCGCCGGGCGCTGGAAAACATCACCGAGAATATTTTTAACGAACACCGTCGAACCGGCGCCGATAAAGGTAATTTTTGGGGCGGTCATTACGCTCTCTCCATCAGGTCATTGAACCCTTGCAGAGTGGCACGCCATTCAGCGTTGCGCTGCCCTGTTCCAACCGGAGCATTCCCGAAAGCTCAGATCGGCCATTAAGCGCCACAAAATCTGAGTTTTCGGGAACAGATTGCGCAAAAAGGAGAGAAAATGGGCCGATTCTTCCGCTAAGCTGTCGTCAGTTCTGGCGAAAAATGCAGCCACTCTGACAATTCAGGAATACGCTAACGATGGAATACCGCTTCACCTCCCTGCCCCCCGATCCCTTTATGTGCAGCAGCGATGAAAAGCAGAGCCGCAGCCCGCTGGCGCTCTACTCTGAGTATCAGCGTATGGATATCGAGCTGCGCCCGCCGCACGCCATGCCTACCAGCCACTGGCATGGCCAGGTGGAGGTCAACGTGCCGTTCGATGGCGACGTGGAATATTTGATTAATAACGAAGTGGTGCGCATAGAGAAAGGCTATATCCACTCTGTTCTGGGCCTGTACGCCGCATCAGTTGACCCGCCCGGGGGATTGCCAGCAGATGGCGATCTTTAACCTGCCGATGCATCTGTTTCTCTCATGGCCGCTGGACCGGGAGCTGATCAACCACGTCACTCACGGGATGGTGATTAAATCCCTCGCCGCCCAGCAGCTGAGCGCCTTCGAGGTGCGCCGCTGGCAGCAGGAGCTGAACCACGACAATGAACAGATTCGCCAGCTGGCGATCGATGAAATCGCCCTGATGCTGAAGCGGCTGAGCCTCGCCGGCTGGCAGCCGATTCTGGTCAACAAAACCTCGCGCACCCATAAGAACAGCGTCTCGCGCCATGCGCAGTTTTATGTCAGCCAGATGCTGGAATTTATCGCCGCCCACTACGACCAGGCGCTGACCGTCAATGCCGTCGCCGAGCACGTTAAGCTCAACCCGAACTATGCGATGGGGGTATTCCAGAGAGTGATGCAGCAAACCATGAAGCAGTACATTACCGCCATGCGTATCAATCACGTGCGGGCGCTGCTGAGCGATACCGACAAGACCATCCTGGATATCGCCCTCACCGCCGGTTTCCGCTCCAGCAGCCGTTTCTACAGCACCTTTACCCGCTACGTGGGGATGCCGCCGCAGCAGTACCGTAAACTTAGCCAACAGCGTCGTCACGGTCTGGCCTTGCCGGAGGCATAAAAAATGCCGCCGGGGTTTCCCCAGGCGGCATGATTAGCAGTGAAAACAGTTAGTCGTTGATACGCGGATGCTGCTGCACCAGACGCGACCGTTTTGCCTGCAGATCGGCGATCTCCTGATCGATATCTTCGATTTTTTGTTCGATGTTATCGTAGTGCTCGCCAAGGATTTCTTTCGCTTCCTGAATATCCGACGCCGCCGGGGTCGCCCCTTTCAGCGGACGGTTAGCCGTCTCTTTCATCGACAGGCCCGTCGCCATACCCACCACCGCGATCACCATCAGGTAGTATGCCGGCATCATCAGGTTCTGGGTGGTCTCCACCAGCCACGCCGCCAGGGTTGGCGTCAGACCGGCAATCAGCACCGAGATGTTAAAGGCGCTGGCCAGAGCGCTGAAGCGGATGTGGGTCGGGAACATCGCCGGCAGCGATGAGGCCATCACGCCGATAAAGCAGTTCAGCACCACCGCCAGCAGCAGCAGACCGGCGAAGATCAGGCTCGTCACGTTGCTGTTGATCATAATGAAGGCCGGGATCGACAGGGCAAACAGCGCCACGCTACCAATCAGGATAAACGGACGGCGGCCGAAGCGGTCGCTGAGCATGCCGATAACCGGCTGCACAAACAGCATCCCGACCATGATGGCGATGATGATCAGCACCCCATGGTCTTCCGAGTAGTGCAGGTTATGCGACAGGTAGCTCGGCATGTAGGTCAGCAGCATGTAATAGGTCACGTTAGTGGAAATCACCAGACCGATACAGGTCAGCAGGCTGCGCCAGTGCTTCGTGGCAATCTCTTTAAAGGAGACCTTCGGCCCGTCCTGCAGACCTTCACGGTCGCCCTGCTCCATGGTGTCCACATGCTGCTGGAACGCCGGGGTTTCTTCCAGCGCATGGCGCAGATAGAGCCCGATGATGCCTAACGGCAGCGCCAGGAAGAACGGGATACGCCAACCCCACTCAAGGAAGTTCTGTTCCCCCACTACGCTGGAGATCAGGACCACCACGCCAGCCCCCATCACAAACCCGGCGATGGAGCCAAAGTCCAGCCAGCTGCCCATAAACCCGCGTTTACGGTCAGGGGAGTATTCCGCGACGAAGATCGATGCCCCGGTATATTCACCACCGACCGAGAAGCCCTGCGCCATTTTACACAGCAGCAGCAGGATCGGCGCCCAGATACCTATCGTGGCATACGAAGGAATAAGGCCGATACAGAAAGTACTTATCGACATGATCACGATAGTTATCGCGAGAATTTTCTGCCGACCATATTTATCGCCCAGCATCCCGAAGAACAGGCCGCCTAACGGACGAATTAAAAATGGAACGGAAAAGGTGCCGAGTGCGGCAATCATCTGCACGCTTGGGTTGGCATCGGGGAAGAAGACTTTACCTAAGGCGTAGGCCACAAAGCCGTAGACGCCGAAATCGAACCACTCCATCGCGTTGCCCAGGGAGGCCGCGGTGATCGCCTTTTTCAGTTTACCATCGTCGATGATGGTCACATCCTTAAGGGTGATGGGCTTTATTTTTTTCCTTTTAAGCATATTTTTCCTCTGCTACTCCGCCTTGAGTGCACGCCTCTTCGCCGAATGGCAAAGCCATTCGCATCGTGCGTCAGGAGCGGTGAATTGCTGTGCTCCTCATTTCAAGCGTAGCAGGTTTGCCTGCACTGTCTGCTGACAGAATGTACAACCGAACCTGTTGACGCCTGCTCTGGCTACTGGTGAATAAATAGAGCGGCTCATCGTGATAATTGATGAAATTGACCTGCTCCCCTTTTTTACCCTAACAGTGTTTATATCTGCGATCAACTTCACATAAATTTACCGCCTAATTACAGAGTGTCGAAAAATAAATAAGTTCATTTCCTGCCGATCGCCCGGAAATTATTTCGTCGATTTTGCTCCACCTCGGGCGGTTAATTTCAGCGTTTATTCGCTTCTTCCCGGAATAACACCACGGCTATTTTTTATCAAAAAAATCACCCGACAAAAGTGGGTGATTGCGCTATAATCACACCCACTTTCGGCTCTCAGCCACTGTTTAAAGGACCAACGTCCTGTTTTTCGACGACATCACGAGGAACGTCATGCAACTGCCACACTGCCCAAAATGCGATTCGACTTACACTTATGAAGACAACGGCATGTACATCTGCCCGGAATGCGCCCATGAGTGGAACCCTGCCGAAGCCACGGAAGAAACCGACGTTCTGATCGTTAAAGATGCCAACGGCAATTTACTGGCCGATGGCGACAGCGTCACGGTAGTGAAGGATCTGAAGGTTAAAGGCAGCTCTTCAATGCTGAAAATCGGCACCAAAGTGAAGAATATCCGCCTGGTCGAAGGCGATCACAATATTGACTGCAAAATTGACGGTTTTGGCCCGATGAAGCTGAAATCTGAATTCGTCAAAAAGAACTGATTTATTTCCGGGCAGGCGACGCGATTATTTTCCCCTATCGCCGTCGCCGCTCCCGATATCCTGACGGTCCCTCGCCTCCCTGCGTATCCGGTTATTTATCCGGCCAGCCGCCGCTATTTATGCAGCCCCCTGCAGCGGTATTCCCACCCCATTTTCGCGCTGCCGTCTGGCTCAATCCCGCTGCGGGCGACTACGCTTTACGGGTTACGGTCACTGAGGTATTCACCATGTCCTTAAGTCCCTACCTTGCCTTTGCGGGCAACTGCGCCGAGGCGATCGCTTTCTATCAGCAGACGCTGGGCGCGGAGCTGATGTTTAAAATGACCTTTGGCGAAATGCCGCCTTCGGCGCAGGAAGCCTCTGACGGCTGCCCGTCTGGCCAGAAGATGGCGAATGACGCCATCGCCCACGCCAGCCTGCGCATCGGCAACGGCGAGCTGATGCTAAGCGACAGCGCCTTCGGGCCCGATGTACACTACGCCGGCTTCACCCTCGTCCTCGATCCCAGGGATGTCGCTGAAGGTCAGCGCTGGTTCGAAGCGCTGGCGGTCGGCGGACGCATTGAGATGGCCTGGCAGGAAACCTTCTGGGCCCACGGCTTCGGCAAAGTCGTGGATCGCTTTGGCGTTCCCTGGATGATCAACGTGGTCAAACAAGGCTGACCCCGCCAGGGCGGCCTGGCCGCCCTGTCATCCGTCTGGCATTAACTCTTCATCCTTTAGTCATCATCACTTAACCGAACTGCAACATAAACCGGTCAGGATCGGCTCACAACGCGAGGAAGCTCCTCGCCTATGCTGTGTGAGGCTTGATGACCATACACCTGTCCAGACATCCGACCAGTTATCCCACGCGCTATCAGGAAATCGCCGCCCGGCTTGAGCAGGAGTTGCGCCACCACTATCGCTGCGGTGACTATCTGCCCGCCGAGCAGCAGCTGGCGACGCGCTTCGACGTTAACCGCCACACCCTGCGCCGGGCGATCGACCAGCTGGTTGAGCGCGGCTGGGTACAACGCCGTCAGGGCGTGGGCGTGCTGGTGCTGATGCGGCCGATCGATTACCCGCTCAACGCCCAGGCGCGTTTCAGCCAAAACCTGCTGGAACAAGGCAGCGATCCCACCAGCGAAAAACTGCTGTCGGTACTGCGCCCCGCCAGCGCGCACGTTGCCGAAGCCTTTGGTATTAGCGAGGGCGAGAACGTCATTCATCTGCGCACCCTGCGCCGGGTCAATGGCGTCGCCCTGTGCCTGATTGACCACTACTTCGCCGACCTGCGCTTCTGGCCGGTGTTACAGACCTTCAGCCACGGCTCGCTGCACGACCTGCTGCGCGATCGGCTTGACGTCGAACTGACCCGGGTGCGCACCAAAATCAGCGCCCGTCGCGCACAGGCGAAAGAGAGCAAACTGCTGGAGATCCCCAATATGGCGCCGCTGCTCTGCGTCCGCACCCTCAACAGCCGCCAGGGCGAGCAGGCCGCCACCGAATACTCCGTCAGCCTCACCCGCGCCGACATGATTGAATTCACCATGGAGCACTGAATGCACTTCGATACCGCCACCCGCCAGCGCTGGATGTCCGTGCTGGCCCACAGTGAACCGCAAGATCTTCTGGCGCGCATGCACTCCCTGCAGCTGGCGCCGGAGTATGAACTGATCCGCACTCCCGAGACTGGCCTGGTGCAGCTTCAGGCCCGGATGGGCGGTATCGGCGACCGTTTCTTCGCCGGCGACGCCACGCTCACCCGCGCCGCGGTACGTCTGGCCGACGGAACGCTCGGCTACAGCTGGATCTTAGGCCGCGACCGCCCGCACGCCGAACGCTGCGCGGCCATCGACGCCCTGCTGCAGTCACCCCGCCATTTTCACAATTTAATGGAAACCCTGATAACCCCGCTGGAAGCGCTACGCAGCGCGCGCATTGAAGCCCGACGCGCCGAAGTCAACGCCAGCCGGGTCGACTTCTTTACCCTGGTTCGCGGAGATAACGCATGACCTTACAACCCGCTTTTTCCCTGGCTGTGCAGGATGCCCAACACAGTTTTCGTCGCCTGCTGAAAGCGATGAGCGAGCCGGGGGTGATTGTCTCCCTGCAGCAGTTACAGCACGGCTGGCAGCCGCTGAACGTCGCTTCTACCAGCCTGCTATTGACCCTTGCCGATCACGAAACGCCGGTCTGGCTCGCCAGCGCTCTGCATAACGATCTGGTGGGACAGAATCTGCGCTTTCATACCGGCGCGCCGCTGGTGGACCAGCCGCAGCAGGCGGTCTTGCCGTCGCCAATGACGGCATCAGCGCCGAGCAGCTCAACGTCCTCTCCGCTGGCACCGTCACCGCCCCGGAGACCGGCGTCACGCTGATCGTTCAGCTCGCCAGCCCTTAGCGGCGACGGCCATGCTGCG
>OKVR01000203.1_pt1 | contig 22422 bp, 28 predicted proteins | sample 1606891 | NCBI WGS metagenome assembly OKVR01 (sample SAMN03281011, study PRJEB24777) | human gut metagenome | isolation source: fecal sample PR176 from 1 month old male Indian infant, caesarean delivered... | place: Singapore | collected 2006-01-13 | reverse complement strand
GGCGGGAGGGCTGAGTCCTGAGGGCCCGCAACTGAGTCAAAGCCCGCGACAGATTGTGATGCTGCAGCGCAAAGCGAGCAAACCGGGCGAAGGGCTCGGCAAAACCACCGGCTGGATCCATCGCGCGACGCTGCTGGCGCGCGGCGTGAAAATGATCCCGGGGGTCAGCTATGAGAAGATCGATGATGAGGGGTTACATGTGACTATCGGCGGTGAACGCCAGCTGCTGGCGGTGGATCATGTGATTGTCTGCGCCGGTCAGGAGCCGCGCCGCGAGCTGGCGGAACCGCTGCGCGCGGCAGGGAAAACGGTGCATTTGATCGGCGGCTGCGACGTGGCGGCGGAGCTGGATGCGCGCCGGGCGATTGCCCAGGGCACGAAGCTGGCGCTGACGATTTAGCCGTGTCCCGGGGGCGGCGCGATGCGCCTTCCCCGGGCTACCACGATAATCCCGCACGCTAGCCCGGCGAAGGCGTCAGCCGGTAGCCGGGGAAACAGCAACACGAATCAGCGCTGCTTACGCACCTTGGTCGCTTTCAAAATGACGAACTTATTGTTCGTCGCAATCGTCGTGCAATTACCAAACGCGCGCTTCAGCTTACGGAAGTAATCGAGGTGGCGGTTGCCGACGACGTACAGCTCGCCGCCGTATTTCAGGCTGCGGCGGGCGTCGTTAAACATCTGCCAGGCAATATGGTCGGTAATGGCGTGCTGCTGATGGAACGGCGGATTGCACAGGATCGCCGTAAAGCGGTCCGGCTCAATGCCGGAGAGCGAGTTGTTGACCATAAATTCACAGCGGTCGATATCGTTCGGCAGGTTGTGCTCGACGTTCAACCGGCTGGAAGCCACCGCCATGTGCGACTCATCGGTGAACATGACCCGCGCGTTCGGGTTCTGCGCCAGCGCCTGCAGGCCAATCACCCCGTTGCCGCAGCCGAGATCGGCGATCTCGCCTTCTAAATTAGACGGTAAATGCTGCAGGAAGAAGCGCGCGCCGATATCCAGACCGCTGCGGGCAAAAACGTTGGCATGGTTGTGGATGGTCCACGGCGTGCCGTCCAGCTTCCAGCTGTAGGTTTGCGGCGCATCGGCCAGCTCAGGGGCGGTGAAAACGCAGTGGATCAGACGCGCTTTTTTCCATGCCAGCGAGGTGGTGGTGGTACCGAGAATTTTTTCAAACAGCGCCAGCGTCGAGTTATGGACATCGCGGGCTTTCGCCGCGGCGATAATACGGGTTTCCGGCGTCACCACTTGGCGCAGGGCGCGCAGCTGCTGTTCCAGCAGCGCCAGCTGCTTTGGCACCTTAATCAGCACCAGCGCCGGCGCGGCCGGCAGCGGGCTCAGGCTATCCTGAAAGCGCACGCTCTCTTCATCAATGCCGTTCATCCGCAGGTTGTGGCGGGCCGCCAGCTCGGAAATAAAGGAATCGTTGATGCTGACGGGGTTGCGCTCCGCCAGCGCGCAGGCGAGTGCGCCGAAGCCGTCGTTGAAGATGAGCGTCAGGCCGTCGACGTCATTCACCTGTTGCAGCAGATATTCATCCGCCGCTTCCCACGCCTGAAGCGCTTCTTCTTCAGCGTTAGGTGGGAACCGCTCTAATGTGAATAACTCACCGTTTAACTCTGCCTGGCTCATCGCCTCTCCGCCTCCGGAATAGTAAAACCCGCGAGTTTATACGCAAATCCTGTCCAGTTGAAGAGAGATCGCTGATCATCGCCGCTCAGCGTAGATCGCCCTCGTCATCGGCTTGCAGCAGCGTTATCGACGCGCGGGCGCCGGGCATCAGCTGCTGCAGATAGCCTACCAGCCGCTCTCCCGCCTCTTGCAGGGCCGACAACGGCATCGCCGGCAGGCTTTCGAGAATAAACCACATCGTCTGCGCGCCGCTGTCCAGCCGGGTACGTACGCCCTGTCGCCAGTTCCAGCGTCGGCAGGTTACGCCTATATCATCCCGCCAGATGACTTCGCCCGGCTCCGGATATTCCACCACCGGCTCCGCCGATTTTAGCGTATCGAATGGCTCATCGCCGCGGGCAATGGCCAGCCGCGGTTCGCCACGGTAGGCGGCCAGATTTTCCCCACCGACCGGGACGGCATACCGAATGCTGATCGCGTTGTAGATATCCACTACCGGATCGATGGCCGGCAGCTCCCTCTTTCCGCACCCGCTTGCGCAGCGCCTGCGCCGAACAGGGGGGTACGTTTCGCCTTCGCGCCGAAGGCGCTGAAGGCTTCATCCCATGCCGCCAGGTGCGCTTGCGCCCAGGGCACATCATCCTGCTGCACCGCCTGGCAGGCCTCGGCCAGCGCCTGCTCCGCGACGGCGGGATTGGCCACCGGCGCGCTCTCCACCACAATACTTAATGCCCGAAAGCCCGGCGCCAGGCGGCTGACCGCAGATTCGATTGACGGCGTTACGCTACGCATTCGATAATCCTGTAATGACCAATTTGTTTCATCATAGTGACCAATGAACGTAAAAGTCAATATAACGACCGATTCAGGATCTGATGTCGACCAGGTAAGTCGCGCCGTCGCCACGCGGCTGAAGGCCTACCGTAAAGCGAAAAAAATGTCGCTGGACGAGCTATCGCGCCGGGCCAGCATCAGCAAAGGCATGCTGGTCGAGATGGAAAAGAGGCCGCCAACCCCAGCATTGCGATCCTCTGCAAACTCGCCGCCGCGCTGGGCGTCTCGGTGGCGGATATTGTCAATGTGGCTAGCGAACCCGCGTTGCATATTATTCCCGCCGAGCAGATCCCCACCCTCTGGCAAGGGCCGCTGGGGGGCAGCGCCAGGCTCCTCGCCGGCACCGCCGGGCCGAATATGATTGAGCTGTGGCGCTGGGAGATGCAGCCCGGCGAAGCCTTTACCTCGCCCGGCCACCCGGCGACGACCTTCGAGCTGCTGCACGTGGAAGCCGGCGCGCTGACGCTGACGCTTGGCGAGACCTGCCGCACGGTGGCGGTCGGAGAATCCGCGGTGGCCCGCACCGAAATAGAGCACGGTTACCGCAATGAGGGTACTGCGCCGCTGGTCTTTACCATGACCGTGGCTGAACTGCCCTCCTGACAGACGTAATGATAAGACGATGACAAAACTCATTTATTTACAGGGCTATCCTGAATCGCTGCTGGCGCAGGTGACCACATTAATCGAGCAAGACCGCCTCGGCGAGGTGCTGCAAAAGCGCTATCCGCAAGGGCACGACGTTAACAGCGATAAAGCGCTATATCAGTACACCCAGGACTTGAAAAACCGCTTTCTGCGCGGCGCGGCGCCGATCAACAAAGTGATGTATGACAGTAAGATCCACGTGCTGAACAATGCGCTCGGCCTGCATACCGCCATTTCCCGCGTTCAGGGCGGCAAGCTGAAAGCCAAAGCGGAGATCCGCGTGGCGACGGTATTTCGCGACGCGCCGGAGGACTTTTTGCGGATGATCGTGGTCCATGAACTGGCGCATCTGAAAGAGAAGGAGCACAACAAAGGCCTTCTACCAGCTGTGCTGCCATATGGAGCCGCAGTACCATCAGCTGGAGTTCGACACCCGCCTGTGGCTGACGCACCTTTCGTTAAATCGTTCTGCGTAGTCACGCACTGGTTTTGTCATGGGGGCATGATAGAGTGACGACAGGTTCCCTTTAATGGAGTTCGTCACCGTTTATGATACGTTTCGCAGTTGTTGGCACAAACTGGATCACTAAGCAGTTTGTCGATGCCGCCCATGAAACCGGCAAATATAAACTTACCGCCATCTACTCCCGCAGCCTCGAACAGGCGCAAGCCTTCGCCAATGACTATCCGGTCGAGCATCTGTTTACCTCGCTGGAGTCGCTGGCGCAAAGCGACGCCATTGACGCGGTTTATATCGCCAGCCCGAACTCCCTGCACTTCCCGCAGACGCGGCTGTTCCTGAGCCACAAGAAGCACGTCATTTGCGAAAAACCGCTGGCGTCGAATCTACAGGAGGTCGAGGCGGCCATCGCGGTGGCGAAAGCCAACCACGTGGTGCTGTTTGAAGCCTTCAAAACCGCCAGCCTGCCCAACTTTCTGCTGCTGAAGGAAACCCTCGGCAAAGTGGGTAAACTGCGTAAAGCCTTCATTAACTACTGCCAGTACTCTTCGCGCTACCAGCGCTACCTCGACGGCGAAAACCCCAACACCTTTAATCCGGCGTTCTCCAACGGTTCGATTATGGATATCGGCTTCTATTGCCTGGCGTCCGCTGTGGCGCTGTGGGGCGAACCGCGGGCCGTTCATGCCACCGCCAGCCTGCTGGACAGCGGCGTGGACGCCCAGGGCACCGTGGTGCTGAGCTATGACGACTTCGACGTGACGCTGCATCACTCCAAGGTGAGCGACTCGGCGATCCCCAGCGAAATTCAGGGGGAAGAGGGGGTACTGGTGATCGAAAAAATCTCCGAGTGCCAGAAGCTGGCGTTTGTGCCGCGCGGCGGCAAAGCCCAGGACCTGACGCAGCCGCAGCATATCAATACTATGCTGTATGAGGCGGAGACCTTCGCGCGGCTGGTGGAAACAGAGGATGTCGACCATCCGGGCCTGGCTGTGAGCCGTATCACGGCGAAACTGTCGAGCGAAATTCGTCGCCAGACCGGGGTGATCTTCCCGGCCGATACGCAGCCGCTGGCGTAAAAGAGTGTAAAGGCCCGTCTGGCCGCCATTGACGAAAACCGCCTCGTGACATATTTTGTTACGAGCAAAGGGGAGTAACTTCCTTGCCGGCCGATCGTCATTACGATGCGTGTAATACCGCATCCGGTCGCCGGGCAATCACCAAAGCCCATCGCGATGAACTTTGGTTGTTGTAAGTGAGACCTTGCCGGAAGGCGAGGTCTATGCATAAAAGCGCAGCGGCTGCCGTCTTCCGACGTCAGCCGTTTTTGTTTTTATGTAAGGAATATCAAATGAATACTGTCGGCACGCCGTTGCTATGGGGTGGATTCGCTGTCGTCGTCGCGATCATGTTGGCGATCGACCTGCTGCTTCAGGGACGACGCGGTTCGCATAGCATGACCATGAAGCAGGCCGCTGGCTGGTCTATCCTCTGGGTCACACTTTCTCTGTTGTTCAACGCCGCGTTCTGGTGGTATCTGGTGCAAACCCAGGGCCGCGCCGTCGCCGATCCGCAGGCTCTGGCCTTCCTCACCGGTTATCTGATTGAAAAAGCGCTGGCGGTCGATAACGTCTTCGTCTGGCTGATGCTGTTCAGCTACTTCGCCGTGCCGCCTGCTCTGCAGCGCCGGGTGCTGGTGTATGGCGTCCTCGGGGCGATTGTTCTGCGCACCATTATGATCTTCGCCGGCAGCTGGCTTATCTCCCAGTTCGACTGGCTGTTGTACGTCTTCGGCGCCTTCCTGCTGTTTACCGGCGTGAAGATGGCGCTGGCGAAAGAGGATGATTCCGGCATCGGCGACAAACCGCTGGTGCGCTGGATCCGCAGCCATCTGCGAATGACCGATAAAATCGAGAGCGAGCGCTTCTTCACCCGTAAAAACGGGTGCTGTTCGCCACGCCGCTGCTGCTGGTGTTGATTCTGGTCGAGCTGAGCGATGTGATATTCGCCGTCGACAGTATCCCGGCGATCTTCGCGGTCACCACCGACCCGTTTATCGTGCTGACCTCGAACCTGTTTGCCATTCTCGGCCTGCGCGCCATGTACTTCCTGCTGGCGGGGGTCGCTGAGCGCTTCTCGATGCTCAAATATGGCCTGTCGGTGATCCTGGTGTTTATTGGCGTGAAGATGCTGATCGTCGACTTCTACCATATCCCGGTCGCCATCTCGCTAGGGGGTCGTGGGCGGCATCCTGACCGTCACGCTGTTGATTAACGCCTGGGTCAACAAGCAGCACGACAAGCAGCGCAAACTGCCTGAATAAACCTGCCTGGCGCGCCGTCGGCTCCCGCTGGCGGCGCGGTAATCGGCTATAGCTGACCTTCTCATAACGAGAATGCCTGCTCATGTCACAATTATGTTACTGCGTAGTTGAAAAAATAAGATCCAGATTAAAATCACAGTATTTTACGCTTCCCGCCAGGCTTTCTTTCCGTATACTCGGCTATGCAAACATCTATTTACATCCTGACATAAACGTAACAAATAATACGTGGCTGGGATGGCTTGCTACATCACTGGAAGGAATGAATTATGACAACACGCACTCCCCCATCAGGGTGGCTCTCCCGCCTGGCGCAAGGCAGCCTGGTGAAACAAATTTTAATCGGCCTGGTGCTTGGCGTGCTGCTGGCGCTGGTCTCTAAGCCAGCGGCTATCGCCGTCGGCCTGCTGGGGACCCTGTTCGTCGGCGCGTTAAAGGCGGTAGCGCCGGTGCTGGTATTGATGCTCGTCATGGCCTCGATCGCCAACCATCAGCACGGACAAAAAACCAGTATTCGCCCTATTCTGTTTCTCTATCTGCTGGGCACCTTTAGCGCGGCGCTGACTGCGGTGTTGTTCAGTTTTCTCTTTCCGTCGACTCTGCACTTAACCACCGCCGCCGACAGCATCACGCCGCCGTCGGGGATTGTTGAGGTGCTACGTAGTCTGCTGATGAGCATGGTGTCCAACCCGGTCGACGCCCTGCTGAACGCCAACTATATCGGTATTCTGGTGTGGGCGGTGGGGCTTGGCTTCGCCCTGCGCCATGGTAACGACACCACGAAAAACCTGATCAACGATATCTCCCACGCGGTGACCTTTATCGTTAAAGTGGTGATCCGCTTTGCGCCGCTGGGGATCTTCGGCCTGGTCTCTTCCACCCTGGCGACCACCGGTTTTGAAACGCTGTGGGGCTACGCCCAGCTGCTGCTGGTACTGGTGGGCTGTATGCTGCTGGTGGCGCTGGTGATTAACCCTCTGCTGGTGTTCTGGAAGATTCGCCGTAACCCCTATCCGCTGGTGCTGACCTGCCTGCGCGAAAGCGGCGTCTACGCGTTTTTCACCCGCAGCTCCGCCGCCAATATTCCGGTGAATATGGCGCTATGCGAGAAGCTGAACCTGGATCGCGATACCTATTCGGTCTCCATTCCGCTGGGGGCGACCATCAATATGGCGGGCGCGGCAATCACGATTACCGTGCTGACGCTGGCGGCGGTCCATACGCTGAACATTCCGGTGGATCTGCCGACGGCGCTGTTGCTGAGCGTGGTCGCTTCGCTGTGCGCCTGCGGCGCCTCCGGCGTGGCGGGCGGTTCGCTGCTGCTGATCCCGCTGGCCTGTAATATGTTTGGTATTCCGAACGATGTGGCGATGCAGGTGGTTGCCGTCGGCTTTATCATCGGCGTGCTGCAGGATTCCTGCGAAACCGCGCTGAACTCCTCCACCGACGCCCTGTTTACCGCCGCCGCCTGCATGGCGGAAGACGACCAGCTGGCGAAAAACGCCCTGCGCAGTTAATGCCTTTCCCCTCCGCTACCGCGCGGAGGGGCTCTCTTCCTGCACCGCGTTTTCAACCCTGAACGGATCGATACCCCGCTTTTGCATCCGGCGGAAGCGAATGATATTCAGGCCGTTGACGATCAGGAAACTGCCTTCAATCAGCGTCCCGCCAATCGAACCCAGCCACAGGTTATGCGTCACCCAGCAGGCGGTGGAGCACCACATCACGCAGCGGACGGTCAGCCCTTTACAGCGAAACAGCGCCCAGGTGCTGGCGACAGTGCCAATAATCGGCAGCAGCTCCATAGCATGCTGCAGCTTGCCAAGGCCGAGGATCAGCGTCAGCAGGATAAAGACTGTCATCACCCACAGGCTGCGGGTGCGCAGGGAAATAACCGTGCGGAGCGCATTAAGCCCGGCGCTCATCCCGGCAGGCGCGGCGCCCATCAGGAAGAAATGGACGCCGATAACGCCGCTATAGACCGCCAGCTGAAGCCTGAAGCGACGTTCGTCGCGGTTGATAAAGGTGGTAATGCCGATAAGAAAGGCGATAACGCCGACGCCCTGAGCCAGCCAATACGCGGTCATGAAAGCTCCCTGAGAGAAAAAACAAACGGCGCTTCACAGGCTGAAACGCCGCTGCTGCTTACCCGATGACGCTGCGCTATCAGGCCAATGCGCGATCAACGCCGCCCGGGCGCCAATATGAATGCGCCTTTACAGGGTAACACCGCTTTTAAAGATGGCCAGCTCGCGGAAGTCATTCTGCTCATTACAGGTCGGTTTGCCGTTGGCGAAAGCCACAATGGTATCCACGAACTCCTCCAGCAGCTGTGGCATCGCTTTGCCGTGGATCAGCTGTCCGGCATCGAAGTCGATCCAGTGCTTTTTCTTTGCCGCCAGCTCGCTGTTGGTGGCGATCTTCACCGTCGGCACAAAGCCGCCGTACGGCGTGCCGCGGCCGGTACTGAACAGCACCATATGGCAGCCGGCGCCGGCCAGCGCGCTGGTGGCGACGGCATCATTGCCTGGCGCGCTCAGCAAGTTCAGACCATGAACCTTCAGACGTTCGCCGTAGCGCAGGACATCCACGACCTGGCTGGAGCCCGCTTTCTGGGTACAGCCCAGCGACTTATCCTCGAGGGTGGTGATCCCCCCGGCCTTGTTGCCCGGAGAGGGGTTTTCGTAAATAGGCTGGTCGTGCGCGATAAAGTACTGCTTAAAGTCATTGACCATAGTCACCAGCTTGTCGAAGGTCGCTTCGTCGCGGCAGTGGCTCATCAGCAGCTGTTCAGCGCCGAACATCTCCGGCACTTCGGTCAGCACGGTGGTGCCGCCGTTGGCGATCACGTAGTCTGAGAAGCGCCCCAGCATCGGGTTGGCGGTAATACCGGACAGGCCGTCAGACCCGCCGCACTCGAGGCCAAACTTCAGCTCGCTCAGCTTACCCGGCTGACGTTTATCCTGACGCATCACGTCATACAGCTGGTGGAGATGCGCCACTCCCGCCTCCACTTCATCGTCCTGATGCTGACAAACCATAAAGTGCACGCGCTGCGGATCATACTCGCCCAGCGTTTCGCGAAAGGCCTCCACCTGGTTGTTTTCACAGCCAAGGCCCACCACCAGCACCGCCCCGGCGTTCGGATGGCGAACCATATTCTGCAGCATGGTGCGGGTATTGAGGTGATCGTCCCCGAGCTGCGAGCAGCCATAGGTATGGCTGAAGAGATGCACTCCATCGATGTCCTCAGCGCCGTTTGCCTCTTTCAGAAAACGGTTCTGCATCTGGCGGGCCATGGCGTTGACGCAGCCGACGGTCGGCAGGATCCACAGCTCATTGCGCACGCCGACGTCGCCATTGGCGCGACGATAAATCTGCACGTCGCGATCCGCTGGCTGCGGCGGTTGGGCAACCTGCTCCGGTTGATAGCGATACGCGTCAAGGTCGCTGAGATTGGTGCGCGTATTGTGCGCATGGACATGCTCGCCCGGCGCGATATCCGCCAGCGCATGGCCAATCGGCAGCCCATACTTAACGACGTTTTCCCCTTTCGCGATAGCGCGCAGTGCAAACTTGTGTCCGCGAACGATATCCTGACCGAGGGTGACCGGGTCATTGTCGATCGTCACCACGCTACCGGCCGTCATATCCGCCAGCGCGACCGCGACGTTATCCTGCGAATGGATTTTGATGTATTGCATATCAACCGACCTCTGGTCTTAGTTCAGTTCAATGGCGAAATAGTCACGCGCATTGTAAAGCAAATATTTTTCACCATCTCGCCCAGCAGCGCGATATCCGCAGGCGCTTCGCCGGCGGTCACCCAACGGCCGATCATCTGGCACAGAATGCGGCGGAAGTATTCGTGGCGCGTGTAGGAGAGGAAGCTGCGGCTGTCGGTCAGCATCCCGACAAAGCGACTCAGCAGGCCGAGCTGCGCCAGCTGGGTCATCTGCCGCTCCATGCCGTCTTTCTGATCGTTGAACCACCAGCCGGAACCGAACTGCATTTTGCCCGGCATACCTTCGCCCTGGAAGTTACCGATCATGGTGCCCAGCACTTCGTTATCGCGCGGGTTCAGGCAGTAGAGAATGGTTTTCGGCAGCAGGTTCTCTTCGTTCTGCTTGCTCAGCAGCTTAGACAGCTCTTCAGCCATTGGACGATCGTTGATCGAGTCAAAGCCCACGTCCGGGCCTAACAATTTGAACTGACGCAGGTTGTTATTGCGCAGCGCGCCGATGTGGTACTGCTGCACCCAGCCGCGACGAGCATACTCTGCGCCGAGGAACACCAGCACCGCGGTTTTGAACTGCGCCACTTCGCGTTCGCTAAGGGTTTCGCCAGCCAGGCGACGCGCCAGAATGGCGTCCAGCTCGGCGTCGGTCGCTTCCGCAAACAGCACTACGTCCAGGGCGTGGTCGGAGACTTTGCAACCGTGAGCGGCAAAGTGGTCCAGACGTTTGGTCAGCGCGCTTTGCAGGTCCGCAAAACGGCGAATATCGGTGTCGGACACTTCACCCAGCTTAGCCATATAGTCATTGAAGGTCGCCTGCTCGATGTTGAACGCTTTATCCGGACGCCAGCTCGGCAACACCTTGATATCAAATGAAGTGTCTTTGGCGACAACCGCATGGTGTTCCAGGGAATCAATCGGATCGTCGGTGGTGCCGACCATCTTCACGTTCATCTGCTTCATGATCCCGCGGGCGGAGAAGGCGTCCTGCGCCAGTAACGCATTGCACTGTTCCCAGATCTCATCGGCGGTGGAAGGTGACAGCAGCTTACCTGTAATACCAAATGGGCGACGCAGCTCTAAATGGGTCCAGTGGTATAACGGGTTGCCAATTGTGTGAGGCACGGTGGCTGCCCAGGCGTCAAATTTCTCGCGATCGGAGGCATCCCCGGTACACAGACGCTCCGGCACGCCGTTAGTGCGCATCGCGCGCCATTTGTAGTGATCGCCTTTCAGCCAGATGTCATACAGAATTTTTGAAACGATAATTTTCGGCAACCTGCTGCGGCGGAAGGTGGCAATGGTAGTCGAAAATAGGCTGATCTTTCGCGTAATCGTGGTACAGGCGGCGGGCAAATTCGCTATCGAGTAGAAAATCTTCGGTCATAAACGGTGTCATTCGTGTGTCCTCTTCGCTCCGGAACAGGAGCCTTTCAGATGATTGACTACAATGCTGACAAAGTTATCACACCAATTTCCACAGACCGAACTGTTTTTCGTGAGTTAGATCAATAAACGCTGATAAAAAAAAATCGCCTCTCCACGGCAAACGTCTCGCCAGGGCGCGCCGTATCTGGCTTTCCTCGCCAGTCATAAAGACCACACTAACTTTCCCACTTTTGTGACAGCACTCAACTTTTAAAGTTGTATGACAAGTTATCTTTCTGCCGTCGCAACATATAAACCGACGGAATGCTTTACCGGTGTTGATGGCATCGGCTTATACGGAATGGATACCGACTTTTTACATAACAACTGATGGTAAGGTTCGGGCCAGAGGGGACCGCCCTCCTGAACCCTCCGTTTCGCTTTCCCGACCGCGTATCGCCGTCAGGAGAGGCCGCACCTGGTGCGGAGAAATTACAGACGATGAGGTTTACATGCGTAAAATTAAAGGGTTACGTTGGTATATGATCGCACTGGTGACGCTGGGCACCGTGCTGGGCTACCTGACCCGTAACACCGTGGCGGCGGCCGCGCCGACGCTGATGGAAGAGTTACACATCTCGACCCAACAGTACTCCTATATCATTGCAGCCTATTCCGCTGCCTATACCGTCATGCAGCCTGTCGCAGGCTATGTCCTTGATATTCTGGGGACTAAAGTCGGCTATGCCTTCTTCGCTATCGCCTGGGCGATATTCTGTGGCTCGACCGCCCTCGCCGGCAGCTGGGGTGGCCTGGCGCTGGCCCGCGGCGCGGTGGGCGCGGCGGAAGCAGCGATGATCCCCGCCGGGCTGAAAGCCAGCTCCGAATGGTTCCCGGCGAAAGAGCGCTCTATCGCAGTGGGCTACTTCAACGTGGGTTCCTCTATCGGCGCCATGATCGCGCCGCCGCTGGTGGTGTGGGCGATTGTCATGCACAGCTGGCAGATGGCGTTCATTATCTCCGGGTGCTGAGCTTCGCCTGGGCCATCGCCTGGCTGATCTTCTACAAACACCCGCGCGATCAGAAGAAATTATCTGACGAAGAACGCGACTACATCATTGGCGGCCAGGAGTCTCAACACCAGACCAATAACGCGAAGAAAATGTCGCCGTGGCAGATCCTGCGCAACCGTCAGTTCTGGGGTATCGCCCTGCCGCGTTTTCTCGCCGAGCCGGCCTGGGGTACCTTTAACGCCTGGATCCCGCTGTTCATGTTTAAGGTTTACGGCTTTAACCTGAAAGAGATCGCCATGTTCGCCTGGATGCCGATGCTGTTCGCCGACCTCGGCTGCATCGTCGGTGGATACCTGCCGCCGCTGTTCCAGCGCTGGTTCGGCGTCAATCTGATCGTGTCGCGTAAAATGGTGGTCACCATGGGCGCCCTGCTGATGATTGGCCCGGGGATGATCGGCCTGTTCACCAGCCCGTACGTGGCGATTGCCCTGCTGTGCATCGGCGGGTTCGCTCACCAGGCGCTGTCCGGGGCGTTGATTACCCTCTCTTCCGACGTCTTTGGCCGTAACGAAGTCGCTACCGCCAACGGTCTGACCGGGATGGCCGCCTGGCTGGCGAGCACCATGTTCGCCCTGGTCGTCGGCGCGCTGGCAGACACCATCGGCTTCAGCCCGCTGTTTGCCGTACTGGCGGTCTTTGACCTGCTGGGCGCGCTGGTCATCTGGACGGTGCTGAAAAACAAACCGGCTGACGATGACACGCCGCCGCTTAGCAGCCGCAAACCGGCCACCCAGAGTTAGAGACGCTTATGCTGAGGTGATCGCCTGCCAAGCCGCCTTCTCAGGCGGCTTTTTCATCCCTGCCAGTGGTGGAAATCGCGTAAAAGTGGTATAACAAATCGAATATTGTCGCCATCTTGCGGGAGCGAATATGGAAATCATTGAACCACGCCGTCTTTATCAGCAGCTTGCCGCTGAGCTGAAGACGCGCATCGAACAAGGTGTCTACCTTGTAGGGGATAAGCTGCCCGCCGAGCGCTTTATCGCCGATGAAAAAAACGTTAGCCGCACCGTGGTTCGTGAAGCCATTATCATGCTGGAAGTGGAAGGGTATGTCGAAGTCCGCAAAGGGTCGGGCATTCACGTTATCTCCAACCATCCGAAATACCAGCAAGTGGCCGATGAAAGCCTTGAGTTCGCCAACTATGGCCCCTTTGAGCTGCTGCAGGCGCGGCAGCTTATTGAAAGCAATATCGCCGAATTCGCGGCCACTCAGGTGACCAAGCAGGACATCATGAAGCTGATGGAGATTCAGGAGAAAGCGCGCAACGAGAAGTGTTTCCGCGACTCCGAGTGGGATCTGCAGTTTCATGTCCAGGTGGCGCTGGCCACGCAGAATAGCGCCCTGGCGGCGATCGTGGAAAAAATGTGGACCCAGCGCGTGCATAACCCGTACTGGAAAAAGCTGCATGAGCATATCGACCTGCGCACCGTCGATAACTGGTGCGACGACCACGATCAGATCCTGAAGGCGCTGCTGCGAAAAGATCCGAACGCCGCCAAACTGGCGATGTGGCAGCATCTGGAAAATACCAAGCAAATGCTGTTTAACGAAACCAGCGACGACTTTGAATTTAATGCCGATCGCTACTTATTTGCCGAAAACCCGGTGGTTCATCTCGATACGGCGGCCAACGGCGCGAAATAAGCCTTTATCCCCCCCGGCGCGCGGCCCCTGCGCGCCTGTTCCCCCAGGCAGGCTGAGGTAAGCAAAACATATATAGTGTCAGCCTGTGTAAATCCTCTCGCCTCACATCGCCGCAATCAGCAAAATCAACGAGCAACACATTGCAATTTCTCTGACGGAAAGTCAGGCGATTTGTTACAATTAGATGCATTTTGCCGTTCTGGGAGTAGGTATTGACTTACTTCAGTTTTATACAGGGAAGCGTTCAGAGCGCCGAAGCAGCGACCATAATCTCATAAAAATCTTGTCGCCCTACATGCCACGCGCTCAGACGTGCCGTTAACCGATGTACCAGGAATCGTGAATGGAACTATTAACCCAGTTATTGAATGCCTTGTGGGCTCAGGATTACGAAACGCTCGCGAATCCCTCCATGATTGGCATGCTGTATTTTGTCTTGTTTATGATTTTGTTCCTTGAGAACGGGTTACTGCCTGCCGCGTTTTTGCCGGGGGACAGCCTGCTTGTGCTCGTGGGCGTGCTGATCGCCAAAGGGGCGATGGGCTTTCCGGAAACGTTGCTGCTGCTCACCGCCGCCGCCAGCCTCGGCTGCTGGCTGAGCTATATCCAGGGGCGCTGGCTAGGCAACACACGGATCGTGCAAAACTGGCTGTCGCATCTGCCCTCTCACTATCATCAGCGCGCGCATCACCTGTTTCATAAGCATGGCCTCTCCGCGCTGCTGATCGGCCGCTTCATCGCCTTCGTGCGCACGCTGCTGCCGACCATCGCCGGGCTTTCCGGTCTCAATAACGCCCGCTTTCAGTTCTTTAACTGGATGAGCGGCCTGCTGTGGGTGCTCATCCTGACCTCGCTGGGCTATCTGCTGGGCAAAACCCCGGTATTCCTTAAGTATGAAGATCAGCTGATGTCCTGCCTGATGCTCCTGCCGGTTGCGCTGTTGGTCTTCGGACTGATCGGCTCGCTGGTGGTGCTGTGGAAGAAAAAATACAGAAGCCGGGGCTGATGATGGTCATAAAACGCCCTTCCCTGCGCCAGCTCAGCTGGCTGCTGGGTGGCTCTCTTTTGCTCTGCGCGCTGTTCTGGCTCTGGCTGGCGGTGCAGCAGCAGGAGGCCACGCTGGCGATCCGTCCGGTTGGCCAGGGCGTCAGTATGCCGGATGGTTTCTCCGTCTGGCATCACCTCGACGCTAACGGTATCCGCTTCAAGAGCATTACGCCGCAAAAGGATGGCCTGCTGATTAAGTTTGATTCCACCGCCCAGGGCGCGGCGGCGAAAGAGGTTCTCGGTCGCGCTCTGCCACATGGTTATATTATCGCCTTGCTGGAGGACGATAACTCGCCCACCGCCTGGTTATCCCGCCTGCGCGACGCGCCGCATCGGCTCGGGTAAACGGCCGTCAGACTGCGTTTTCAACACAGTCTGGTGGTTTCCCGCATTTGTTACTATGCTTAAACCTGCGTGAATCAACGCATTCACGTTTACCAACGGGAACGGGTTTATCCTCCGGGTATACCCTAAGACAATGGAAGGTACTATCCATGAAACACCGCATCGCTCTGCTTCTGGCCCTGTCTTCACTTAGCGCCAGCGCCATAGCCGCCTCTCCCTGCCAGGAAAAAGAGCAGGATATTCAACGAGAGATCAGCTATGCCGAAAAGCATCACAATCAAAGTCGCATTGATGGGCTAAATACCGCGCTACGTCAGGTACGGGAGAACTGCAGCGACAGTAAACTCAAAGCCGATCATCAGCAAAAAATTGCCAAACAGCGGGAAGAGATCGCTGAACGTCAGCGCGATCTGCAGGAAGCCCGGAAGAAAGGCGATGCGGACAAAATCAACAAACGCCAGCATAAACTCAATGAAGCGCAACAGAAGTTGAAAACGCTGGAGTCTCGGGATTACTAATCACCATTAACTTTCGCAATACGGACCACGCTACAGGAGAACGACATGGCTAAAGAGAATGTGACTGACGACCTTCGTGCAGAACTGAAAACGCTGGCGGACACCCTGGAGGAAGTACTGAATTCCTCGGCGGACAAGTCGAAAGAAGAGATGGGTAAACTGCGCAGTAAAGCGGAGAGCGCGCTGAAAGAGAGCCGCGCCCGCCTGGGTGAGACCAGCGAAGCGATTCTGCGTCAAACTCGTGAGACCGCCGCGCGAGCGGATGATTATGTTCGCGAAAATCCGTGGACTGGGGTCGGGATTGCGCCGCCGTCGGGCTGGTGCTGGGTGTCCTGCTGTCGCGTCGCTGATTATGGCGAATACACAACACAGCGCAGGGGGCCGGGTCAGCGCGTCTTCTCCATTGGCCAGCGTATCGTTACGCTGCTGGTCGAAATGGTGGAAACAAGGCTGCGCCTGGTCGTCGTGGAGCTGGAGGAGGAGAAAGCCAACCTCTTCCAGTTGCTGATCATGACCGGACTGACGCTGCTATTTGCCGCGTTTGGCCTCATGAGTCTGCTGGTGCTGGTTATCTGGGCCGTTGACGCTCAGTACCGCCTGCACGTCATGATCGCCACCACCGTCGTGCTGCTACTCGCCGCCGCGATTGTCGGAATCCTTACCTTACGTAAGGCGCGACGCTCCACGCTGCTGCGCCTGACGCGGAAAGAGCTGGAGAACGACCGTGCCCTTCTGGAGGAAGATAAACCATGAATGGCCGACAGGAGCGTGAACGGCAAAAGGCGCAGCTGCTGCGCCAGCTCCAGCAGCAACGGCTGGAGCTGAGCGCCTGTCGCCGCCACTGGCTGGATGCGACTGCGCCCTTAGACCGAGGCTGGCATACGCTGCTCAGTTTACGTTCGTGGCTGATGGTAGGCAGCGGTCTGATGGCCGTGTGGTCCGTACGGCACCCGCATTTTTTAATGCGCTGGACCAAACGCGGACTGGGTTTATGGAGTACCTGGCGGCTGGTCCGCGGGATCCTGCGCCAGTCGACAGTCCGCTAGCCGTCCGGAGCGCGGGCGCTTTTCCCGGCGCCCCGCTCTGCCACTTCCCCCCCCGATACGCAACGCCGTTCGTAACAGCTTGCCTCCTGGCCGCCATCCGCGGTCAGCCAGTCCTCTTACCCGCCTGGCCAGGCCTATACCAGGAGCGGTAGTGATCCATCGCGTTCAGGAATCTTTCGCCCCCCCTCTTGCCGATTACTCAGAAACTTTGAACTAGATCTACAGTTTTCCTTGCTAACAATTCCCTCTCCGCCTCGCTACTATCCTCTCCATCGACAGCAACACCGCGTAACTACGCGGGATTGCGCTAAAAAACAAAACCGCCGCCCTTTGGGTTTTCTGGAGTAAGAAATGAAAAAATTAGAAGATGTTGGTGTACTGGTAGCGCGCATTCTGATGCCGATTCTGTTTATCACTGCAGGATGGGGCAAAATCACCGGTTATGCGGGAACCCAGCAGTATATGGAAGCCATGGGCGTACCGGGTGCGCTGCTGCCGCTGACCATCCTCCTTGAATTCGGCGGCGGACTGGCGATTCTGTTCGGTTTCCTGACCCGGACCACCGCGCTGTTCACCGCAGGCTTTACCCTGTTGACCGCGTTCCTGTTCCACAGCAACTTTGCGGAAGGCGTGAACTCTCTGATGTTCATGAAAAACCTGACCATCGCTGGCGGTTACCTGCTGCTGGCCATTACCGGACCGGGCGCATTCAGCATCGACCGTGTACTGAATAAGAAATGGTAAGCGCACTATACTGAATGAAAAAAGCGAGGAGACCACTCCTCGCTTTTGCTATCTGAAGTCAGAAGGAGGAACAAAGATGGGACAATTAGTCGACGGCGTCTGGCAGGATACCTGGTATGACACAAAATCCACCGGTGGGCGTTTTAAGCGTTCCGTTTCCGCCTTCCGTAACTGGCTCACCGCCGATGGCGCGGCCGGCCCGAGTGGCGAAGGGGGATTTGCGGCGGAAAAAGATCGCTATCATCTGTACGTCTCTCTCGCCTGCCCGTGGGCGCATCGCACGTTAATTATGCGTAAGCTGAAAGGACTGGAGCCCTTTCTTCCTGTCTCCGTGGTCCATCCGCTGATGCTGGAAAACGGCTGGACCTTTGACGACAGCTTCCCGGAAGCCACCGGTGACACCCTTTATCAGCACGATTTTCTCTATCAGCTGTATCTGCACGCCGACCCGCACTACACCGGCCGCGTCACCGTCCCGGTACTCTGGGATAAAAAACAGCAGACCATCGTCAGCAATGAGTCGGCAGAAATCATCCGTATGTGTAATACCGCCTTCGATGGCCTGGGCGCCAGAGCCGGGGATTACTACCCGCCGGCGCTGCGGGAACAAATTGATGAGCTGAACGGCTGGATCTACGACAACGTCAATAACGGCGTGTATAAAGCCGGCTTTGCCACCAGTCAGCAGGCTTACGACGAAGCGGTGGATGCGGTGTTTACCTCACTGGAGCGGCTGGAGCAGCTCCTCGGTCAGCATCGTTACCTGACGGGCAATCAGCTGACGGAAGCGGATATTCGCCTGTGGACGACGCTGGTACGCTTCGACCCGGTGTATGTGACCCATTTTAAATGCGACAAACGACGCATCAGCGATTATCTCAATCTCTACGGTTTCCTGCGCGACATCTACCAGATGCCGGGTATCGCGGAGACGGTGAGTCTTCCGCATATTCGTCACCACTATTACCGCAGCCATAAAACCATTAACCCTACCGGCATCATCTCCATTGGGCCGCAGCAGGATCTCAGCGAACCGCACGGTCGCGACCAGCGCTTCCGTTGATCCGTCGGGCGCCAGTGATGGCGCCCAATAATTCAGAAAACAGATATTTACCCACCATTCATTCACGTCTATTCTTATTGCGATCGCTTAAAAAACAAGTGATTGACGGTTAATTGAGGCGTAGAAATGGACTGGTATCTCAAGGTATTAAAAAACTATATAGGATTTGGCGGCCGTGCGCGGCGCAAAGAGTACTGGATGTTTATTCTGGTCAACCTCATCCTGACCGGCGTATTGAGCATCATCGATAAAATGCTGGGCTGGCAGCGGGCGGGCGGCGAAGGCATTCTGACGACCATCTATGGCATACTGGTCTTTTACCGTGGTGGGCGGTGCAGTTTCGGCGTCTGCACGACACCGACCGCTCGGCATGGTGGCTGCTGCTGCTGTTGATCCCGGTCATCGGCTGGCTGGTGATTCTGATCTTTAACTGCCAGCGCGGAACGGAAGGCAACAACCGATTCGGCCCCGATCCAAAACCCTTTTCATACTAAATCTTCCTGCTCCTCCCGCTAGCGGGAGGAGCGTTCTCGACTATCTGCCGGCAAAAAGCTTAGGGATCTCGCGCAGGCACCAGGACTTCGCTTCGCCCATGCTGTCCCGTCGCCAGGCCATGATAATGTCAATTTCATTGGTATATTCCGGACTAACCACCCGCAAGCGTCCTTCGGCAATATCCTTCTCCACCAGCGGATAGGGCATGGTCGCCACGCCTAACCCGGCCAGAAGCGCCTGGCGCTTATCTTCAATGGTGCTCACCGTTAAGCGCGGCTGTTTATCCAGCAGCTGAACGGTGAGAACGGGCCGCTCGCGCGCGGTATCCGCCACCGCGACGCCACGATATTTCACGCGGGTGACCTCAGAGAGCGGTTCAGGCTCCTGGTGGATCGGGTGGTCCGGCGCCGCGACGTACACGCTGAGCACCGAATAGAGTTTGCGCGAGTTAATCTCCGAGGAGGAACGAAAATGCATATCCGGCGCGACAACGATATCCGCCCGCCCCTGCTCCAGCCGCTCCCAGGCACCGGCCAGCACCTCGGTGATAATCGACAGCTGGGTGTTGGACTTGGTCGCCAGTTTCTCAATCAGCGGAAACAGATCCGGCGTGGGCACCAGCGCTTCAGTGACGATCGTCAGGTGAGTTTCCCAGCCGCGTGACAGGGCTTCGGCGTCGGTGGTGAGCTTGTCCGCCGCCTCGAGCAGCACGCGCCCGCGCTCCAGCAGCATCCGTCCGACATTGGTGAACTTTGTGCGATGACCTGAGCGGTCAAACAGCACCACGTCCAGCTCCTCCTCCAGTTTTTGCATGGTGTAGCTCAGGGCGGAAGGCACGCGTCCCAGCTCATCAGCCGCGGCAGCGAAGCTCCCGCGACGGTCGATCGCATCCATCACGCGTAACGCTTCCAGCGTTAATGCTCTCTCTTTGGCCATCGCTTTCTCATTCAGGAAATTTGAACATACCGGGCAGAATATCTGGCTAACAATACAGCGTCCATACCTTTACCATTGATTTAGTGTAAAGAGAGGTCAAGAACATGATTACTACCCGAACAGCCAAACAATGCGGACAAGCAGACTTCGGCTGGCTGCAGGCCCGCTACACCTTCTCCTTTGGCCACTACTTCGACCCGAAATTACTGGGCTTCGCGTCCTTACGCGTTCTCAATCAGGAAGTGCTGGCGCCAGGCGCTTCCTTCCAGGCCAGAACGTACCCAAAAGTCGATATCCTGAACCTGATTCTGGAAGGCGAAGCGGAGTATCGCGACAGCGACGGCAACCACGTGCAGGCCAAAGCCGGTGAAGCACTGCTGATCGCCACCCAGCCTGGCGTGAGCTATAGCGAGCATAATCTGAGCAAAGAGCAGTCGTTAACGCGGATGCAGCTGTGGCTTGATGCCTGCCCGCAGCGGGAAAACCCGTTGCAGCAGAAATTCGAGGTCGCCAACGCGCCGCTACAGCTGCTGGCCTCACCGGATGGGGGGAATAATAGCCTCCAGCTTCGCCAGCAAGCCTGGGTCTATCATATCGCGCTGGAAAAAGGTGAGCAGATCAACGTGCAATTGCATGGGCCACGCGCCTACCTGCAGTCGATCCACGGCACGGTCCATGCCGTCGCGCAGGAACAACCAAAACAGGCTCTCACCTGTGGTGATGGAGCATTTATTCGTGACGAAGCTAACATTACCCTCGTCGCCGATACGCCGCTGCGCGCTTTGCTGATAGATTTACCGGTGTAACAACGGAAGTGATGGAGTCTGTCAGTGAGTAAGAAGAAAAATCAGAAAAAATGGCGTCTCCGACGCCGCTAGCCCCGACGCCGCCGGAAACCGTCGGCGTCGTCAGCTTTGGTTATGATGAGATGCTTAGCGAACTGGAAGCCATTGTTGCCGAGGCGGAGATTCGCCTGCGGGATGAAGAAAGTCTCGCCTGAACCTGCAGTATGGATTATTCGGCTATCCTTGATGACTTCCCACTTATATCGGCCCCGAAAGGGGCCGATGGCATTATTCACTCAGCGCGTCGGCAAGATCTTTTTTCACCTGGGTACGCTGCTCGGGTGTCAGTACCTGATTCACATCAAAATAGTACTTCACGCGATAATAACGTACCTGTTGATCAATTTTACTGAAAGCCGCCAGCTGATCCTTCACCGCTTTCTCATTCCATTTACCGGAATCAATCACGTTAATCAGCGCGCCATCTTTAATGTCTTGCTGTGAAATCTGCTGCACATTATTTTCCAGCTGCTGATGCAGGCTTTTAATTTTCGCCACCTGATCGCTGGTGAGTTTTAAGTGCTGGACAATAGGATCCTGCGCTGGCGCTGGCGCCGCCTGCACGTCCGCGGCCTGTGCCGTCAGAGAGAAACCGCTGGTCAGAAGGGTGGCGAACGCAATACGGGTTATTAATTTCATTGTCTTATCCTGATGTGAAATTGCCAGAAATAGCGGTTTATTATTTTACAGCCGGGAGTGAATAATTGTAAAAAATAATACCTAAAGATTATTTTCATTTGTGATAAGAATAAAACACCAAACACATTGATTACATGAATGAGGTCACTATGTTAATTCGTACACTCCATACAACAACATTAACTCATTACTTTCAATTAAAGAAGCAGATCAAATAGTTGACAGTGGTGACTATTTCTTTAATTTAATCAGCGCACATCACGTTATCCAGTGAATCAGGGATATCATTAAAAAAATAAATAAGGAGATAGGTATGTTATTACGCTTTCGTGTATTACCGTTGGTATTTTTCATATTGTTGTTAAGCGGCTGCGGCCTGGCCTCTAAAGCCTTTTATTCCGCAGGCGATAAATTATTTCAGCCGGGAGATGACGCCGTCGCTTCGATGCAAACGTATTCCGTCGCGCAGTTTCTGCAGCCGTTTACTCTCAATCCGGCGAAGGCCAGCAGCGATTATCTGGGTAAATGGGTTAAGGTGCGCGGCGTGATTGTCGACATTCGCAGAATGAGCGGCATCGCCGGCAGCTACTATTTTACCGTGACCATGCGCGATGAGCAGAATAAAACGGATAAACGTCTGACCTTTAATTTTGGATCGCATAACAGCGCAGACGTCGAGTCTTTAAGCAACGGCAGCATCGCCACGATTATCGGCCAGGTTCATCAGGTGCAAGATTCTACGGTACCGACGCTGCAGAATCCTAAGGTGGTTAAATAACGCTAGCTGACCGCTACGCCGCGCGTTTTTGGTATAGCGTCGTGGACAGTCATTCGTCCTGCGTCCGGTATTCAGATAGCAAAAACCCCGCCGAAGCGGGGTTTTCTAAGGAGTGAAACTGACCGATAAGCCGGGTTCTGTCGTGGACAGTCATTCATCTAGGCCAGCAATCGCTCACTGGCTCAAGCAGCCTACCCGGGTTCAGTACGGGCCGTACCTTATGAACCCCTATTTGGCCT
>OKVR01000202.1_pt1 | contig 22451 bp, 22 predicted proteins | sample 1606891 | NCBI WGS metagenome assembly OKVR01 (sample SAMN03281011, study PRJEB24777) | human gut metagenome | isolation source: fecal sample PR176 from 1 month old male Indian infant, caesarean delivered... | place: Singapore | collected 2006-01-13 | reverse complement strand
TGCCGGATATGGTGCAGATCGGCAATGAGGATCAACGGCGGTATGCTGTGGCCGGAAGGGAAAAGCTTGGGGGCATGGGGGGCGGCGAGTTCGACCAGGCTGGCCGGGCTGCTGAACGCGGCCATTGATGGTCTGAAGGCGAATCTGCGCAATGGCGAGCAGGTGAAAATCATGCTGCATCTGGCTGAAGGGACCAAGAACGATACCTTCCGCTGGTGGTTTGACGAAATAGAGAAACGTCATGTGCCCTATGACGTGATTGGTTTGTCGATGTACACCTACTGGAACGGGCCGATCAGCGCCCTGAAGGCCAATATGGATGACATCAGCAAACGCTATAACAAAGATGTCATTGTCGTCGAGGCGGCCTATGCCTATACCCTGGCTAACTGCGATAACGCGGGAAAAACAGTTTTTCAGGCCAAAGAGGAAAAGGACGGAGGCTATCCCGCCACCGTGCAGGGGCAATATCGCTATATTCACGATCTGATGCAGGCCGTAATAGATGTTCCCGACCAGCGCGGCAAAGGTATTTTTTACTGGGAGCCCACGTGGATTGCCGTGCCGGGAAATACCTGGGCCACCCCGGCGGGGATGAAATATATCCATGACGAATGGAAAGAGGGTAATGCGCGGGAAAAATCAGGCGCTATTTGACTGCCAGGGAAAAGTACTGCCGTCGGTAAAAGTATTTAATTAATTATTTGTCGTTCTTTTCAGGAAGTTTATTATGAATAAATTTGCACCTTTACATCCAAAGGTTAATACGCTGCTGCATGGCGCGGATTATAATCCGGAACAATGGGAGAATGACCCCGACATTATTGATAAAGACATTGCCATGATGCAGCAGGCAAAATGCAATGTGATGTCGGTGGGCATATTTAGCTGGGCGAAACTTGAGCCGCGCGAAGGGGTGATTTGATTTTCGCCTGGCTGGATACTATTCTCGATAAACTGTATGCCGCCGGCATTCATGTATTTCTGGCCACCCCGAGCGGCGCGCGTCCGGCGTGGATGTCTCAACGCTATCCGCAGGTTCTGCGGGTGGGGCGCGATAGGGTGCCGGCCCTGCACGGCGGCCGTCACAACCACTGTATGTCATCGCCGATCTATCGTGAGAAGACCCTGAAAATTAATAGCCTGCTGGCGGAGCGCTATGCTGCGCACCCGGCGGTGCTGGGCTGGCATATTTCCAATGAATATGGCGGAGAATGTCATTGCGAGCGCTGCCAGACCCGCTTTCGCGACTGGCTGAAGACGCGGTACCAGACCCTGGAGAACCTCAACCAGGCCTGGTGGAGCACCTTCTGGAGCCATACCTATACCGACTGGTCGCAGATTGAATCGCCTGCGCCGCAGGGTGAAACGTCGATCCACGGTCTCAACCTTGACTGGCATCGCTTTAACACCGCTCAGGTGACCGATTTCTGCCGCCATGAAATCGCCCCGCTGAAGGCGGCGAATGCCGCCCTCCCGGTGACCACCAACTTTATGGAGTATTTCTACGATTATGACTACTGGCAGCTGGCGGAGGTGCTGGACTTTATCTCGTGGGACAGCTATCCGATGTGGCACCGCGATAAAGACGAAACCGCGCTGGCCTGCTACACCGCGATGTATCACGACATGATGCGCAGCCTGAAGGGCGGCCAGCCGTTTGTGCTGATGGAGTCCACGCCGGGCGCGACTAACTGGCAGCCGACCAGCAAACTGAAGAAACCGGGCATGCATATTCTCTCCTCGCTGCAGGCGGTGGCGCATGGCGCCGACTCGGTGCAGTATTTCCAGTGGCGGAAAAGTCGCGGTTCGGTTGAGAAATTTCACGGCGCGGTGGTCGACCATGTCGGGCACATCGATACCCGTATTGGCCGTGAAGTCAGCAAACTCGGTGAGATACTGAGCAAGCTACCGGAGGTCCGGGGCTGTCGCACCGAGGCGAAAGTGGCGATTATCTTCGACCAGCAGAACCGCTGGGCGCTTGATGACGCCCAGGGACCGCGCAATCTGGGGATGGAGTATGAGAAGACGGTCAATGAGCACTACCGTCCGTTCTGGGAGCAGGGCATCGCCGTCGATGTGATTGACGCCGACGCTGATTTAACGCCATACCTGCTGGTCATTGCCCCGATGTTATACATGGTGCGCGACGGCTTTGCCGCGCGGGCGGAGGCGTTTGTCGCCAGCGGCGGCCATCTGGTGACCACTTACTGGACCGGCATCGTCAACGAATCCGATCTCTGCTATCTCGGCGGCTTCCCTGGCCCGCTGCGCAATCTGCTGGGCATCTGGGCGGAAGAGATCGACTGCCTGAATGACGGCGAGTTTAATCTGGTGCAGGGCCTGGCCGGGAATCAGTGCGGTCTGCAGGGCCCGTATCAGGTGCGCCATCTCTGTGAACTGATCCATACCGAAAGCGCGCAGACACTGGCCACCTACCGGGATGATTTTTATGCCGGAAGGCCAGCGGTGACGGTGAACGGCTTCGGGAAAGGTAAAGCCTGGCATGTGGCCTCCCGCAACGATTTGGCCTTCCAGCGCGACTTCTTTGCCGCCCTGAGCAAGGAGCTGGCGCTACCGCGGGCGATCGCGGCGGATTTACCGCCCGGCGTGGTGGCTACTGCGCGCACCGACGGTGAGAGCACGTTTGGTCTTCCTGCAGAACTACAGCGCGCAAAGCCATACCCTGAGCCTGCCGTCAGGGTATCGGGATTGCCTGACCGACGCGGTGGTGTCGGCCCCGCTAACCCTGTCAGCATGGGATTGCCGTATTCTCCGTCGCCACGCCTAATCTTTTTTCTCCACGCCTGCTCTGACGAGCAGGCTTTTTTTTATCTATTACCCTGGAGTTTATGATGGTGAGTTTAAAATCTTTCCTGCACTATTTCTCTCCTGCACGTCCGGCACAGCCGTTAAGCGAAGCGGAAAAACAGCAAATCGAGGCGTTGGTTCAGGCCTTCGGCGGTGAAGCGAATATTACCCAAGTGGACGCCTGTATTACCCGTCTACGGGTAACGGTTCGTCATCTGGCAGCCGTGGACTCGGACGCATTACAGCAGCAGGGCGCGCTGGGTGTCATTATTCTTGGCCAGCAGGTTCATGCTATTTTCGGTAAGCAGTCCGATGCGCTACGTCAATTGCTGGATGACCATTTTGCTGCGCGGAAATAAATAAAACGGGATAACCTGAAAACAGGTTATCCCGAAAATAAGACAAAGACAGCAGTGGCAATAATGATTACCGGAGGGAAATTAATGACCTTACAGTTGGAGATATAAATAACGTATTTGTCTTACCAGCGCGATATTACCACCAGGCCTCAACCTGCACGCCGAAATTCCAGGTATTATTCGCCGTCTGGTCTTCAAACGGTTTACCATCTTCGGAATCATTCAGATACGACGCGAAAATACGTAATTCCGGGCGTGACATAAAGTCCGGCCCGTCCGCCAGGCCCAGCGCAATGGTATATTTCTCACCGGCCTGTTTGTAGCTGGTGCCATTGTTATAGCTGTCTTTCTGATAGAAACCGCCGACTTCGCCAATCAGGCGCACGTAGTCGGTGAACTGATACTGCCCGCGGGCGACCAGCGACAGCATCCGCGTTTTATCGGTATAGTCGGTAATGTCATCCGCCGAGCCCCAGGTCAGAACGTGGTTGATGGAGAACTTCTCGGTAATGGGGATCAGACCGGTGTTAATCACGCGATAGCCGGTGGGTCGTTCACGTAGTTCCACATATCGTACCAGCCGCCGCCCTGGGAGACCATGTTCTGCGCCAGACCTTTGTTGGCATACTGCAGCACGGTTTTGTTATAGCCGCCCAGCATATCCTGACTGATTTCACCGGTCAGCATCACGCCATTTTCGGCATCGTACAGTCCGCCGTAGCTGTCCTGTTTTTTAGTGGTGTTCGGCATGGCGTAGTCGATGCCGAATTCGGTCCACGACCCGGACCACGGCTTCCATCCCGCGTAGCGTAAATCGATATAGTTGATATTGACGTTGCTGTCGCCATCGACGCGATAGTCAACGTCGTTGGCATCGCCGCGGATCCACGCCAGCGAGACGGCGCCCGGGCCAAGGGTGTAGTTTTCCACCCCGGCCCCGGAGCCGGAAATGTTCCAGTATTTAGTATCGATGATGTGCAGGTCGTGACGCTGGTAGTAACGTTTGCCGCCCCAGATCACCGCATTCGGATCGCCCGGGATCAGCCCTTTGATCTGCAGGTTCAGCTGACGTAAGCCGAACTGCGCGTCATCGTTCAGCGTGGTTTCATTATCGTTAGAGCCATCGGAGACCATGCTGACCATGCTGTCGAGATAGAAACTGACATCATCTTTTTTGTAGACCTCGGAGCCTAGCTCCAGCTCGCCATAGGTATCCGATTCGTTCCCCAACCGGCCCAGCTTGTTCTTTTGCCATTCCGCTTCGCTACCGTCGCCGGAGACCCCAACCCCGGCACGCAAATAGCCATGAAAATCAACGGTCGGGATCGCAGCGGTAGCCGCAAAGGCGGAAGGGGCGATTAGCGCAGCGGCTAATGCTGTGGAAAGGACGCGCAGTGTCGTATTCATCTCTATCCTCTTATTGTTTTGTATTACGTTCACATAACTGATGTCATAAAATGCCTAAATGTAAATTCAGGCAAATGAGATATGATTATTGTGTGACTAAGTGCAAATAATAACGCTGGTTTTTGTTGTGATGAGTGAAGTGTTTCACAATTAACCTGGTTGTGAACGTAATACTTTTTGTGGTGTAATTTTGCGATGAGAGGTAGCGGTGAGCGTTTTTTCAAATGGCCCCTGTTACAATCATGGGATAACAACATAAGGAACCGGACCATGAAGTCTAAAAGCGCTACTCTGGAAGACGTCGCTCGTCATGCGGGCGTCTCTTACCAGACCGTGTCCAGGGTACTCAACAAATCTGCCAATGTATCCGAAGCGACGCGCCGCAAGGTGGAGAAATCGATAGAGGCTCTGCGCTATGTGCCAAACCGGCTGGCGCAGCAGCTGGTGGGGAAGGAGAGCCAGACGGTCGGACTGGTGACGATTTCGCTGGCCTGGCATGCCCCCTCCCAGGTGGCGGCGGCGGTAAAACGCTATGCTAATCTGGAAGGTTACCAGGTCCTGATTTCAATGATTGATGAGAGCGTCAACCAAAGCATCCAGGATTCCATCAATGAGCTGAAGTCTCAGCGGGTGGATAAGGTCATTATCAACGTGCCGCTGGAGACCGAACAGGCGCAGAAAATCGCCGCTGACAATGATGATATCGTCTGCCTGTTTCTCGACGTTGATCCCTACAGTTCCGTGTTTAACGTTTCGTTTAACCCGGCGGACGGCACCCGGGCCAGCGTCAAATATCTCTATGAGATGGGGCATCGGGAGATTGCGTTGCTGGCAGGCCCGGACAGCTCCGTATCGGCGAAACTGCGGCTGAAAAGCTGGCTCGAGACCCTGGATGGCTACGGTCTGAAGCCGGTGACCGTCCTGCGCGGCAACTGGGATGCGCAGAGCGGCTACGCCGGCGCGCTGCAGATGCTGCGGGAAACGCCTAATTTCAGCGCCGTGCTGGTGGGCAATGACCAGATGGCGCTGGGGGTGCTCAGCGCCTTCCATCAGCATCAGGTGGCGGTGCCGGGAGAGAAGTCGGTGATTGGCTATGACGATACCTACGAAAGCTCCTTTTTCTATCCGGCATTGAGTACGGTCTCGCTGGACCTCGACCTGCAGGGGAAAGAGCGGTGCGGCGGATCCTCGCCAGTACCAGCGGCGCGGCGCATACCTCATCCATCCTGCCGGCGCGCCTGGTGATTCGCCATTCCAGCGGCGCCAGAGTCGAGCAGGGGAAAGATCTTCAGGCCATCGCGGAGCAACTTCGCGCTATCGCCCACCGTCTGGCGCCCTGAAGCCAAAGGCGAGGAAACTCGCCTCTTTGTTATTACCCCTGATATGACCATGGTTGATCTTTGTCGTGGAACGGCGTATCTTAATTGTTATGTTATAACATAATGATGAGGTCATCATGAAAGCCCATATCCATCCTCCCTATCGCACGGTGGTGTTTCACGACACCAGCGCCAATGAATATTTTAAAGTTGGCTCAACCATCCGCACCGAACGCGTGATTGAGCTCGACGGTGAGACGTATCCGTATGTGACGATCGACGTCTCCTCGAAATCGCATCCGTACTACACCGGCAAACAAAAAACGTTCGCCAGCGAGGGTAGCGCGGCCCGTTTCCGCCAGCGCTTTGGCGGCTTCATTGATGCAAAAAGGAAGGCATGATGCAGGTCGTTAACTCATTACGCAGCGCCAAACAGCGCCACCCGGATTGCCAGCTGGTCAAACGCAAAGGGCGGCTGTACGTGATCTGCAAGAGCAACCCCCGCTTCAAAGCAGTGCAGGGGCGCAAAAAACGTCGTTAACGGAAGCTTTCCAGGGGACGGCGCTGCTGGCCGTCGGCGGTAAAATTGTCGGCGGCCAGCCATTGGCGCATGGCGCTATCCAGCTGCGGCCATTCGCCATCAATCACTGAAAACCAGTCCGTGTCCCGGTTGTGTCCTTTGCTCACCAGCGCCTGACGAAAACGTCCTTCGTACTGAAATCCCAGTCGCCTTGCCGCACGGCCTGACGGCGTATTGAGGCTATTGCATTTCCATTCATAGCGACGGTAGCCGAGCGTCTCGAACACATACTGCATCAACAGCCAGTGCGCTTCGGTGGCCATAGCCGTTCGGCTTAGCAGCGGAGAGAAATGGACATGCCCCACCTCGACCACGCCATGGGTGGCATCGATGCGCATTAACGCCAGCGAGCCGACCGCCGTTCCACGCTGCTGGTCAACGACGGCGAAATGGATCGGATCGGCCAGCGTCGCAACCTGCGCCACCCAGGCGCTAAATTCAGCCAGGCTGGTTTCCGGTTCGCGCAGCAGCTACGTCCAGCTGCGGGCGTCGGGCGCCAGCTGATGGGCAGCAAACAGATCGCTGGCGTGGGCGAGGGTGAGTGGTTCGAGCCGACAGCGGCTGCCCTGAAGTACCTGCCGGGTCGGCCAGGGGCGGGGTTGCCAGTCGGGCAGCGCGGCGCCGAGCGCCTGTCCAAACTGATTGTATTCACACATTGCGGTTTCCTTATTGGGGATGTACAGGCAGCGTACGCGCTGGCTGGTTCCATAAAAAGTGCCATTAGAGTATGTTTTTATGGATCCACGAGGAGGCGACATGAATATACCGGACGATGCGTTTTATGGGTTGGTGACGCAGGGGATGCGGCAGCGAACGGACGAAACCCTGCAGCGTGCCCTTTACCACACTTTGCGCCATGCCATCCTGCAGGGAACCCTGGCGGCCAGCTGCCGTTTGCCAGGATCGCGCGTGATTGCCGGTCGACTGCATCTGTCGCGTAATACGGTGAATGCCGCACTGGAGCAGCTGACGCTGGAGGGATACCTGACGCGAAGCCGTCAGGGGACGCAGGTGGTGCCGCTCGCCGCTAGCCGTCGGCAGGAGGTAATCGCGCCACCCGTTGTGCTGTCTGAGCGGCTGCAGGGGCTGCCAGCCGCTATGCGCCGTGACTCGCCGGCGCTGCCGTTTACGCCTGGCATGCCGGCGGTGAACTATTTCCCGCTGCCGCTGTGGCGGCGGTTAATCGATAAGGCATTGCGCGACGAAGGCAGCACGCTGCTGGGCTACGGTGAGGCCGCGGGCGATCCCCAACTGCGGGAGGCTATCGCCCGCCATCTGGCGCTCTCCCGGGGCATCCGGTGCGATATCCGGCAGATCGTCATCACCGAGGGGGCGCTGGAAGGGGTCAACTTATGCGCCTCGCTGTTGACCAACCCGGGCGACAGCGTGTGGCTGGAAGAGCCGGGGTACCTGGGTGCCAGGAGTGGTTTCCAGCGAGCGGGGCTGCGGGTCTGTGGGATGGCCGTCGATGGTGAAGGGATGTGTATCGACAACGGCGTGGCAGAGCCACCCCGGCTGATTTTCACCTCTCCCTCTCATCAGTATCCCCTTGGGAGCGTCATGAGCGCCGCGCGACGTCTGGCGCTGGTGGAGTATGCCCATCGGCACGGCGCGTGGATTGTGGAGGATGACTACGACAGCGAGTTTCGCCACAGCGGAGAGCCGATCCCGGCGATGCTGGGGATGGTCCCGGATGCCCGGTGGTCTATCTCGGCACCTTCAGCAAAACCCTGTTTCCGGCGCTGCGTATCGGTTTTATGGTCATGCCGTCCGCGCTGGCGGATGCCGCTCAGGAGGCCATTGGCGCGCTGCTGCGCGGCGGGCACCGCGCTGAACAGCGTGCGCTGGCCAGCTTTATCGAGAAGGGACACTATGCGCGTCATCTGGCAGCGATGCGTCGTCTGTACCGCAAACGTCAGCAACAGCTGCGCGAGGCGCTGGCGCAAGAGATTACCGTGCCGTGCGAAGTCCTCGGTGGGGAAGGGGGACTCCATCTGACGTTGGCCATAGAGGGGGATCGACGATCGAACGATTGCGCAGCAGGCGCGTCAGTTTCAGCTGGCGCCCGCTGCGCTAAGTCATTTCTATCTCGACCCGCGGCGGGGGCGGAGCGGGCTGGTGCTGGGGTATGGCAATACTTCGGCTTCCCGCTATCCGCTGGCGCTGCGGACGCTGAATCGTCTTATTGCGCAGTACCGGCGCGGGTCAGCGTAAAGACATCGTAAAAGGAGAGCTCGCCTTTGGTGTCGACCATTTTTTTAAGCTGTGCCTTCTGCTCGCTATCGACGTCCGGCGACTGCAGGATACGGTCGATCAGCTGTCGGGGGACAAAGCGGGTGTTGTACCATTCGCCGTTGTAACACACGCGAAAGTCGAGGACATCGATATCTTCGTAACGATAGCGTGGATAGACGTCAAAGAAGAAAAAAGCGTTGAACAGGATGAACAGCACCACCAACAACCAGACCGAATCCACCAGCGTTTCAGAGCGCAGCATGACCACCAGCGTCGCCAGAAACGCAGCATACATGGCAACAAACAGGCCCGGATGGTTGCGGATGAAACTGATGCTAAAACGCGGGCGATTATCGCGTTTTTCCTGCACGTTAAGTTCGTCAATGGTGTGAGTCAGCAGGCGTTGTATTTCTGTCATCTTGGTCCCCGAATTCTGCAATAAGCCCGCCCCGTGCGCCCGATGGATCAGGTGCGGCAGGCTCAGCCTGAAGGTTCATTTTATGTTGCAGTATTCTGCGGAGAAAGTAACAGATTCAGTTACAGAAAAGCATAACAGTTACGCATTCGGCGGCGGAAGGCGCTTGATGATCTGCGCCGGGTTGCCGCCGACAACGGTACTGGCGGGAACGTCTTTAGTGACCACCGCTCCGGAGGCGATGACCGCATTATCGCCAATGGTCACCCCGGGATTGATCACCGCCCGACCACCAATCCATACATTGTGTCCAATGGTCACCGGTTTGCCATATTCCTGGCCGCTGTTTCGGGCCTCAGCATCCAGCGGATGGGTGGCGGTATAGATATGGACGCCCGGAGCCAGCATGCAGTTATCGCCAATATGGATAGGGCAGACGTCCAGCATCACACAGTCGAAATTGGCGTAAAAACCGGCGCCGAGAAAGATATTGTAGCCGTAGTCGCAGCGAAAGCTTGGCTCGATATACGCATCGCCAGCGCGACCGAACAGCTCGGCCAGAATATGCTGACGCTCTTCCTGCGCATTCGGGGCGGAATGATTATAACGGTGCAGCAGCTGTCTGGCGCGCAGGCGATCGGCGCGAAGCGTTGGGTCGCCAGATAAATAGAGCTCACCGGCGATCATTTTGCGTTTTTCTTCACTCATTGGTCTTCCTTATACCTGACGTTAGAGGGTCGCAACAGTATAAAAAAGAAACCGGTTACAAGTTTGCTGTTGGCTGAATGCTGTGATGACTATCACAAAGATGTCCTGCTGAGGCTGGCGATTACCATCCGGTCAGCAGACCGCGTCGGGCGCACTAATTAGCGGATAAATTTCCAGACGGACGTCGGGATTTTATCGTACAGCTTATTCATAGTCAGTTCAGCCAGACGATGATCGGCGGCTGAGTAAAATACCGCCAGCTCATTATCAGAAAGTTCATATTTGTTTTTTTCAATGACGCGCTCCAGCGTGTCAATTGTCTGGCAACGACGTAAGCGCATCAAATAGTCTGTTTTAGTTAATGGCTTATCAGACATAATTCCACCTTTTGATTGTAATAATCCTAACACGAAAGACTGGCCGGATTTTTCCCGGCTGGCGTTGACAAAACAACGAAATAACCGATTACCGGATTTTTTCCACTTTTGCAATCCGTAGAGTTAATGCCGTAGTTACTGAACAAACGTAAATGTGTCGTCCAGATATTCGTCAACCTGAGCGATCAGCTTATTATCCTCAGCGTACTTAATTTTATAATTAAGGGCGAATGTGGCAATGTGCTCGATCAGTTCATTTAACTGGAGATTGACAGCCGATGTCGGGTCGTTGACCCAGCCATGGTTGCTCTCTTCCAGGTTTGCAAGGCAGTCATGATACAGCGTTTCGCAGAGAAAGCGTAGTTGTGCGATATCATGTCTTTTTGGCGAGTATTCGTCCATAACGCATCCCCTTTTGAGTGGTTTAAACGACGACTAACAAACACCGTTGTGGGATGAACACGACTAACTGACCTGACACTAACTGAGTAATCCTGCTGATTTAACTATAATCCACTCTCCAGGAGATTTCATCGTGCTATTACGAAAAATTACAATTATCAGAGAGAAATTATCTTAAAAATAGACGAATTAATTTCTGCGGCCCGGGCGTGCAGCCTGAAAAATAGAGATGTCTTATCAATCATTGGTTTAAGACAGGCAGTCGTCGCGTTCAGAAACCGCCGGCCGTGAATGATGATATTAGGATTATTCCTGGTAAATGAGCGTAAGAAGATCCTAAGGGCTAAACAGCGCGATAGATATAGTCTGCAACACATCAATAGATATTAAATGCAGCGCGAAAAATAAACAATGGCAATATGTGCCCTGTCGGTAATGAACAAAAAAAGGGCCGCGGTGGCGGCCCTTTGTTCAGTAGTGCAGATTAATGATGCTCAACCTGATGGCTGTGCTCAATATCTTCCGTTTTCTTACTAAAGCGGCGACGAACCACCACAAAGAACACCGGCACGAAGAAGATAGCCAGGATCGTCGCGGTCACCATCCCGCCCATTACGCCTGTACCGACGGCGTTCTGCGCACCGGAGCCAGCACCGGAGCTGATAACCAGCGGCATAACCCCAAGGATAAACGCCAGGGAGGTCATCAGGATCGGACGCAGACGCATACGCACCGCTTCAAGCGTCGCCTCAATCAGCCCTTTGCCCTCTTTCTCCATCAGGTCTTTGGCGAATTCAACGATCAGTATCGCGTTTTTCGCCGACAGGCCGATGGTGGTCAACAGGCCAACCTGGAAGTAAACGTCATTGGTTAAACCGCGGAGGGTGGCGGCTAACAGCGCGCCGACCACACCTAACGGTACGACCAGCATGACCGAGAACGGAATCGACCAGCTCTCATACAGCGCTGCCAGACACAGGAAGACGACAATCAGCGAGATGGCATACAGGGCAGGGGCCTGGTTACCGGACAGCCGCTCCTGATAAGACATCCCGGTCCAGTCGTAGCCGATACCCGACGGCAGTTTACCCGCCAGCTCTTCCATCAGGCTCATCGCCTCACCGGTACTCTTGCCTGGCGCTGCCTGGCCAAGAATTTCCATCGATGGCAGACCGTTGTAGCGTTCCAGACGCGGCGAACCGTATTCCCAACGCGAGGTGGAGAAGGCGGAGAACGGCACCATCTGGCCATCGCTGCCGCGAACATACCACTTGCCGATGTCCTCAGGCAGCATACGGTATTTCGCTTCGGACATGATGTACACTTTCTTCACGCGGCCGCGGTCGATAAAGTCGTTGACATAGCTTCCGCCCCAGGCAGCGCCTAGCGTGGTGTTAATGTCGCTGATGGAGACGCCCAGCGCCTGGGCTTTTTCCTGATCGATATCGACTTTGAACTGCGGTGTATCTTCCAGACCGTTAGGACGCACGCCGGTCAGCACGTCAGGATGCTGCGCCACCATGCCAAACAGCTGATTACGTGCCTGGGTCAGTTTTTCGTGTCCCAGGCCGCCCTGATCAATCAGCTGGAAGTCAAAGCCGGTCGCGGTACCCAGTTCAACGATAGCCGGCAGGTTAAAGGCGAAGACCATCGCGTCTTTAATCTGCGAGAAGTAGCCCATCGCCCGACCGGTGATCGCTTCAACTTTGTTTTCTTCGCCCGGACGTTGGCTCCAGTCTTTCAGCGAGACGAACGCGATACCGGTGTTCTGGCCGCGGCCGGCGAAGCCGAAGCCGTTAACCGCAAACACGGATTCCACGTTGTCCTTCTCTTTGGTGAGATAGTAATTCGTCATCTCATCCAGCACTTTCTGCGTGCGCTCCTGGGTGGCGCCGGCAGGCAGCTGGGCCATACTCAGGAATACCCCCTGGTCTTCGTCCGGCAGGAACGAGCTCGGCAGACGAACGAACAGCCACGCCATGCCCACCACGATGATCAGATACAGCACCAGATAGCGACCGGTGCTGCGCAGAATGTTGCCTACGCTGTCGGTGTAATGGTGCGTGCTCTTATCGAACATGCGGTTAAACCAGCCGAAGAAACCGGTGGTCGCGCCGTGGCTGCCTTTCTGGATAGGCTTCAGCATCGTGGCGCACAGCGCCGGCGTCAGGATCAGCGCGACCAGTACCGATAGCGCCATTGCGGAAACGATGGTGATGGAGAACTGGCGATAAATGGCGCCGGTTGAACCGCCGAAGAATGCCATCGGGATAAATACCGCCGACAGCACCATGGCGATACCTACCAGCGCGCCCTGAATCTGCCCCATCGATTTACGCGTCGCTTCTTTCGGCGGCAGGCCTTCTTCGGCCATGACGCGCTCGACGTTCTCGACCACCACGATGGCGTCATCCACCAGCAGGCCGATGGCGAGCACCATCCCGAACATCGTCAGGGTGTTTATCGAGAAGCCAAACGCCGCCAGCACCGCGAAGGTCCCTAACAGGACCACCGGCACCGCGATGGTCGGGATCAGCGTAGCGCGGAAGTTCTGCAGGAACAGATACATCACCAGGAAGACCAGGATGATCGCTTCCACCAGCGTTTTAACCACTTCGTGAATAGAGATTTTCACGAACGGGTGGTGTCATACGGTAAACAATTTCATCCCCGACTGGGAAAAACGGCTCCATCTTCGCCAGTTCAGCGCGGATCGCGTTGGCGGTATCCAGCGCGTTCGCGCCGGTAGCCAGTTTAATACCCAGACCGGACGCTGGCTGGCCGTTATACTTCGCCACCACGTCATAGCTTTCGCCACCAAGCTCAATTTTGGCGACATCACGCAGACGAACCTGGGAACCATCCTGGTTCACCTTCAGCAGGATGTTGCCAAACTCTTCCGTATTGGTCAGACGCGTCTGTGCGACGATGGACGCGTTGAGCTGCTGGCCTTTCACCGGCGGCGTACCGCCTAACTGACCAGCGGCTACCTGGGCGTTCTGCGCTTTCAGAGCGCTGATCACGTCCACCGGCGTGAGCTGGAAGTTATTCAGTTTATTCGGATCCATCCAGATACGCATCGCGTACTGGGAACCGAAAAGCTGAACGTCGCCGACGCCGCTGGTACGGCTGATCGGGTCCTTCATGTTGGCCGCCACGTAGTCCGAAATATCGTCCTGGTTCATGGTGCCGTTGGTGTTAATAACGCCGACAACCATCAGGAAGCTGCTGGACGCTTTCTCAACGCTGATCCCTTGCTGCTGTACTTCTTGCGGCAGCAGAGGGGTGGCCAGGGCCAGCTTGTTCTGAACCTGAACCTGGGCGATGTCCGGATCGGTACCGGATTCGAAGGTCAGGGTGATGGTCGCCGTACCGGTGGAGTCGCCATTCGAGGACATGTACATCAGGTGATCGATACCGTTCATATTCTGTTCGATAACCTGAGTCACGGTGTTTTGCACGGTTTCGGCGTCAGCACCGGGGTACATGGCGGTAATGGAAATTGCTGGCGGCGCAATCGTCGGATATTGCGCCACCGGCAATTTGAGGATCGATAATCCCCCAGCCAGCATGATGATGATGGCGATCACCCATGCAAATATGGGGCGATCGATAAAGAAATTAGGCATGTCTTAACGGCTCCTGTTTAAGTTAAGACTTGGTTTGTTCTGATGGCGCGTTGCCTGCGGCTTGCTGTTTATCATCAGAAGCTACTTCCTGCGCTTTTACCTGCACGCCTGGTTTGATTTTTTGCAGGCCGGTGACGATAACGCGATCGCCGGATTTCAGACCGTCAGTGACCAGCCATTTATCGCCAATCGCTTGAGAAGCAGTGACCTGGCGGACTTCGACCTTATCGCCTTCACCCACTACCATGACGCTGGCATCGCCGCGCGGCGTACGGGTGACACCCTGTTGCGGCACCAGCAGGGCGTCAGGGTTAACCCCTTCTTCCAGACGGGCACGGACAAACATCCCCGGTAGCAGGGTGTGATCCGGGTTAGGGAAAATAGCGCGCAGCGTGATAGAGCCGGTGGTCTGATCGACGGTGACATCCGAGAATTCCAGCGTGCCGGCCTGCGGATACTTAAGACCGTCGTTAGTCACCAGCTCCACTTTCGCTTTCCCGTTTTCCTGTTTCAGACGGCCATCGGCCAGCTCCTGTTTCAGGCGCAGGAAATCATTGCTCGACTGGGTGACGTCGACATAGATCGGATCCAACTGCTGAACGGTTGCCAGGGCGGTTGTTTGACCATTTTGCACCAGCGCCCCTTCGGTCACTGCGGATTTACCAATGCGACCGCTAATCGGCGAGGTGACTTTGGTGTAGGCCAGATTGATGCGCGCGGTTTCAACGGCTGCTTTCGCCGCGACCACGGCCGCATTGCTCTGCTGCGCCGTCGCGACGGCGGTATCGTAGTCTTGTTGACTGATATATTTAGTGCCTAACAGTTTCTGATAACGCTTGACCGTCAGTTGATCCATGTTTGCCGCCGCCTGGGCTTTTGCCAGGTCGCCTTTGGCGCTGTCATAGCTGGCCTGATAGGTGGCTGGATCGATCTGATACAGGGAAACGCCGGCCTGGATATCGCTACCTTCCACGAAGTTACGTTTTAAAATAATGCCACTGACCTGAGGACGAACTTCCGCAATGCGATAGGCGCTGGTGCGGCCTGGCAGTTCGGTGGTTATTTGTAGAGGTGCGGATTTGAGCGTCACAATACCGACTTCCGGCATGTGCTGGGCTCCTTGTTGAGCCGGTTTATCGTCACATCCTGTTAGGGCTAAGCTGCCTGAGAGCATCAGAACGACCGCCAGAGGCGTAAACCCTCTGTTTTTGTTCATATGTAAACCTCGAGTGTCCAATTTCAAAATGTTCAGTGGCTCAAACAACCACAAACCCACTACAGTCTTTCTATTATGGTCGTGCTATGGTACATACATTCACAAATGTATGTAAACGTAACCTCTGTAAAGTCATTAACCTATGGCACGAAAAACCAAACAACAGGCACGTGAAACCCGGCAACTGATTCTGGATGTTGCTCTGCGTCTGTTTTCGCAGCAAGGCGTATCATCTACCTCGTTGGCAACAATTGCAAAAGCTGCGGGTGTAACGAGGGGGGCTATCTACTGGCATTTCAAGAATAAATCAGATTTATTCAACGAAATTTGGGAGCTGTCAGACGCCAGTATTAGCGATCTCGAAATTGAGTATCGGGCAAAATTCCCCAACGATCCACTCTCAGTTATCAGGGAGATATTAGTCTATGTTCTTGAAGCGACAGTGACAGAAGAGCGTCGTCGGTTGATGATGGAGATTATCTTCCATAAGTGCGAATTCGTCGGAGAAATGACCGTAGTGCAGCAGGCCCAGCGGCAGCTCTCCCTGGCGAGCTACGAGCGTATCGAGCAAACCTTAAAAGAGTGTATCGCGGCGAAGCTGTTGCCTGCCAATTTACTCACCCGGCGAGCGGCGATTTTAATGCGCAGCTACCTTTCAGGCCTGATGGAGAATTGGCTGTTTGCTCCCGACTCGTTCGACCTGCATGCGGAAGCGCGTGACTACGTCGCCATCCTGCTGGAGATGTATCAATTCTGCCCCACGCTTCGCGGCCCGGAGAGCCTGCCAGCTTAACGAAGCGTGCGGATGAGCGTGAATTTTTAGCGCGGTCCGCCGCTATTCGCCAGCGATGAGAAGTGCTATTCTGCGCGCTTGCGACGACCCCCGGTATTCTCCGGCATTTGCATTCATTCATATTAACTATGCTGCACACGATCTCCAGGCAACGCGCCACGTTCATCTTTACCATTATGCTGCTCTGTTTTATTGGCCTTTTCAGTCCAGTTCAGGGCCGCGCCGCAGACCTCCCTGACCGGGCGGAGGTGCAGAGTCAGCTCAACACATTAAACAAGCAAAAGGAACTGACTCCGCAGGATAAACTGGTCCAGCAGGATTTGACCCAGACCCTGGAAACGCTGGATAAAATCGATCGCATCAAGAGCGAGACGACGCAGCTCCGCCAGCAGGTCGAGCAAGCCCCGGCGAAGCTGCGCCAGGCGGTGGATAACCTTAACAACCTGAGCGATGTCCCGAACGACGACGCGACGCGCAAGACGCTGAGCACGCTCTCCCTGCGTCAGCTGGAATCACGCGTCACCCAAACGCTGGACGATCTGCAGAATGCGCAAAACGATCTGGCAACCTACAACAGCCAGCTGGTTTCCCTGCAAACGCAGCCGGAACGGGTGCAAAATGCGATGTACAACGCCTCCCAGCAGCTGCAGCAGATCCGTAATCGTCTGAATGGCACCTCGGTGGGCGATGAGACTCTGCGTCCGACCCAGCAGGTGTTGCTGCAGGCCCAGCAGGCGTTGCTCAACGCGCAGATCGAGCAGCAGCGTAAGAGCCTCGAAGGCAACACTATCCTGCAGGATACCCTGCAGAAGCAGCGTGACTATGTAACCGCCTGGAGCAACCGGCTGGAGCATCAGCTGCAGCTGCTGCAGGAGGCGGTGAACAGCAAGCGGCTGACGCTGACTGAGAAAACCGCCCAGGAGGCGGTCACGCCGGATGAAACCACGCGTATTCAGGCCAACCCGCTGGTCAAGCAGGAGCTGGATGTTAACCACCAGTTGAGCGAGAAGCTGATCCAGGCGACGGAGAATGGCAACCAGCTGGTGCAGCGCAATATCCAGGTAAAGAACTGGCTCGACCGCGCTCTGCAGTCTGAGCGGGATATTAAAGAGCAAATTTCCGTGCTCAAGGGCAGCCTGCTGCTGTCGCGCATTCTTTATCAGCAGCAGCAGACGCTGCCGTCGGCGGATGAGCTGCAGGATATGACTAATCGCATTGCCGACCTGCGGCTTGAACAGTTTGAAGTTAACCAGCAGCGCGACGCCCTGTTCCAGAGCGATGCCTATGTCGCTAAGCTGGAAGAGGGGCACAGCGCTGAAGTAACCGATGAAGTGCACGCCGCGCTGCTGGAAGTGATCGACATGCGTCGCGAGCTGCTTGACCAGTTCAATAAACAGCTGGGGAACCAGCTGATGATGGCCATCAACCTGCAGATCAACCAGCAGCAGCTGATGAGCGTCTCCAGCAGCCTGAAAGAAATCCTGACCCAGCAAATTTTCTGGGTGAACAGCAATAAACCGATGGACTGGGAGTGGATTAAGGCCTTCCCGGAAGCGCTGAAAGGTCAGTTTAAGGCGATGAAAATCACCGTGAACTGGGAAAAAGCGTGGCCGGCGGTATTTATCGCTTTCCTCGCCGGATTACCGCTGCTGCTAATTGCCGGCCTGATCCGCTGGCGTTTGCAGTGGCTCAAGGATTATCAGGCGAAGCTGGCTTCTCAGGTAGGCCAACTACGCAATGATACCCAACTGCATACGCCGAAGGCGATCTTTATCGACCTGATCCGCGCCTTACCGGTGGTGCTGGTGATTCTGGCGATTGGCCTGATCTTACTCACCATGCAGTTAAATATTAGCGGACTGCTGTGGGCGTACAGTAAAAAACTGGCGATGTTCTGGCTGGTGTTTGGCCTGTGCTGGAAAGTGCTGGAAAAGAACGGCGTGGCGGTCAGCCACTTTAATATGCCGGCGCAGTTGACCAGCCACTGGCGGCGGCAGATTGTCCGCGTCAGCCTGGCGCTGCTGCCGCTGAATTTCTGGTCGGTGATTTCCGAGCTGTCGCCGCTGAACCTGATGGACGATGTGCTGGGGCAGCTGGTGATTTTCTTCAACTTACTGCTGATCGCGGTGCTGGTCTGGCCGATGTGCCGCGAAAGCTGGCGCGATAAAGAGTCGCACAGCCTGCGCCTGCTGACGATCACGGTGCTGTCTATCGTTCCGGTGGCCCTGATGGTGCTGACGGCGACCGGCTACTTCTACACCACGCTGCGCCTGGCGGGACGCTGGATCGAGACGGTTTATCTGGTAATGATCTGGAACCTGCTGTACCAGACCGTGCTGCGTGGCCTGAGCGTGGCGGCGCGGCGTATCGCCTGGCGCCGGGCGCTGGCGCGCCGTCAGCATCTGGTGAAGGAGGGCGCGGAAGGCGCCGAGCCGCAGGAGGAGCCGACTATCGCCCTCGAGCAGGTTAACCAGCAGACGTTGCGCATCACCATGCTGGTGATGATCGCGCTGTTCGCGGTCATGTTCTGGGCGATTTGGTCGGATTTGATCACCGTTTTCGCCTATCTCGACAGCATCACGCTCTGGCATTACAACGGCACCGAGGCGGGGGCCAGCGTGGTGCGCAGCGTGACGATGGGCAGCCTGCTGTTTGCCATTGTGGCGTCGATGGTTGCCTGGGCGCTAATCCGCAACCTGCCGGGGCTGCTGGAGGTGCTGGTCCTGTCGCGGCTCAATATGCGTCAGGGGACTTCCTACGCCATCACCACCATTCTTAACTATGCGATTATCGCCATTGGGGCGATGACGGTATTCGGGTCGCTGGGCGTCTCCTGGGACAAACTGCAATGGCTGGCGGCCGCGCTGTCGGTTGGTTTGGGTTTTGGTCTGCAGGAGATCTTCGGTAACTTTGTCTCCGGCCTGATTATTCTGTTCGAACGTCCGGTGCGCATCGGGGATACGGTGACTATCGGCACCTTCTCCGGTACGGTAAGCAAAATCCGTATTCGCGCCACCACCATTACCGACTTCGATCGCAAAGAGGTGATCATCCCGAACAAGGCGTTCGTTACCGAGCGCTTGATCAACTGGTCGCTCTCCGACACCGTGACCCGCGTGGTAATCCGCCTCGGCGTCGCCTACGGTTCCGACCTGGATAAGGTGAAGGAGGTGCTGCTGAAGGTGGCGCACGATCATCCGAAAGTGATGCAGGAGCCAGCGCCGGCGGTCTTCTTCACCACCTTCGGCCCCAGTACACTGGATCATGAACTACGTCTGTATGTCCGTGAACTGCGCGATCGCAGCTACACGGTGGATGAGCTCAACCGCGCCATCGACCGTCTGTGCCGGGAGAATGACATCAACATTGCCTTTAACCAGCTGGAAGTCCATCTGCGAAATGAAAAGGGTGATGAAGTCACGGAAGTGAAGCGGGATGGAAAGGGCGACGATTTAGCACCCTCCGTCGCGTCTTAACTGAAGAGGGGCGGCGCAACGCCGCCCCTGTTGCATCAGGGCGCCAGCGCGGCGAGCTCCTCGTCGCTAAGCCCGGTGAGTTCCCGCACGATTTGTCTTTCGAGGCCGCGCGCCAGCATTCTGGCGGCGATGCTGCGAGTGGCTTCCTGCTCGCCCTCCTGCTGCCCCTGTTTACGGCCTTTCTCTTCCAGCCATTCGGCAATGGTCATCATCAGCTCCTTATGCCTGGGCGACTGCGCCGCCAGCGCGCGGATCAGCGCCCCCGGGATGTTCCGTTGTACCCGCCTGCAACATATAGCGCAGCAGCGTATTCAACTGCGCTTCTGTCAGATAGCCTTGCGTCATCAGCGCAATCAGCGGCACCTGCAGCTCGGCCAGATCGCGATGGCGGATATGCTTTTGCAACAGCTCCAGCATGGCCATTCGCCGATGACGGACTATCTGATTATCTGGCATAACGGTGAGGTCCACCAGCGGAAAATCACCGCTATAGAGCGCCTTCGCCAGCGCCGGTTCGGCGAATAGCTTTTGCCAGTTGCGGGGCCAGGGCCAGGGGCTGACCTTGCCGTGATAAAACAGCATCGGCACCACCAGCGGCAGCGTGTCGTGGCCAGCGTCCAGATGACGCTGCATGGCGGCCAGCGCGTAGCGCAGCAGGCGAAACGCCATCAGCTTGTCCGGGGTACTCTGGTGCTCAATCAGCGCGTAAACATAGCCCGGTCCGTGGCGGGTGCGCAGTGAGTAAAAGGATATCGGAATAGCTGGCGCGCAGGTCCTCTTCAACAAAGCTACCGGAGACCAGCTGCAGCGAATCCACTCGCAAGATTGCCAGAAACGGCGCGGGCAGATACAGCTGCAGGAAATCCTTCGCCACCGCCTGATGCATCAGCATCTGGCGAAAAACCGCATCGTGCGGGGTTTGACTGACCTTTTCCATCAATATTGCCTCCATCGGCGTCATGCGCAGAGGACCACTCTGCCAGCACTCCGCCGTGGGCAACATCTTACTTCTGCGGCGTTTGCGAGGCGCTTTCCGCGTTTTTTAACTTGTTTGCATAATCCCGCCTGACAATTTCCAGCGCGTCCAGCACGGTTTGCGCCGGGATCTGATGTGATTCCAGCAACATGATTAAATCGACGGCCAGTTTGACCTCATCGGGGGCATTTTTCCAGCGACATCGGACTCTCCTGTTAGCGCGTCAGCCGCGCCAGTACGTTTTCAATCTTATCCAGCGCCTGTCGGCAGCGCGCCAGCCGTCCACTGTAGACCTCGACTTCCCTGGCCAGCCGCTGCTGCTCGTCGAGGCTGGTAGCCTGCGTCTGCTGGCGCTGGCGTTGGTCGCGCATCGCCAGCAGGCGGCGCTCATACTCCTGATGCTGTAGGCGACGGCGCTGCCAGCGGCTCAGCGTTGGCGAGGCATGGTCCCAACTGCGCAGCGACCAGGTGGCGGTTTCGCGACGCAGCGCAGCGATTTGCGCCGCCAGACGCTCGGCGATCCAGGCTACCTGCGGCAACTGCTGGCGCTCGACGGCCTGGCGGAGTTGGTGAAAGTTGTGTTGGGCTTCCGCCAGATAGGCCTGCATCAGCGTGCTGCGGGTGTGGAAGAGCTGGCGGTCAAAGCGCGGGCTGAGGGTCGCGTGCTCCGCCAGCGGCGCCACCTGCGCGGCCAGCTCGCTGAGCTGATTGTTCAGCGTTTGTAAAAGTTGAGCTGTTTTCACCAACCCCCTCCATTCTCCATCAGCCAACTGTGCTACAGTAGCCGTATCTGTTTGTAACGATTCGCATTATGCCACCTGTTATTTTAACCATTATCGGCTGGCTGGCGGTAGCGCTGGGTACGCTGGGCGTCTTCTTACCGTTGCTGCCGACGACGCCGTTTATTCTGCTCGCTGCCTGGTGCTTTGCCCGCTCATCGCCGCGCTTTCACCAGTGGCTGCTGTATCGCTCATGGTTCGGCGGCTATCTTCGCCACTGGCAACAGTACCGCGCCATGCCTCGCGGCGCCAAACCGCGCGCCATTGCCATGATCGTGGCGACTTTTGCTATTTCGCTGTGGCTGGTTAAGCTTACGTGGGTGCGCATCATGCTGTTGGTCATTCTGGCCTGTCTGCTGATCTTTATGTGGCGCATTCCGGTGGTTGACGCAAAGCAACAAAAGCACTGATGCGCAATAATGCCTGTTGCAATTGTTGCTGACAGCCAGTAAATTCTGGCGTTTTCGAGCGCGGGTAAGCCTGGTCAAAGGTTAAACAAATGTTTCTTTGGCCCCTTTTGCACGCCCGTGGGTAACACCGTTTCAATCAGGCATACACTTATGACCGCGACTGCACAGCAGCTTGAATATCTGAAGAACAGCATCCAGAGTATCGAGGATTATCCAAAACCGGGCATTCTTTTCCGCGATGTCACCAGCTTACTGGAAGACCCGAAAGCTTACGCGCTCAGCATTGAACTGCTGACCGAGCGCTACAAAGACGCGGGAATTACCAAAGTGGTAGGGACTGAGGCGCGTGGCTTCCTTTTCGGCGCACCGGTTGCGCTGGCGCTGGGCGTGGGCTTTGTTCCGGTACGCAAGCCGCGTAAGTTGCCGCGTGAAACCATCGCTGAGAGCTATGAGCTGGAATACGGCACCGATCAGCTGGAGATCCACGTTGACGCCATCAAACCGGGCGACAAAGTGCTGGTGGTGGACGATCTGCTGGCGACCGGCGGAACCATCGACG
>OKVR01000201.1_pt1 | contig 22623 bp, 18 predicted proteins | sample 1606891 | NCBI WGS metagenome assembly OKVR01 (sample SAMN03281011, study PRJEB24777) | human gut metagenome | isolation source: fecal sample PR176 from 1 month old male Indian infant, caesarean delivered... | place: Singapore | collected 2006-01-13 | reverse complement strand
ATGGTTCGGGTAGTTTTTTCCCGCCACCACGCCGTCGGTGATTTCCCGCGGCACGCCGTGGGCGCCGGCGGTCATCACATCCGCCACGCTGACCCCCTTGCCCCCCTCCTGCCAGCCGCCCTCTAACTGATGCGCCGCCACCGCGCCGCCCCACAAAAAACCTCTTTAAATCCGGACATAGTCTCTCCCTAAGGTCGATCGTCGCCAGGCGAACGATAGTGCTGATTGAAATGGTAAACCGCGCCAATCAGGCCGGCATCGTTGCCGTGACTGACGGTATCGAGATAGTCGGCAATGCCGAACCAGGCCAGATGCTGGCGCAGCAGCGTCAGAAATCCAGGACGTTCCACAACGCCGCCGCCGATAAAAATGGTCTGCGGATCGAAGATATTGACGAGGTTATAAAGGCCATGGCCCAGGCCATTGAAGAACTCGGCGACCAGACGCTGGCAAACCGGGTCGCCGGCGTCATAGCGGTCAAAAATCATTTCGCCAGTGACGCTATCCAGCGGCGCGCCAATATGTTCTGCATAGCGATAGCGCAGCACCCGCAGGGTGCAGTTTTCATTCATCGAGTAGCGACGGGGATCGCGTCCGCCGGGACGATCGGTAAGCATATAGCCGAACTCGCCGGCGCGAAAACGCGCCCCGTGGATCAGCTGATGTTGGCAAAAAATCGCTCCACCGATGCCAGTGCCGATAGTGAGCACCAGAAAATTGGCCATCTCCGCCGCTTTACCCTGCCAGCGCTCGGAAGCAGCACACAGTTGGCGTCGTTTTCCACCGAGACCGGCAGCCCGGTTCGCGTCTCGAGCCATGATTTCATGGCGAAGTTATCAAAGCGACGGATAGCGCCGCCCATGGTGATAAATCCGCTGTGCGGATCGACATAGCCCGGCGCGCTGATGGCAATGCCTTCGCATGACGGGTGGGCCGCCAGCCAGGACAGCATGGTCTGTAAGATATGATCGCCATCGCTGTCATTGATTGACTGCTTCGCGGTTTCCAGCAGCCTTCCGTCGCGGGTCATGACGCCCATCTTTAACGCGGTGCCACCGATATCAAATGCCGCAATCTTCATTCATCCCTCCCCTGTCGAACATAAATCACCGGTAATCCATACGGCGATCAATCACAGAAACCGGTTTCAGTAATATGATGGGGATTACCTGACACTGAGGCAAGCACAAGGCTGTACCCGGTTTCATTTTCGTGAGCAGTATCAAATTTGACCATCCGCCAACGGTTTTACGCCGACTGTAAAGCAGGCTCGCAAACGTTTGCTTTCCCTGTTAGAATTGCGCCGATTTTTCTTGCTTACCGCAAACGCGTGGAGACTTCGCAGTGACCGACAAAACCTCTCTCAGCTATAAAGATGCCGGCGTGGATATTGATGCAGGCAACGCTCTCGTCGACCGTATTAAGGGCGTGGTGAAGAAAACCCGTCGCCCGGAAGTGATGGGTGGACTGGGCGGATTCGGCGCGCTGTGCGCACTGCCGCAGAAATACCGCGAGCCGGTACTGGTCTCCGGCACCGACGGCGTCGGTACCAAGCTGCGTCTGGCAATGGATCTGAAGCGTCACGACACCATCGGCATCGACCTGGTCGCCATGTGCGTGAACGACCTGGTGGTTCAGGGCGCTGAACCGCTGTTTTTCCTTGATTACTACGCCACCGGTAAACTGGACGTCGATACCGCAGCCAGCGTCATCAACGGCATCGCCGAAGGCTGCCTGCAGTCCGGTTGCGCGCTGGTGGGCGGTGAGACCGCAGAGATGCCGGGGATGTACCACGGCGAAGATTACGACGTGGCGGGTTTTTGCGTCGGGGTGGTGGAAAAATCAGAAATCATCGACGGCAGCAAAGTCGCTGACGGCGATGTGCTGGTGGCGCTGGCCTCCAGCGGCCCGCACTCTAACGGCTATTCGCTGGTGCGTAAGATTATTGAAGTTAGCGGCGTTGACCCACAGACCACCGACCTTGACGGCAAACCGCTGGCCGACCATTTGCTGGCGCCGACCCGCATCTATGTGAAATCGGTTCTCGACCTTATTGCCAGCGTTGACGTCCACGCCATCGCCCATCTGACCGGCGGCGGCTTCTGGGAAAACATCCCGCGCGTACTGCCGGACAACACCCAGGCGGTGATTGATGAGTCTTCCTGGCAGTGGCCGTCCGTTTTCAACTGGCTGCAAACCGCCGGTAACGTCAGCCAGCATGAGATGTACCGTACCTTTAACTGCGGCGTGGGGATGGTTATCGCCCTGCCGGCAGCAGAAGCAGACAAGGCCATTGCCCTGCTGAACGAGAAAGGTGAAAACGCGTGGAAAATCGGGTATATCAAAGCCTCCGATTCCGAACAGCGTGTGGTCATTGCATGAAAAACATTGTGGTGCTGATTTCCGGTAGCGGCAGTAATTTGCAGGCGATCATCGACGCCTGTGGCCGGAAACAGATAAACGGCACCCTGCGTGCGGTATTCAGTAACAAGGCCGATGCGTTCGGCCTTGAGCGCGCGCGCGCGGCCGGGATCCCGGCCCACGCGCTGGCGCAAAGTCAGTTTGCCGACCGGGAAGCGTTCGATCGTCAGCTGATGCATGAAATTGACGCCTACGCCCCGGATCTGGTGGTGCTGGCGGGCTATATGCGTATCCTTAGCCCGGCCTTTGTCAGCCACTATCAGGGACGACTGCTGAACATCCACCCTTCGTTACTGCCGAAGTATCCTGGCCTGCATACCCATCGCCAGGTGCTGGAAAACGGTGACGAGGAGCATGGGACCTCGGTGCACTTCGTCACCGATGAGCTGGATGGCGGTCCGGTTATCCTGCAGGCCAAAGTGCCGGTCTTTGCTGGCGACAGCGAGGAAGAGGTTACGGCGCGGGTACAGACCCAGGAACATGCCATTTATCCGCTGGTGATAAGCTGGTTCGTCGAGGGGCGTCTGCGCATGGTGGGCAACCACGCCTGGCTGGATGAACGACAGCTTCCCCCCCAGGGTTATGCCGCTGAAGAATAAGCACGTCTCGCCCCGGTCATTGCCGGGGCTACTTTCTCACTTCTCCCCGGTTATTTATCTGTGTTTTCCAGGCAAAGTGCGTTGTGGTTCCACCCCGCAGGCAATGGCGTCGGCCGCTGGTAATCAAACTCACGTAGCGTCAGGTCAGTCACGCCGTTGGCATACATCACCGGCAGCCCTCCCGGGTAAGGCTCAACCCCCCAGGCACGGCCGCTGTGCGGATTCAGACACCAGGCATTATCCATGCCCATGCCGGTTGGCGACTGCGGGTTACACGGCGGACGCACATCATAAAGCCCCTGCTCCGCCTGTGGATTAAGCTTCTGGTGGAGCTGGATGCCGTCAAAAAGAATGCGCTGGATCAGGCCCGCTGGTTCACTATGCAAATTAATCGCCCCTTCACACTCCCCGACCAGACCGCGAAACTGGATCCGAGTGATGGCGCCGGGGGCGATAGCCGGATCGCGATGGCGTGCGGAAAGAAAAACCGGATCGCCTCCCCCCAATGACAGGCTGGCGCGCTCACGCAAGCAAACGCTATGTTGCTGAAGATCATCCGCCGCAGCTGGCCGCCGTCGCGGGATAGCAAGCCGATCCCGCGATTGGAATCAAAGATGGTGCAGTTGCTGACCAGCACATCTTCAATATCCTGCCAGGTTTCCGTACCGACTTTTAAGGCGCAGCTTTTCGACCGCAGCGTACAGTTCACGATCGTAACCTGACGCAGCGGACGCTGAATATGCGCAGGCTTGGCCGTGGTTTTCAGACAGATAGCGTCATCGGCGGCGCTGAAATAGCAGTTGGCGATATGCACCTGCTGGCAGCTGTCGATATCCAGCGCGTCGGTATTGGCCATCGTCAAATCGTTATCCACGGTAATCCCGTTAATCGTCACGCCGATACACGAGACCAGATGTATGGTCCACATCGGCGCATGGCGCACGGTAATATTTTCCAGTCGCACGCCGCGGCAGTTCTCCAGCAAAATGATGCGCGGCCGCCGCTCGACGGGCTGGCGGTACCCCATGGCATCGACATCCCGGGAAAACCAGCCGTCGGCGCTACCGTAGATTTCACCGCCGCCACAGATACTCACATTTTGCGCATCGAGAGCATAAAGAAAGGCCCGGTGGGAGCACTCTGCCTGGCTCAGCGCGACCGCTTGGGTAAAATCATCGCCGTTTTCGCTGACGATCAGCTTGGCGCCCGGCGACAGCCACAGGCAGGTATTTGACCCTATCCGCAAGCCGCCGAGCGCGTACCTGCCGTGATCGACCACCAGCGTACCTCCTCCGGCCTCCGCCAGCTCGTCCAGCGCCTGTTGAAAGAGAGCGGTATCGGGAGTGACGCCATCCGCGTGGGGATGGCGCTGAGAAAGATGAATATTCATAGCGTATCCTGAAAATCAAACAGGCAGCTATCACACCATCTCCTGCCCGACCAGCGTAGGGGAGAAACTGCCCGCGGGGCAATATCTGCGCAGCATTTCACATTCACCAGGTCCGTCCGGGATAAAATGTGATGGATAACGTAAATCCTGCGCGGCCAACCGCGAAAAGCGTACTCTCCGCATAGTTCCCGCCCGCGGCCATCGCGTCAGCCGTGAGCCATATCACGGGATTTATTTCATTTCATCGCCATTTGGCAGGCTGCTCGCAGAACGGCGCAAAATCCCCGTATCCGGCATTTTCGCCCCCGCCCCCCCTCTTTTACTGTGCAACCTCGCTTTCCTTACCAAAGAGATACGCTTATGACGAGGACAGTAACCCCAACGCGAGAAGTCAAAACCCGCAATATCCTCTGCTGGGGGATGGGTGATATTTTCGGTAGCGGCGCGATGACCATTACCGGCCTGTGGCTGCTCTACTTCTATATTGAGGTCGCCGGGCTCTCCCCCGCCGCCGCCGCCTCCATTTTCGCCATCGCCAAAATCTGGGATGGGATCACCGATCCGGTGATGGGCTACATCACTGACAACATCCGCACCCGCTGGGGACGCCGGCGGATTTTCTTTATTCTCGGCGCGCCGATGTCGCTCTGTTTCGCCCTGATGTGGGTGAGCGGTTTCGGTTACGCCTGGTACCTCGGCACTTATTTACTTTTCAGCACCGTGTTTACGCTACTGATGGTGCCTTACGATACACTGCCGGCAGAAATGACCTCGCGCTACGATCTGCGCTCTAAGATGTCGGGCGCGAGGATGCTGTTCGCGCAGGCGACGGCCTTTCTCGCCGCGCTGATCCCCGGGCAAATCATGGCTCACGTCGCCGACCAATCGCAGGCATTTCTCTATATCGGCATCGTCTTCGCCCTGCTCTTCGCCCTGCCGTGGATTTTTGTCTGGCGCGGCACCTGGGAGCGCGACGCTCTTCCGCCACCGCAGGCCCGCCAGGGGTTGCTTAAAACCCTGGGGTCGTTATACCGGGAGATGGCTTCAACGTTTCATCTGCGCACTTTCCGCATTCATATCATGATGTACGTCGGCGGCGCGGTGGCGTTGGATATTTTCGGCTCGCTGTTTATGCATTACATGACCTATGTATTGCGCGTCGGGACCCCCCTGGCATCGCAGGCGATGAGCCTGATGACGCTGTTTCAGTTCTTCGCCATCCCGTTCTTCACCTGGCTGTGCATTCGCGTTGGCAACGGCAATGCCTATAAGCTGGCCATTGCGCTGATCCTCTGCGCTTTGCTGTGGTTCAGCCAGCTTAGCGCCGGCTTTAGCCATCTCTCCTGGCTGCTGCTCGGCGGTGCGGTGGTAATGGGCGTCGCCCGCGGGGGAACCTATCTCATTCCGTGGAACGTCTATAACTTTCTGCCGGATGTCGATGAGGCCTATACCGGCGTGCGCCGCGAGGGAATTTACGCCGGCGTGATGATGCTGACGCGCAAGTTCTCCCAGGCGCTGGCGCTGTTTATCGTCGGACTGGCGCTGGAGGCGTTTGGCTTCACCAAGGGCGCTGAAGCGCAGAACGCCGCCGCCCTTAACGGCATCTGGTGGGTTTTCCTGGTGGGCCCCGGCCTGCTGGCGATCCTGGCCATGTATGGCGCATTTCGTTTCCGCTTAAGCCAGCCGCGCCATCAAATTCTGATTAACGAGCTGGAGCGCCTGCGCGCTGGCGGCCATCCGCAGGATGCCAGCCCGCAGACGCGAGAAACTATTGAACTACTAACCGGTCATCCGCACCGCAATGCCCGCTGGCAACACGCCGTCTTACCGCAAGGGAGTGATTATGTCGCAGAAAAGCAACCGTCCTGAACTCCTTCAGCGTATTGAAGCGCTGATCGATAACCTAACCGCCATTAACGATAAGAGCGGCCAGTATCTGCAGCGGCTGGCCGATGGCCGAGTCATTGATACGAAAGGCTGGGAGGGCTGGGAATGGACGCACGGCATCGGTCTGTTTGGACTGTTTCGCTATCAGCAGTTGACCGGTTCCCCCCGCGCCCGTCAGCTGATTGACGACTGGTTCAGCGCCCGCTTCGCCGAGGGAACGCCGGAGAAAAACATCAATACGGCTTGTCCGTTCTTAACGCTGGCGCTGCGCTACCAGCAGGCGCCGCGCAGCGACTGGCGCGCCTACCTCGACTGCTGGGGCGAAGCCATCTATCGCCAGATGCCACGCACCGATGAAGGCTGTCTGCAGCATGTCATCCGTATGAGAGCGCGCATCAGCAACAAATCTGGGACGATACGCTGATGATGGCGGTATTGCCTCTGGCCATACTGGGCAAAATGTTTGATAAACCGCGCTGGGTGGAAGAGGCCATCTACCAGTTTTTACAGCATCTGCACTATCTCAGCGACCGCCAGAGCGGCCTGTGGTATCACGGCTGGCATTTCGCCGGCCGACACCACTTCGCCGGCGCTCTGTGGGCCCGAGGCAACAGCTGGATAACCCTGGCGATCCCGGAGCTGCTGGAGATGCTCGATCTCGACGAGCATGATGCTGTTTACCGGCAATTGCAAAATACCCTGCAGATACAGGTCGCCGCGCTTGCCCGCTGCCAGAGTGACAACGGTTTGTGGCCAACGCTGCTCAACGACCCCGACAGCTATCTGGAAGCCTCGGCGACCGCCGGGTTTGCCGCCGGCATCTTCAAAGCGATACGCCTCGGCTATCTGGAAGCGGATTATCTGCCGGTGGCCGAGCGCGCGTGCGAGGGAATTATCGACCATATTTCACCACAGGGTGAACTGTTGCAGGTGTCGTTCGGCACCGCGATGGGCCACGACCTTGATCACTATCGTCACATCCCGCTCACCGCCATGCCCTATGGCCAGGCGATGGCGATGCTGTGCCTGGTGGAAGCCCTGCATCGCACGCTGTAAAAGCGTTACCTGAGCGCCGTCAGTTCGGTGCTCAGGCTATCCGCCAGGCTACGCACCCGTCCGGGATCGAACATGACGTAGAACGCCGGCGAGGCGTCGCTCATCTGCTGGCAGAGCGTTTCCATCTCAGACGCGCAACGGTACAGCGCCTGCACATTGATATGGCAGATCTCCCGCATGCTCCAGCTGTTCTCCACCTCGCGGGCGAAATGCAGCGTAAAAAGGCCTTTTGCGCATGGGTAAACAGCTGGCAATAGAGCGCCAGCCCCTGCCACTCTTCACGCCACTGCCGCTCCAGCGCGGCAGGAAACTCCGCCGTGTGGGCAAACGCCAACGCCTCTTCCCCCAGGCGCTGCGCGCCGCTGGCCACCTCATCCTTTTCCTGCGCGATTTGCGTCAGATTGCTCATCGACTTCTGCGGGTCGTCGCGGGTGAAATGAATATCCTGCGCCGACCCCGGCAGCCAGTGGCTACGCGCCAGCTGACCGTACAGGCTCCACACCGCCTGCCCGTAGCTTTCCGGCAGCTGGCTGTGGCGATGGAAGACGTGGTCGCGCACGTAGATCGCCTGGTAGAGCGTTTGCGCTCCCTGCTCGAGAAGCTGCCGGAACTGCTGCGCCACGTCGTCAGGCGGACACCAGCCGTAGCGCTGCGCCAGCCACTGGTCGAGCAACTGCTGCTGGTTTTTCGCCATCCCGTCCCCCAGCAGCTGGCTGCAGGCGAACAGGTTGCATTCGCTTAAGGTATCGGGGATCCAGTGGTTATCAATACTTTCCCAGCTGGCTTTACAGATAGCGCCGGTGATACGCGGATTCCGGCTTTGGCACCACAGCAGCCGCCCCTGCAGTTCATCGATACGCAGAAACGGCATAACTCCCCAACCAACTTCCTCCCCGGCCAGATCGATATCAACCCACACATCCCGCGTCTGCACCGCCAGCAGCGCCGGGTTATTGGGAAAGGCTGGCCAGAAGCGTTCCGGGGTCAGTTTAATCGATACCGATACCGTCGGCGGCAGCGGTTCAATAGCGTCCAGCACGGTACTGAGATCGTCGTTGCTTGCCGGGAAGACGCGTATTACCAGATGTTTGTTTTGCGCCGCGACGGCCTGGCTCAAGGCGCCAAAACAGCGGCGATACAGCACGAAGCTCTGCGCCGGCTGGCGCCCTTCCCCCGCCTCGCGACGCTGCCTATCCCACTGCGGGCGGGAGATCGGCAACAAGCCGTCAGTGCTGGAAAGGGCGATAATCAAGCCGCTGAGCGCCGGTACGCCCTCGCAGACGGCGCGGACTTTGTCGGTCAACCAACGGCTCCAGAAATCCACATCAAAACGCACACCGCCCGGGTTATCCAGCAGTTCCGGATGCGCTAACAACAGCTCCGTCGGGAAACTGAGCTCTTTCGCCTGCAGATAAAAGCGCAGCCCCAGTTCCCGACAGCGCAGCGCCAGGCGGTTGAGATAGATACAGCGCGCTCGCTGCTGGCTCGACAACCGGTCGTTATAGTCAAACGGCGTGTAGCCCTGCGGCGATACCAGCTTGCCGAACAGCTCCGCCTGGCCGATCACCACGGTATTAAAACCATGTTTTATGGCATATTCCATTAAGCGACAAGCTGACGGCCAGTGCCAGATATCCTGATTATTGAGCTCCAGCGCCCGCGTTTCCCACATCGTTTCGCCCCCCATTTACTCATGATTGAACATAACGTAAGCAAACAAACGCGTCCGCTTTTTCCCGACATCAGGTTGAAAGAAAACTGTCATATTGCTTTGACATAGTTGGACATTCAATGGCAATGCTCGCCATAATGAAACAAGCGACATCAATGATCCGGAGTGTGAGTTGTAATGGGCCAGGAAAAGCTATACATCGAAAAAGAACTCAGCTGGTTATCTTTTAACGAACGCGTGCTGCAGGAAGCGGCGGACAAAAGTAACCCGCTGATTGAGCGCATGCGCTTCTTAGGGATCTACTCCAACAACCTTGATGAGTTTTACAAAGTGCGCTTCGCTGAGCTTAAGCGCCGGATTATTATCAGTGAAGAACAAGGCAGTACCGCCCATTCTCGCCACCTGTTAGGCAAAATCCAGGCCCGCGTTCTGAAGGCCGATCAGGAATTCGATAGTCTGTAATAACGAACTGCTGCTGGAGATGGCGCGCAACCAGATCTTCCTGATCAACGAGCGCCAGCTGTCCGTCAATCAGCAGGCCTGGCTGCGCAACTACTTTAAACAGTATTTGCGGCAGCATATCTCGCCGATCCTGATTAACCGCGAAACGGACCTCGTGCAGTTCCTGAAAGATGATTACACCTATCTGGCGGTGGAGATTATCCGCGGGGAGAACATCAACTATGCCCTGCTGGAAATTCCGTCGGATAAGGTCCCGCGCTTCGTAAACCTGCCGCCGGAAGCGCCTCGCCGCCGTAAACCAATGATCCTGCTGGATAACATTCTGCGCTATTGCCTGGACGACATCTTTAAAGGCTTCTTTGATTACGATGCGCTGAACGCCTACTCGATGAAAATGACCCGTGACGCCGAGTACGATCTGGTGCATGAGATGGAGTCGAGCCTGATGGAGCTGATGTCCTCCAGCCTGAAACAGCGCCTGACCGCCGAGCCGGTTCGCTTCGTCTACCAGCGCGATATGCCGGACGCGATGGTCGAAATGCTGCGCGATAAGCTCTCCATCTCCAACTATGACTCAATGCTGCCGGGCGGCCGCTATCACAACTTCAAAGACTTTATCGGCTTCCCGAACGTGGGTAAGGCCAATCTGGTCAATAAACCTATGCCGCGCCTGCGTCATCTGTGGTTTGATAAATTCCGCAACGGCTTCGACGCCATTCGCGAACGCGATGTGCTGCTCTACTACCCCTATCATACTTTTGAGCATGTGCTGGAGCTGCTGCGTCAGGCCTCGTTCGACCCCAGCGTACTGGCGATCAAAATCAACATCTACCGCGTGGCCAAGGATTCGCGCATCATCGACGCGATGATCCACGCCGCCCACAACGGTAAAAAAGTCACCGTAGTGGTGGAGCTGCAGGCGCGTTTTGACGAAGAGGCCAACATTCACTGGGCGAAACGCCTGACGGAAGCGGGCGTCCACGTTATCTTCTCCGCGCCGGGCCTGAAAATCCACGCCAAGCTGTTCCTGATCTCGCGTAAAGAAGGCGATGAGGTCGTGCGCTACGCCCACATCGGCACCGGTAACTTCAACGAGAAGACCGCGCGGATCTATACCGACTATTCGCTGTTAACCGCCGATGCGCGCATTACCAATGAAGTTCGCCGGGTGTTTAACTTTATTGAAAACCCCTACCGCCCGGTCAGCTTCGATTACCTGCTGGTGTCGCCGCAGAACTCGCGTCGTCTGCTGTATGAGATGATCGACCGCGAGATCGCCAATGCGCAGAACGGGCAACCGTCCGGTATTACCCTGAAGCTGAACAACCTGGTGGATAAAGGACTGGTAGACAGACTGTATGCCGCCTCCAGCTCCGGCGTGCCGGTCAACCTGTTAATCCGCGGCATGTGCTCGCTGATCCCCGGTCTGGAAGGCATCAGCGAAAATATTCGCGTCATCAGCATTGTGGACCGCTTCCTCGAGCATGACCGGGTCTATTGTTTTGAAAACGGTGGCGATAAGCAGGTCTGGCTCTCCTCTGCCGACTGGATGACGCGTAATATCGATTATCGCATCGAAGTTGCCGCCCCGCTGCTCGACCCGCGCCTGAAACAGCGGGTGCTGGATATTTTTGATATCTTGTTCAACGATACGGTAAAAGCGCGCTATCTTGATAAAGAACTGAGTAATCGCTATGTGCCGCGCGGCAATCGCCGTAAAGTGCGCGCTCAGATGGCGATTTACGATTATCTCAAATCACTCGAACAACCCGACTAACCTATGCCAATAAACGAAAAAACCCCTCGGCCGCAGGAGTTCGCTGCGGTTGACCTTGGTTCGAACAGTTTTCATATGGTGATCGCCCGTGTCGTCGACGGCGCCATGCAGATCATCGGACGCCTGAAACAGCGCGTACATCTGGCCGATGGCCTCGATGAAAACTCGGTGTTGAGCGAAGAAGCCATGACCCGCGGGCTGAACTGCCTGTCGCTGTTTGCCGAACGCCTGCAGGGGTTCTCCCCTTCCAGCGTCTGCATCGTCGGGACGCATACGCTGCGCCAGGCGACCAATGCGGCAGAGTTTCTTAAACGCGCGGAAAAAGTGATCCCCTCCCGATCGAGATCATCTCCGGTAATGAAGAAGCGCGCCTGATTTTTATGGGCGTGGAGCACACGCAGCCGGAGCGCGGCCGTAAGCTGGTGATTGATATCGGCGGCGGTTCGACCGAGCTGGTCATCGGTGAAGATTTTGAGCCCCGGCTGGTGGAAAGCCGTCGCATGGGCTGCGTGAGTTTCTCCCAGGCCTACTTCCCCGGCGGGACCATCAATAAAGAAAATTTCCAGCGCGCTCGCCTGGCGGCGGTGCAAAAACTGGAAACCCTGGCCTGGCAGTTCCGTATTCAGGGCTGGACCGTGGCGCTGGGCGCCTCCGGTACCATTAAGGCCGCCCAGGAAGTGCTGGTGGCTATGGCGGCAGAAGGAACGACGGGTTTATTACGCCGGAGCGCCTCGAAATGCTGGTCAGTGAACTGCTGAAGCATAAAAACTTCGACGCGCTCAGCCTGCCCGGCCTCTCGGAAGATCGTAAAGCGGTCTTTGCCCCGGGGCTGGCCATTCTGTGCGGCGTATTTGACGCGCTAGCCATTAAAGAGCTTCGTCTGTCTGATGGCGCGCTGCGTGAAGGCGTGCTGTACGAAATGGAAGGCCGCTTCCGCCACCAGGATATTCGTAGCCGTACGGCGCAGAGTCTGGCGAATCAGTACAACATCGATCGCGAACAGGCGCGCCGGGTGCTGGAAACCACCACCCTTATGCTGGAGCAGTGGCAGGAGCAGAATCCCAAGCTGGCCAATCCGCACCTGGCGGCGCTGTTGAAGTGGGCGGTGATGCTCCATGAGGTGGGCCTGAATATTAACCACAGCGGCATGCACCGCCACTCGGCCTATATTCTGCAGAACAGCGACCTGCCGGGCTTCAACCAGGAGCAGCAGATGCTGATGGCCACCCTGGTGCGCTATCATCGCAAAGCGATAAAACTCGACGATCTGCCGCGCTTTACGCTGTTCAGGAAAAAGCAGTTTCTGCCGCTGATCCAGCTGCTGCGCCTCGGCGTGCTGCTGAACAACCAGCGTCAGGCCACCACCACGCCGCCGACGCTACGGCTGCAGACGGAAGCTCACCACTGGACGCTGACCTTCCCGCACAACTGGTTTAGCCAGAATGCGCTGGTGCTGCTGGATCTGGAAAAAGAGCAGCAGTACTGGGAAGGTGTGCCGGAGTGGCTGCTGAAAATTGCGGAAGAAGAGCCAGACGCCTGATCGCCTCTATGGATATCATGCGAGCCGGGCCATCGCGCCCGGCTTTTTTACGGCTTCAGGCGCTCATCCCCTCCGCCAGCTGCGTCAGAGGCACCGGGACGCCAATATCATAGCCCTGCATATAATCGATCCCCAGCGCGATGACCGCCTGGCGTATCTCCGGCGATTCAACATATTCGGCCACCACCTGCATGTTCTTCATCCGCGCCAGACGACAGATTGAATCCACCACCTGGTAATCAAGACTGCTGGCGAGCAGATTGCGAATAAAGCTGCCGTCTATTTTAAGAATATCGACGTTCATCGTTTTTAACCGCGCATAGCTGGCGTAGCCGGTACCAAAATCATCGATAGCTACCCGGCAGCCCAGTGCCCGCAGGTGCTCTAATGTCTGGCAAACTAGCTCGGGGTTGCTGAGCGCATAGTTTTCGGTCAGCTCGAAAATAATCTGCCATGGCTCAATGTTGTAGGCCTGCAGCAGGTTTTCGACCTCCTCGGGAAACTGACTGCGGCTCAACGAGACCGGAGAGAGGTTGATCGCCAGCCGCAGACCGGGCAGCGCCCGCCGGTTGGCATCCATAAAGGCCAGGGTATGCTCAATGACCCACTGATCCACGCGCGTGGACAGCCCAAACTCGTGCGCCACCGGCAGGAACTCGTTGGGCCCCGTCAGTTCGCCCGACTCGCCTTTCATCCTCAACAACACTTCATGGTAATTGTCGCCGCGAATGCCCTGGATAGGCTGCGCCATCAGGACAAAATAGTCTTGCTCCAGCGCCTTGAGGATGCGGTTCATCATCGCCACTTTGTCTTTCAGATCCTGCTGGACATGCCCGGCGCCGCGGCGCTGCAAATTCTCCGGATGGCCGCTGGCCAGCGACATGTCGGCAATCGTGTTCAGCTCGCCAAGCAGCAAATACAGATGCTTCACCGGCGAGCGGACGTTGCAATAGCTCATGCCGATCCGCGGCTGCAGGGGGACCCCGTCCCAGTGAAAACGGAACTGTCGCAAGGAGCGCTCAATTAAGTGAATGCGCGCCTGGTGCCCTTCGCTGTTGAGACGAAACACTAAATCGTGACCGGCAAGATGATATACCGCTTCGTTCGACTCCAGCAGCGCACGCAGGTGATTCGCCAGCATTTGCTTATACTGAATACGCAACAGCACCCCGTAGTGGCGGCCCAGCAGTTCAAGCTCAGGAATACGCAAAAAACAGAGCGTCGACCAGCTCGCGCCGTTCAGCGCCCGGCTCAGCGCCCGCAGATTCGGCATATGTACTACCGGGTCGAGGAAGGCCATCTGTCGGATCCGGGCGTAGATCAGCCGCTGCTGTGTTGCCAGCATCGCCGTATAGGCGACAATAAACGAGAACACCAGGTAGCTTGACGAGGTGATCGCCAGCTGAGTGTTATAACTTGGATAAATAGGTAAATAACGGTAATGAAAATGGATCACGGCGATCAGTACCGGCGTCCATATCAGCGAGATAAAGCGATAGCCAAAACGCATCGCCCCCCACAGCATCACCGGCATCAATAAGGATAATGTATAATTTGTACTAAATATGGTGCTGGTATCATTAAGCGGCATCAATAATAGCCCCAGCAACAGGGTTAATATCGCCGCCCAACTGATAATTTCAATTTTCTTTATTTTTGGATCAATTTGTAAGCGAACCTGAGAAATATACCCGCGCAAATAAAAAGGGTTACGAATTACCCGCAGCAGTAAATAACATAACGGTACGCCGGTCAGGCACCCCACCATCAGCGCCTGAAAGGTGATTAACGACCGTAAACTAAACGGCGAGACGCCGGCCATATCCGTTGTGCGCGGATGTAGCCCCAGATACTCGGCGATCTGCGACAAAATCAGAAAAATGACCGAAGGGAGCAGCATTTGCCAGAACAGACGATGCGGCATCAGCCTGACGTTACCGTGCGATACCTGCTGCCGTTGGGGAACAAAGATGCGATATCCGCCCCAGCAGAGCACGCAGGGGATCAGAAAATGGAACAGTACGCCAACGGCCTGCTCCGGCGTCATGCCCCGGGCCAGCGTTAGCAGCAGACCAACGATAATACCGGGGATCGCCGCCCAGCCGAAAAACATCATCAGGCTGAGCACCAGCGCCAGGGGAAGATAATAAAGATAAACCATATGCCCATTCAGCATGGTATATGTATTCATCCCTCTGGCAAGGGGTAATAATAACACAGGCAGGAGAAGCGGTAAGGCCCACCATTTGTCGCGATATTGTTGATAGTATTTTAATAAATTCATAGGTGCTCTACAGAGAGCCTCTGCTCCTGCGAGGCATATTCAGGCAGGCATCCAACCACCCCATGCTGACCGCATAAGTAATAACGATACGGTAACGTCCGCTGATTTTAGTGGTGAAGAGAATGAGGCTGTTGATGTAAATCAACAAATGCTGACACCAACATTAATAAAACTTATTTTTTCAGCTTTTCGCGGCTAATAAAGAGAGCATGTAAATACGAGGATTATCTTATATAACATTAATTAATGTTTTCACTGCCGCACTTTTACATCTGCATCAATTGACCCCACCTCGTTCCTGTGCCTTAATACCCCCATCGCCCATCTTCGGGTATACTTCAAGGAACCTTTTGTGAGTCAGGCACCCAGTATGCGTAAACGACATCGATTTAACCGTCGCATGACCCGTATCGTACTGCTTATCAGCTTTCTCTTCTTCTTTGGACGCTTTGTCTACTCCTCCATCGGCGCCTGGTATCATCACCAGGATAAAAAAGCGTCGCAGGAGTCAACGCTCACCGTCGAGCCCTCCGCCCGCGAGTAACCCGTTGTTCCTGATGCCGGATACGCCTCTATCCGCAGGCAGAGACGCCCGTTTCCAAGGCACTATCCCTGACGAGGCATGTTTTGCCGCTGACGATTTATAAGCGCACGGCCTGCAGCAGACGCAGCATTTCCGCCATTCCTTTGGTAATCACTTTATCCTGACGCATGACAACCGCCAGCTGACGGTACAGCGACGGGGCCAGAGAATGTACCGTTAAGCCATAGTGATCCTCCGCCTGCTCTACCGCCATGCGGGGCACAATACTGTAGCCCAGCCCGGCCCGCACCATGCGTTTGATCGCCTCGATGCTCCCCAGCTGCATCACCGGCGTGACCGCCAGGCCCGCCGAACGGAACCAGCGGTCAATCAGATCCCGCGTGCCGCTGCCCGCCTCGAAGGCAATGAGCGGCAGCGCCTGCAGCTCCTCAGGGGTACACACCGCCGGGATCCCCGCCTCGTGGCTGGGATGGATGACCACGAACTCCTCGTCCACCACGGCGGTCACTGCCAGACTGCGTCCCTGAACGGGCAGCGTGACCAGCCCAAGATCGAGCCGGTTTTCCTCCACCGCCCGGACGATATCCAGCGTGTTGCCGGTGGTCACCCCCACCGTCAGCAGTGGGTGCTGCTGACGAAGATGCTGCAGCAGCGGCGGAAGAAGATGAATGCAGGCCGTCGCGCCGGTCCCCAGAGTCAGTGAGCCATTAACTTCCTGACTAAATGCACTGACCGACTGCACCGCGCTATTCACCGCCCGATCGATCTGCTCGCTGTGGGCCAGCAGCGCCATTCCCGCCGCCGTCGCCTTGATCCCGCGCCCGGTGCGCTCCAGCAGTCGGGTCTGTAAAAATTGCTCCAGCTGACGCACCTGCAGGCTGACGGCAGGCTGGGAGATCCCCAGCGCGTCGGCGGCGGCTGAGAAGCTGCCGCGCTGTACGACCAGCCGGAAGGTCGCCAGGTTTCCCAGGTTCAGTGTTGTCATGCAAAGTTTCTCTTATACCGCGCATAAGGTGGCCGCTCTGCCAGAACAATAGCCTGCCGGGTATGCTCAGGACAACTCTCTTAACGGAATGAAAAACCCATGGGAACACCGGCTATTCCCCGACGCCTAGCCTTCACCGCGGGCGCTCAGCAACTGATCAACTGGGGGATCTCTTTTTATATGCCCGGCACCTTTGCCGGAGCTATCGCCGCCGACAAGGGATGGAGCTCGCCGCAGATCTATCTTGGCCTGACGCTTGCGATGCTGATCATGGCGGCGGTCTCCCCGCTGGTCGCCAGTCTGCTGGCTCGCTTTGGCGGACGACTGGTGGTCACCAGCGGAACCTTACTGATAGCCGCCAGTTGCGCGATGATGGCCTGGAGCCCTTCGCTGGTCGGCTGGTACGGCGCCTGGCTGCTGACCGGCGTCGGCATGCGGCTGTCGTTGTATGATGCCCTGTTCGCCGCGGTAGTGAACCTTTACGGCCAGCAGGCGCGGAAAACCATCTCTCAAATCACCCTCGCCGGCGGTCTGGCCTCTGCCCTCTTCTGGCCGCTGGGGGAGGCTTTACTCACCGTGATGTCCTGGCAGGATGCCCTGCGGGTCTATGCGCTGTTTGGCCTGCTGAGCGCATGGCTGAGTTATCAACTGCCTCGCCAGCGGCTCAGTTCAGCGGCGAAATCACCAGCCTCGCCAGCGACAGCAGAGGGCGACCGGCGTAACGGGGCGCGTTACGCGATCTTTATTGCGCTGATCACCTTCATCTCTAACGGTACCTCTACCCATCTGCCGGAGTTTATCAGCCACTTTGGTCTGCCGGTTGCCGTCGGTATGCTGTGGGGATTCGGCCAGACCGGCGCCCGGCTGGGGGAAGTGCTGGCCGGTCCCCGGGTCACCTCACTCACGCTAACGCGTTTTACTGCGCTCGCCATGCCGCTCTGTTTTCTCCTTGGATTGAGCAGCACGACCTTTGCCGGATGCGCAGCCGGGTTTGTGCTGGGCTATGGCGCGATTAACGGGCTGGTGACGATTGTCAAAGCGACGCTGCCGCTGGCGCTGTTTAGCGCAGAAAGCTACGCCAGCCGCACGGGTCTCCTGCTGATCCCCGGGCAACTGATGGCGGCGGCCGCCCCCTTTACCTATGCATGGCTGAACCATCGGCTGGGTATCGTGGGTGGAATGTGGATTTCCACCGGGTTAACGCTGATCGTTGCCGGACTGGCGCTGGCGATGGCGCGCTCGGTGGGTAAAACAGAGCCGGACAAGCGTCCAGCCCTCTGCCCGGGGGCAAAACGTGGGCCGGCTGAACATCTGCCGGAACCATAACCGGGTACATTCACCGGGGACACAGGACCCCCCCAGTGATGGATAGCGGTGAGGGATGACGGGATTGAGGCTGGGCATAAATTAAAAAAGCCCTCTGTAACAACAGAGGGTTTCATTTTATTCAACTAACGCCGGGGATTATTCCCACTCGATCGTTGCTGGCGGCTTACCGCTGATGTCATACACCACGCGGGAGATACCGTTCACTTCATTGATAATGCGGTTAGAGACGCGGCCGAGGAAATCATACGGCAGGTGCGCCCAGTGCGCGGTCATGAAGTCGATGGTTTCCACCGCACGCAGGGAAACCACCCAGTCGTATTTACGGCCATCGCCCATCACGCCGACGGAGCGAACCGGCAGGAATACAGTGAACGCCTGGCTCACTTTGTTGTACAGGTCAGCTTTGTGCAGCTCTTCGATGAAGATAGCGTCCGCGCGACGAAGCAGGTCGCAGTACTCTTTCTTCACTTCGCCCAGCACGCGCACGCCGAGGCCCGGGCCCGGGAACGGATGACGGTAGAGCATATCGTACGGCAGACCCAGCTCCAGACCGATCTTGCGCACTTCGTCTTTGAACAGCTCACGCAGCGGCTCAACCAGCCCCATCTTCATCTCTTTCGGCAGGCCGCCCACGTTGTGGTGAGACTTGATGACGTGCGCTTTACCGGTGGCGGAAGCGGCAGATTCGATAACGTCAGGGTAGATGGTGCCCTGCGCCAGCCATTTGACGTCGTCCAGCTTCAGCGCTTCTTCGTCGAACACTTCCACGAAGACGCGGCCGATGATCTTACGTTTCGCTTCCGGATCGCTTTCACCTGCCAGCGCGTCGAGGAAGCGCTGCTCGCCTTCCACGTGAACGATGTTCAGGCCAAAGTGGTCGCCAAACATCTCCATCACCTGCTGGGCTTCGTTCAGACGCAGGAGACCGTTATCCACGAATACGCAGGTCAGGTTTTTGCCGATGGCGCGGTGCAGCAGCATCGCGGTCACCGAAGAGTCCACGCCGCCGGAGAGGCCGAGGATTACTTTGTCATCGCCAACCTGCTGGCGAATACGCTCAACGGCGTCGTCGATGATTTTCGCCGGGGTCCACAGCGCTTCGCACTGGCAGATGTCGCGCACGAAGCGCTCCAGCATACGCATACCCTGACGGGTGTGGGTCACTTCCGGGTGGAACTGCACGCCATAGAAGCGTTTTTCTTCGTTGGCCATAATGGCGAACGGGCAGTTGTCGGTGCTGGCGACGGTGACGAAGTCAGACGGGATGGCGGTGACTTTGTCGCCATGACTCATCCACACGTCCAGCAACGGTTTGCCGTCCGCGGTCAGGGAGTCTTCGATACCGCGCACCAGCGCGCTGTCGTTAACCACTTCAACCTGCGCGTAGCCAAACTCACGCTCGTTAGAGCCTTCTACATGGCCGCCCAACTGCATCGCCATGGTCTGCATACCGTAGCAGACGCCAAATACCGGCACGCCGGCTTCGAACACATACTGCGGCGCGCGCGGGCTGTTCTCTTCGGTGGTGCTTTCCGGGCCGCCGGAAAGAATGATGCCGCTTGGATTAAATTCGCGGATTTGTGCTTCCGTGACATCCCATGCCCACAGCTCACAGTAGACGCCCAGTTCACGCACGCGACGCGCCACCAGCTGAGTATACTGTGACCCGAAGTCGAGAATGAGAATGCGATGTTTATGAATGTTTTCCGTCATTGACGCTAATTCCGAGGCAAGTGAAACAGAGTAAATAAATCGCCCGACGCAAGGTCGGGCGAAGAAATCAGGAGCCCAGGCGGTAGTTCGGGGACTCTTTAGTAATGGTCACGTCGTGAACGTGGCTTTCCTGGATGCCCGCACCGCTGATGCGTACGAATTCAGCTTTGGTACGCAGCAGGTCAATGGTACCACAGCCGGTCAGACCCATACAGGAGCGCAGGCCGCCCATCTGCTGGTGAATGATCTCTTTCAGGCGACCTTTATAGGCTACGCGACCTTCGATACCTTCCGGCACCAGTTTGTCAGCGGCGTTATCGCTCTGGAAGTAGCGGTCAGAGGAGCCTTTCGACATCGCGCCGAGGGAACCCATCCCGCGATAGGATTTGTAAGAGCGCCCCTGATAGAGTTCGATTTCGCCCGGGGATTCTTCGGTACCGGCCAGCATGGAGCCGACCATCACTGCCGCCGCACCGGCCGCGATCGCTTTGGCGATGTCGCCGGAGAAACGGATACCGCCGTCGGCGATAACCGGAATTCCGGTGCCTTCCAGCGCTTCCACCGCGTCGGAAACGGCGGTGATCTGCGGCACGCCTACGCCGGTCACGATACGGGTAGTACAGATGGAGCCCGGGCCGATGCCTACTTTCACCGCACTGCAGCCGGCTTCCGCCAGCGCGCGCGCGCCTGCGCCAGTGGCGACGTTGCCGCCGATGATCTGCAGGTCTGGGTATTTCGCACGTGTTTCACGAATACGTTGCAGAACGCCTTCGGAGTGGCCGTGAGAGGAGTCAATCAGCAGGACGTCAACGCCCGCTGCCACCAGCGCGTCAACGCGCTCTTCGTTGCCCGCGCCGGCGCCAACCGCAGCGCCTACGCGCAGACGGCCCTGCTCATCTTTACAGGCGTTCGGTTTACGTTCCGCTTTCTGGAAGTCTTTTACGGTGATCATCCCGCGCAGGTGGAAGCTCTCATCCACAACCAGCGCTTTCTCAACGCGTTTTTTCGTGCATCTTAGCGAAGACCACTTCACGGCTTTCGCCTTCACGCACGGTGACCAGACGCTCTTTCGGGGTCATATAGACGCTGACCGGCTGGTTCAGATCGGTAACGAAACGCACGTCGCGGCCGGTGATGATGCCGACCAGCTCGTTCTCTTCGGTAACCACCGGGTAGCCGGCGAAGCCGTTACGCTCGGTCAGCTCTTTCACTTCACGCAGGGTGGTGGTCGGCAGAACGGTCTGCGGGTCGGTGACCACGCCGGACTCATGTTTCTTCACGCGGCGAACTTCTTCCGCCTGGCGCTCGATGGACATGTTTTTGTGAATAAAGCCGATGCCGCCTTCCTGTGCCAGGGCAATAGCCAGACGCGCTTCCGTTACGGTATCCATGGCTGCGGAGAGCATAGGAATATTCAGACGAATGGTTTTCGTCAGCTGAGTGCTGAGATCGGCTGTATTCGGCAGAACGGTAGAATGAGCGGGAACGAGGAGGACGTCGTCAAACGTCAGGGCTTCTTTAGCGATACGTAGCATGGGCAATATCTCGACCAGGGTGGATAAATATTGCCGTGGCATTATACAGAGCGTAACCGATTGCATCTACCCTTTTTTGCAAATAATACTTGCCATCCCCTCTGAGCGCGTTACTATCGACTGAATAACCTGCTGATTTAAAGTTTGATCTTGCTCACATGTTACCCTCTCAATCCCCCCGCAATTTTTTACCGTAAGCCGCCTCAATCAGACGGTGCGTCTGCTGCTTGAGCGCGAAATGGGCCAGGTTTGGATCGGCGGCGAGATCTCTAACTTCAGCCAGCCTTCTTCCGGCCACTGGTACTTCACCTTAAAAGACGATAACGCCCAGGTGCGCTGCGCGATGTTCCGCAACAGCAACCGCCGGGTCACGTTCCGCCCGCAGCACGGGCAGCAGGTGCTGGTTCGCGCCAACATCACCCTGTATGAGCCGCGCGGCGACTACCAGATTATCGTTGAAAGCATGCAGCCCGCCGGCGAAGGGTTGCTGCAGCAGAAGTATGAGCAGCTGAAAACGCAGTTAACCGCGGAAGGGCTGTTCGATCAAAAACATAAGCAGGCGCTCCCCTCCCCCGCCCGCTGCGTCGGGGTCATCACCTCGAAAACCGGTGCCGCGTTGCACGATATTCTTCATGTCCTCAGGCGCCGCGACCCCGGGCTGCCGGTGATCGTCTACCCGACCGCGGTTCAGGGTGACGATGCTCCCGGGCAGATTGTGCGCGCCATCGCGCTGGCGAACGCGCGCCGGGAGTGTGACGTGCTGATTGTCGGACGCGGCGGCGGTTCGCTGGAGGATCTGTGGAGTTTTAACGATGAGCGGGTGGCGCGAGCTATCTTCGCCAGCCAGATCCCTATCGTCAGCGCCGTTGGCCATGAAACCGACGTCACTATCGCTGATTTTGTTGCCGACCTGCGCGCGCCGACCCCTTCTGCCGCCGCAGAGATCGTCAGCCGCAATCAGCAGGAGCTGCTGCGCCAGCTGCAGGCCGGGCAGCAGCGGCTGGAGATGGCGATGGACTATTTCCTCGCCAGTCGCCACCGCCGTTTTACCCAGTTGTTCCATCGTCTGCAGCAGCAGCACCCGCAGCTGCGGCTGGCCCGCCAGCAGACCGCTCTGGAACGCCTGCGCCAGCGGATGCGCATCGCCGTGGAATCGCAGTTGAAACGCGCCGATCAGCGGCAAAAGCGTACTGTTCAGCGCCTGAATCACTACAACCCGCAGCCGCGCATCCACCGGGCGCAATCGCGCCTCCAGCAGCTGGAATACCGGCTGGCGGAAACGATGCGTGGCCGCCTCAGCGAGCGGCGTGAACGGTTGGTCACGCGGTGACCCATCTGGAGGCGGTGAGTCCCTTAGCCCTACCCTCCCGCGCGGCGGCTATAGCGTCACTTCGGTGAGCGACGGCACGGTACTAAAGCAGACAAAACA
>OKVR01000198.1_pt1 | contig 23197 bp, 25 predicted proteins | sample 1606891 | NCBI WGS metagenome assembly OKVR01 (sample SAMN03281011, study PRJEB24777) | human gut metagenome | isolation source: fecal sample PR176 from 1 month old male Indian infant, caesarean delivered... | place: Singapore | collected 2006-01-13 | reverse complement strand
TAAAAAAGTATTAAGGCCACGGCGATCAGAATCGCCAGCGCCACATAGTCCAGGGTCATAAAATAACTCCAGAGTGCAAGGTTAAATAAATAAAACGGCCAGATTCAGGCGTAGCAGGGCCGGGAGAAAACGCGCGCTTAGCGCTTTGCCCGGGCGGATTTTAGCGACGTTATGTCGGGGAGCCGACGAATCTGAATCAGAATTTCTCAGGAATAGAGCGGTCGATGGAAATCAGTTTGCCTTTTTTCACCGTGATATATCCCCCCTCGCGCAGGGCGGCCAGCACCTGATAAACATAGCTGCGCGAGAGATTGGTCCGTTTAATAATAAATGCCGACAGACTTTCATGTTGCCCGCCATCGATTTCAGCGCGATATAAATAGCGCGACAGCATCGACTTAATAGCCTGAAAGCTAGTCTGGCTGCCGCGTTCATAGTGGGCATCAAGGGCAAATATACCCATATAGGCCAGGATCGTGGTCAGCTCTTGCATATAGCCCGGCGACGAATGAAAGAATATCCGTTCAAAATCGCTGGCGGATATTTTCGCCAGCTGGCATTCGCCCAGACACTGATAATAGAGCACCACCGACGGACAATAATGTTCCAGCAACCCTAACGGCATATGCGCGATAACAATCCCAATAAGGTTCTGCTCGTCACCAAAGGCCAGCGTCATTTGCCCCTGCAGCAAAAAATAGAGATATGCCCGGCTGCGGCAGAACGGCTGGTCTTTACTCAGGCTCAGGGTTTCACTGCAGGCGATCACCGCCGGCAGGTGCGTGGTCAGCGTCAAGGCTTCTGGTACCGATCGTAAATATCGCCAAAACTTGGGGTTCATCGCGCTACGCACTCCTTCACCTTTTATCACCGCGGCGGGCTAACCGCGGCCTGTGGAACTATACCTAAGCGGGTCAGGAAGGAAAGTCCAGATCTGGAGTGGCGAAATATTCCGCCTGGCTCACATTTTTCACCCTCGCCCCGCCCTTTCGTCCGCCAATCGTTCCGCTTGCCGCCAGGCTGTGCTTTAATTAGCTAAAACGGTTTAATAAAGTTTAGCTAAGAGGAACTAGTCCTATGAATGGTAAAATCTGGGTACTCGGCGATGCGGTCGTCGATCTCCTGCCCGACGGAGAGGGCCGCCTGCTGCAATGCCCCGGCGGCGCGCCGGCCAACGTCGCGGTCGGCGTGGCGCGGCTCGGCGGCGATAGCGGGTTTATCGGCCGCGTCGGCGACGATCCCTTCGGCCGCTTTATGCGTCACACCCTGGCGCAGGAGAAGGTGGATGTGAACTATATGCGCCTCGATGCGGCGCAGCGCACCTCCACGGTGGTGGTCGATCTCGATCGCCACGGAGAGCGCACCTTTACCTTTATGGTCCGCCCGAGCGCCGACCTGTTTCTTGCGCCTGAGGATCTTCCGCCGTTTGCCGCCGGTCAGTGGCTGCACGTTTGCTCTATCGCTCTGAGCGCGGAGCCGAGCCGCAGCACGGCATTCGCGGCGATGGAGGCGATAAAGCGCGCCGGGGGCTATGTCAGCTTCGACCCCAATATCCGCAGCGACCTGTGGCAGGATCCTCAGGAACTGCGCGACTGTCTCGACCGGGCGCTGGCCCTCGCCGACGCCATAAAACTCTCGGAAGAGGAGCTGGCTTTTATCAGCGGCAGCGACGACATCGTCAGCGGCATCGCCCGGCTGAACGCCCGCTTCCAGCCGACGCTGTTGCTGGTGACCCAGGGCAAAAGCGGGGGTGCAGGCCGCGCTGCGCGGGCAGGTTAGCCACTTCCCTGCCCGCCCGGTGGTCGCCGTCGATACCACCGGCGCCGGCGATGCCTTTGTCGCCGGGCTGCTCGCCGGACTCGCCGCCCACGGTATCCCTGACAACCTCGCCGCCCTGGCTCCCGACCTCACGCTGGCGCAAACCTGCGGCGCGCTGGCCACCACCGCCAAAGGCGCCATGACCGCCCTGCCCTACAGGGACGATCTTCAGCGCTCGCTGTGATCCCGTTGGGCCGGCTAACGGCCCACTTTGCTGGCGACATCACAATTCTTAAACCGGTTTAGCAATTTTTATTTTCACCGCATTACCGACATGTTTACCATATTAACTAAACCGGTTTAGCAAACGTTAGCACACTCACTGATTTACCTTTGGATGTCACCAACATGTATAAAAACGGAAGTTAGCCATTCTTATTGCTTTGCTAACCGGCGCCGCCGCCGCCCATGGGCAGACAGACCTGAACAGCATTGAAGCGCGTCTCGCCGCCCTGGAAAAACGTCTGCAGGATGCCGAGACTCGCGCCAGCACTGCCGAAAGCCGCGCCGCCTCGGCGGAGCAGAAAGTTCAGCAGCTAACCCAGCAGCAGCAACAAACCCAGGCCACCACCCAGCAGGTGGCCAAACGCACCACCCAACTGGAAGAAAAAGCCGAACGGCCCGGCGGCTTTGAGTTCCACGGCTACGCCCGCTCCGGGGTGATCATGAACGACTCCGCCGCCAGCACGAAATCCGGGGCCTATATGACCCCCGCCGGAGAAACCGGCGGCGCCATTGGTCGTCTGGGCAACCAAGCCGACACCTATGTGGAAATGAACCTCGAACATAAGCAGACCCTGGACAACGGGGCGACCACCCGGTTCAAAGTGATGGTGGCCGATGGGCAAACCACCTATAACGACTGGACGGCGAGCAGCAGCGACCTGAACGTACGCCAGGCGTTCGTCGAGCTGGGCAATCTGCCGACCTTCGAGGGTCCGTTCAAAGGCTCGACCCTGTGGGCCGGGAAGCGATTTGACCGCGACAACTTCGATATCCACTGGATTGACTCGGATGTGGTGTTCCTCGCCGGGACCGGCGGCGGGATCTACGACGTGAAGTGGAACGACAGCCTGCGCAGCAACTTCTCGTTATACGGCCGCAACTTTGGCGATATCGCCGACAGCAGCAACAGCGTGCAGAACTATATCGTCAGCATGAATAACTTTGCCGGCCCGGTGCAGATGATGGTCAGCGGGATGCGGGCGAAAGATAATGACGACCGCCAGGACGCAAACGGCAATCTGGTGAAAGGCGATGCCGCTAACACCGGGGTTCATGCCCTGCTGGGTCTGCACAATGAGAGCTTCTATGGCCTGCGCGACGGGACCAGCAAAACGGCCCTGCTGTACGGTCACGGCCTGGGCGCCGAGGTCAAAGGCATCGGCTCCGACGGCGCGCTGCGTCCGGGGGCCAACACCTGGCGTTTCGCCAGCTACGGCACCACCCCGCTGAGCGATCGCTGGTTTATTGCCCCGGCCGTGCTGGCGCAGAGCAGTAAAGATCGCTATGTCGATGGCGACAGCTATCAGTGGGCCACTCTCAACCTGCGTCTGATTCAGGAAGTGACGCAGAACTTCGCCCTCGCCTGGGAGGGCAGCTATCAGTACATGGATCTGCAGCCTGAAGGCTACAACGATCGCCATGCGGTCAATGGCAGCTTCTACAAGCTGACCTTCGCCCCGACCTTCAAGGTCGGCAGCATCGGCGACTTCTTCTCGCGCCCGGAGATCCGCTTCTATACATCGTGGATGGACTGGAGCAAAAAGCTGGATAACTACGCCAACGACGACGCGTTAGGCAGCAACGGGTTCAAATCGGGCGGCGAATGGTCGTTCGGTATGCAAATGGAGACCTGGTTCTGACGTGAACCCGGGCGACAGGGTAAGTAAAACATAAATATAAGGTTCGCGGTGCCAGCCATGGCCGGCGCCGCCCACGCCATATCATCATGCATTCAGAGGGTACTATGGATTTTGAACAGATTTCCCGCTCACTGCTTCCCCTGCTGGGCGGCAAGGAAAATATCGCCAGCGCCGCGCACTGCGCCACCCGGCTGCGGCTGGTGCTGGTCGACGACGCGCTCGCCGACCAGCAGGCGATTGGCAAAATCGACGGCGTGAAAGGCTGCTTTCGTAATGCCGGACAGATGCAGATCATCTTCGGCACCGGGGTGGTCAATAAAGTCTATGCTGCCTTTATCCAGGCGGCGGGCATCAGCGAATCGAGCAAATCCGAAGCCGCCGACCTGGCGGCGAAAAAGCTGAACCCGTTCCAGCGCATTGCCCGCCTGCTGTCCAACATCTTCGTGCCGATTATTCCCGCCATCGTCGCCTCCGGCCTGCTGATGGGCCTGCTGGGGATGGTGAAAACCTACGGCTGGGTCGACCCGGGCAACGCTATCTATATCATGCTGGATATGTGCAGCTCGGCGGCGTTTATTATTCTGCCAATCCTGATCGGCTTTACCGCCGCCCGCGAATTTGGCGGTAACCCTTATCTGGGCGCGACCCTCGGCGGGATCCTCACCCACCCGGCGTTGACCAACGCCTGGGGCGTCGCCGCCGGCTTCCACACCATGAATTTCTTCGGCATCGAAGTGGCGATGATCGGCTATCAGGGCACGGTCTTCCCGGTGCTGCTGGCGGTGTGGTTTATGAGCCTTGTCGAAAAACGGCTGCGCCGCGTTATTCCTGACGCGCTGGATCTGATCCTCACGCCGTTCCTGACGGTGATTATCTCTGGCTTTATCGCCCTGCTGCTGATCGGCCCGGCCGGCCGCGCGCTCGGCGACGGCATTTCGTTTATCCTCAGCACGCTTATCAGCCATGCCGGCTGGCTGGCGGGCCTGCTGTTCGGCGGCCTCTATTCGGTGATCGTCATTACCGGTATCCACCACAGCTTCCATGCCATTGAGGCGGGTCTGCTCGGCAATCCGTCGATCGGCGTCAACTTCCTGCTGCCTATCTGGGCGATGGCCAACGTCGCTCAGGGCGGCGCCTGCTTTGCCGTGTGGTTTAAAACCAAAGATGCCAAAATCAAAGCCATTACCTTGCCGTCGGCGTTTTCGGCGATGCTGGGGATCACCGAGGCGGCGATCTTCGGGATTAACCTGCGCTTTGTGAAACCGTTCATCGCCGCGCTGGTGGGCGGTGCCGCCGGCGGCGCCTGGGTGGTGTCGATGCACGTCTACATGACCGCGGTGGGCCTGACGGCGATCCCGGGAATGGCCATCGTGCAGGCCAGTTCGCTGCTGAACTACATTATCGGGATGGCGATCGCCTTCGCCGTGGCATTCGTACTCTCTCTGACGCTGAAATACAAAACGGACGCTGAATAATGTCATTACCGTCACGCCTGCCTGCGATCCTGCAGGCCGTTATGCAGGGCCAGCCGCAGGCGCTGGCCGACGACCATTACCCGCAATGGCATCTGGCGCCGGTCAGCGGACTGCTGAACGATCCCAACGGCTTTTGCCAGGTCGCCGGGCGTTATCACCTGTTTTATCAGTGGAACCCGCTCGCCTGCGACCACACCTATAAGTGCTGGGGACACTGGAGCTCAGCCGACCTGCTGCACTGGCGGCATGAACCTATCGCCCTGATGCCGGATGAAGAGTATGACCGCAACGGCTGCTACTCCGGCAGCGCAGTCGAGTTCGAGGGTACCCTGACCCTGTGCTACACCGGCAACGTGAAATTCCCCGACGGCGGGCGCACCGCCTGGCAATGTCTGGCGACGGAAAATGCCGATGGCACCTTCAGCAAGCTGGGGCCGGTACTGCCGCTGCCGGAAGGCTATACCGGCCATGTACGCGACCCTAAGGTGTGGCGCCAGGACGGGCGCTGGTACATGGTCCTCGGGGCGCAGGATGTGCAACAGCGCGGCAAAGTGCTGCTGTTTACCGCCAGCGACCTGCGGGATTGGCGCCTGGTGGGCGAGATAGCCGGGCATGACGTTAACGGCCTGGCGAACGGTGGCTACATGTGGGAGTGCCCGGACCTGTTTCCGCTGGCGGACACCCACCTGCTGATCTGCTGCCCGCAGGGGCTGGCCCGCGAAGCTCAGCGTTTTCTCAATACCTATCCTGCGGTGTGGATGGCAGGCCGTTTCGACGCCGAACGCGGCGCCTTCGACCATGGCCCGCTGCACGAGCTGGACAGCGGATTTGAGTTCTACGCGCCGCAGACCATGCTGGCCGAAGATGGCCGCCGCCTGCTGGTCGGCTGGATGGGCGTCCCGGACGGGGAAGAGATGCATCAGCCCACACGCGCGCAGGGATGGATCCACCAGATGACCTGCGTGCGCGAACTGGAGTGGCAGTCGGGTGCCCTGTATCAGCGTCCGCTGCGCGAACTGACCGCCCTGCGCGGGGAAGCCCAGGGCTGGCGCGGGCAGACTCTGCCCCTCGCCCCGATGGAGCTGGCCTTTGACATCGCCCCCAACAGCACGCTGGGGCTGGATTTTGCCGGCGCCCTGCAGCTCACCGTCAACCGCGACGGCCTGCGCCTGTCGCGCCGCGGCCTGCAGACGGCGGAGATGCATCATCGCTACTGGCGCGGCGAGGCGCGGCGGCTGCAGATCTTTATCGACCGCTCCAGTGTGGAAATTTTCATCAACGATGGCGAAGGGGTAATGAGCAGCCGCTTCTTCCCGGGCTATCCGGGGCAGCTCATCTTCAGCGGTGCGACGCCGGTGGCATTCTGCCGCTGGCTGCTGCGGCCATGCATGGTAGAATAAGCGTTTTGCTTTCAGGCTCCCGGGTACTGATGAAAACCAAACGCGTAACTATCAAAGATATCGCCGAACTGGCGGGCGTCTCCAAAGCGACCGCCAGCCTGGTACTCAACGGTCGTGGCAAAGAGCTGCGCGTGGCGCAGGAGACGCGCGAGCGCGTGCTGGCGATCGCCCGCGAGCAGCACTATCAGCCGAGCATTCACGCGCGCTCGCTGCGTGATAACCGCAGCCATACCATTGGCCTGGTGGTGCCGGAAATCACCAACTACGGGTTTGCCGTTTTCTCCCATGAGCTTGAGACGCTCTGCCGGGAAGCCGGCGTGCAGCTGCTTATCTCCTGCACCGACGAAACCCCGGCCAGGAGAGCGTGGTGGTCAATAACATGATTGCCCGCCAGGTCGACGGCCTGATCGTCGCCTCGTGCATGCACAGCGATGCCGACTACCTGAAGCTCAGCGAACAGCTGCCGGTGGTGCTGTTTGACCGCTCCCCTAGCGACAGCGCCCTGCCGCTGGTGATGACTGACTCGGTCACCCCAACGGCCGAACTGATCTCCCGCATCGCCCCTCAGCATGCGGACGAGTTCTGGTTTCTCGGCGGCCAGCCGCGGCTATCGCCTTCGCGCGACCGGCTGGCGGGATTCACCCAGGGCCTGGCTCAGGCGGGGGTTACGCTGCGTCCCGAATGGGTGATCAACGGCAACTATCACCCCAGCTCCGGCTACGAGATGTTCGCCGCGCTCTGCGCGCGGCTGGGACGGCCGCCGAAGGCGCTGTTCACCGCGGCCTGCGGCCTGCTGGAAGGGGTCCTGCGCTATATGAGCCAGCACCATCTGCTGGACTCCAATATTCATCTCGCCAGCTTCGACGATCACTATCTGTACGATTCACTTTCCCTGCGCATTGATACCGTGCAGCAGGATAATCGCCAGCTGGCCTGGCACTGCTACGATCTGCTCAGCCAGCTGATCGACGGCCAGGCGCCGGAGCCGCTCCAGCGCTATCTGCCCGCTACCCTGCAGTTTCGCCATGCCTGACGGCGCCGGCGGCGATTAGCGTTTTCGCCGGGCGCGCGCCGCCTGCCTCAGCGTCAGCAGCATGCTGGCGAGCACCACGCCGAGGCCAATTGTTACCTGCCAGCGGTAAGCCATCAGCAGCGAGGGCAATCCGCCGTCCGGCGCCAGCATCACGAGATTCCAGCCCGCCAGGCCGGCATTGCCGTTCAGCGCCCGGCTTAACATCCGCTGATGCGGGGCGAAGGGCTGAATGGTCTGGTAATGGCTGCCGAACAGCGGCGGCTGCATCTCCCGCGGGAACTGTGCCTGCACCTGGGCCAGCACGCTGGCCGGCAGCGCATGCGATGCCGCCAGCAGATGCCCATCGCCATTCACCAGCAGTAGCCGATAATGCCGCTGCCGGGCCAGGGTATGCAGATCGGCGCGCATCACCGCCAGCGGCCAGGTCGCTTCCCGCTGCGGAGCGGGGGTGTTCATCCGCTGTTCAAGGCGTTCCGCCACCCACCGCGCATCCTCCTCCAGCTGCCGGGTATGCATCTCACGGTAAACCTCTCTGGCCGGCAGGTTCACGCCCCGACTGAAGATCAGGATCGCCAGTCCCGCCAGCAGGCTGACGATAATGACCCTTCTCCCCGGTCGCGAGAGCGGCGAGGATTTGATTAAGGATGGTGTATTCATACGACTCCAGAAACAGGGGGCAAGGCGTGGCCCCCTGGCGAATGGACAACAAAAGTCGCGAAACTGTACAGGATGCGTCGCGCGGGCAAAACAGACAGCCGGCGCCTGGCGGGACGTATTTTGTTTATTTCTGGACAGGGATGACGGCAACGACGCGCTTCGCCGTTGCCGCCAGTTGATAAGATTAGCGTTTTTTCCGGTTGCGACGCATGTCGATGGTCACCGCCGCGACGATGATGATCCCTTTAATAATATCCTGCACGTAGGCATCGACGCCGACAAAGGTAAAGCCGCTCTTGATCAGGCCAAGGATCATCGCGCCAATCAGGGTGCCGGTAATGCGCCCCACTCCACCCATTAAGCTGCTGCCGCCGATCACCGCCGCGGCAATCGCGTCCAGTTCGTAGGACATCCCCATGCTGGACTGGCCACTGCTGACGCGCGCCGCCAGCACTACCCCAGCCAGCCCGGAGAGCGCCCCGGCGATGGTGTAGACGATCACCAGGTATTTATTCACGTTGATACCGGACACTTTGGCCGAGGTCATGTTGCCGCCGATGGCATACACATATTTGCCATACCGGGTATGCTTCAGCGCAATGTGAAACACTGCGGCAATCACGAAGAAGATGATCACCGGCATCGCCCCCTGGCCTATCGCCGTAAAGCTGTCGGAGAGGAAGCTTATCGGATTGCCCTGGGTGTAATACTGCGCCAGACCGCGCGCCGAGACCATCATCCCGAGGGTGGCGATAAATGGCGGGATGCCGGTTCGCGTCACCAGGAAACCGTTGGTCAGCCCGCACAGCAGGCCGACGCCGATCCCCGCGCAAATCGGGATCACCGCCGGCAGGTTGACCAGCGCCGGGAACATTGGCGACAGGCTGTCGGAGGTTTGCGCCAGGCTCGCCGCCACCACCGCCGCGAGGGCGATAACCGAGCCGGAGGAGAGGTCAATCCCGGTGGTGATGATCACCTGGGTGACGCCGACGGCGATGATGCCGATGATCGCCACCTGCAGCACAATCAGCACCAGGCGGTTGGTATTGAGCAGGAACGACTGGTCGCGAACATACCAGCCGGCGATTTCAAAGGTCAGGGCAATCACCAGCATCACCACAAAGATGCCGGTATCTTTCGGCATTTTATGCCGCAAATTAGCGAAGAAGGAGGAACCCTCGCTGGCCGGAGCCGCCGTTAATTTCATATTACTCATTCTCTGTGCCTCAATGGGATGCCAACGACAAAATGGTTTCCTGGTCGGCTTCGTCTTTTTCCAGGATGCCGGTGATACGGCCTTCATGCATCACCATGACCCGGTCACTCATGCCAAGGATTTCCGGCAGCTCAGAGGAGACCATAATGACCGCCACCCCCCGGTTCGCCAGTTCACTGATAAGATGATAAATTTCCGCCTTCGCCCCGACGTCGATGCCGCGGGTCGGCTCATCGAGAATTAAGATTTTCGGTTGCGCTAACAGCCAGCGCGCAATCAGAACTTTTTGCTGATTCCCCCCGCTGAGGTTATTAATAATTTGATCCATCGTCGGCGTTTTAATATTGAGCCGACGGATTTGCTCCATGCAGTCTTCGGCCATTTTCACGTGCTGGACAAAACCGCTCTTGCCGATATATTCCGGCATTTTGACGATACTCATATTTTCCAGCACCGACAGCACCAGAAACAGGCCCGACTTTTTTACGGTCTTCGGTTAATAACGCCATTCCCTTTTCAATCGCCACGGAGGGGGAATCAATGGTCACCGGCGCCCCGTCGATCAGCACTTCACCGCTGTCGAAGCGTTCCATGCCAAACAGGCTTTCCATCACCTCGCTGCGCCCGGCGCCCACCAGCCCGGCCACGCCAAGGATCTCGCCGCGACGCACGGTAAAGCTGACATCATGGAACACGCCCTGGCGCGTCAGATTGCGCACCGTCAGCACCTCTTCGCCAATGGTGTTATTAAATTTCGGGAACAGCTGGGTTAATTCGCGGCCCACCATCTGGGTGATCAGCGACTGGCGGGTAAATTCGGTGGTGTTTTTGCTCCCCACCCAGGTCCCATCGCGAAAGACGCTGATCTCATCGGTGATAGCGAAGATCTCATCCATTTTATGGCTGATATAGATGATCGCTTTGCCCTGGGCCCGCAGGTCGCGGATGATGGTGAACAGGTGAGCTACCTCGCCTTCGGTCAGCGCCGAAGTGGGCTCATCCATGATCACAATATCCGCGTTCCATGAGACCGCTTTGGCAATCTCCACCATCTGCTGGGCGGCGATGCTCAGGTCGCCCACCAGCCGGTCGGCGGTTAAGCGAATATTCAGCTTATCCAGCAGCGCCTGGGTCTGGCGGGTCAGCTGGCCGTGGTCGACAAAGCCGTACTTCATCGGCTCGCGCCCCAGCCAGATATTCTCCGCCACCGTCATATGCGGCACCAGATTCAGCTCCTGGTGGATCATCGATATCCCCGAGCGCAGCGCATCCATGGTGTCGGTAAACTCCACTGGCTCCCCTTTCACGCGAATCGATCCTTTATCCGGGCGATAGATACCGATCAGGCACTTCATCAGCGTGGATTTACCGGCGCCGTTCTCGCCCATCAGGGCGTGCACCGTTCCCGGGCGCACGCGTAATGAGACATTGTCGAGCGCCTTCACGCCGGGGAAGAACTTACTGATACCTTCGGCTTCAAGGGCAAAAGCGTTCATACATCCACCTCCGTACCACAGGTTGGCCAGGATTATTTCTGATTACGATTGGTAAATTCAGCCATGTTCTCTTTGGTGATCAGCTGATACGGCACGTCGATGATTTTCTCGACTTTCTCACCGTTCGCCAGCTTGATGGCCGCGTCTACGGCGCCCTCGCCCTGGCCTTTCGCATCCTGGAAGATGGTGGCGATCATCTTGCCGCTCTTCAGCATCTGCAGCGCATCCGGGGTGCCATCCACGCCGGCGATGAGAATATGGTTCGGGTTTTTACCCAGCGCCTGCAGGGCGCCGATCGCCATTTCATCGTTGTTGGAGGCGATGGCCTGGATATCCTCGCCGCTGGTCATCCAGTTGCTGACCACGTCCACGGCGTCATTGCGGGTGAATTTCGCGGTCTGCTTCTGCACGATTTTGATGTTCGGGTATTTGGCGACGACCTCTTCCACCCCTTTGGTGCGGTCGCGAGTAGATTCATTCGCCAGGTCGCCGAGCAGTATCGCCACATTGCCCTTACCGTTCATCGCCTTCGCCAGCGCTTCCATCTGCAGACGGCCGGCGAGAATCGAGTCCGACCCCACATAGGCCATCTTGTCGGTCAGCTCCGCCTGCGGGCGACGGTTCACAAATACCAGCGGGATCCCGGCCTTGGTGGCCTGATCCATGATCGGTTTCACCGCATTGGTATCCACCGGGTTAACGATAATGGCGTCCACCCCCTGGCCGATAAAGTTCTGCACCTGCTGCAGCTGCTGGGAGACATCCCCTTTCGCGTCCTCGATCTGCGATTTCACCCCATCTTTTTTCATCTCTTTTTGCATCGAGGTACGCAGGATCGTCAGGAAGTTATCGTCAAACAGCGCCATCGAGACGCCAATGGAGACATCTTTTGCCATAACCACCGCAGGCAGCATGCAGGCTAACAAAGAGGCAACAATCGTTTTCTTAATATTCATAGTTGATCCTTGATTTTGTAGGTACGCCGGTGAATGAAACAAAATGAAAAATTAATTTCAGTCAGGTTGCGACAAATGTCTGTTGTGACGGCGACGGCGCTGCGGGGTTTTCCGCATTTCGTCGTGATCGGAATCACAAATAATGGCTGTTTTATCACCATTTTTTTGAAACATCAGTCCATTTATGTCACACCATGAATTCCAGACCATTTATTTCATTAACAAGACATTTGAAACTTTTATAAGTAAATAACTGAAATGAAAATTTTAAAACTATGCAGTAACAGAATTTTGACAGACATCTAACATTGCTGCATAAATGAGCGAAAAATGAGAGGCAGACAACGCTTTAAAGCGATTGCCCCCGGCGGGGTTGGCATTTACCCGCCGGGGAAATCAGTGTTGTCAGGAAGGGAGGCGCCGCACGCCTTAGTCCACGTTCTCGGCGCTGTAGAGGATAAAGTCGACTTTCCCGTCGGCATAGGTTTGCGGCTGATAGCCGGACTCCAGATGGCGCAGCATCAGGTCGATCGCCAGCTGGGCGTGCTGGCGGGTGTTCTGATCGAGCGTTAACGCCAGGCTGCCCCGGGCCAGCTGCTGGCGGGTGGTATTGTAGCGCTCATGGGTGATCCAGCAGACGTCGCTTTCGCGGCGGTGGCGAGCCAGCGCCTCGGCTATCTGAGTATTGCCAAGCCCGGTGTTATAGATCCCGACAATATGCCGGCTGCGGCACAGAGCCTGCTCCAGCAGGCGGGTGATCTGCTCCCGCCGCTCCTCGCCCGCCAGCACCTCATTAAGCTGCAGGTGGGGAAAGCGCTGGCTCAGCACCTCGCGGAACCCCTGGATGCGCAGGCGATGCGCGCTGTAATCCTCCCGGCCGCTCACCATCAGCACCTCCCCGGGCCGCGGCGTCATTCTCCCCATCATTAACCCCGCGGTGCGGCCAGCCTGCAGCTGATTGATCCCGACGTGGCAGAGCCGGTCGGCGCCGGGCAGATCCGTCGCCAGGGTGATGGCGGGGACGCCCGCTTCCCGGCAGCGGCGCAGCGCGTCATGCACCACAGGGTGGTCATTGCCGAAGACGATGATCCCCTGACGCTGCTGGCAGCTGCGCATAATGCGCCGGGCCAGGGTCGCCGGCTGCGACTCCGGGACAAAGGTGCGGTGCAGGGTCAGACGGCGATAGCCGAGGCTATCCGCGACGGCGGCGAAATCCTGCGCCAGCTGCGGAAAAAAGAACGAGTCATTGCTGCTGAGAAAGAGCTCAATCTGCCACGGAAAGCGGTGCTCCTCCGGCAGGATCCGCTTCAGCCCCGCCTCCCGCGCCGCCTGCAGCACTTTGCGCGTGGTCTGCGGCGATACGCCGCCGCGTTCGTTCAGCACCCGGTCCACAGTGGCCACGCCGACGCCAATCTGTCTGGCCAGCATCGCCAGTGACATGTTTTTCATCGCCCCTCTCTTCAATGATGGAAATACATCAAAACGGCAGTGTCAGTGAGTTTAGCAAACCGATTATGGTGGCACCGTCCCTTCGCCATTCTGGAGAAAAATAATGAATTGCAAACGTTTTGCCCTGGTAGGCAGTGGTTTTATCGGTCAGGTTCATGCCGCCAGCCTCGCCCGTCATGACGGGAGCGAGTTGACGATGGTAGCCGATGTCGCGCCGGAGCGCGCCCAGGCGCTGGCCGCCCGCTATGGCGCCCGGGCGGTGACGGTGAGCGAGGCTCTCCGTAGCGACGCCATCGACGCTGTGCTGATCGCCAGCTCGACCCCGTCGCATGCCGAACTGCTGGAAGCCGCCGCCCGGGCGGGCAAGGCAGTCTATTGCGAAAAACCGATCGACCTCTCCCTGGCGCGCGCCCGCGAGGTGGTGGAGCGGGTGCTTCCCCTGAACGTGCCGGTCACCGTCGGCTTTAACCGGCGCTTCGACAGCAGCCATCAGCAGCTCCGCCGCCAGCTGGAGCAGGGCGCGATCGGTCGGGTGGAGCTGGTGCAGATGGTCTGCCGCGCCTCCAGCATGCCGCCGCTCGACTATCTGCGCAGCTCCGGCGGTCAGATGCGCGATCAGGCGATTCACTTCTTCGACCTTCTGCGCTTTCTCACCGGCGATGAAGTGCATACCGTGGCGGCGATGGGCGCGGCGCTGGCCCTGCCGGAAATCGCCGAATTTGGCGATGTTGACACCTCCATCCTGATGATGCAGATGCGCGGCGGCGCGCTGGCGCAGCTGGACAACACCCGCCGCACCGGCCACGGGTATGATGAACGGATCACCCTGCTGGGCGCAGAGGGCGCGCTGGAGTCCGGCAGCCAGTCGCCGGCGGGCCCTACCCTGTGGCGCGGCAATCAGCGCATTGAACCAGGCCTGTGGCCGGACTGGTTCAGCCGGGTGCAAGGATCTTATTACCAGCATCTTGACGCCTTTATCCGCGCTCTGAATGGCGAAACCGTGGCCGACCTGCCCGGCCTGGTGGACGGCCTGCAGGCGCAGGCGATTGCCGAAGCGGCCGTTCAGTCTCTGCAGCGCGGCCAGTTTGTCGCCGTCGACGACTGTCGATGAGGGGTTGCGTGGCACCAGCTATCAGGCTCTGAACCTGCCTTTATGCCGGGCGGCGGCAACGCCTTGCCCGGCCTACATAGCACAGGCATTAATCCTCTTTAATATCAAACGGTTGCATAGATATCCCAGGCCCGCGCAAGCGCAGCGCCGCCGGGCAAGGACAGCCGGCACCGTGCGCGTCCCGGTGCCGGGCAATGGCGGACACGCTCGCGCTGCCTGCAAACCAAAGCCCGGCCGGCCCCTTAGCGTTCTTCGTTAAACACCGCGCCCACCTGGCGCCGCACCTCATCCATCACCTGCAGATTCTGCAGCACTCGACTGAGCGGCCGCAGCGGCGAGTCCTGCAGCCCCTGACCGACGCACCAGGCAAAATGCTCCGCCTGCCAGAACAGCTGGTCGTAGCGATTGCGCGGCTCTTCCCAGCGCAGCGCCTGCCCGCCCTGGCTGGCAGCGAGGGTGAACCCGCCGGGGGCGTAAAACTGACCGTCGATCGTCAGGGTCGCCTGGCGTCCGGCCACCACCGCCCCACCCGGCGTGTTGCTGAACAACGTCGTGTTTAACAGCCCCTGCATCCCGTTCCGCCAGCTGAACAGCATCGACGTCTGACCGTTAAGCCCCTCTGCCGTCGCGCTGCCGCGGGCGACTATCTCCTGCGGCATGCCGCCCACCATTAGCGCAAACGAGGTCAGATAGCTGCCGAGATCCATCATCGGCCCGCCGGCAAGGTCGGCATTAAAGATGCGGTGGTCGGTAGTAAAATACTCGCCGTGATCGGCCAGCAGGGTATGCAGGTCGCCGAGCACCCCATCCTCCAGCAGCTGGCGGATCACATCATACTTCGGCGCGTAATCGCACCACATCGCCTCCAGCGCCAGCTTTCCCTGGCGGGTGGCTTCGGCCTGCAGTTCACGTCCTTCGCCAAGGTTGAGCGCGAAGGGCTTCTCAATCAGCACGTGTTTGCCCGCCTTAAGCGCCTGCATGCCGTCGGGAAAGTGATGGTTGTGCGGCGTCGCAATATACACCGCATCAATATCCGGACGCGCCAGCATCTCCGCCACATGGCCGTAAGCCTGGGGGATCCCCCATTCCGCGGCTACCCGGTCGGCCTTCGCCTGGCTGCGGGAGGCAACGGCCACCACCTGCTGCCGGCTCTGGGTTTTCAATGAGTGCACAAAACGCTCGGCGATCCAGCCTGGACCGATAATGCCCCAGCGCAGGGAGGGAATGCTCTGCGCCGCCGGGCGGCGCGGGGTCGGTAATTGTGAGGGAAACATAGCGGCTCCTTAATCCTTAACCACGTTAACCCAGCGACGGCTGACCATCGAGGCTTCAATCGCCGACAGCACACGCTGATTCTGTAAACCAAATTCAAAGCTGGGATAGCAGTCGTCGTCCCCGCAAATCCCCTGCACCAGGTCATGCACTTCAATCACCTTGACGTCAAAATAGCCCAGCCCGCCGCCGCCAAAATCGAAGCCGAAGAAGCCGGCATAGGCCGGGATCTGGCTCCCGGCATACAGCGTTTTAAAGCCGCGGTCGTGTTTGTCATCGCGGAAGCGATAGACCTGCAGTTCGTTAAAGCGCTCCCCGTCCATATACAGCGTGCCTTCGGTGCCGGAGACCTCCCAGAAGACGCCGAAGATGCGCCCGGCGGCGATGCGCGAGGCCTCAATCACCCCCGCGGCGCCGCTGTCGAAATTGACCAGACACTGAACCTGATCGTCATTTTCCACTTCCCGCCACTCGGCATCGGCCGCGACCCGGCTGGCATACCCGGCATCGGTCTGCGGTACCGGACGCTGGCGCAGACAGGTTTGCGCGCTGGCGGTCACTTCACGGATCCCGCCCATCAAAAACTGGGCGACGGACAGGGTATGGGCGCCGAGGTCGCCAAGCGCCCCGCTGCCGCCGAGGGTTTTCGAGCAGCGCCAGGACCAGGGCAGGTTCGGGTCGTTATAAAACCCCTGATCAAAGGTGCCGCGAAAGCGCACCGGTTCGCCAATATCGCCCCGGGCGATAATCTGCTTTGCCAGCAGCGCCGCCGGGGTTTTGATGTTGTTAAAGGCCACCATGGTCTTCACCCCCGCGCGCCGGGCCGCCTGCGCCATCTCCTGCGCCTGCTGCTTGTTAACCGCCAGCGGCTTCTCGCAATAGACATGTTTACCCGCCGCGATCGCCGCCATCGCCATCGTGTAGTGCAGATGGTTCGGCGAGGTAATATCCACCACGTCCACCAGCGGATCGTTCACCAGTTCGCGCCAGTCACCGTAAGCCTTCTCCGCCCCCAGCTTCACCGCATGACGTTCGGCCAGCGCCTGATCCTGATCCGCCAGCGCGTAAAGATAGGGGCGCTTCGGCAGATCGGGATAGAACATGGCCGCGCGACGGTAAGCGTCGGCGTGCGCCTGGCCCATAAAACCGGAGCCGATGAGACCAATATTTAACCGCGCGCTCATGATGCGTGCTCCTCTGATGATGAAGGGGACGAGAAATGGTGCGCCAGCCAGGCGAAGGCGCGGCGGGCGGTGGCCAACGGCGGCGCCATCGCCGGGTCCTGCTCGGCTTCGATAATCAGCCAGCCGCGGTAGTCGCTGTCGCGGGCAAAGTCGAGGATCGGCGCATAGTCGATGCAGCCGTCGCCTGGGATGGTAAACAGCCCGGCGCGCACCGCCTCGTTAAAGCTCAGGCTTTTCGCGATACAGGCGCCCCAGCACCTGCGGACGGACGTCTTCAGATGCAGATGGCGGATACGGTGACCATAATTTTTCCCAGCACGCGCGGGATATCGACCCCGGCGACGAAGGCGTGTCCGGTATCAAACGCCAGCCCGACGTTGTCATGGGTCTGTGACAGAAACCGCTCCAGCTCGTCGTCGTGCTCCACCAGCATCATCAGGTGATGGTGATAGGCCAGCCGCAGACCGTAGTCCCGCAGCAGCAGGTCGGCAAAGGTATTCAGCTTATGGCAATACACCGTCAGACTGACGCGGCTTAACGGCGGTGAGAGCGAGATCGGCTCATCAAACGGCGTTTCACCGGGCAGTTGCCCGCACTCGCCATAGACCATGACCCTGGCGCCGAGCTGCTGCAGGAGCTGCGCGTGGCCCCGCACCGCCTCCAGCTCCGCTTCCACGCTGCGGTCAGCCAGTAAGCCGCTGTACCAGCCGGACGCCAGCCGCAGGTCAGCCGCCGCCAGCAGAGGCCCCAGCGTCTCCGCCTGGCGGGGAAACTTGCGCCCTAACTCAATGCCCTGAAATCCCGCCTCCCGCGCCTCGCGCAGACAGGTGTCGAGAGGGATATCGCCGCCTAAATCCTCCAGCACATCGTTGGTCCAGCACAGGGGGCTAATGCCCCACTGCAGGTGCTCTGTCGCCATGTTTATCTCCTTTTCAGCCAGTCGTCTGGTGTGCCGTCACTATAAGCAGGCGACGACCAGCGATGAAAACGGAGAAATGATGGAAATCCATCATTGCCGCGGGCGGAATATCCGTTGTCGCCAGTAGCCCTGAAAAATTAATGGAAATAATGCTTGCCGCAGGCTTATTTTGCAGATAAAAATTATTGGCTTAATAACCCGTTTCAGAGGTTATCCCTTTCATTCGAAATATGATGATAGCAATATGAAAAAAACTCAATACCGCACCAGCGCGGGCTTTAGCCCTGCGCCCAGGCCTGGCCTGCTGTTATTTGCGTAAGTGACAAATAATCGCTATTAAAACATCAATTACTTAACATTCTCTCTGCAATAATATGACAAGCAGCGGGAAGATACGGTGATAAATAAAATCAGGGTAATGATGTTTTTACAAATAAATAACCCTTCGCCTTTCTGCTCATTATTTGTCAGGAATGGCTGCGGTTATATTTATTCTGACGCCCCCGGAGAATACACCAATGTGTATCAACCTTTATGACAATGCGCGCCGCTATCGCAATGAGAAACAATAAGATGAATAAGACCTGGCTTTTCACCACCCTCACCCTGGCGCTGGTCGCCGCCGCGCCGGCCCACGCCATTAGCGCGAAATACCGGGAGCAGCTTGAACGCTCCGGCTGTACGCAGATGACCGACGGGACCACCTGCGATATTCATAAAACCAAAGCCGAGAATGCCGCCGCCGCGCAGCAGGCCAGCAGCGGCTTCGGCCCCTGGCTGGGCACCTGGTATGTTTATACTGAATATGGCGATAAAATTGATGAGATTACCGTCACCGCTAAAACGGTGAAAACTCATGGTCATCTGGTGGAGGACGCGAAAGCGAGCCAGGGTAAGCTGACTTTCCGGGTGAAAAACTCAACCTTACTCTCAACGACGCCTTTAACGGCAACTGGACAAACGGCAGCCTAGCGCGGCACGTTGCAAAAAATAGAGTAAACTCCCTGCTCCCCGGCGGGGGCACACCTGCCGATAGACTGCGGTGACCGGTTCGTCCGGCCAGGCAAGCAATGTGATGTGACGCATGCGGGGAGACCTCCCGGCGCGGGCCGGGAGGGAGTGCAACAGATTACTTCTGCGGACGCATGGCCGGGAAGAGGATTACGTCGCGGATGGTATGGCTGTTGGTAAACAGCATCACCATGCGGTCGATACCGATGCCCAGACCGGCGGTCGGCGGCAGGCCGTACTCCAGCGCGGTGACGTAGTCTTCGTCATAGAACATCGCTTCGTCATCGCCCGCCGCTTTGGCGTTGACCTGATCCTGGAAACGCTGCGCCTGATCTTCCGCATCGTTCAGCTCGCTGAAACCGTTACCGATTTCGCGGCCGCCGATGAAGAACTCGAAGCGGTCGGTGATTTCCGGGTTCACGTCGTTGCGGCGCGCCAGCGGGGAAACTTCCGCTGGATATTCAGTGATAAAGGTCGGCTGGATGAGGTGCGCTTCCGCCACTTCATCGAAGATTTCGGTGACGATGCGCCCCAGACCCCAGCTTTTCTCTACCTGAATGCCGAGAGATTCCGCCAGCGCTTTCGCCGCGTCGAAGTTATCCAGATCCGCCATGTTGGTTTCCGGACGATGTTTTTTGATCGCCTCGCGCATGGTCAGTTTTTCAAACGGCTTGCCGAAGTCAAAAACCTGGTCGCCATACGGCACCTCGGTTTTGCCCAGCACCGTCTGCGCCAGGGTGCGGAACAGCGACTCGGTCAGTTCGATCAGGTCTTTGTAGTCCGCGTACGCCATGTACAGTTCCATCATGGTGAACTCTGGGTTATGACGTACCGAGATCCCTTCGTTGCGGAAGTTACGGTTGATTTCAAACACGCGTTCGAAACCGCCGACCACCAGACGTTTCAGATACAGTTCCGGCGCGATGCGCAGGTACATATCGAGATCGAGCGCGTTGTGATGAGTGATAAACGGACGGGCGGACGCGCCGCCGGGGATCACCTGCATCATCGGGGTTTCCACTTCCATAAAGCCGCGGGCCACCATGAACTGACGCATGGTCGCGAGGATCTGCGAGCGGATGCGGAACGTATGGCGCGACTCTTCGTTAGCGATCAGATCCAGATAGCGCTGGCGATAGCGGACTTCCTGATCCTGCAGGCCGTGGAATTTATCCGGCAGCGGGCGCAGGGCTTTGGTCAGCAGACGCAGCTCGGTGCAGTGGATGGAGAGTTCGCCGGTTTGCGTTTTTGAACAGCTTGCCGCGGGCGGCGATGATGTCGCCGAGATCCCATTTCTTAAACTGTTCGTTGTAGACGCCTTCCGGCAGGTCATCGCGGGCCACGTACAGCTGGATACGGCCGCCGACGTCCTGGAGGGTGACGAAGGAGGCTTTGCCCATCACGCGGCGGGTCATCATCCGGCCGGCCACCGCAACTTCAACGTTCAGGGAAGCGAGTTCATCGTTATCCTTCGCATCGAATTCAGCGTGCAATTGGTCAGAGGTATGATCGCGACGGAAATCGTTGGGGAAAGCTACGCCCTGCTCACGCAGCGCAGCCAGTTTTTCGCGACGAGTTTTCAGTTCATTATTAAGGTCAATGGCCTCATCGGCACCTTGTGCTTGTTGTTCAGACATATGGGTTCCTCATAACCTTGCTTTCAAACTAGCTTCGATAAATTGAACCAGGTCACCCTTCCGCGCGGCCTGTCTCCGGCTTTACACCGAAGAACAAGAGTAACGAATCTGGCTTCACTTCAAGCTGATCTCACTCAGCTATGCCTTCACTAACGGTATTTTTTATCGTTGGCTTCCGCGCCTGCCAGAATATCCTCCTCCTGTTCACTACGCTATGCAAGGAGCGGCTTTGCGCTCCGCTGTTGATGGGATACCCCCGGTCGCGCTGCGCTTACCGGGGCGATAAATCGCGCTGGCCGATAGCCCGCCGGGACGCGCATCAGGCGCCGCCGCCGGGAAGTTCGCCAGCCGCCGCGCGGCGTTTGCCGACGCTACAGGCTGCGGCAAAGGCGATAATCACCATCACCGCCACGCAGCCGAGGGTCCATTCGCCCATCTGCGAGAAAAAATGCTGATAGGCGGCAATCGCCGTATCGCTGATTTGCGATTCGGTGGTCTGCTGGGCGACCACGCCCGCCAGCCAGTTGGCCACCGCGCCGGTGGCCAGCATGTAGATCCCGGTCAACACCCCGGTGACGCCGGGCATGTTCAGGCGGGTGATTTGCGCCATCGCCACCGGGTCGATAAACAGTTCGGCAAAGCCCATCATCGCCAGCCCGGCGACCATCATGCCCATCGAGGCCTGACCGTCAGCGGCGCCGTGGCGGGCATTAAGCGCCAGCAGCATAAAGCCGCCGCCCATCAGCAGCAGGCCGAAAGCGAATTTCAACCAGACGCGCAGCACCGAACGTACGCTGCCTTCCGGGCGCATCAGCCACGCCAGTACCACGCCGGCCGCCATCACCGCCACCGCATTAACCGACTGGAACAGCGCCGTCGGCACCTCCCAGTTCAGCAGGCGGCGGTTAACAAAGTGGTCGATAAACAGGCTAATCGAGCTCCCGCCTTGCTGAGCCAGCACCCAGAACAGCGTCCCGGCAAGCATCAGCAGGACGATCTGCCATAGCGCGCGACGATGCTCGGGCGCTTTGATCATGATCCGCGCCACCATCTGGGCGGCAAACAAGCAGACGATCGCCAGCAGATAGCCGGACCAGTTGTTTTGCAGCAGCAGTGTGAAGAACACCGGCGCCAGGCACAGCATCACCAGCAGCCAGCCCCAGGTCGGCAGCACGAATTTCACCGCCCGCAGCGCCGGTTTATCGACGCCGCGGGTATGCCGGAAATGGCGGCTGCCGCTTAAGAAAATCATCAGTCCGATGAACATACCGATTCCCGCCAGGGCGAAGCCGATATGCCAGCCGTACCACTGGGCCGCCAGCCCGCAGGCGATGGGCGCGGCGATGGAGCCGACATTGCCGGCGGCGTACAGCAGCGAGAAGCCGCCGTCACGACGCGGATCGTCGTGGGCGTAGAGTTCGCCAAGCAGGCAGCTGATATTGGATTTGAACAGGCCATAGCCGCAGATAATGATCGCCAGCGCGACGTACAGGCTCCATGCGGAGGTCGACTCAACGCCCAGCACCACGTGGCCGAGAGTCATCAACAGCGCCCCGGCAATCACCGCCGTGCGGTTGCCGAGCAGGCGGTCGGCAAGCCAGCCGCCGAGAATAGGGGTAACGTAAACCAGAGATGCGTAAGCGCTGAACAGGCTGATGGCGTGGCTGTCGTCGAAGCCAAGCTGGTGGGTGAGGTAGAGGATGAGTAAGGCGCGCATGCCGTAAAAGCTGAAGTACTCCCAGATCTGGATCGCAACGATGTAGTAAATCGCGCGCGGCTGTGAGGGTGTTTTCATGTGTTCTCCTTGCAGCGTGAAAAAGGGAAGTGGCAAGCCACTTCCCTGGTGTGCGTCTATTACTTGTTATTCTCTTCTTTCAGCACTTTAACGGTGTAACGACCATCCGCCTGACGATAGGCGCCGTGGATATCGGTTTCGAAGCCCGGGTAGTGGGCGCCGATTTCGCACAGCATCTGCAGGAACTCCAGCACCGGACGGCTCTCTTCGGTGATCATTTCACCCGGCATCACCAGCGGCACTCCCGGAGGATACGGCAGGATCATGTTGGCGTTGACGCGGCCGACCATCTCTTCGAGGTACACTTCTTCCGTCTGACCGTGCAGCTCTTTCTGGAACGCGGCATACGGGGTCATCACCATCGATGGCAGCACTTCGAAGGCGCGGAACATCAGATCCGGCAGGTTGTGGTGCTCAATCAGTTTGTGAATGTTCTGCGCCAGGTCCTGAATACGCATGTTCTCATAGAATTCAGGATCTTCACGGTACAGCGACGGCAGCATGTTTTTCACCCGCAGGTTCAGGTCGAACGCGCGTTTGAAGTCGGTCAGCGCACGCAGCAGGCTCAGCGCTTTGGTTTTGTCGATACCGATGCTGAACAGGAACAGCAGGTTATACGGACCGGTTTTCTCCACCACGATGCCGTGTTCGTCGAGATATTTCGCCACGATGCTTGCCGGAATACCGAAGTCATCCATGGTGCCGTCTTTCTTCATCCCCGGAGTCAGCAGCGTGACTTTGATCGGGTCGAGGTACATGCTGTTCGTTATCGATGTTTTTGAAACCGTGCCATGCACTGTCGGAGCGCAGCGGCCAGCATTTCAGGGGCCGTCGATATGTTCCGGCTGCCATACGTCGAAGAACCAGCCGTCAGACTCGCCTTTCAGACGTTTGATCTCTTTA
>OKVR01000197.1_pt1 | contig 23577 bp, 21 predicted proteins | sample 1606891 | NCBI WGS metagenome assembly OKVR01 (sample SAMN03281011, study PRJEB24777) | human gut metagenome | isolation source: fecal sample PR176 from 1 month old male Indian infant, caesarean delivered... | place: Singapore | collected 2006-01-13 | reverse complement strand
GGCATCTTTAGCAGGGGAAAAAAGCGGGCGGGAGGCTGGCAGGATGGAAAATTAGCAATAATGTGCGCCGCTGGCGCGGGTTTGCCATCCAGCGTCTAAAATTAAAGCGCTTCTGGCGCAGGCCGCAGGCGGGCGGCGTTTTGGCAAAATTTTTTTCTGCCGACTATACTCGCTATCGGCATACTTTCGCCGATAATACGCATTCCATTGCCAGACTCGCCATCTTTGATAGTATGCGTCGCGCTTTAAAAGGTTAATGCTAGCGTCAAGGCGCGCGCCGGCACGGGAGCCTGATGGTTCATCGGGCAGTCATTCACTCGCGGAGTTAACACAGGGATGCGATTAACGACGAAGTTCTCAGCCTTTATCACGCTGCTAACTAGCCTGACCATCTTTGTCACGCTGATTGGCGCTTCGCTGAGTTTTTACAACGGCATTGAGAACAAGGTCGAAAACCGGGTTCAGGCGGTGGCGACCATGCTGGATAACCGGCTCATCACCACCTCTTTTGATAAGCTTGAGCCGCAGCTGGATGAGCTGATGACGCCGATAGAGATCGTGCATATCGATTTCATGCTTAACGGTAAACCGCTCTACAGCCACTCCCGAACCGACAGCTACCGCCCGCTGGGCAGTCATGAGCAATTCCGTGAGATCACGGTCCCGTCGTTGAAACATCCCGGTATCACCCTGCATCTGGTCTACGTTGACCCGATGGTGAACTATTTCCGTTCGCTGTCAATCACCGCCCCGCTGTCGATCTCCATCGGCTTCATGGTGGTGATTATTTTCTTCGCCGTCCGCTGGATACGCCGCCAGCTGGCAGGTCAGGAACTGCTTGAGCTTCGTTCCACGCGCATCCTGAGCGGCGAGCGCGGGCCGCAGGTGCGCGGGTCAGTCTATGAATGGCCTGCCAGCACCAGTAGCGCGCTGGATATGCTGCTGTCGGAGCTGCAATTCGCCAGCGATCAGCGCAGCCGGATGGATACGCTGATTCGCTCCTATGCGGCACAGGATTCCAAAACCGGGCTGAACAATCGCCTGTTTTTTGACAATCAGTTGGCCACGCTGCTGGAAGATCAGGAGAAGGTGGGGGCGTACGGCATCGTGATGATGATCCGTCTGCCGGAGTTTGATCTGCTGCGGGACAACTGGGGACGAGCGGCGGCCGAAGAACATTACTTCACGCTAATCAAACCTGCTCTCTACCTTTATTATGCGTTACCCTGGCGCGCTGCTGGCCCGCTATCACCGTAGCGACTTCGCCGTGCTGCTGCCGCACCGCACGTTAAAAGAGGCGGATAGCATCGCCGGACTGTTGCTGAAGGCCATGGACGCGCTGCCTCCGACGCGCATTCTCGATCGTGACGATATGATGCATATCGGCATCTGTTCTTTCCGCAGTGGACAATCGGCGGCGCAAGTGATGGAACATGCTGAAGCAGCAACGCGCAACGCGGTGCTGCAGGGCAGCAACAGCTGGTCGGTCTATGACGATACCCTTCCGGAGAAAGGCCGCGGCAACGTTCGCTGGCGGACGCTGATCGAACAGATGCTGAGCCGCGGCGGGCCGCGGTTGTATCAGAAACCCGCCGTCACTCGCGATGGCCGGGTGCATCACCGTGAACTGATGTCGCGGATGTACGACGGTAAGGAAGAGGTGATCGCCGCCGAGTATATGCCGATGGTGCTGCAGTTTGGCCTGGCGGAGGAGTATGACCGCCTGCAGGTGACGCGCCTGCTGCCATTTTTAGGCTTCTGGCCCGAGGAGAATCTGGCGCTCCAGCTGTCGGTGGAGTCGCTGATCCGTCCGCGATTCCAGCGCTGGCTGCGTGATGCTCTGATGCAGTGTGAAAAATCGCAGCGTCAGCGGATTATTTTTGAACTTGCTGAGGCAGATGTTTGTCAATATATCGGCCGTCTGCAGCCGGTTATGCGGTTGGTTAACGCGCTTGGCGTTCGGGTGGCGGTGGTTCAGGCAGGGTTAACCCTGGTGGGAACTAGCTGGATCAAGCAGCTGGATGCGGAGCTGATCAAACTGCATCCGGGGCTGGCGCGCAATATCGAAAAGCGCAGCGAGAACCAGCTGCTGGTGCAAAGCCTGGTGGAAGCCTGTAAAGGCATGCCTATGCAAGTTTTTGCGACGGGCGTACGCAGCCGCAGCGAGTGGCTGGTACTGTCCCAATGCGGTGTCACGGGCGGGCAGGGGGAATTTTTTGCCGCCTCACAGCCACTTGACACAAATGTGAAAAAATATTCGCAAAGATACTCGGTTTGATCTGCCGTTTAGCGTGATTTCACGTAGAATAACGCGCGCCATCGTGAAGGGGGTGTGCTTGTCTACCTGCCGGATCATCGCAATGTAAATGCCAGTGACCCTCCTTTGACAGGTTACAAATTCAGGCGTGGAGCGCTGCTGAAGATTTCAGCAATGAACGGAGTCGGAAAAATTTGTAACAAAGGAAATGAACTGCACTAATTTTCACCGCAGCAGGTGATTTTTGCGCCTTGTCGCTGCTGCGTGTGGTTGGTAAAGTAAGCGGATTTTGTTTTCCGCCCCAGCTTTCAGGATTATCCCTTAGTATGTTAAAAAAATTTCGTGGCATGTTTTCCAATGACCTGTCCATTGACCTGGGTACCGCGAATACCCTTATTTACGTAAAAGGACAAGGCATCGTATTGAATGAGCCTTCCGTGGTGGCCATTCGTCAGGATCGTGCCGGATCGCCGAAAAGCGTCGCCGCCGTGGGTCATGAAGCGAAGCAGATGCTCGGCCGTACCCCGGGTAATATCGCGGCGATTCGCCCGATGAAGGACGGCGTTATCGCTGACTTCTTCGTGACGGAAAAGATGCTGCAGCACTTTATCAAACAAGTGCACAGCAACAGCTTTATGCGCCCGAGCCCGCGCGTACTGGTCTGCGTGCCGGTTGGCGCCACCCAGGTTGAGCGTCGTGCTATCCGTGAATCCGCGCAGGGCGCAGGCGCTCGCGAAGTGTTCCTGATTGAAGAACCGATGGCGGCCGCGATCGGCGCTGGCCTGCCGGTTTCTGAAGCGACCGGTTCCATGGTGGTGGATATCGGCGGCGGTACCACCGAGGTGGCGGTTATCTCTCTGAACGGCGTGGTTTACTCTTCTTCCGTGCGTATCGGCGGCGACCGTTTCGACGAAGCCGTCATCAATTACGTGCGTCGTAACTACGGTTCCCTGATCGGTGAAGCGACCGCTGAGCGTATCAAACATGAAATCGGTTCGGCTTACCCGGGCGATGAAGTGCGTGAAATTGAAGTGCGCGGCCGTAACCTGGCGGAAGGCGTGCCACGCGGTTTCACCCTGAATTCAAACGAAATTCTTGAAGCGCTGCAGGAGCCGCTGACCGGCATCGTGAGCGCGGTCATGGTTGCCCTTGAGCAGTGCCCGCCGGAACTGGCGTCTGATATCTCCGAGCGCGGGATGGTTCTCACCGGCGGTGGTGCGCTGCTGCGCAACCTGGACCGTCTGTTAATGGAAGAAACCGGTATTCCAGTCGTGGTTGCTGAAGATCCGCTGACCTGCGTAGCGCGTGGCGGCGGCAAGGCGCTGGAAATGATCGACATGCACGGCGGCGACCTGTTTAGCGAAGAGTAGTCAGCCTGAAGGTCCGGGGTGGCTTACCCGCTGCCCCAGGTCTTTACTGACACGAGAATACGCATAGCCTATGAAGCCAATTTTTAGCCGTGGCCCGTCGCTACAGATTCGCCTTATTCTGGCGGTGCTGGTGGCGCTTGGCGTGATTATCGCCGACAGCCGCCTGGGTACGTTCAGTCAAATCAGAACGTACATGGATACAGCCGTCAGCCCTTTCTACTTTGTCTCTAATGGTCCCCGAGAACTGCTTGACAGCGTATCGCAGACGCTGGCTACCCGTGACCAGCTCGAACTGGAAAACCGCGCGCTGCGTCAGGAGCTGTTGTTGAAAAACAGCGATCTGCTGATGCTGGGCCAGTACAAGCAGGAGAACGCACGCCTGCGTGAACTGCTTGGCTCGCCGCTGCGCCAGGACGAGCAAAAAATGGTGACCCAGGTCATCTCAACGGTCAACGACCCCTACAGCGATCAGGTGGTTATCGATAAGGGCAGCGTCAACGGCGTCTACGAAGGCCAGCCGGTTATCAGCGATAAAGGCGTGGTGGGGCAGGTCGTGGCGGTAGCGAAAATGACCAGCCGGGTACTGCTGATCTGTGATGCCACCCATGCGTTGCCGATCCAGGTCCTGCGTAACGACATTCGCGTCATTGCCGCCGGTAACGGCTGCACCGACGACCTCCAGCTTGAGCATCTGCCGGCCAATACTGATATTCGCGTCGGCGATGTGCTGGTGACCTCCGGTCTTGGCGGCCGTTTCCCGGAAGGGTACCCGGTTGGGGTTGTCTCTTCAGTGAAACTGGACACCCAGCGCGCCTACACGGTGATCCAGGCGCGTCCGACGGCCGGTCTGCAGCGTTTGCGCTATCTGCTGCTGCTGTGGGGCGCCGATCGCAATGGCGCTAACCCGATGACTCCGGAAGAGGTTCATCGCGTGGCTAACGAACGCCTGATGCAGATGATGCCGCAGGTGTTGCCTGCGCCGGATGCGATGGGGCCGCAGATGCCGGCGCCCGCCACCGGGCTGACGCCGTCTCAGCCGTCGCAGCCTGCAGGGGGGCAATAGTGGCAAGTTACCGTAGCCAGGGACGCTGGGTTATCTGGCTCTCGTTTCTTATCGCGCTATTGCTGCAAATTATGCCCTGGCCGGCGGATCATCCAGCGATTTTTCCGGCCCAACTGGGTATTATTGATCCTGCTGTACTGGATCCTCGCGCTGCCGCACCGGGTGAACGTGGGGACGGGCTTCGTGATGGGGGCTATTCTTGATCTCATCAGCGGCTCGACGCTGGGCGTTCGCGCGCTGTCCTTTAAGCATCGTCGCCTATCTGGTGGCGCTGAAGTATCAGCTGTTCCGTAACCTGGCGCTTGTGGCAACAGGCGCTGGTGGTCATGCTGTTATCCCTTCGCCGTGGATATCATTGTTTTCTGGGCAGAGTTTTTAGTGATCAACGTCTCTTTCCGTCCGGAAGTATTCTGGAGTAGTGTAGTAAACGGTATCCTCTGGCCATGGCTCTTCCTGCTGATGCGTAAAGTGCGTCAGCAATTTGCAGTGCAATAAGGTTGATATGACAACTCTGTATCTTGCTTCTGGTTCCCCGCGTCGGCAGGAACTGCTGACTCAGCTTGGTCTCGCGTTCGAGCGTCTGGTTCCTGGTATCGAGGAGCAGCGCCAGCCGCAGGAGAGCGCACAGCACTATGTCGTCCGTCTGGCGCGTGAAAAGGCGCAGGCCGGAGTGGCGCTGGCATCGCGGGATTTGCCGGTGTTGGGAGCGGATACGATTGTTATTTTGAACGGCGAAGTGCTGGAAAAACCGCGCGACGCCGAACACGCTGCAGCGATGCTGCGCCTGCTTTCCGGCCAAACCCATCAGGTCATGACCGCGGTGGCGCTGGCGGATAAGCAGCAGACGTTGGATTGTCTGGTAGTCACGGAAGTGACCTTCCGAACGCTCAGCGAGCAGGATATCGCCGATTATGTGGCCAGCGGCGAGCCTTTAGATAAAGCAGGTGCATACGGTATTCAAGGGTTGGGTGGCTGCTTCGTCAGGAAGATTAATGGCAGCTATCACGCCGTAGTCGGCTTACCGCTGGTGGAAACGTATGAGTTGCTCAGTAACTTTAACTCACTGCGTAAAGAAAAGGGATAAAGATGACGGCTGAATTATTAGTGAACGTAACGCCATCCGAAACGCGCGTTGCGTATATTGATGGCGGTATTCTGCAGGAAATCCATATTGAGCGTGAAGCGCGACGCGGAATAGTAGGCAATATCTACAAAGGTCGTGTTAGCCGAGTGCTGCCGGGAATGCAGGCGGCTTTTGTAGATATTGGTCTGGATAAGGCGGCGTTCCTCCACGCCTCCGATATTATGCCGCATACCGAATGCGTTGCCGGTGAGGAGCAAAAGCAGTTTACCGTGCGCGATATTTCGGAGCTGGTGCGTCAGGGCCAGGACCTGATGGTTCAGGTGGTTAAAGATCCGCTCGGTACCAAAGGCGCGCGTCTGACCACCGATATTACCCTGCCTTCCCGCTATCTGGTTTTTATGCCAGGCGCCTCCCACGTGGGGGTCTCTCAGCGGATTGAAAGCGAAGCCGAGCGCGAGCGGCTGAAAAAGGTCGTGGCAGAGTACTGCGACGAGCAGGGCGGGTTTATCATTCGCACCGCCGCGGAAGGGGTCCACGAGCAGGAGATGGCCGCCGATGCCGCCTATCTTAAGCGCGTATGGACCAAAGTGATGGAGCGCAAAAAGCGCAACCAGACCCGCTATCAGCTGTACGGCGAGCTGGCCCTGGCTCAGCGCGTGCTGCGGGATTTTGCCGATGCGCATCTCGATCGTATTCGCGTCGACTCGCGGCTGACCTATGAGGCGCTGCTGGAATTTACCGCCGAATATATCCCGGAAATGACCAGCAAGCTGGAACACTACAGCGGCCGTCAGCCGATATTCGATCTCTTTGACGTTGAGAACGAAATTCAGCGCGCGCTGGAGCGTAAAGTCGAGCTCAAGTCCGGGGGCTATCTGATCATCGACCAGACCGAGGCGATGACCACCATCGATATCAACACCGGGGCGTTTGTTGGGCACCGCAATCTTGACGATACTATCTTCAATACCAATATCGAAGCCACCCAGGCGATAGCCCGCCAGCTGCGTTTGCGTAACCTCGGCGGCATTATCATCATTGATTTCATCGACATGAACAATGAAGACCATCGCCGGCGGGTGTTGCACTCCCTGGAGCAGGCCCTCAGCAAAGACCGGGTGAAGACCAGCATCAACGGTTTCTCCCAGCTGGGTCTGGTGGAGATGACGCGGAAACGCACCCGCGAAAGCGTGGAGCATGTGCTATGCAACGAATGCCCGACCTGCCACGGACGCGGAACGGTAAAGTCCGTGGAAACGGTATGCTATGAGATTATGCGTGAGATCGTTCGCGTGCATCATGCTTATGATTCCGATCGCTTCCTGGTCTATGCTTCCCCTGCGGTGGCGGAAACCCTGAAAGGGGAAGAGTCGCATGCGCTGGCGGAAGTGGAGATCTTTGTCGGCAAGCAGGTGAAGGTACAAATTGAGCCGCTCTATAATCAAGAGCAGTTCGATGTGGTTATGATGTAAGACACCGCGTCATTGTGCGGCTGACAAGGAGAGAGGCGTGAGGCGACTGCCCGGGATTTTATTGCTCACCGTGGCAACATTGATTGTTATCGTCGCGCTGCTGGTGAGTGGCTTGCGTCTCGTGTTGCCGCAGCTCGACGCCTGGCGTCCGCAGCTGCTGGAGAAAATCTCCGCCCTCACCGGCACGCCGGTGGATGCCTCGCAGATCGCCGCCAGCTGGCAAACTTTTGGCCCAACATTAGATGTCCGCGATATTCATGTTGGGCTGAAGGATGGCGGGACAATGGCGGTCAAGCGCGTGACCCTGGCGCTGGACGTCTGGCAAAGTCTGCTGCATATGCGCTGGCAGTTTCGCGATCTCACCTTCTGGCAGCTGCAGGTCCATACCAATACCCCGATTCAGACCAATGACGGCGGCGAAAGTCTGAAAACCGACCGCATCAGCGATCTCTTTTTACGTCAGTTCGACCACTTTACTCTGCGCGACAGCCATCTGAGCTTCCTGACCATTTCTGGTCAGCGGGCGGAGCTGGCGGTCCCGCAGCTGACCTGGCTTAACGGCAGGAACCGTCACCGCGCCGAGGGGCAGCTCAGCCTTTCCAGTCTCACCGGCCAGCATGGCGTCATGCAGGTGCGGATGGATCTCCGCGATGAGGATGGCCTGCTGAATAAAGGCCGGGTCTGGCTGCAGGCTGACGATATTGACGTCAAACCCTGGCTGGGCCGCTGGATGCAGGACAATATCGCGCTGAAAAGCGCCCGCTTCAGCCTCGAAGGCTGGATGACTATTGAAAAAGGCGATGTGGCCAGCGGCGACGTATGGCTGAAAAAAGGGGGCGCCAGCTGGCAGGGGGATAGCGAGGTTCATCACCTGTCAGTGGATAACCTGACGGCGCATCTCTCTCACGACAAGCAGAGCTGGGGCTTCTATATTCCCGATACGCGGATCGCGATCGACGATAAACCGTGGCCAAGCGGCGCGCTGGCGATGGCGTGGATCCCGGGGCAGATGTCGGTGGCGACGGTCATCAGCGTAGCGATGAATTACGTATTCGCGCCAGCAATTTAGCGCTCAGTGGCCTGAGCGGATTGCAGCCGTTTGCCGATAAGCTGGCGCCTTCTTTGGGCGAACTCTGGCGCACCACGCAGCCCAGCGGCAAAATCAATCTGCTGGCTCTCGATATTCCCCTGCAGGCGACGGAGAAAACGCGCTTTCAGGCGCAGTGGAGCGATCTGGCGTGGAAGCAGTGGAAACTCCTGCCGGGAGCGGAACACTTTTCCGGCAGCCTGAATGGCAGCGTTGAGCACGGGGAACTGCGCGCCCGCATGACGAAGGCGCAGATGCCGTATGCCGGAGTTTTCCGGGCCCCGCTGGAGATCGCCGCTGGCGAAGCCACCCTCAGCTGGGTGAAAAATGACAAAGGCTTTATGCTTGATGGCCGCGATATTGACGTGCAGGCGACGGGGGTACGCGCCCGCGGCGGCTTCCGCTATCTGCAACCGCAGGGGGACGAGCCGTGGCTGGGCATTCTGGCGGGGATCAGCACCAACGATGGCGGCCAGGCGTGGCGTTACTTCCCGGAAAACCTGATGGGCAAAGCGCTGGTGGACTATCTCAGCGGCGCGATTAAAGCCGGGCAGGCCCGCGATGCGACGCTGGTGTATGGCGGTAACCCACATCTGTTCCCGTATCCGCACAATGAAGGCCAGTTCCAGGTTTACGTCCCGCTGAAGAATGCCACTTTCGCTTTTCAACCGGACTGGCCGGCGCTGACCGGGCTGAATATCGACCTCAATTTTATCAACAGCGGCCTGTGGATGCGGGCGGATAAAGCGATGCTCGGCAATGTGACCGCCAGCAATCTCGATGCCGTGATCCCGGATTATGCGCAGGAAAAACTGCTGATTGATGCTGACATCAAAGGCCCGGGCAAAGAGGTGGGCCCTTATTTCAACACCACGCCATTGAAAGCGTCGCTCGGGGCAGCGCTGGATTCCCTGCAGCTGGATGGGGATGTGAGCGCTCGCTTACATCTGAATATCCCCCTCGATGGCGAGATGACCACCGCGAAAGGCGATGTACGGCTGCAGAATAATACCTTGTTTATCAAACCATTAGATACTACGTTGCAGAACCTAAGCGGTAATTTCAGCTTTGTGAATGGCGATCTTAATAGCCAAACGTTGAGCGCGACCTGGTTTAATCAGCCGCTGAACCTCAATTTTTCCACCCGCGAAGGCGAAAAAGCGTTTCTGGTGGATGTCGGGATGAACGCCAGCTGGCAGCCGTCGCGCACCGGACTGCTGCCGAAAGCGGTTAATGAGACGCTGAGCGGTAGCGTTCCGTGGGATGGCAAGGTCGCTATCGAACTGCCGTACCATGGCAATGCCAGCTATAAGGTTGATATCAATGGCGATCTGAAGAATGTGAGCGTCACTTACCTTCACCGGTCAACAAGTCCGCTGGCGAACCCCTGCCGGTCCAAAAATTAACGTCGCCGGCGGTCTGAGCAGCTTCGACCTGACCGGATCCGTTGGCGCGAAGAATCATATCAACAGCCGCTGGTTGCTGAACCGTAAGCTGACGCTGGACAGAGCGATCCTCACGACGGATAGCAAAGGCCTCTCTCCGCTGCCCGACCAGCCCGGCGTTGAACTCAATCTGCCGCCGATGGATGGCGCGCAATGGCTGTCGCTGTTCCAGAAGGGCGCGGCGAATGAAGTCAGCAGCAGTGTCCTCTTTCCACCGCGCATTGTGCTGCGTACGCCGTCGCTGGCGCTGGCCGGCCAGCAATGGAACAACGTCAGTCTGATGTCGCAGCCGGTCGCCGGCGGCTCGCAGGTTGAGGCGCAGGGGCGTGAGATCAACGCCACCCTGACGATGCGCGACAATGCCCCGTGGCTGGCAAATGTGCGTTATCTCTATTTCAACCCGGCCAGCGCCAGCGGCAAGGGCGGAACGGAGAACGTGACTTCTCAGGCGGAGACGCGGCTGGATTTCCACGGCTGGCCCGATCTGCAACTGCGCTGCGCGGAATGCTGGCTGTGGGGGCAAAAATATGGCCGCATCGACGGCGATGTGACGATCAAGGGCGATACCTTAACGCTCTCCAACGGCCTGGTGGATACCGGGTTTGGCCGGCTGACGACCGACGGCGTGTGGGTTAACGCCCCTTCCGGGGTGCGCACCTCGCTGAAAGGCAGACTGCATGGCAATAAAACGGATGAATTTGCGGATTTCTTTGGCGTTTCCACACCGGTGAAGGATTCGCCGTTTGATATCGACTACGATCTCCACTGGCGCGCGCCGCCCTGGTCACCCGATGTCGCCTCGCTCAATGGGATCATTAAAAGCCACCTCGGCAAGGGGCAGTTTACCGACCTGAGTACCGGACATGCAGGCCAGCTGCTGCGTTTGCTGAGCGTCGATGCCCTACTGCGCAAACTGCGCTTCGACTTCAGCGATACCTTCAGCGAAGGTTTTTACTTTGACTCGATTAACAGTACGGCATGGATTAAGGATGGCGTACTGCATACCGATGATACGCTGGTGGATGGTCTGGAGGCGGACATTGCCATGAAAGGGTCGGTCGATCTGGTGCGTCGCCAGCTGGATCTGCAGGCGGTGGTCGCGCCGGAGATCTCCGCGACCGTCGGCGTGGCGGCGGCTTTTGCTGTCAACCCGATTGTCGGCGCGGCGGTGTTTGCCGCCAGCAAGGTGCTTGGGGCCGCTGTGGAACAAAGTCTCGATACTGCGCTATCGCATCACCGGCCCGATTGACCAGCCGCAGATCAATGAAGTGCTGCGCCAGGCGCGCAGCAACAAAAAGCAATGATTTGACGATTGCCGGGAATTGCCGCAATCTCAATAGATAGCCTTCTGTATTTCCGCCTGTCAGGCGGCAACAAACGAGTAGCATAACGATGAGTCTGAACCTGGTAAGTGAACAATTACTGTCGGCAAATGGCCTGAATCATCAGGACCTGTTTGCCATTCTTGGTCAACTGACCGAGCGCCGCCTCGATTACGGCGATCTTTATTTTCAGTCGAGCTATCACGAATCCTGGGTTCTGGAAGACAGCATCATTAAAGATGGGTCGTACAATATCGACCAGGGCGTAGGCGTGCGCGCCGTCAGCGGCGAAAAAAACGGGCTTTGCCTACGCTGACCAGATCAGCAAGCTGGCGCTGGAGCAGAGCGCCCAGGCGGCGCGGACCATTGTGCGCGAGACCGGCAATGGCAAAGTACAGACCCTCGGCGCCGTAGAGCACAGCGCCCTCTATACCAGCATCGACCCGCTGCAGAGTATGAGCCGGGAAGAGAAGCTGGATATTCTTCGCCGGGTCGACAAAGTCGCTCGCGCGGCGGATCTGCGTGTGCAGGAGGTTTCGGCCAGCCTGAGCGGCGTCTATGAACTGATTCTGGTGGCCGCCACCGACGGCACTCTGGCCGCGGACGTTCGTCCGCTGGTGCGCCTCTCGGTCAGCGTACTGGTGGAAGAGGACGGCAAACGCGAGCGCGGCAGCAGCGGCGGCGGCGGGCGTTTTGGCTATGACTATTTCCTCGCCTCTCAGGAGGGCGAAGTGCGGGCCGATGCCTGGGCGAAAGAAGCGGTGCGCATGGCGCTGGTTAACCTCTCAGCGGTCGCCGCCCCGGCGGGAATGCTGCCAGTGGTGCTCGGCGCCGGCTGGCCTGGCGTCCTGCTGCACGAAGCGGTCGGTCACGGCCTGGAAGGCGATTTCAACCGTCGCGGCACCTCGGTCTTTAGCGGTCATATGGGGGAATTAGTCGCCTCTGAACTGTGCACCGTCGTGGACGACGGCACCATCGTCGATCGTCGTGGCTCAGTGGCTATCGATGATGAAGGCACGCCGGGTCAATACAATGTGCTGATCGAAAACGGCATCCTGAAAGGCTACATGCAGGATAAACTCAATGCGCGTCTGATGGGCGTCGCGCCGACCGGCAACGGCCGCCGTGAATCCTATGCCCATCTGCCGATGCCGCGTATGACCAACACCTATATGCTGGCGGGCCAGTCCACGCCACAGGAGATTATCGAGTCGGTGGACTATGGTATCTTCGCGCCTAACTTCGGCGGCGGGCAGGTGGATATCACCTCCGGTAAGTTTGTCTTCTCCACCTCCGAGGCCTATCTGATCGAAAAAGGCAAGGTCACGAAGGCGGTGAAAGGGGCTACCCTGATCGGCTCCGGGATTGAGACCATGCAGCAGATTTCGATGGTGGGTAACGATCTGCGTCTGGATAACGGCGTCGGCGTCTGTGGCAAAGAGGGCCAGAGCGTGCCGGTGGGCGTTGGCCAGCCGACCCTGAAGGTCGATAATCTTACCGTCGGCGGCACCGCCTGATCCTGACCGGGTTCCCGGCGTCGCCGGGAACCGCTTCAGCGGGCGATCCCTCTCCCGTGCATCCCCTGATAGATCTTCGCCACGTCGACAAAATATTCCGTCAGATAGTTGATACAGACCTGCACTTTCAGCGGCAGTTTATCCTTTTCGGTGTACAGGGCGTAAACCGGCCGCGGATCGGACTGGTAGCTCGGCAGCAGGATCTCAAGCTCACCACGATTGATCTCTTCGATCGCCCACATCAACGGCACATAGGCGATACCCACCCCGGCGGTCAGCCAGCGCACCAGCGTCATGGGGTCGTTGGTCACAAAGCGCCCCTGTGGGGTCAGGCGGGTTGAGATCCCTTCCGGCGCGATAATGACAAACTCATTGTCCGGCCGCACGCTATATTCCAGCCAGGCATGCCCGGTAAGATCGGCCGGTTTCTCCGGATTGCCAGCCTGCGCCAGATAGCTTTTCGCGGCGCATAATACCATCGGCATTGATCCCAGGCGGCGGGAAAAAAGGCTGGAATCCTGCAGGGCACCCACGCGGATCACCACGTCAAGACCGTCGGCGATCAGGTCCGGCGCAGGTATGCCGGTGACCAGATTGACGGAGAGCCCGGGGTATTCTTTCAGCATTTTCGCCGTTATGCGCGCCAGAACATTCTGTGCCATAGTTGAAGAGCAGCCGATACGCAGCGTCCCGATGGGGGTGTTGTTAAATGCGTATAATTGCTCATGGACATCCTGCGCTTCAAACAGCATCCTACGGCAGCCCTGATAGTAAATTTTACCCGCTTCCGTTAAGCCAAGGCTGCGGGTGCTGCGGTTGAGCAGCTTCACCTGCAGTTCATCTTCCAGTTTGGCGACGGTCTGACTGATTGAGGAAACGCTCATCTGAAGCTGGCGGGCCGCTGCGGTGAAGGAACCTAATTCGACCACTTTGGCGAAAACGGACATGCGCTTTAATCGTTCCATTATTCACTCTGACTTAAAAGTGATTTAGATCACACATTGTAGATAATGCGGCAATCGTTACGTTAATATATTGTTAGCTACATAATAAACGCATCTGCTCACTACCTGTACGCTTCTTATTCAAGGTCATCATGAGTCTGTTTCCTGTCATCGTGATTTTCGGCTTATCGTTTCCGCCGATCTTCTTCGAGTTGCTGTTGTCGCTGGCCATCTTCTGGCTGGTGCACCGATTGCTGGTTCCAACCGGCATTTACGATTTTGTCTGGCACCCTGCACTGTTTAATACGGCGCTATATTGCTGCCTTTTTTATTTGATATCGCGCTTGTTCGTTTGAGGTTGATGTGAAAACACTAACAAGAAATATCCTCCGTACTGCTATTACCGTGATACTGGTCATTTTGGCCTTCGTAGCGATTTTCCGCGCCTGGGTTTACTACACCGCCTCGCCGTGGACGCGGGATGCGCGCTTTAGCGCCGACATTGTGGCCATTGCCCCCGACGTCTCCGGGCTGATCTCCCAGGTAAACGTCAAGGATAACCAACTGGTTAAGAAAGACCAGGTATTGTTCGTTATTGACCAGCCTCGTTACCAAAAAGCGCTGGCGCAGGCGGAAGCCGATGTTGCCTACTACCAGACGTTAGCCCAGGAAAAACGTGTCGAAGCCGGTCGGCGTAATAAGCTTGGCGTCCAGGCGATGTCGCGGGAAGAGATTGACCAGGCGAACAATGTGCTGCAGACGGTTGAGCATCAGCTGGCGAAAGCGGTGGCCAGCCGCGACCTGGCCAGACTGGACCTGGAGCGCACGGAGATTCGCGCCCCTGCGGATGGTTGGGTAACCAACCTTAACGTCTATACCGGGGAATTTATCACCCGCGGCTCCACGGCGGTGGCGCTGGTGAAAGAGAATACATTTTACGTCATGGCCTATCTGGAAGAGACCAAACTGGAAGGCGTCCGTCCTGGCTACCGGGCGGAAATTACCCCGCTTGGCAGCAGCAAAACCATTAAAGGCACGGTGGACAGTATCGCTGCGGGGGTAACCAACGCCAGCAGCAGCAGCGACTCGAAAGGGATGGCCTCGGTGGATTCCAACCTTGAATGGGTGCGTCTGGCGCAGCGTGTGCCGGTACGTATTCGTCTTGACCACCAGCAGGGGAATCTGTGGCCATCGGGCACCACGGCGACGGTGGTGATCACCGGTAAAGAAGACCGTGATACCAGCCAGGCCAACTTCTTCCAGAAACTGGCTATGCGCCTGCGCGAATTCGGTTAATCGCTATGGGGACATACACTATTGCTCCCCAGCATCTCCGCTTTGCTATTAAGCTGGCATGCGCGGTGGTGCTGGCGCTGTTCGTCGGCTTCCATTTTCAGCTCGAAACGCCGCGCTGGGCGGTGCTGACCGCGGCAATCGTCGCCGCTGGCCCGGCCTTTGCCGCCGGGGGAGAGCCATACTCCGGCGCGATCCGCTATCGCGGCATGTTGCGTATTGCCGGGACCTTTATCGGCTGTATTGCGGCGCTGGTTATCATCATCCTGATGATCCGCGCCCCTCTGCTGATGATGCTGGTCTGCTGCCTGTGGGCCGGGTTTTGTACCTGGGTTTCGTCGCTGGTCAAGGTCGAAAACTCCTATGCCTGGGGGCTGGCCGGCTACACCGCGCTGATTATCATTATTACCATCCACACCGATCCGATGCTGGCGCCGCAGTTTGCCGTTGAGCGCTGCAGCGAAATTGTCATCGGGATTGTCAGCGCCATCGTCGCCGATCTGCTGTTCTCCCCACGTTCGATTAAAAAAGAGATCGACCTTGAGCTGGATAACCTGCTGATTGCCCAGTATAAGCTGATGCAGTTATGCGTTGCGCACGGCGAAAAAGAGGAAGTGGATCAGGCCTGGGGAGCGCTGGTGCGTCGCACCACCGCGCTGGAAGGCATGCGCAGTAACCTGATTATGGAATCCTCTCGCTGGGCTAAGGCGAATCAACGCCTGAAGGCGATCAATACCCTCTCGCTAACGCTTATCACCCAGGCTTGCGAAACCTACCTGATTCAGAACTCGCGACCGGAAATGGTGACGGACGACTACCGCGAGCTGTTTGCTGAGCCGGTTGAGACAGTGCAGGATGTTCACCAGCAGCTGAAGCGTATGCGTCGCTTCCTGACCTGGAAAGGCGAGCATAATACGCCGGTCACCATCTACAGCTGGGTAGGCGCAGCCACCCGTTACCTGCTGCTTAAGCGTGGCGTCGTGGGCAATACCAAAATCAGCCGCATCGAAGACGGTGTATTGCGCGGCGAAACGGTGGTTAAAGTGGAGTCCGCCGAGCGTCACCACGCGATGGTGAACTTCTGGCGCACCTCCGTCTCCTGTATCCTCGGGACGCTGTTCTGGCTGTGGACGGGCTGGACCTCAGGCAGCGGGGCGATGGTAATGATTGCCGTGGTTACCGCGCTGGCGATGCGTCTACCTAACCCGAGAATGGTGGCGATAGACTTCCTCTACGGTACTCTGGCGGCGTTACCGCTGGGTACCCTGTACTTTCTAGTGATCATGCCGGCGACGCAGCAGAGTATGCTGCTGCTCTGTATCAGCCTGGCGGCGATGGCGTTTTTTATCGGTATCGAAGTGCAGAAAAGGCGCCTCGGATCGCTGGGAGCGCTGGCGAGCACCATCAACGATTCTGGTGCTGGATAACCCGATGCAGTTCCAGTTCAGCCAGTTCCTCGATAGCGCGCTGGGGCAGATCGTCGGCTGTTTCCTCGCTCTGATGGTTATTCTCATTGTCAGGGATAACTCCCGGGCCAGAACCGGTCGGGTGCTGCTGAACCAGTTTGTCTCCGCGGCGGTCTCTTCGCTGACCACCAACTCGGCGCGTCGCAAAGAGAATCATCTGCCCGCGCTCTATCAGCAGCTGTTTTTGTTGCTCAACAAATTTCCCGGCGATGTCGCCCGTTTCCGTCTGGCGTTGACGTTAATCATTGCCCACCAGCGCCTGCGCGATGCGCCCGTGCCGGTGAACGAGGATTTGTCGGCGTTCCATCGCCAGCTGCGACGTACTGCGGATCATGTCATCTCCGCCGGGAGCGATGATAAGCGTCGGCGCTACTTTACCCGGCTGCTGGCGGAGCTTGATGTTTATCAGGAGAAGCTGCGGGTCTGGGAGGCTTCGCCGCAGGTGACCGAGCCGGTACGGCGACTGGTTGAGATGTTGCACAAGTACCAGCATGTGCTGACCAGCAGTTAACCCATAAACCGACGCCCAGGCGTCGGTTTTTTTATCGCTATACTTAACGGCGACAGGAAGAGAAGCGGGAGGGGCTGTCATGACCACCTATACGTTTGATTTTGACGAAATCGCCGAGCAACAGGATTTCTACCGGGAGTTCTCCCGGACCTTCGACCTGGCTCAGGATAAGGTCAACAACCTTGATTCGCTATGGGACGCGGTGACCGGTGGGCTGCTGCCGCTGCCGCTGGACATTGAGTTCATCCATTTAAATGACAAGCAGCGTCGGCGCTTTGGGGCATTAATTTTATTATTTGATGAAGCAGAGGAAGAGCTGGAGGGGAGTTACGTTTTAACGCCCGGCAGGCATAAAAAAGCCCCCGGCAGGCGGGGGCAAGTCGTCGAAATAAGACGACGAGGGTTTATTTGTACAGCTCAGCGGTGGCGTGCCAGCTATCGCCGGTACGTGCTTCAATAATACGGTAGCTGCTGGCGCCTTCTTTCTCGGCTTTAGCGGCCAGTTCCTGACGCATGTCCATTGGCGCACTACCTACCTGGGAAACCGAGATGGTGCCCATGGACTGCAGGTTTTGTGCTTGTTCAGCGTTCACTTGTTGAACGGCCGCACTTGCGCCGAAAGAGAGAAGGGAAGCCAGGCCAAGGGATGCGATGATCATTGCGCGTTTCATAATCTTTACTCCAGTCTTTGTTTTACCGCGGCGGGGCGATGAATGAGGCCGGGCCGCGGTAGAGAATTTTTGTCGGGTTAATCGTTGACGATCTAAAACTTATTTATACAGCTCAGCAGTGGCATGCCAGTGGTCGCCAGTGCGGGCTTCGATAATGCGGTAAGAAGAAGCTCCTTCTTCCTGCGCTTTTTTGTTCAGCATTTCATGCATATCCATCGGGGATGATGCTACCGCGCCGACGGATACTGTGCCGATGGCCTCGCGGCCCTGGGCCTGCTCGCTGTTGATAACGTCAGCGGCGAAAGCGCCAAACGACATGACGGACAGGATGCTGAGAGCTGCTACAGTGGTTTTGATTTTCATGATGTTCACCTCGTCGAATCTTTTTGTTGAGGGTCTTTGTTTCGTGACCCTCATCACAAAAACAAGTATACACTAATCACCAAAAATATTAATACCATGCTAATTGTTTTGTGAGTTAATAGTTACAATGGATTGCGCTTTTTATAACCGATAAGAATTAAAAATGACAAGTCGTAGACGGAGATAAGTTTTATTTCTAATAAAATCATAAAGGTATACGATTTTGATCTTTTGTGCGTTTTAGGCGTTTGCCTTACGTAAAAGAACGTATAGACAGGCTAAATCACACAAAATGTTAAATTTTTGTTGAGTTGAAAGGGGGAAGAGAGAAGAGGAGGTAATCCACCCTCTGACGATTGCCAGAGGGGAATGCTCAGAGTTCCTGTTCGAACAGCACCAGGATAGCGTCGTGCAGATCTTTCACTGTGAAACCACGCGCTGGCGTGGTGAAGATAGTGTCATCCCCGGCGATGCTGCCAAGAATACCTTCCGCCTTGCCCAGCGAGTCGAGAAGACGGGCGATCAGTTGCGCTGCCCCGGGGCTGGTATGGATCACCACGACGGCATCGTTATAGTCGATATCCAGCACCAGATTTTTCAGCGGGCTGGAGGTGGTCGGCACGCCAAGCTCGGCAGGCAGGCAATAAACCATTTCCATTTTGGCGTTACGGGTACGAACCGCGCCAAATTTGGTGAGCATGCGGGAAACCTTCGATTGATTGATATTCTCGAAGCCCTCTTCCTGCAGCGCCTGAACGATCTCTCCCTGCGAGCTGAATTTCTCTTCTTTAAGCAGCGCTTTAAACGCTTTAACCAGTTCTTCTTGTTTTGCCGAACTTCGCATAAGTCACCCAGATTATGGTGGTAAAATCAACATCATTATGCATAACCGTGAATTTTTATGCAAATAATCCGCGAAGGGATAGGTCAATAATGTTATGAAGGGGGCATATTTTAGCAAAAAAACCGTATAAGGAACATGTTCTCATCACAACGCTTAAAGCCATGTAAAAGTAAATGAAATGTTATTGAGTTGGTGTTGTTTTGCGCAACTGGCTGGGTGTATTGTAACCAATAGTCGATCCGGTACTTCGCTTTGCTGGATGGTCAGTCAGGAAGCATAACGTGCGCCGCTGTTCTATTGCTACGCACAATCATGCATTCTTCAGCCATAATCATTGTAATTGTTCATCTTGTGAATTAAGGTCCAGGCGACGGAATAACGAAAGACTAAATTAACCATAATAAGGAGTTTAGGATGAAAGTTGCAGTCCTTGGCGCTGCCGGTGGTATCGGCCAGGCGCTTGCCCTACTACTTAAGACCCAACTGCCTTCAGGTTCAGAGCTCTCGTTGTACGACATCGCTCCGGTTACGCCGGGCGTGGCGGTAGATCTAAGTCATATCCCCACAGATGTAAAAATTAAAGGATTTTCCGGTGAAGATGCTACCCCGGCGCTGGAAGGCGCTGATGTGGTGCTGATCTCCGCGGGCGTAGCGCGTAAGCCCGGCATGGATCGTTCAGACCTGTTTAATGTGAATGCGGGTATCGTTAAGAACCTCGTGCAGCAGATTGCCAAAACCTGCCCGCAGGCCTGCATCGGCATTATCACCAACCCGGTGAATACCACCGTGGCTATCGCCGCCGAAGTGCTGAAAAAAGCTGGCGTGTACGATAAAAACAAACTGTTCGGCGTGACTACGCTGGACATCATCCGCTCCAATACCTTTGTGGCGGAGCTGAAAGGTAAATCGGCAACCGAGGTGGAAGTCCCGGTTATTGGCGGTCACTCCGGGGTCACCATTCTGCCTTTACTGTCGCAGATCCCGGGCGTCAACTTTAGCGATCAGGAAGTGGCCGATCTGACTAAACGCATTCAAAACGCCGGTACCGAAGTCGTGGAAGCGAAAGCGGGCGGCGGGTCGGCGACTTTGTCGATGGGTCAGGCGGCTGCGCGCTTTGGTCTCTCTTTGGTTCGCGCCATGCAGGGAGAAAAAGGTGTAGTGGAGTGTGCCTACGTGGAAGGCGACGGCGAGTATGCGCGTTTCTTCTCCCAGCCGCTGCTGCTGGGGAAAAACGGCGTGGAAGAGCGTCAGTCTATCGGCAAACTCAGCGCCTTTGAGCAACAGGCGCTGGAAGGCATGCTGGACACCCTGAAGAAAGATATCGCGCTCGGCGAAGACTTCGTTAACAAGTAACCTCGCACGTGCAAAAAAGCCGGAACCGTTGTTCCGGCTTTTTATTGCCTTGCATTCATGGTGACCGGGTTTCTGGTCAGATTCCCGGCCGATCCGGCATCTGGCAAATAACGTAGCCCCAGCCGGAGAGCCGCTTAGTTGGTGGCCGGGTATTCCTGGACGGCGATATGGAGCGTGATTTTCTTATCATCACGCATGATGACTACCGGAATTTCCGATCCCGGACGGATCTCGGCCACCTGATCCATCGTTTCCAGTGCAGAGACCGCAGGTTTGTCATTCACGGAGATGATCACGTCGTTGGCGCGGATCCCCGCCTGTGCGGCCGGTCCGTCCGGCGCGACATCGTTAACCACGATCCCCTGGATCTGATCGATCCCGCCGCCCTGCGCGTGTAGCGGGGCGATCTCCCGGCCGCTAATGCCGATATAGCCGCGGATCACCCGGCCATCGCGGATCAGCTTATCCATAATTTTGGTCGCTAACTGGAACGGGATCGCAAAGCCAATGCCTTCCGGCGTTTCGCCGTCGTTGCTCTTATCAAAGGAGAGGGTGTTAATGCCCATCAGCTCGCCGAGGGAGTTCACCAGCGCCCCGCCGGAGTTACCGTGGTTGATCGACGCGTCAGTCTGCAGGAAATTCTGGCGCCCGGTGGGGTTGAGGCCAATGCGCCCTGTGGCGCTGATGATCCCCTGGGTGATGGTCTGTCCCAGGTTATAGGGGTTGCCAATCGCCAGCACCACATCGCCGATGTGCGGCGTGCGTTTCGGGTTGATCGGGATCACCGGCAGCCCGCCGGTGGCGTTGATCTTCAGCACCGCGAGGTCGGTCAGGGAATCGGAGCCTACCAGCAGCGCTTCGAAGACCCGGCCGTCCTGCAGCGCGACGATAATCTGGTCGGCATCGTTAATCACATGCTTGTTGGTCAGGATATAGCCGCGCTGGTCCATGATCACCCCGGAGCCAAGCGTCAGCTGATTATGGCTGGTGCTGTTCAGGGCGCGGTTATAGACGTTCACTACGGCGGGCGCCGCGCGGCGTACGGCGGCGTTATAGCTCGCAGGGGAGTCGTCTGCCGTATCGTTCTGAGTGGTCGGCGCCAGCTGCCACTGGCGCAGCGAAGGCATCAAGGCCAACAGCAGGCCCCCGACAAGCAAACCGATGAGTACTGAACGTAATAACTTTCCAGGCATGATGCAGATATCGTTAATGAATGGTCAGGCGCAGCATAGCATGAGTTGTCCGGACATCGCACATGGCGGCGATGTCCGGGGAGACAATCAGCGCAGCAGCAGATAGATGCTTTCGTTGCCGCGGATCACGTTCAGGGCGATGACCGGCGGTTTGCCTTCGAGCACTTTGCGTAGTTCGGCAATCGAATGAATACGCTCCCGGTTAAGGCCAATGATAATGTCATCCTTATGCAGGCCGACCTGGGCGGCGGCGCTGCCTTTATCGACATTATCGATCACCACCCCTTTGGTACCATCTTTCATCTGACCGTCGCTAAACGAGGCACCCTGCAGAGCCGGGATAATCAGCTCAGCGCTGGCGGTGGAGGAGGTGCTCTTATCCAGCGTCACTTCGACATCGACCGGTTTTCCGTCGCGCAGCAGGCCCAGTTTGACTTTGGTCCCCGGCTCGGTAGTGGCAATGCGCGAGCGCAGCTCGGCAAAACTGTTCAGCGGTTTGCCGTTCAGGCTAACGATGACGTCGCCGGATTTGATCCCCGCTTTGGCGGAGCCGGAGTTTGGCAGCACTTCACTGACGAAGGCGCCGCGCTGAACGTTGAGGTTCATCGCCTTGGCGATATCGGCGCTCATTTCCATGCCTTTAATGCCCAGCAGGCCGCGCTTGATTTCGCCAAACTGAATGAGCTGGTCGGCGAGGGTTTTCGCCATGTTGCTCGGGATGGCGAAGCCGATGCCGATGCTGCCGCCGCCCGGCGCCAGGATCGCGGTGTTGATCCCGATAAGCTCGCCGTTGAGGTTCAACAGCGCGCCGCCGGAGTTGCCGCGGTTGATGGAGGCATCGGTCTGGATGAAATTCTCCAGCCCTTCAAGGTTCAGGCCGCTGCGGCCAAGGGCAGAGATAATGCCGGAGGTGGCGGTCTGGCCAAGGCCGAACGGGTTGCCGACGGCGACGGCGAAGTCGCCGACGCGCAGTTTATCGGAGTCAGCAATGGCGATTTGCGTCAGGTTTGACGGCTTAATCAGCTGCAGTAGCGCAATATCGCTCTGTTCATCGCTGCCGACCAGTTTGGCATCAAATTCACGGCCATCGTTCAGCTGGACGCTGATCTTCTGCGCCTGATTGATGACGTGATTATTGGTCAGCACGTAGCCTTTCGCTGCGTCGATGATGACGCCGGACCCGAGCCCTTCGAACGGCTGCGCCTGTTCTTGCGGGGCGTTATCGCCAAAATATTTCTTCAGCTCTTCCGGCATATTGAGCGTCGGCGAGGCAGTGCCTTCCACCTGCACGCTGACTACCGCCGGCAGGACCTTTTCCAGCATCGGCGCCAGGCTTGGTAACGCGCCCTGGCCGGGCACCTGAGTCGGTAAGGATGCTGCTGCCGGAGGCAGAACCGACAACGATAACCCAATGCTTAACGCTAACGCACTCAACAGCAAAGTCTGTTTCTTCATTAGATGCTGGCTCTCGTAACCTGAGGTGTATGGAAAAATGTCCTGAATAACCTGATGTTATTGAATTTTTGCGCAGGTAACAATGTGGGGACTGGTTTAAATTGTAGCCGCGAAGTGGGGGAAGGAGCGGGCGCGATGGGCGCGCCCGGAGAATATTTTAGCAGAGGCGATCGATTAATCTCGTTTTGCGCCACCGCGCAGTAAACCGGATGCGCCTTCGGAGTAGTCGCGCGGCATCTGGACCGGCGCCTGATCGTTGCTGGCTTCAGACTCTGCCAGGCGGTTGCGGAACGGGTTGGCGTCTGCCATGGAGTCCGGCAGCAGGTTGTTAGAGCTTTTCGCCATATGCTGATACAGCTGACGGTAGTCGTGCGCCATGTTATCCAGCAGCTCGGCGCTGCGCGCAAAATGGCTGACCAGCTCTTCACGGTACTCTTCAAGCTCGGCTTTATTCTTTTCCAGTTCGAACTGCAGCGCCTGCTGCTGGCGCAGTTTGCGGTTGCCGAAACGCATGGCGACGGCACCAATGATGATACCGACGACTAACCCAATTAGCGCATATTCCCAGGTCATGAACATCTCCCGTTGTATTGTGGTTCCGTAGGGTGGCTCTTAGGCTCTCCGCCTGCGCCCGATAGTGCCACTATAACCGCTAATTCCACAGAAGTGGAATCCTGGCGTATCATCGCGTAGTGTAGAACGGCCTTTTTTTCGTCAATCGTGAGCTTCGACATCACGGTTTTCAAGGAATAACAATTAGATCATGCAAAGCCTGTCTCCAACATCGCGTTACCTTTCAGCCCTGAAAGAGGGCAGCCATCAACCCGACGACGTCCAACAAGAAGCGGTGAGCCGCCTTGATACCAT
>OKVR01000196.1_pt1 | contig 23584 bp, 22 predicted proteins | sample 1606891 | NCBI WGS metagenome assembly OKVR01 (sample SAMN03281011, study PRJEB24777) | human gut metagenome | isolation source: fecal sample PR176 from 1 month old male Indian infant, caesarean delivered... | place: Singapore | collected 2006-01-13 | reverse complement strand
GGAAATGTCCATTGGTATTCTCCTTTATCTGGATTTAGAGTTTTGGGAGGGAACTCTAAAAACTCTAACCCCAAGTTTACAAGAGAACGCCAAATATTTCACTACACGTTCTTATTTGACGCTTACGTTATTTCAATCAGGAGGAGAAAAGATGAGAGGAAAAACATGGAAACTTGCAGCTGTTACACTGGGACTTAGTATCAGCGCGGCAGCAGCCGTCTACGCGCAGACGCCGGGATGGAGTTTAACCGGGGAGGGCTGGCGTTATATGTCTGTGGAAGGGCAGTATCAGGCTGCCAGATGGTTCCAGGATACGGATGGGCGCTGGTATCATTTTGACCAGAATGGAATTATGCAGACCGGATGGTTTCAGGATGGCAGCGGCGTATGGTATTTCCTGGCAACAGACACTGGAGCGATGAAGACCGGATGGCACCAGGATCCTGATGGAAAATGGTATTTTCTCGCTTACAGCGGAGCCATGCAGACTGGCCTGATCAAAGTAGACCAGAAAGTATACTATATGGAACCGAGCGGAGCGCTGTTTACTGGGGATAAGGAAATTAATGGTGTGATCTATCACTTTACGGAAAATGGAACCGTAGGATCTGTACCTCCTGTTCCGACTGCGCAGGTGTGGTCCGCCAATGGAAACCAGACTTCCGGTTCAGACAGCAGTTCGTCCAGGGAAAAAGTGCGGGTCAGGGACGTCGTACAGAATGACATCATAGATGCAGTCCATCAGACAAGCGGGAGCGAGCACATTGCCAGCGCTTCAATTGACGGACAGAGCATAAGTGTGACTCCGGTTGCCGTTTCTACGATGCTGGAGGGACTTCCGGCTGCACAGTCGGTTTTTGAGGTGTTTCTGTCCTCCGGATATATCAATGAAGTGACAATCAGCGGTCCGGGAGGAAGCGCAGTGGTTCATGAGGCAGGCGACTTGGTGGGAGCGGCGAGAAGCCTGGGCTTTTCGGGAAGCGGAAGCTTTTCTCAGGCCAGAGGATCCTACACGGTGACGGTATCCTATTCCGGAACGCTGGACTATGGTTATGAAGACGGAACTCTCGTATATTCCGTTGCTGTCAATTGAGTGATGGTCCTCTGAGATGATTCAAAGAACAAAATGTTTATTAGTAATCCTTTTTACATTTCTTTTATCCATTATATTTGTTTTAATCACACCGTTGACCGGCTGCGCATCCGGATTAAATGCCAGCGAGCAGGAGCTGGTGGCAAAGGCCAAAGGAACGTTCGAATGGAATGGAAAAGAGTACCGGGCAAAGCAGGCGTATATCGACCAGCTGACTGCATACCTCTGCAGGGAGGATGTGGACTTAAGCGCAGATACCTGCGCCGCCGCGGCCGCAGAAATGTATGGCAATGTGGAGCGCGGTGTGACGGAAGGCTATCTCTATGAAGTCGGAGGCAGTGGGGATACCGCCGCAGATACCAGAGAAGCGATGGAATCAGAGGTGGGATCTCAGGAAGAAAAGGGCTATGGACAGGAAGGCTTGTCAGGAGATGAGGAGCGGTCCGACAAACAGCCTGGGGAGAGGTCTGACGAACCATTTGAGGAGTGGCCCGGCAATAAGCTTGATGAAAAGTTCAAGAAGTGTGCTCCCGTTATTTTCCGGCTTCCAGGGTCTTGGTGGTTTGGAGGGAATCGGGCGGGAGGAGAGGACGCAGGAACTGGAGTTGGAACAGAAAATGGGTGGCTCCGTCTGTTAGATCCGACTCTTTACTGCCTGATCACGGTGTGCGAAGCTGTGTGTTCCGTTATTTTGATAACGGCATTGGCTCAAACTGCCAGGAACCGGAGCTTAAAGCGCCGGAGCAAGGCGAGAAAAGCGCTGCAGACGATTGTAATCTGCATGACGGCCGGCGCCTGTTTCCTTTCAGGACTGCTTCTATCGCTTCGCATTGGAGCATTTTCAGAACAGGCGGTGTTAAACCAGATCGAAAAGACATCCTGGTACCAGACGGTTTATGACGATATGAAACGGGAGACATTCAGGACTCTGTCCTTGATCCAGGTGCCTGAATATGATTACGGGGACACAGTCAAGTATTCCAATGTGGTACTGACTGCCAGGCAGCAGGTAAAAGCAGAGCTTGAGGGAGAATCGCAGCACCCTGATTTATCAGGAGCGATGGAATCGCTGCGGTCTTTTGTATCTGCCGGTTACAGGCGTGCATATCCGAATTCTGAAGTGGCTGCCGCGGGCGTGGAGTACCTGATGAACGGCCTGGAGACACGGTGTGAGAATCTGGTGCGCTGGGTGGGGATGGACTGGTGGCGGCAGACGACGAGGGATTTTGTGCGCTGGACGCCGGTTTTACTGGGAGGCGCTGTTCTGGTCTTTTCACTGGGGACCGCAGAACTGATCTGCCTGAGCCGTTCCGGTTACCGGACAGTCAAGAGATTCGGAGCCAGCCTGTTTGTGGGATTTTTATGCCTTGCCGTCTGCGGTCTTCTGCTTTGGCGATTTGGAGGGGATGGAACCGTATGGACGGAACCAATCTATATGAATGAATTTGCCCGGTATCTGTCAGTCTCAGCCGGATACAGCGCACTTTCACTTGGAGGCATGGGCTGCTGTTTGTCAGCGATGGCATTCTATATATCAAAATGTATGAAGTACGAAAGATGAAGTCGGGAGGATGGCATGAGAGGAATGAGAAAAGGAAAAGACAAAGATAATAATGATTATCGGAATCATTTCGAGGGGGGGGTACAAAAATGCCGCTCGGTCTATTTGATCTCCACTGCCATCTGCTTTATGGAATAGATGACGGCGCCGTTTCTCTGGAGGAGTCTCTGCGTGCTGTTCAGATGGCGTGGGATGAAGGAATCAGCCATATCGTATTTACCCCTCACTATACACCGGGGAAGGTTTCTGCGGAGAAGGAAGTCATTGTAAAACGAATGAATGAGGTCAAAGAGGCCGCCGAAAATGCAGGGATTCAAGGCATAAAGTATTACTGCGGCAACGAAGTGCTCTATGTTTCCGGCGTGGAGGAACTGTTAAAACAGGGCGAAATATTTACAATAGCAGATACCAAGTACGTGCTTCTGGAATTCTATCAGGGGGTAAGATACCAGGATATGTTTCAGGGGCTTTCTCGCGTGGTGAGAAAGGGTTATATCCCGGTTTTGGCACATGTGGAGCGATATGTCTGCCTGTATCAGAGCGTGGAGAGAATAGAGGAACTGCGTGATTTGGGAATTGTGCTTCAGATGAACACAGAGTGCTTTTTTCAGCGGATTCCGGACGTGCGGATGGTCTGGTACAGAAAATTGATGAAAGCCGGTTATGTCCAGCTGATTTCCACGGATGCACATGGCGCGGACAGGAAACCGCCGCGGATGAGAAAGGCGGTGGAATGGCTGGAACGCCACTGTGGTCACGAGCTTGTGGAGCGTGTGCTCTATGAAAATCCTGCGAGGCTGCTGGAGGGCCGGATACTATAAGAATTTCAGAGGGAGAACGATGAAAGATACAAGAGACGATGAGATAGAGATTGATTTGCTGCAGCTTTTCTGGGTGATGAAAAGAAGACTGTGGATTATGATTCTGGCGGTTGTCGTGGGGGCGGCGGCGGCCATGCTGTACACCACAACCCTGATGGAACCGGTTTACACCTCTTCCACCATGATTTACATATTAAACAAGACAAACAATATTACATCGCTGTCAGATCTTCAGTTGGGAACACAGCTGACAAAGGATTATAAGGTGCTGGTGACCAGCCGCCCGGTTCTTGAGCAGGTGACAAAGAATCTGGGATTAAACATGAGTTATCAGCAGTTAAATGGGAAAATTACGGTCAACAATCCGGCCGATACGAGAATTCTGACTATTTCAGCCAGGGATACAAATCCAGAGACAGCACGGGCCATTGCCGATGAGATGGCATCGGTGTCGGTAGCGCGCATTGCCGAGATCATGGACTCGGTGCCGCCAAAAATCGTGGAAGAGGGAAATCTCCCCACAGCGCCTTCCAGTCCCAATGTGAGAAAGAATACGGTACTCGGTGGACTGGCGGCAGGAATTGCGGCCGCAGGCGTTATCATTCTGCTGTATCTGATGAACGACAGCATTCGGAATGCCGGAGATATCGAGCGCTATCTCGACCTTAACACACTGGGGCAGATACCGGAATTTGAAGAAAATGAGAGAAGAAAAAGGAAGAAAAGCAAATGGGGAAGAAGGGCGGTGGAGTAAATGCAGAAGGTAGAATTTAAGAAAATACCGCAGCTGGATTTCCGGACAAACGAAGCGTTCAAAACGCTGAGAACCAACATCACATTCTGCGGCGACGACCAGAGGGTGATCCTGTTTACCAGCACCGTTCCCAACGAGGGAAAAACTTCAGTCGTATTCCAGCTGGCGAGATCATTTGCCGAGGATGGGAAACGGGTGCTTCTGCTGGACGCGGATATGCGCAAATCCGTCCTGATGGGCCATTACCGCGTCGACCGGGAGACGAGAGGGCTGAGCCATTATCTCGTGGGCCAGGAATCCGCCGAAAATGTTACTTACAACACAAACATAGAAAACATGGAAGTAATTTTCGCCGGCCCGTCCACACCGAATCCGGCGGAGCTTCTGGGAAATGTCAGGTTTGAGGAGATGCTCGGCGAACAGCGGGGAAACTATGATTACATACTGATCGACACTCCGCCTCTGGGCAGTGTCATTGACGCGGCGATCATTGCGCGAAATGTGGATGGAGCCGTTATCGTGGTGGAGAGCGGAGTCATCAGCTATAAGATGGTTCAAAAGGTAAAAGGCCAGCTGGAGAAGAGCGGATGCCGGATCCTGGGCGCGGTTCTTAACAAGGTGGACCAGGAGAATAAAGGCTATTACAGCGGGTATTACAGTAAGTACTATGGGAAGTATTACGGTTATGGGGCCAGTGGAAGCAGTGATAAGGCAGAAAAGAGTGAACAAAACACGGAAGTGAACACGACATCTGTCAGCAGCGAAGAAAAACAGGCAAAGCGTTCCAGACGGCGCAAGTAGGATACGAAGGGGATAAAATGATAAAGACACGTATAATAGCAAATAAATGGTTCCGATCGGTATTATTTCTTATCTACGATATCTGCATGATTCAGATCTGCTCATTTTTAGCTCTTTGGATCCGGTTTGATTTGTCTACAAAATCCATACCCTCACAATATATAAGCGCAGTCACATCATACAGTGTGATTCTGACGGTGACGACCGTTCTTGTATTCGCGCTGTTCCGCCTGTATTCCATTATGTGGAGCAGCGCCGGGATAATCGAGCTGGAATCCATTGTTGCGGCCTGCGGCGTAACGTTTATTCTGCAAATCCTGGGAATGAGATTCTTAAGCATCGAGGTGCCCAGAAGCTACCATATCTTATGGCTTTTATTTATAACGGCATTTGTGGGAATCAGCCGTATGAGCTACCGGGCGCTGCGGCTGGCAGGAAGACATCTGGGAAGAAAGCGGGATGCCGCGGTAAAAAAGCGGATCATGATTGTCGGCGGCGGCCAGGCAGGCACTCTTCTGATAAAAGAGTTAAACAGCAGCGAAAAAGCACCTGGTATACCGGTCTGTATCATAGATGACGATCGGAATAAAAACGGAAAATATATCAATGGCGTACCGATCCGGGGGACGCGGGAGGAGATACCCGAGTTAGCGGAAAAGTACAATATTGAGGAGATCTATATTGCGATACCCACCGTTACCGGTGTAGAGCGGAAAAAGATTCTGGAGATCTGCCAGAGAACGAAATGCAGCCTGAAAATACTCCCGGGTCTGTATCAGTTAATGAGTGGTGAAGTCAGCATCTCCAAGCTGCGTGATGTGGAAATCGATGATCTCTTAGGCAGGGAACCCATAAAGGTCAGTTTAAATGAGATTATGGGATACGTAAAAGGGAAAGTGGTTTTGGTAACAGGCGGAGGCGGATCCATCGGCAGCGAGCTGTGCAGACAGCTGGCCGGCCACGAGGTAAAGCGCCTGATTATATTTGACATGTATGAGAACAACGCTTACGAGATTCAGCAGGAATTAAAGAGGAACTATCCGGAACTGGATCTCGTCACCCTGATTGGATCCGTAAGAAATACGAACCGGCTGGACTCTATTTTTGATACATACCGTCCGGACATCGTGTATCACGCCGCGGCGCATAAACATGTACCGCTCATGGAAGACAGTCCAAATGAATCAATCAAGAATAATGTCATTGGAACATACAAAACTGCCAAAGCGGCCATGAAGTACGGGACGAAGCATTTCGTCTTAATTTCCACCGATAAAGCAGTCAATCCCACAAATATCATGGGAGCCAGCAAGCGCCTCTGTGAAATGGTGATCCAGATGTGCAACAGCAGGAGCAGCACGGAATTTGTCGCGGTGAGGTTTGGCAACGTGCTGGGGAGCAATGGAAGTGTGATCCCATTATTTAAGAAACAGATCGAAAACGGCGGCCCCGTAACCGTCACGGACCCGGAAATCATCCGATATTTCATGACCATTCCGGAAGCTGTAAGTCTGGTTCTGCAGGCTGGGGCTTATGCAAAAGGCGGAGAAATCTTTGTCCTTAATATGGGTGAGCCTGTGAGAATTCTGGATATGGCGGAAAACCTGATCCGTCTTTCCGGATATGAGCCATATAAAGATATCGATATTGTGTTTACGGGACTTCGGCCGGGAGAAAAGATGTATGAAGAGCTTTTGATGGCGGAGGAAGGGCTGCAGGGGACGAAGAACAGCCGGATATTTATTGGGAAGCCGATTGAGATGGATTATGAAAAATTCGAGTTAGAATTGGCTGGACTTGACGAAGCTGCGTGGAAAGAGACTGGGGATATGAGGCAGCTGGTTCAGAAGATTATACCGGAGTATCATTTTAGTAAAACAGATTCCAAATAACTAAAATCGTCGCTTTGCCGCGTTTTAGATTGGTTGGATGTTAAAAGGAACAACGAGAATCCGCCTATGGCAGGACGGAGTGGCGGAGCACGTCCAAAAAACGTGTCTGACAATTCATTTCCACTGTCTGCATGCCCGTTCCTGAGAGGAAAACCATAAAATGATAATGGTTTTGATACGCTGCAGCAGTGGATCATTGAGGGATTTAAGAGATGTGGTATGTGATACAAGTGAGAACAGGGGCAGAGGAATCTATAAGGATTCAGTGCGGGAAGCTGATAGACAGACATGCGATGGAGCGGTGTTTTATCCCATACTGTGAAAAAATGAAGCGATACCATGGAGAGTGGCATAAAGAGAAACTAATTCTGTTTCCAGGATATCTTTTCGTAGTCAGCCAGGATGTGGAGGCGCTTTTTCTCGAACTGAACCGAATCATTGGACTTACAAAACTACTTGGTACTGGAAACGTAATTGTACCGTTAACATTGGAAGAAGAAAGTTTTTTAAAACAAATGGGGAATGATGACCAAATAGTAACTATGTCAAAGGGATTAATAGTAAATAATCAGGTGATCGTACTGGCTGGACCTTTAAAAGGCCGGGAGGGGTATATCCGCAAGGTAGACAGGCATAAACGAAGAGCTCGACTGGAGCTTCATATGTTTGGAAGAAATCAGAATGTGGAGTTAGGGTTGGAAATTTTAGAGAAAATAGAAGATATATCCAACGACAGAGAGAAAACGAATTTACTTTAATTTGCTATGAGGAAAAAGAAATGACAAACGAATTTAAGGCATTTGAGAAAAAAATATATTTATCAAGCCCTACCAGACATGAAGAGATGCGTACTTATATGCTGGAGGCCTATGATACAAATTGGCTTTCGACGGTAGGGAAGAATATCAATGAAGTGGAACGACTCGCTTGTGAGAAGGTAGGCTGTAAGTACGCGGTTGCTTTATCGTCAGGTACAGCTGCATTACATATGGCAGTGAAATTGGCCGGCGTGAAGACTGGAACTCTCTGCTTTTGCTCAGATTTGACGTTTGATGCCACTGTAAATCCGGTTGTCTACGAGGGCGGTGTGCCAGTCTTTATTGATACGGAATATGATACTTGGAACATGGATCCGGTTGCTTTGGAAAAAGCTTTTGAACTTTATCCAACGGTGAACGTGGTGGTGGTGGTACATCTGTATGGTACTCCCGGAAAAGTGGATGAGATTAAAAAAATTTGTGAAAAGCATCAAGCAACGATCATTGAAGATGCTGCAGAATCACTGGGAGCTGTCTATAAAGGAATTCAGACTGGATCATTTGGACAGTTCAGCGCTATTTCATTTAATGGAAATAAAATAATTACTGGATCTGCCGGCGGAATGCTATTGACTGATGATAAGGAATCCGCTGAAAAAGTACGTAAATGGTCTACCCAGTCCAGAGAAAATGCGCCGTGGTATCAACATGAGGAATTAGGCTATAACTATCGCATGAGTAATGTAATTGCAGGTGTGATTCGTGGACAGTACCCGTATCTGGAAGAGCATATTGCACAGAAGAAAGCTGTTTATGAAAGGTATAAAGACGGATTCAAGGATCTGCCAGTGACCATGAATCCATATGATGAAAAAAAATCGGAACCCAATTTTTGGCTCTCTTGTATTCTCATAAAACCAGAAGCTATGTGCAGACAGGTTAGAGATGATCAGGAAGCGTTATATATTACGGAAGCAGGAAAAACCTGCCCGACGGAAATTTTGGAAATGCTTGCTAAATATAATGCAGAGGGACGTCCAATCTGGAAGCCGATGCACATGCAGCCAATATACCGAATGAATGAATTTATAACAAGACAAGGAGACGGAAGGGCGAAAACCAATGCCTATATAGCTGGTGGGAGAACTGGAAAGGATGGTAAAGCTTTAGATGTTGGAATGGATATTTTCAATAGAGGATTATGTCTGCCAAGTGATAATAAGATGGAACCGGCACAGCAAGATATAGTGATTGAAATGGTGAAGAAGTGTTTTGAATAAATATATAATTTCAGTGAGTTAACTTGTTATAGCTACATACCTTGGAAATGGGAGAAATGCAGCATGAAAATATTATTTACCAGTGTCGGTAGAAGGGTAGAATTAATACAGGCTTTTCGAACGGCAGCCGTAGAATTAAATATAGAGTTAACAATAATGGGTGTGGATATTACAGATACAGCTCCAGCATTGTTTTTCTGTGATGAGACGAGGATTGTATGCCAAATTAGTAAACCAGAATATATATATCAGCTTCTTTCAATTTGTGAGCAGAAGAAAATTGATTGTCTGATTCCAACTATAGATACTGATTTACTTCTCTTGGCGGAGAATAAAGGCAAATTTGAAGCTTTGGGAACGAAAGTTTTAATTAGTGCAGTTAAGAAGGTAAAGATGTGTCATGATAAGAGTTTTACGAGAAGTTATTTCATTTCACTTGGGTTGAAATCCCCTCAGACCGTTGATTCAGTAGAAGAATATACTTCTGGGTACCCTGCTTTTATTAAGCCAAAGGCGGGAAGCTCCAGTATAGATGCATATAAAGTGGAGAATATTAGTGATTTAAAAACTTATGCAGAGAGGATCGGAGCTTATATTATCCAACCGTTTATTTCCGGCAGGGAATATACAATTGATATTTTTTGTGATTACGCAGGAAGTCCAGTGTATATCACCCCGAGAGAGCGTCTTGCGGTGAGATCAGGAGAAGTGCTGAAAACACAAATATGTCAGGATGATAAAATGATTGCAGAAATGCAAACATTAATTGCCGATTTTAAACCCTGTGGGCAGATTACAGTGCAGTTAATTAGGGAGGAATATACGGGTGACGATTATTACATAGAAGTAAATCCACGTTTTGGTGGTGGCGCACCTCTTAGCATAAAAGCAGGAGCAGACAGTGCTGTATCAGTACTACGGATGCTGAATGGAGAAAAATTACATTATATGAAAAAGGCTGCAAGAGATGGCGCTGTATACTGCCGTTTCGACCAAAGTATTTGTATAAATGAGGAAATAAAAGATGACAGTCAGTCAAGAAATTATTAAAACTACAAACGTTCTTGATACTGTGCAGTATATTAATGGACTGAAAGCAATTATTTTTGATTTGGATGATACACTTTATAGCGAAAAAGACTATATCAGGAGTGGTTATCGAAAAATAGCAGAATTATTCCCGCAGATCAAAGATACAGAAAAACAATTGTGGAATATTTTTTTGGATGGAAAGCCTGCAGTTGATGAATTCTTAAGACAGCAGACCCTTTTTTCTGATGAAGTTAAAGAGAAATGTCTGGTCACGTATCGCTTACAAAAACCCAACATACATTTGTACAGCGGTGTCAAAGAAATGTTAATGGATTTAAGAAAAAATTACCTGATCGGTCTTATTACAGATGGAAGACCTGAGGGGCAGTGGGCAAAAATATCAGCATTAAAAATAGAATCATTAATGGATGAAATCATAGTGACAGATGAACTTGGTGGTGTTGAGTATAGGAAGCCAAATGATGCGGCATTTCGGTTAATGGCAGATAAAATGTGTATAGATTTTGAACATATGTGCTATGTAGGTGATAATATCCAAAAAGATTTTATTTCGCCGCAAAAGTTGGGGATGCGGTGCATCTGGATTAGGAATGATGATGGGTTATATGTATAAAAGATAAGTGAGATAATACAAAGGTTTTTATAAAAGTAATCTGTTATAGTTTGATAGCTAACAATGTTTCCCTTATTTAGAAAGTTTATGTAGTCTTTTCAGAATAATGTAACTAAATATAAATAATATGGAGATTCGTACATGAAGGTATTAGTAATTGCACCGCATCCTGATGATGAGATTATTGGTGTTGGTGGAACAATAGCGAAGAGAGCCTTGGAGGGTAATGAAGTCTACGTTTGTGTTGTGACAAAAGGGTGCCATCCGTTGTTTGCAAAAGAATTGGTAGAGCAGGCAAGAACGGAGTGCCGCCAGGCTGATAAGATTTTAGGAGTGAAAGAGACGATTTTTTTGGACCTTCCCGCAGTAATGCTTGAGACTTTTCCACGTTATAAATTCAATGAAAAATTGTCTGAAGTTATTCAACGAATAAAGCCAGATGAGGTGTATATACCACACCGAGGGGATATGCAGCTTGATCACCAATTGGTAGTCGATGCTGCGATGGTGGTGCTGAGACCTAAATACAAGCATGTGGTCAAACGTATTTATGCGTATGAGACTCTTTCCGAAACAGGCTGGAATATTCCAAATACTGTAAATGACTTTATTCCTGTTGTTTATGAAGATATCACGGACACTATTCAACAGAAGTTGATTGCAATGTCCATTTTTGAGTCACAGTTGGAAAAATTTCCAGCGGCTCGTTCAATTGAAGCAATCGATACGCTGGCGAAGTATCGCGGGACTATTGTTAATATAAGAGCTGCAGAAGCTTTTAGTCTGATTAGAGAGCTAAAGTAAGGACAGTTATGTACAGCAAATATATAAAGAGAATTTTAGATTTTATACTTTCTAGCATTGCCCTTATCGTACTGTCTCCATTATTGCTAATATTGGCATTATTGGTAGGTGTTAATATGGGATTTCCCATTTTATTTAAACAGGCGCGGGTTGGCAAAGATGAAAAAATATTTATGATGTATAAATTCCGTAGCATGAATAATAAAAAAGGGGTAAATGGAAATCTTCTTTCTGATGATAAGCGAGTCACCACTTTTGGGAAAGTTCTTCGTGGTTCCAGTTTAGATGAACTCCCTGAGCTAATTAATATATTAAAAGGAGATATTTCTATTATCGGACCACGTTCGCTTTTAGTTGAATACCTTCCATACTATACAAACATTGAACGTCAGAGGCATAAGGTGCGAGGAGGGCTTACTGTTCCAGAAGTCCTTTACGATAATCTCACACCTACATGGGAAGAACAGTTTCAGTATGATGTGGATTATGCAAACAATTTATCTTTTATTTTGGATTTAAAAATATTGATTAAAACGGTTTACAGTGTATTTAAGCGTGGAAGAAACGGGTATGGAAATTATGTGAGAAAGAGTCTTATTGAAGAAAGAGGTGGTAATAAAGATGCATAAAGTGATTGCAATTCATCAACCGGACTATATCCCGTGGCTGGGATTTTATTATAAAGTTGCCCACTCAGATCAATTCGTGTATTTAGATGATGTTCAATTCTCTAATGAGGCTGCACACAACTTTAATGTAATAAAAACTCCGCAAGGGGAATTTAGGCTTAAGATTCCTGTAGAATACAAATTTGGAGATCCTATTAACACTATACACACGAAGGACGAACTTAAATGGCGTGAAAAACATTTAAAAACCATTGAAATGAATTACAAAAAAGCAGCTCATTTTGATGAGATATATCCTCGTTTTAAGGAAGTTATGATGGCAGGATATGACAACCTGGCTGAATTAAATATTGCATTGAATCAGTTCATACTGGAAGGCTTTAATATCTGTGTACCATATGTAAGAACATCAGAGTTGAATGTTTTGAATGTAAGGGAAGAACGTATTTTAGAAATTTGTAAGAGGTTAAATGCCACAGAATATTTGTCGGGAAATGGCGCCAAGGCATATCAGGTACAGGAGCATTTTATTAATGCAGGTTTATCACTTACATATCTTGACTATAAACCTGTTGAATATGTGCAAGTATGGCCGAAAACAGGATTTCTATCTTGTTTATCGGCCATAGATTATATTCTAAATTGTGGATTTGATTGGAATTATGTTGAAAAAGAAGTGAAAGAATTAAATAGATCACTTAGGAGATAAACTAATGGCACTTTCATTGATGTATATAACTAACAATACGGTAACCGCTGAAATTGCCCAGAAAGCAGGAGTTGACCGTATTTGGATAGATATGGAATACATAGGGAAAGAAGAGCGACAGGCAGGAATGAATACAGTAAAGTCACATCATACGATTGACGATATTATCAGATTAAGACCTGTTGTATCAGCTTCAGAACTTTTAGTAAGAGTGAATCCTCTTCACGAGTCCACAAAAGAATACTGTAATTCAAAAGAAGAAATAGATGAAACAGTTATGGCAGGAGCTGATGTTATAATGCTTCCTATGTTTAGGACACGTATGGAAGTAGAAAAATTTGTGGAATATGTGAATGGACGTACGAAGATCCAATTGTTACTGGAAACGGCAGAGGCAGCAAAAAATATTGATGATATATTGTTGGTGGATGGAATCGATGAAATACATATTGGGTTGAATGATCTTCATTTAGCATATCATAAGAAATTTATGTTTGAATTATTATGTGATGGAACTGTGGATGAATTGTGTAAAAAAATCCGAAATAAACGCATAAAATATGGTTTCGGAGGCATCGCACGTGTGAGTTATGGTATGCTTCCGGCCGAATATATTATAGCTGAACATTATCGGCTGGGCTCAACAGCTGCCATCCTTTCACGCGGTTTTTGCGACGCAAATTCTGTGAGAGACCCAGCAGAAGTTAGAGAGATTTTTATAGAGGGTGTGAAGAATATACGAGCGAAAGAAAAAGAAGTGGCAAAGTATTCAGAGCAGCAGTACTTAAATAATTTGGCTGTCATTAAAGAAAGGGTTGCCTCCATTATAACAGACAAATAAAAGGTATATAAGGGAAAAAATGGAAGTCGGGAGTTTTATTGAATTGGAATTTCAGCAAAATAAAGAACTTTATAAAGGAGATATGAATGTTGCAAGACTTAATACAGGGCGGGCTGGAATATATCACGCTGTAAGATTGTGGAATTGTGATATCGTTTACCTTCCTGTTTATCAGTGTGAGTCTGTGCGGGAATTTCTTATCTGCAAGGGAATAAAAGTAAAATATTATAGTATGGATTGGGAGTTCAATCCATTGCTGGGCGATATTGATGAGGAGGCATGTATTGTTATAGTCAATTATTTTGGAATTATGAGTAATAGCCGTATGGAGGAGCTTACAAATAGATTTGTACGCGTGATTGTTGATAATTCGCAAGCATTATATTCAAAACCGATAAAAGATGTCTATAACGTGTATTCTCCCAGAAAATTTGTTGGGGTACCGGATGGGGCATATGTGATAGGAAAAGAGGCGGTAAAATTTACAGATGAATATGAACAAGGGTATTCATCTGATACAAGCTTGTTCCTTTTGCAGAGAATCGAATATGGTTGCGAAGGAAAGACTTATATAAATCGAACACTAAATGAAGAACGTATCAATAACGAAGATATATTAAAGATGTCTAAACTAACCAGAAGTATTTTGGACAGTTATAATTATAATGATATCCAAGAGAAGAGAAAAAACAATTTTAAAAATGCATCTATATTATTTGATGATGTGAACCTTATTGATGTACATAAATACTATGATAAAGATTGCGTTCCCATGGTCTATCCATTAGTTGTAGAAGAAGATGACCTTCTTTCAAGATTATTAAAGGGAAAACATTTTCAGGGACGCTGGTGGAATTATATTTTGTCAGAGACTGATAAAGGCTGCTTTGAATATTGGATATCAAGGTACATGATTCCAATTACCATCGACCAGCGATATGGTAGAGAAGAACTGGAATATGTAAGGAGTTTTATATGAAAAAAGTGAAATATTGTGCGCTGACTACAATATCAGATAGCTTAAAATCATTTGTTTTACCATCTTTATATAATTTGAAAAAAAACGGATATGACATAACTGTTTCCTGTGCTAAAGATGACAATTTTGCAAGGATGGTAAGGAGTAAATTTAATTATTTTCCATTAGAAATAACAAGAGGATTTCATTTATCAATAACAATTCGAAATATTTTTGTTTTGTATAAATTTTTTCGCGAAGAAAAGTTTGAGATGATTGAATATGGAACGGAAAATGTTGCTTTATGTGCTGCTGTCGCTGGCTTTTTCGCTAGGATTCCAATAAGAATTTATAACCATTGGGGAGCTCGATATGTTGGACTATCCGGGATACCGAGAATTATGTCAATTTGGATAGAGCGGTTTGCTGCTCTATTTTCTACAGATATTAGGCAAGTGAGTTATAGAAATGCCGAAATGTGTGTAAAGGATCATATTTATCCCGCTGAAAAAGTTAAGGTTTTGGGAAATGGAGGAACAATAGGTGTTGATTTCAATCAATTTAAGGTTGATAAAAAGAATGATTACCGTAAGGAAGTAATATCACAATTTAATATTCCCCAAAATGCATTTGTTTTTGGGTTTGTTGGAAGAATTCAACCAGATAAAGGAGTAAATGAACTTATAATAGCCTTCAGAAAAATATATGAAGAGAATAAAAATGCTTATTTGATGTTGGTTGGACCACCAGATACTGAAAATCAGATAGCAGAAGAAAAAATAGGCTGGGCGATGAACTGCCCTAATGTAATATTTACAGGCTTAGTGACGGATGTACATCGTTATATCAGTACATTTGATACAATGGTTCATCCAACCTATCGAGAAGGATTTGGTATGGTATTGCAGGAAGCAGCGGCAGTGAAGACACCTATTATTACAACCAATATTATGGGGCCAGGTGAGTTTATTAAAAATAATGTTACTGGTATTTTAGTTGAAGAAAAGAATTCGGAACAGTTATATGATGCAATGTGTATCATGATTATTGATGCAGAGTTGAGAAAACGATTTGCCAATCAATGTTATGATTATACAAAAAATAATTTTGAAAGAGCGGTCATGGTAAACACAATTTTACAGGACAGGGAGTTGCTATATGAAAAATCTAAACGGAGGAAGAGATGAAATATGTTATTTAGTATTATTGTTCCAGTATATAAGGTTGAAAAATATCTTTCGCAATGTATTGAAAGTATACTAATTCAATCATTTGATGATTTTGAATTGATTTTAGTAGATGATGGATCACCGGATCGTTGTCCTCAAATTTGCGATGATTATGCAAAACAGGACAAAAGAATCAGGGTTATTCATAAGTTGAACGGCGGTTCAAGCAGTGCGCGAAACAGTGGATTTAAAGAGGCCCATGGAGATTATATCATATATTTGGACAGCGACGATTTCTTTATGGATAATAAGAGCCTGGATTGGATTTCTGAACAGGCGCGCAGCAATGCTGATATTATCATGTATAAAACAGCTGAATGCAATGATGATGGAAGCTGTATCACATATCCTGTTATGGATTTGAATATAAGGCAGGATGAATATTCAGTGCAACAAATGCTTAATAAAACTGTTTTAGGTGAGGAATTTCAGGCAAGTGCATGGAGTAAAGCAGTAAAAAGACAATTCCTTGCTGATAATCATATTCAATTTAAGGATAAACTTATTGGTGAGGACATTGATTGGTATTTAAGTGTTATACGAAAAGTTAAGAGTTTTGCTGTTGTAGACAGATATTTATATGTATATAGAAATCGTGAGGGTTCTGTTACAAAAACCTGTACTATCAAAAATCTTACGGATCTTATATGGATACTTAATAAATGGGATGCAGAGTTAAAAGATACAGGAACGGATAAAGCTTTGCGAGTATATTTAGGAAAGGTATATACAGGTCTTCTTATTATGTATGCTGGTATACCGGGAACAGAGAAAAGGGGATATAAAGATAAGATTAAAAAAATATCGTATTTGCTTAATTATGACGCTTATCCTCGGACAAAAATAATAAAAAGGATTAATTCGATGTTCGGATTTAATGTTACTGTTCAACTTCTTAAAGCAGTTTTAAAGATAAAAAAATTAACTCATAAATAGTGTTATTACAAGTTTTGTGGGATTGGTGATTATGCAAGAGAAAAAGTACCCTAAAGTAATAGTTACAGGTATTGATGCATGGAGAAATGATGTGGGGGCTAATACAATCCCTAATTTTTTTGCATCGTGGAATCCAGATCAACTTGTTGTAGTTTATACGAAATCAGAACTACCTGAGACTAAGCTATGTAATAACTTTTTTCAAATTTCGGAGAACGAAGTTTTACATGCAGCAATACATCCGGGTAAAAAGTGCGGAAAAATTGTATACAATGAAAGTCCTAAGAAAAGCGATGCGCAAAGAGATCATGTGAAATCTAAAGAAGTTATTGAGGAACATAAGTGTTATAATTTTTTCAGAAATCATCGCTGGAGTTTCTTCTATTTAGCGAGAGAAATTTTATGGAATCTGGGATCATGGAAAAGTGAAGAACTTGATAAATTTCTTAAACAAGTTGATGCGGATGTAATTTTTTTTCCAATATATCCATACGCATATATGAATAAAATTCAATCATATATTGCAAAAAAAACAGGGCTTCGTGGCGTTGGATATATGGCGGACGATAATTATTCATATAAGCCGGAATGGTATAATCCTTTATTCATTATAAGAAGATTTTTTTTAAGAAAATCAATCGAGGGAGTAATGAAATATTGTGATGAATTACTTGTAATTTTGCCAATGTTAAAAAAAGAATATGAAAAACAATTTAATGTTCCTATAAAGGTTTTGACAAAGGGGATTGATATTGATGAATGTACTTTTAATAATACAACCAGAAAATTCCCGCTTAAAATGGTTTATACAGGTAATCTTTTTATTGGAAGAGATAAAAGCATTGTTAAAGTAATAAAAGCGATTGATAGAATTAATCGAGAGAGTGGACAAACGTTAATGCAACTAGATATTTATAGCCATATTCATCTTTCGGCAAGACTTATAGATAAATTAAATTTAAAGGGAAGTTCATCATTTAAAGGTTCTGTTCCTATATCTGAGGTAGAAAATATACAGAACGGGGCAGATATTGTTTTATTTGTAGAAGGAATTGGTTTTTTTAACAGAAATAAGGCCAGATTATCTTTTTCAACAAAACTAACCGATTATTTTAAATCAGGTAAATGTATCTTTGCTGTCGGAAAAACCAATATTGCTCCTATTGACTATTTGTTGAATAATAATGCTGCAATTGTAGCAAGTTCAGAACAGGCTATTTATCTGCAACTTAAAAATATTGTAGCCAGACCGGAACTTATAGATAAATATGGTAAAGCCGCTCATACTTTGGGCATAAAAAATCACTCGAATCAGGTAATGAAGAGTACTCTGTATCATTCTTTAAATAGGGCGGCTAAGCAATAAAATATCAAAACAGGAGTTGGTGCATAATGAAAGTAAAAATATTGCAGATTAACGCGGTTTATAAAAAAGGAAGTACAGGAAGAACCACAGAGGAGTTGCATAACATTTTAATAAAACAGGGATACCTGTCATATGTCGCTTGTCCGATCATAGATGAGGCAGGGAAAAATTTTTATCGAATTGGTAATGTTTTTGATCATAAACTTCATGCGGTTTTATCGAGGATTTTAGGCTATCAAGGCGGTTATTCCTATATATCAACAATTAAATTATTGTCATGGATAGATAAAATCAGGCCAGACATTATACATTTACGCAATTTACACAGTAATTATATTAATCTTTCGTTGTTGCTAAAATATATAGCTAAAAAGGACATACCTGTTGTCATTACATTACATGACTGCTGGTTTTATACTGGCGGGTGTTTCCATTATACAAGTAATAAATGTTTTAAATGGAAAAAAGAATGTGGTAATTGCCATTATTTAAGATCTGCTTCTCCTAGCTTTTTTTTTGATCGATCGAATAGAATGCTGAAGGATAAAGAAAAGTTATTTATGAATATAAAATACTTGGCAATAGTTGGTGTCTCTGACTGGATAACGGGAGAGGCGGAACAATCAATATTACAAAGACGGAATCAGGAACCTATGATAACTAGAATATATAACTGGATTCCACAAGAAATCTTTAAACCAGAAAAAGTTGATGTTTTAAAAGATAGATTAAAAATAAAAGATAAATTTGTTGTTTTAGGGGTGGCGGCTCGATGGAGCGAACCGAAGGGATTAAATATCGTGATGAAAGTCTCTGAACGGCTGAAAAAAGATATAGTTATAGTTTTAGTTGGTGATATGCCAGAAGGTATTAGTTTGCCACAAAATATCATATCTGTTGGAAAAATACAGGATAGTACTTTGTTGGCACAATATTATGCAATGGCTGATGTGTTTCTCAATTTGTCACGTGAAGAATCATTTGGAAAAGTAAGTGCCGAATCTGTATCTTGTGGAACGCCAGTAATCGCATATGCTTCTACCGCAAACCCTGAAATTGTTGGAGAGGGTTGCGGTATTATAATAAAAACCTTTCCGGGTGTAGAGGAAATTTTAGGTGCATTGGAATGCATAAAAGATAAGGGAAAGAAATTTTATTTTGATAAGTGTGTTGAATTTGCTCAAAAGAATTTCAATATTCGGGATAATATAAGAATGTACTTAAAAGTTTACAGGACGCTATTGAAGGAAAAGGAAAACGCTGAAAAAAGCAATGACTTATATTAAAACAATTATAAATTATATCAGGAAGTAATAGATGGAAAAAATGAGTTGTAAAAAAATTAGTATCATACATGGAATAAATATTTTTTTGCTTGTTGTTATATGATAGTGTTCTGGGTGCCTTTTATAAAATACTTGACAGGTTCATTTTATCAGCATATAGGGGTGTGCTGCCTGGCAGGCTGGATAATAACATCACTTTTAATAGAAGGTTATAAAATTACATTTAGGTATTCTTTTAAGTTATGTGCATCAATTTATATATTTTTTATGGTCTGCTGTGCATTTTTGGGAATTGGTGATGCACAAAGTGTTATAATGGGATATTCTGCTTTTTGGTTCTTTGCTATCATGATATCTTTCTATATAGATAAAAAGCTAAATCGTGAATTGAGAATAATAATTACTGTAATGTTTGTTATTATAATTATTACGAATTTTACAACTATTTTTGCAAATATCCGTTATAGTAATATATCTAAAATGAAAGGTTACACGCTTCTTGACGATCAAATATATAATCGTCTGAATGTTGGAAAATATGATTATATAACTGCCTTATCTATATCATATCCTGTCTTTATGTTTTTGCATGCAAAACGACAAAATATCTGCTGTGCAATGTTATTGGTATCATCAGCGGTTGCGGTTGTCCTGAGTGGTTATACAATTGCGAGCATTATGTTGTTAATTGGTATTTTATTCGGATATATAGCTGTTTCAGGAAAAAAATATTCTCCATATATATGTGTTATTGCAATAAGCGTTTTTCTATGTATATTTTCTTCCTATTTTTTAAATTTATTGAAGGGTATAAACAATCATTTATATGAGCGAATACAAGAACTGATCGGTTTTTTATTTACCGAGAGTGTGGGAGGCTATTTTAATTCAGGAGATTTACAGGGAAGAGTTGTTGAATATTTGAGATCATTACGTGTATTTGAAAACCATATTTTTTGGGGACTTGGTCCCATATATTCGGACATTACAAATGCAGGAAGAATCGGTATGCACTCTCAGATTTTTGATGATATGGCCAGATATGGGATTGTATCGGTTGTTTTATTTGCTGCTTTTTTAAAATCATATTACCACTATATGTGTCATGTTTCTACTGAAAGTATAAAAGTTGTAAAGGTTATTCTTTTCCTTTTCAGCATAACAGCACTATTGAATCCGTTATTTACATCGGCAACCGTTGGTTTTATGTTTTTGTTTATAATACCTGGAATATTAAATATTGTAGTTTGTGCAAAAGGAGAATAAGCTGATGAAAAACATTGCGTTTATTATGACGACACTTCCAGTTCCGACTGTTAAGGGGGGAGCTGTAGAAACACTGGTTGAATCCTTGATAAATAGGAATGAAGAATATAGAAAATTTAAAATAGAGGTATATTCGATTTTTAATGAAGAGGCATGTAAGATAGCGAAAAATTACAAAAATACAACATTTACTTTTATAAAAAATAAGAATTTATCAGATAGTATTACAGCAGCTTTTATTAGAATGGCTAACAAAATTTTGAAAATAAAAATTCCTGAAGATTTATTGTACTTATTCAAAATAAGACGAAAAAGCATAGGAAAATATTACGATAGTGTTATTGTTGAGAACCGTCCGCAATATATTCCGTACTTGTATGATCATATAGGAGAAACCAGACAATATTATCTGCATTTACATAATGAACATTTTTCTCGTCAATATAAAAATTATAAAAAATTCGAAAAATACAATTTGAAGTATATTGCTGTAAGTAACTATATAAAAAAAACTATTTTGGAAACAGGTGTATCTAATGATAATATTTTTGTGTTGAAAAATGCGGTGAATATAGAGGATTTTGCTGATGCAGATAAAAAGCGTGAAGAAATACGGTTGAAATTTGATATTACTCCGTCAGAAAAAGTGCTTTTATATTGTGGAAGGATATCACCTGAAAAAGGGATCAAGGAACTGATTCAGGCATTTGTAAAAATAAAAGAGAAAAGTAATTATAAACTGTTGATTGTAGGAGCTTCCTGGTTCAGCTCAACTATAAAGAATGAATATCAAAAAAATATCGAAAATTTGGCAAAAGAAGTTTCTGATAGAATCTTTTTTACTGGTTATATGGCGCATGATTGTATCTGGGAGGCTTATGCTGCTGCTGATGTTTGCTGTTTTCCATCTGTGTGGAATGAACCAGGTGCAGGTGCATTGGTTCTGCTTGAAGCGCTGGCAGCAGGTAAAGCAATAATAGCATCAGCTACAGGTGGGACAACAGAAGTGATTAGCAACGACTGTGCCGTTATAGTAAAGGTGGATGAAAAATATGTTGATAACTTGGCAAAAGGTATTGAGTACCTGTGTGATAATGATGCTATTCGAAGAGAAATGGGAAGGCAGGCAAAAATGATATCAAAAAATTATAGTTTAAAAACCTATTATGAGAATTTTTTTAAAATAATGGAATGCTGATAAATTATTTGAGGAGGTAGATATGCAGAGAAATCAGTCCAGGACATTAAATACATTAAAAAACTCATCAATGTCATTCGTTTCTTATATTGTGATAAGTATTATATCTTTTGTTACGAGAACAATATTTATTTATAAATTAGGAGCAGAAAACTTAGGATTGACAGGCCTTTTCACCAGTATATTATCAATTCTTTCATTAGCTGAATTAGGGGTGGGAACAGCAATAGTGTATTTTTTGTATTTACCCCTGGCACAAAAAGATAATGAAACAGTAAAAGCATTAATGAATTATTATAGAAGGTTTTATCACAGAGTAGCCTTTTTTATATTTTTCATAGGTATTATTCTTGCTCCCTTTTTACAATTTCTGATTTTGGAAAATATAAATATATGGTATTTAAGGGCGATTTTTTTGATGTATATTTTTGATACAGCAATGTCATACTTATGCTCATATAAGCGTTCTATATTATTGGCAGACCAAAAAAATTACATTGATACATATTATACATTAATTTTTTCATTATTAAAAAATATTTTTCAAATAGTATTATTACTGACTGGATGTGGTTTCGTTGTTTACTTATTAATACAACTGATTTCCAACATTGCTGCTAATTTGTATATATCTGCCAGGGTAGATAAATTATATCCATATTTGCAAACTGACAAGAATTTAAAAGTAGATCCATATATGCAAAAGGATATTCACAAAAAAGTTATGGGATTATTGTCCTCTAAAATAGGTACTGTTATTGTAAGTGGTACTGATAATATTTTAATTGCGGGATTTGCGGGAATTCAATTGGTTGGAATTTACTCAAATTTTTCAATGATAGTAAATACGATATCAGGAATATTAGGTCAAATTACAAAACCTATAACTGCAAGTGTTGGAAATTTGAATACAGAAGAAGAAACTGAAAAAAAAATATGTTGTATTTAAAAGATTAAACTTTTTATATTTCATAGTTACAATTTACTGTACGGAAATATTATTGACATGTTTTAAAGACCTAATTACCTTATGGTTAGGATCTGAGTATTTGTTAGATCAGACAATTATTTTTATTATCATAATTAACTTCTATGTCAAACAAATGCGTCAACCAATTATTTTTTTTATCGATGGCTGTGGCCTTTTTTTGGGAACTTAAATGGAAAAATATTATAGAAGCTTTAATTAATTGAAATTATATATGTCTTTTTGACTATCTTTTTATATCTTCTTAAATGTCCGCAAAGCCTTATTTTATAGGATCTACGGGCATTTTGCTTTTGTGGTAAACCTCACATATCTAGGTCTATCTTCTTATATTTTCGCTATCAAACGTGGTTAAAATCGTGGTAAATACTTCTTATGCGATTAGACGCTGAACCTCTGATTTTGCGGTATCTATGGACGCATGAGCGTACCAGTTCATTGTGATACTGATATTTGAATGTCCCATGATATACTGTAAATCTTTCGGGTTCATGTTCTTGCTTGCCAGTCTTGTGCAGAACGTATGGCGTAGCGTATGTGGTGTGATATGTGGCAAGGGGTTATCCTTATGGTGCTTGTTGTATTTCTTTACCATACGGACAAATAAGGCGTTGTAATCAATGGGTTTGTCAAGTTTTTTGTGTAAGTTTTAAGAAAATTTTTTGGGGAGGGGAACCTCCCCATTTGTATCATCCGACGCTTTTGAATGATACTTTGTTAAAGTGTTTTGGGAATATTTCTAATAGGG